>Ga0302267_10003022_pt1 | contig 19661 bp, 14 predicted proteins | sample III_Bog_E1_3_FD_194555 | JGI IMG/M metagenome (GOLD analysis project Ga0302267, IMG submission 194555) | Peat permafrost microbial communities from Stordalen Mire near Abisko, Sweden - III_Bog_E1_3 | ecosystem: Environmental > Terrestrial > Soil > Wetlands > Peat | place: Sweden: Abisko... | reverse complement strand
GGGCGGCGCCAAGATCTACCTCAAGCGCGAGGACCTGCTGCATACCGGAGCGCACAAGATTAACAACGCGCTAGGCCAGGCGATGCTGGCGCGGCGCATGGGTAAGAAGCGCATCATCGCGGAGACCGGTGCCGGCCAGCACGGCGTGGCCACGGCGACGGTCTGCGCGCTCTTCGGTCTGGAGTGCGTGGTCTACATGGGCGAAGAAGACATGCGGCGGCAGGAGTTGAACGTCTTCCGCATGAGATTGCTCGGCGCGGAGGTGCGCGGCGTCGCGTCGGGCTCGGCGACGCTGAAGGACGCCATCAATGAGGCGATGCGCGACTGGGTGACGAATGTGCGCACCACGTTTTACATCCTGGGCTCGGCGCTGGGGTCGCATCCGTACCCGACCATGGTGCGCGACTTTCATCGCGTGATCTCGAAGGAGATGAAGCGGCAGATCCTGGAGCACGAGGGTCGGCCGCCGGACGCCATCGTCGCCTGCGTAGGCGGCGGGTCGAACGCCATCGGCGCGTTCTATGAGTTCATCCCGGACCCGAACGTCGCGCTCATCGGCGTGGAGGCCGGCGGCCGCGGCTCGGCGCTGGGCGAACACGCAGCGCGGTTCGCGGGCGGAACTCCGGGCGTGCTGCAGGGGACATACTCGTACGTTCTCCAGAACGACGCTGGTCAGATAGCGGCGACGCACTCGGTGTCCGCGGGGCTGGACTATGCCAGTATTGGGCCGGAGCACGCGATGCTGCACGACTCGGGTCGTGCGACCTACACCAGCGCGACCGATGATGAAGCGTTGGATGCTACCAAGGTGCTCTCGCGCACGGAAGGAATTATCCCCGCGCTGGAGTCAGCACACGCCGTTGCCGAAGCCATCAAACTCGCACCGAAGATGGGCAAGGACAAGATCATGATCGTCAACGTCAGCGGGCGTGGCGATAAGGACATTGGGATTCTCACGCGGGAGCTTAAGCTGTGATCTCGTTCCCAAACAAACCCGGGTTGGTGGTCTATCTCACAGCGGGAGATCCCGATCTCGCGACGACGCAGGCGATGGCGATTGCGGCCATTGACAATGGCGCGGATGTGATCGAACTAGGCGTTCCGTTCAGCGATCCGCTTGCGGACGGCCCCGTGATTCAGCGGGCCAGCGAGCGAGCGGTGGCGAAGGGAACGCGGCTGACGGATGTACTCGGCATCTGCAGGGAGATTCGCGCAGCCCGGCCGAACGCTGGCCTCATCCTCTTCAGCTATCTCAATCCGGTGCTACGGCTGGGGCTGTCAGCGTTCGCCAGGGCCGCCAAGGCCGCGGGCGCGGACGGCGTGCTGCTGACCGACATGATCGTCGAAGAGGCGGATGAGTACCTGAAGCTGATGCACGAGAACGGGCTCGCGCCGGTCTTCCTCGCTGCGCCCACCAGCCCCGACGCGCGCCTGAAGGCCATCACCGAGAACTCGCAGGGATTTGTCTACGCCATCTCGCGGGTGGGCATCACGGGCACGCAGGCGGAGCTGGCGAGCGACGCCGAAGCGCTGGTGAAGCGGTTGAAGCAGTTCACGAAGCTGCCCATTGCGCTGGGCTTCGGCATCTCCACACCACAGCACGTTCGTGCGGTGGCCGAATTCGCCGACGCGGCGGTGGTGGGCAGCGCGATCGTCGCCCTCATCGAACGGACCCCTCCTGCGGATGCTCCCCGGGCCGTCGGTGAGTTCGTTCGCGGTCTGCGGGCGGCTGTTGCCGTTGCGGAGGCCCGTTCCGCGTGAAAACTCTCGCAAACACGTATCATCAACAGGGACTGAAACCCCGGCGGACGGGGGCGACGAGCCTGCCGCGCCATCCATCAGCGGGCCATGAACGGGGCCGGCACCAAGGGATACAGGAGCACGAGGCACTATGGAACTTCAAGAATTGCGCGACAAGATTGATGAACTGGACGACAAGCTCGTCCGCCTGCTCTCCGAGCGCGCGGCTGCGGCTGCGGCTATCGGGCGGCTCAAGCAGAAGAGCGGCACACCCATCTATGAACCGCAGCGCGAGCTGCACGTCCTCAACCACGTTCGCAAAGCCAACCCCGGCCCGCTCACCGACCAGCAGGTGCAGCACGTCTACGAACGCATCATGGACGTTATGCGCGAGCTGCAGCGGCCCCAAAGCAACGAGGCCAAGCCGTAGCCGCAACCAAGTCTCAAAAGTTTCGCAACCGCGCGCACGGCACTTCGCCGCGCCGCACAGCAGCAACCTATCTCAGGCTTTAAATCGAGGAATACAGTGATGATCGTCGCCATGCAGGACCACGCCACCGATGAGCAGATCCAGAATGTGATCGAGCGCATGGTGGAACTCGGCTTCAACGTCCACCGCACCACCGGAGAGACGCAGACCATTCTCGCCGGGGTGGGCACACCCGGGCAGTTTGAGATCACCGAGTTCCAGGTGCTCTCCGGCGTGCACAACGCCTACCGCATCTCGTCGCAGTACAAGCTCGCCGGGCGCGGCTTCCGTCCGGAGGGCACGCGCATCAAGTTCGCGAACGGCCTGGTGGTCGGGGGCGAGGAGATCGTCGTGATGGCGGGGCCGTGCTCCGTGGAGAGCCGCGACCAGATTCGCACCAGCGCGCAGCAGGTCGCAGCGGCCGGATGCCAGTTCCTGCGCGGCGGCGCGTTCAAGCCGCGCAGCTCGCCCTACAGCTTCCAGGGCATGGGCATTGAGGGCCTGAAGATCCTGCGCGAGGCCGCCGACGAGTACGGCCTATTGGTCATCACCGAGGTCATGGAGATCTCTCAGATCGAGCCGATGCTCGAATATATCGACTGCTTCCAGGTGGGCGCTCGCAATATGCAGAACTTCAACCTGCTGCGCGAGCTCGGCCACGTGCGCAAGCCCGTCTGCCTGAAACGCGGCATCGCGGCGACCATCGAAGAGGTGCTATTGAGCGCGGAGTACATCCTCTCCGGCGGCAACTACGATCTGATGCTCTGCGAGCGCGGCATCCGCACCTTTGAGACCTACACCCGCAACACGATGGACGTGTCCGCGATCCCGGTGTTGAAGAAGCTGAGTCACCTGCCGGTCGTCGCCGATCCCTCGCACGGCGTCGGCAAGCGTGACCTGGTGCCGCCGATGGCGCTGGCCAGCGTCGCCGCTGGAGCCGACGGCCTGCTGATGGAGATGCACCCGAACCCGGACAAGGCGATGTCGGACGGCGCACAGTCGCTCTACCCGGAGCAATTGAAGGAGTTGGTTGCCAAGCTGCGCCAACTGGCGCCGGTCGTCGACCGCAGCATTGCTCCAGCAGTGGCCCAGGTGCATGCCTAGAATCTTTTCCGCACAGGAGTTCAAACTGCGTCGCATCGTCGTCAAACTCGGAACCAACGTCATCATGCGTCCGGATGGCAAGGTGGCGCTCGGCCTGCTGTGCGGGCTGGTGGAGCAGATCGCCGCATTGCGTCACCAAGGCATCGAGGTGCTGCTGGTCTCGTCCGGCGCCGTGGGGCTGGGCATGGAGCGGCTCGCCTTGTCGGAGAGGCCGAAGGTCGTCGCGCAGATACAGGCCTGCGCGGCCATTGGCCAGTCGCGGCTGATGGCGCTCTATGATGATGCCTTTGACCGGCTCGGCTGCCCGATTGCACAGGTGCTGCTCACAGAGGACGACTTCCGCGATGCCACGCGGCACAACAATCTGCGGGCGACCCTGGACGCTCTGCTGACGCTCGGTGTGATTCCCATCGTCAATGAGAACGACACGGTTTCGACCGAGGAGCTCGACCGCCCCGCGGAGTCTGCCAACCGCGAGAGGATCTTCGGCGACAACGACAAGCTGTCTGCGCTGCTGATGAAGCATATCGGCGCGGACCTGCTGGTGCTGCTCACGGATGTCGATGGACTCTACGATCGCCATCCCAGCCGTCCTGGCGCGACGGTGCTGGAGGGTGTCGAGGTGATCGACGAACAGATTCTCGCGCTCGCCAGCGGCGGCAATGGCCGCGGCCGCGGCGGGATGATCTCCAAGCTGGAGTCCGCGCGGATCGTCGTGCGAGCAGGCAAGCCGGTGATCATCGCCAACGGCCGCACGCCTCAGGTGTTGGAGCGCATCGCCGCCGGCGAGTCCGTCGGCACGCACTTTGCACCGGCGCTGCAGGAGCTGGTGCGATGAGCTCTGCGACCCTCTCCACTCCGAAGAGCGCGCTCACAACGCATGAGATTGCCCTGGCCGCCAAGCACGCATCCCGCCTGCTTGCGCCGCTCGATGAGGCCGCGCGCAACGCTGCTCTGGAGGCCATGGCGAAAGCGCTGGAGGCCGCGAGCGCGGATTTGATGGCGGCCAACGCCAAAGACATGCACGCGGCGGAGACCGCCAGTGGTGACGAGAAGCTGCCGCCTGCGACGCTGGCTCGGCTGAAGCTGAACCCCGGCAAGTTGCGCGAGATGGTGGAGCAGGTGCGATCCGTCGCAGCGCTGCCCGATCCGCTGGGACGCACACTGGATGCCGTCGAGCTGGACGACAAAGATGCCGCCGGAGCAAAGAACGCAACCCACGGCCTGCACCTGCAGAAGATCAGCGTGCCACTGGGTGTGCTGGCCGTGATCTTTGAGGCGCGGCCCGACGCTGTCACGCAGATCGCGGCGCTGGCGCTGAAGTCCGGCAACGCGGTGATCCTCAAGCCCGGCAGCGAGGTGGAGCGAACCGCCGCCGCGCTGGTGAATGTACTGCGTGAGGCTCTCGCGAAGTGCGGCCTGCCGCAGGATGCCGTCTCGCTGGTGAAGGGCCGCAAACGGGTGCAGGAGCTGCTCGGCGCACACGACCTGATTGATATGGTCATCCCACGCGGCAGCAAGGCGCTGGTGGAGTACGTGCAGGCCAACACGCGCATCCCGGTGCTGGGCCATGCGGAGGGCGTCTGCCACATCTATGTCGATCGCGCCGCGGACCAGGAGCTGGCGCTGCGCGTCATCGACGACGCCAAGACCGACTATCCCGCCTCCTGCAACGCGGTCGAGACGGTGCTGGTACATCGCGACATTGCGCCGCGGTTTCTTCCGAAGCTCGCCGACCAGCTGCGCTCGCGCGGCGTGCGGATTTACACGACCGATGCCGCTGGTGCGTTTTTCTACGGCAACGATGCAAGAGTCACTGATTGGCACACCGAGTACGGTGATCTCGCGATCTCCATCGGCATCGTCGATTCTCTCGACGCGGCCATTGAGCACATCCACGCGCACGGTTCGCTGCATACAGAGAGCATCCTCACGCAAGATGCAGCGATTGCGGAGCGGTTCCTGCGCGAGGTGGATGCGGCGAGCTTGATGCACAACGCTTCCACACGATTTGCAGACGGTTTCCGCTATGGCTTCGGCGCGGAGGTCGGCATCAGCACCAGCAAGTTTCATGCGCGCGGGCCGGTCGGTCTGGAAGGCCTGACCACGTACAAGTACCTCGTGCGTGGTCACGGCCACATCGCGGGTGACTACCGCGGTGCGAAGGCGCGCGCGTTCACGCATCGTCGCTCCGCACAGGCGAGGGGCTGATGCAGCGCGTCGCCATCCTCGGCACCGGACTGATCGGAGCATCAGTCGGACTCGCGCTCAAGGCAAGTGAATTTCAGGGAGAAATTCTTGGTTGGGATGCGAACCCGGCAGAGCTGGCCGAGGCGCTGCGCTTGGGCGCCATCGACGAGGCGCTGCCCAGCCGCGAGTCCGTGCTCGCGCCCCAGCTCGCTGAGGTCTATCTGCTGGCGACGCCCGTGATGGCTGTGATGGACTGGATGCAGGCGCTCGCGCCGGTCATCGGTGAAGGCCAGTTACTCACCGATGTCGGCAGCACCAAGCGCGAGATCGCGGCGCTGGCGCAGACTCTTTACAACGGAAAGGGACGAGCGGCTTTCCTTCCCGGCCACCCCATGGCGGGTAAGGAGTCCGGTGGAGCGGCGCTCGCTGATGCGAAACTCTTCGCTGGCGCAACGTGGCTCTTCACTCCGCTCCACGACGATCCATCTCCGCTGGAGACCGAATGGCGCGCGCTCGTCACCGGCTTCGGAGCGCACGTTCGTGATCTCGACCCCGAGCGGCACGACGAGCTGTGCGCGTGGGTCTCGCACCTGCCGCAAATGCTGGCGACCGCGCTCTCCGCGTTGTTGCAGGACACCTTCGCATCCGATCCCGAGGGTCTCGCCGCGCTACAGGTGATCGGCGGCCGCGCGCTGCGCGAGAGCACACGGCTCGGCGCCAGCCCCTACAGTATGTGGCGCGACGTCGCGTTGACCAACACCGAACCGATTGCCGACACGCTCCTCGCACTGGAGCAACGGCTGGCGCATCTGCGTGAGAATCTGCGCACGCCGGAGCTGCGCGATGAGTTCGCCAAGGCCAACCGCTTTCGCTCCCGCCAGTAGGCTAGTGGATGTCGCCGAAGTGAACATCCTCCGGTGCTCCCGGCTCCTTTGAGTCCTTATCCAGGAACTGCAGCGTCGTCGCCGGCCCCAGGTCCTCGGGCGGAGTCCACGAGTTCAACACCCATACGATCTTCTTCTCCGGCGTCACCTCGATCGCCTGTAGCGGAGACTGCTTCACGGCGTCGGGACCGTTCCACTCATTGGCCCAGTTGTTGATGACCGTGTTGCCGTTGGGCAGCCGCCAGGCCTGCTGCAGGTTGGCAAAGTTGTATCCCGGCGCATCGGCGCGCGTAAAGCTCCAGACCGTGTCCCCGCGCCGCGTCACCTCGCGCACGCCTACATGATCGGTTATCAGAATGTTGTTGTTGGCGAGTTGCTCCACGCCCCACGGCGAGCTCCCCGGAAAGCTCCACAGCTCGTGACCGTCAGCGTCGTACTCCACGACCTTGTTCAGGTCCATGTGCGCGACCAGCAGCGTTCCCTGCGGAGTAAGCCGCACATGGCGAAACTGGCCATGGGTGCTGGGCGGCTGCTTGGTGGCCAGCGGGAACTGCTTCTCCATCGCACCGGTCGTGATGTTCACCACGTTCACCGTCGCAGGATTGCCGTTCTGCACATAGAGCACATGCTCTGTGCCGATGGGGATGGCAGTGTGGATCTCAAATCCCGCAGGCGCGTCATGGTTCCACAGCACCCGCTTGTCCGGGCTGATGAGCGTGACACCGAACTGGTGCGCGAACAGGATGTTGCCGTTCGAGAGCATCACCATATCGGAGATCTCGCCCTTGCCGGCGGGATCATGTTCATAGCTCCACGCAACATGACCGTCGCGCACGATAAAGATTCTCCGCCTGTGCGACTCGCCGGAGTAGACGAAGTCATGCTGTGCGAGGCCTTTGCCTGGCACTGCGACTGGAGTTTGGGCGGAGGCAGCGATGGAAAGCAGAGCGAGTGTCAGAAGTAGGGTCGAACGCATGAGCGGCATGTTACCCGCGAAAGTCGCAGATAGTCGAGTGTCTCAGAACAGAGATTGGTCGCAAGCCAGCTCCTCGGATAAGATTTGGAAGGGAACGGGAGGAATGATTCGATGAGTTCGCCGAGAGATTCATGGTTAGACCGCTGGTGGCCGCTGTTGGTGATTTTGTTTGGCGTGAGCTGCGTGCTGTGGCTGGCGCTCTTTCACCCGCACTACTGATCCATTGCGCTCAGCGCCGGTGCACCCTGGCCGAGGGCGCCGGCGGAGGGTAGTTGGGCTTGCGCTTGGCGGGTTCGGCTGGCGGCACGTCGCTCAGGTCCACCGTGCGATGGGCCTCCACGGCATCGGCGAGAGCATACTTCAGCTTCTCAATTCCCTCGCCCGTGACCGCGCTGATGGTGTAGAGCGGGAGCTTCTTGCGCTTGGCGAAGGTCGTCAGCTTCTTCAGCTTGTCAGGATTGGCTACGTCGGCCTTCGCGGCGACCAGCACAGTCGGCTTGGCAGCGAGCGTGGGATCGAATGCCTTGAGCTCGGCGGTGATGACGTTGTAGTCGTCGACCGGGTCAGGCCGTCCAGAAGCATCCGAAACGTCAATCAAGTGCACCAGCACGCTGGTTCGCTCAATGTGCTTGAGGAACTGCACCCCCAGCCCAGCGCCCAGGTGTGCGCCCGCAATTAGCCCCGGCATGTCGGCGACGGTGAAGCTGCGCTCGTAGGGCATCTCCCCGATCTGCACCACGCCGAGATTGGGCTCCAGCGTGGTGAAGGCATAGTTTGCAATCTTGGGCTTGGCAGCGGAGAGCCGCGAGATCAGCGTGGACTTGCCGACGTTGGGGAAGCCGACCAGTCCAGCGTCGGCCAGCAGACGCAGCTCCAGGCGATAGTTGCGGGCCTCGCCGGCGCGGCCAAGCTCGTGTTCGCGAGGAGCCTGGTGGGTGCTGGTGGCAAAGTGCTGGTTGCCGCGACCGCCGCGACCGCCGCGCGCAATGACGATCTCATCGTTTGCATGGTTGAAGTCGTGAATCAACTCGCCGGTGTCGTCGTCGAAGAGCAGCGTCCCGACAGGAACCTTCAGAACGGTATGTTCACCTGCGGCACCGGACATATTGCTGCCCAGGCCATGGCCGCCGCGCTCGGACTTCCACTCCGGATTGAAGCGGAAGTGCACCAGCGTGTTGTGGGAGAGTGACGAGCGCATGAGGATGTCACCGCCGTGGCCACCGTCGCCACCGGACGGGCCGCCGCGGGGCACGAACTTCTCGCGCCGGAAGGCCATGCAGCCGTTGCCGCCATCCCCGGCCTTGATGCGAATTCGCGCCTCATCGATGAACATAAACGCCTCAAGTTGAAGTCTACAGGGCGGCGGCGGTCGTTGAAGATTGCTCAAGTTATGGTGCGAAATCAAGGTATTCATCGCGATGCGACGCAAAAATTACCTCGGATTGATGCTCCGGCTGCTAGACTCTCTGTATACAAGTCCACAAGCGTCTGCATCCTGCCATTCGATTCACTGAGCGAAATCGGGGGAACTCCAATTTTCCGGAGATGCAGGCTTATTAACCGTCGTGGCACCGCGAGCTCCCCGGGCCATAGATTGAATTGGAAGTGGAACTTTCACGTTGGCTACCTTTAGGAGACCTCGATGACCATCAAGAACCTCACACGTTGCATGGCGCTGCTGTTTGTTGCGGCGTTCACCGCCGTAGTTGCTCGTGCCCAATCCACCACGGAAGGCGCCATCGCCGGCACCGTGGTGGACAGCACCGATGCCGCGATCCCAAATGCCGCGGTTACGATCCTGAATGACGCGACGAACGCCCAGAAGAGCCTCAAGTCGGACGGCAGCGGCTACTTCATCGCCCCGCTGCTGGAGCCAGGCACCTATACGGTGACGATTGACGCGACGGGCTTCGGCAAGGAGACCGAGGCCCATGTGATCGTGCTGGTGGGCCAGTTGACCACGGTGCGCCCGGTGCTCAAGACAGGCGGTGAGGCGACCACGGTGAACGTCTCCGCGGATGCTGCGGTACTGAACTTTGAGAGCCCGGATATGACATCCGTGCTCGATCAAAAGGCTCTCGTGAATGTGCCCGAGAACAACCGCCGCTGGTCAAGCCTGGCGATGTTGACCCCGGGCGTGGTCTCGGACTCGAACGGCTTCGGCCTGGTCAGCGTGCGCGGTATCAGCACGCTGCTGAACAACGTCGAGATCGACGGCGCGGACGACAACCAGGCGTACTTCTCTGAGGAGCGCGGGCGTACACGCGAGGCGTACTCGACCTCTGAAGACGCCGTGCGCGAGTTTGCGGTAAACACCGGTGTGTACTCGGCCGAGTATGGCCGCGCGGCAGGCGGTGTCATCACCTCCGTAACCAAGAGCGGCTCCAATGAGCTGCACGGCGAGGTCTACTTCTTTGACCGTCAGAGCAAGTGGGCAGCCTTCACGCCGCTGGTGACCAACACCACGGCCACGCCCAACGGCACGGGTGGCTACACCTTCAGCACCTTCCCGCTCAAGCCCAAGGATCTGCGCAAACTCTACGGCTTCTCGGCTGGCGGCGCGATTATCAAAGACAAGCTGTTCTGGTACTACACCTACGACCAGCACTCACGCATCTTCCCGGGCGTGGGCAAGCCCCAGAACCCCGCCACATTCTTCACCTTGCCGGATGCGGCGCTGCCCACGGGCACCTGTGATGCGGGTCCGGGCAGCACCAACACCGGCCTGGTCTACACCAGTGCCTCGGTGGCCACGGCGACAGCAGCGGCCGGCAGCACCATCGACCAGCAGGCCTGTGCACTGGCTGCGCGCGAGAACATCCCGTACGCGACCGGCGCGGCGAACTACACCACCGCTCTGGCGAACGTCTCGGGCGACTTCGGAGTGACGCCGCGCATCGGCTTCCAGGAGATCAATACGCCTAAGCTCGACTACCAGATCAACTCCAAGGAGCGCGTGTCGTTCCTGTTCCACCGGCTGCGCTGGGACTCCCCCGGCGGTGTGCAGACGCAGGCGACGGTACCCTACGCCAAGGACACCTTCGGCAACGACTTTGTGAAGTTGGACTACGGCGTGGCCAAGCTGGAGAGCCAGATCTCCACCAGCATCAGCAATGAGCTGGGCTACCAGTACGGGCGCGAGCTGGACTACGAGACCCAGCAGCCCTTCACCGCATATACCAACGCCAACCTCAAAGGGACCGGGACCTCGGCCGGCAATGTGCCGGAGATCAACCTGGCGGAGTCTACCAGCGGCATCTATCTGGGCTCGCCTTACTACTCCTACCGCACCTCCTACCCTGACGAGCGCAAGTGGCAGGTCTTCGATACGGCCTACTTCGCCAGGGGCAACCACAGCATCAAGTTCGGCGTGGATGTGCTGCACAATACCGACCTGCTCAATAACCTGTTTGAGAGCAACGGCGTGTACACCTACACGTACATCGGCAACTACTTCTCCGATCTGAACACGCGCACCAACGGCGGAGCGGCAGACAGCTGCAATACGGCGGCGTCTTCAACGGCCACGGTAACCAAGAGCGGCGCGGTCTACACGGTCAACCCGGTCACGGGAACGTCTCCCTGCTATTCGTCCTTCGTGGAGGGCTTCGGCTTGATGCCGACGTTCTCCATCGCGACTACGGACTACGGGTTCTTCGTGCAGGACAACTACAAAATGAGCCCGCGTCTGACGCTGGAGCTTGGGTTGCGCTACGACTATGAGTCGTTGCCGAACCCGTCTTCCACGCTGACCGCGCCGCTGACGGTACAGAATCCGGCTGCCGCCACGCTGTACACCTTTACTCCCTATGCCGGACTGACCAACCGCCCGAGCGACAAGAACAACCTCGGACCACGCATCGGCTTCGCTTATGACGTCTACGGCAACGGCAAAACAGTTCTGCGCGGCGGCTATGGGCTGTACTACGGTCGTATGATCAACGCGACCATTCTGAACGCCTATCTCAACACCGGCAGCGCTCTGGGCCAGTACACGGCCAGCCTGAAGAACACGCAGGGCGGACCAATGCTGGCCAACGTTCTTCCGAACGTGACCGCGGGCACCAACGGCTCGGTGACGCAGCCGGCGGGTGCCTTCGCAACGCCCAGCTCCTACTACTTCGACTCGCACTTCCAGAACCCGCAGGTGCATGAGTTTGACCTGATCGTGCAGCAGCAACTCGGCGGCGGTACGGTGCTGGCGGTCAGCTACCTCGGGTCGCTGGGCCGCGAGCTGCCCAACTTTCTGAACGTGAACCTGAATCCGGCGACGGTGCAGAACGTAACTCTGACCTTCTCCGACAGCACAGGCAAGGGGCCGGTGGCCAACGGTACGCAGGTTTCCATCCCCACCTACACCAGCTATATCAACCCGAACTTTGTAGGCATCACGAAGATCGTCAGCAACGTCGATTCCGCCTACAACGCTATTGTCTTTGAGATCAAGACCCAGAACTTCCATGGCTTCTCCACGGACTTCAACTACACCTGGTCTCACGCTCTGGACTTCAACCAGAACGCCTCCACCTCGGCCAGCACCAACAGCTGGTATGACCCGTACGGCAACGCCCGGGCGAACTATGGCAACTCCAACTTCAACGTACCCAACCGGATCACGGGATATGCTCTGTATACCTTCCCGACGATCAAGAGCGGGAGTTGGCTGAAGTGGATGGCGAATGGATGGGGCATCAACGACTCCTTCCAGGCACAGAGCGGCTTGCCCTACTCCTACGGCACCAGCAGCTTCAACTCTTATGCCTCGGTGTCGAGCGGCTACAACGGAGCGGGTGGCATCTCCTATATTCCGTTCCTGGGTCGTAACACTCTGAAGCTGAAGCGCGACATCGTGGACGACCTCCGCGTTCTGAAGGGCTTCAAGTTGACGGAGCGCTACAACCTGGAGCTGCGCGCCGATCTGTTCAACGTGGCGAATCACCAGAACGTGACCTCCGCCGGAACTACCGCGTATGTCTTCTCCAGTGCCGGGTCAACCGCACCGCTGATCGGCACGGCAACCTACCAGCCGAGCACCTTCGGTGTACCTACCAGCGTGAACTCGAGCGGCTTCCTCTACACGCCGCGCGAGATCCAGATCTCGGCCCGCTTCGCCTTCTAAGCTGGGCAGGGCATAACCGTAAGGGGCGGTGGCTGCGGCCATCGCCCCTTTCTTTTGCCCGAAGCAGTCGACGCGGAGTGCAATCTTTTTCTTCCCAAAACAGCGAAAGTTCGCTACGCTGCCTTCACGCCCGTTTCTCTGTCTCTCGCAGCGGCTGCCGTTGATGGGTTTGCTGCGTGAATCGTTTGTGCCTCTGTTGTGCCTGTGGAGCTCCGGCCACTTCCCCGGGGCGGGGTTCGGCTGGTGTTTTATCGTCTCGCTTCAGTTGGGAAGATCTTTATACGCTGCCACGCAGTGATGGCAGCGACGTTCCTGCTCGCGTCGGGCTGCGGGCTGCTCTCGGCACAGAGTCCTGGCGCCGGCGCAACCCGCGGAAGCGGAACCGGCACGTCCACTGCGGGGATGGAGTTCGATGCCGCCTTCGGCCAGGACGAGACCCTTCAGTTGCCCCTCGAGGCGCGGCAGTGGGAGAGCGCGGCGGAGCTGGATTCGCTGGCGAACGCTGCCGCTCCCATAGCGAGCGATCCCGGCACTGCGGACGACGATGTTCAGCAGGAGAGTCACGACGCCGCACGCGGCTCCGGCGACACCGGAACACCTGCGGTGGGGTTGAGCTTCGGCGGCCTCGCTCCGATGCACGATGTGGAGACGGTGGATGGACTCTCCGCGCAGCAATCGTACCGTTCCGGACCGCGCGGCGCGTCCGGCGACGGCCCCAGTCTACGCACCAGCTACAGCCTCAGTGCGGTGCAGAGCTTCCGCGTATTGTCGAACAGCTACTCCGCGCAGAGCGGCGGCGCGGGTGGTCTTCTGGAGGTCACCTCGCGCAGCGCCACAGACCATCTGCACGGCAGCGCGTTCCTGCTGTTGCGCGAGAGCGCCTGGGCTGCCACCAATCCGTTCTCCATCGAAACGCACTATCAGAATGGCGTGGTCACCAGCGCTCCCGTCAAGCCGAGTGGCAGTATGGTGCAAATCGGAGGTGCTGCGGGGCTTCCGCTTCCGGGCCGTTGGGCGCTGCGGAAACGCGCTGGCCTCTTCGCCTCCGCGGAGTTGCAGCTCAAAGACGACCACATCGTCTCTACGCCCGCGCTGGCCAGCTTTTATGCACTCACGCCGATGCAACTAGCATTGCTGGCCAACCGCGGAGTCGGCACCACGGCGATCAACTCCGCGCTCGACTATCTCGACAGCCTCAGCGGAACGACCGCGCGGTCTGCCTACCGCCTGATGCTGGACCTGCGCGCCGATGCACAGCTCAGCGCGCGCGACCACGTAACGTTCTCCTACAGCGGACATCGGATGAACGCACCCGCCGGCGCAGCGCTGGGACAGGCCTCCGATGCAGTCATCGCACGCGGCAGGGGAAGTCTGGGCGACAGCTCCACTCAAGTCGACGTCGCAGCCGGGCAATGGGTCCACGCCTTCTCGTCACGCATGCACAACGATCTGCGCGCGCAGTTCGCTCGCGACTCGGAGCGCGAAAGCCCGCGCGCGCCGCTACCGCAGGAGCCCGCCATCGGGCCGGGAGGCCTCGCTCCGCAGATCTCCATTGCGCCGAACGGCTTCGCGTACGGCACGCCATCGAATCTGAGCGGAATCGCCTCTCCCATCGAGGAGCGTATCGAGCTGGCGGACACGCTCCAACTCCGCGCCGGCCACCATCTTCTAACCCTGGGCGCGGACTGGAGCCGCGTGCACGATCGCATCCAGTCGCTGAACGCGGCCGAGGGTTCCATGCTCTACGACAGCAGCAACGCCAAAGGCCACGCCGGCGGCCTCGTCGATTGGATAACAGACTATGTCCTGAATGTGTACGCCTATCCGACCGCCGGCTGTCCTGAAGCGATTGGGTCCGCGCTGCACGTCTTCTGTTTCCGCAGCTACACCCAGGGATTTGGTTCGTCGCCGACCGAGTTCGCGACGCATGAGATCGCTGGCTTCGCAGAGGATGCGATGCAACTCCGTCGCGACCTGAGGCTCACCGTCGGCGCGCGATACGAGTACACGCTGCTGCCGCCACCACAAACCCCAAACCCGGCACTCGATGCGGATGTGGCGGCACTGGCGCTCCCCTTCGGAGGCGCGACGGCGGTCTTTCCTGAGGATCGCAACAACATCGGCCCGCGGATCGCGGCGACGTGGTCTCCGCGCTGGCGTTCCCGCTTCAATCTCGTCACGGTCCACGCGGGCTATGGCGTATTCTTCGGGCGTACGCCGGGAGCCACAGTTCGCGCGGCCCTCGTCGACACGGCGCTGCCCTCTACGACGCTGCACATTCGCATCACACCTCTGACGGTCACCGACTGCCCTCAGGTCACCACGCAACAACAGTCGTTCGGCTATCCGTGCGCCTTCACGTCAGCGCCGCCCGCTGCGGTCGCCCAGACGACCTCCACCACGCTCTTCTCCAACCGCTATCGCACTCCGGCGGTGCAGCGCGCAACGTTGCTGCTGGAGCGCGACCTCGGACCGCACCTGCAAATGCGCGCAGGCTACTCCTTGGCGCTGGCCACGCAGTTGCCGCAGAGTGTGGACCTGAATATCGCACCATCGAAAGCGCAAGGAACATTCGTCCTCCAAGGCGGCGACGGATACCCCGGCCTGCACAGCGGTGAGACCTTCGTGCTGCCGCTGTACACCATCCGTCCCATCACGCAGTACGGCGCGATCACGGCGCTGGTCTCGAACGCCAATGCCACCTACCACGCGTTCACGGCAGAGGCCGAGCTGCGGGGCCTTCGCTCGCTGGAGCTGCGCGGCAGCTACGCCTTCTCGCGCTCCATCGACTACGGTCCCCAGAGCTCAGCCACGCCGGGATTGAACGGCCAGTTCGATCCCTTTCGCGACGGCTATGATCGAGGCTTGTCCAGCCTGCACTTTCCGCAACACTTCAGCGGCGATCTGCTCTATACCTTGCGCCTGGAACACGGTTCGAAAGCTACGCGCCGCGCGCTCAACGGCTGGCATATAGCCGCCATCGGTATTGCCGGAAGCGGCGCACCCTACAGCTATCAGGTCTTCGGCGGCACACGGCTGAGTGGGGGCCGCGAGACCCTCAACGGCTCGGGCGGCGCCACCTATCTACCCACGGTCGGCCGCAACACGTTGCGCCTTCCACCCAATGCGCGGGTCGATCTGCGCCTCAGCCGCGAGTTCTCGCTTGCAAAGCACATTCGCATTAATGCCTTCGCGCAGGCCTTCAACTTGTGGAACACTCGCAACCTCTCTAGCATCGAAACGCGCGCCTATGTACTCGGAACCCCTGCACAGCCCGGCCAGCCCACACCGCTGCTCTTTCAGGACGCGGCGGAGATTGCGACCGAAGGCCTCAGCACGCCGCCCTTCGGCACGCCCACCTCCTCCACCACGGGCGCCAGCCGCGAGCGCGAGATTGAATTGGGTGTGCGCATGGAGTTTTAGCAGCTTGCTCGCGTCGCCTGATGCCGGGGCTGCATCCAACAGCCTGGAATTCAGTAAAATTCCGGGCGGATAACAAGCGCTCAGCGTCCACGCCGCAAGCAACATTTTTCGGAGGCAGTTGAGATGATGAACCTGCTGGCTGCGATCGAGCACCACGGTTACGCGGTCACGGCGCTAGTGATGTTCCTCGGCTGTTGCGGACTGCCGCTGCCGCTCTCAGTGGTGCTGCTGACAGCGGGCGCGGCGGCGCACGGCGGCTCCTTGAATCTTGGTCTGGTGATTCTCGCAGCCTGCCTCGCGGCGCTGCTGGGAGACACCTTGATGTTCCTCGGCGGACGCACCACCGGCTGGTGGCTGCTGGCGCTGCTCTGCAAGGTCAGCCTGAATCCCGACACCTGCATCTTCGGCTCGGCGCGTTCGTTCTACGAGCGCGGACCGAAGACGCTGCTCTTCGCCAAGTTCGTCCCCGGCCTCAGCACCGTGGCCGCTCCGCTGGCCGGGAGCCTGAACATGCGCCTGGGGCGCTTTCTGCGCCTGGACGGCCTCGGCGCGCTGCTGTATGTAGCCGCATGGAGCAGCGCTGGTTTTGTGCTGGCGCGGTTTCTGCGCATCATGATCGCCGCGGTCGAGCAGTTGGGCCGCGCCGCCGCGATGCTCTTCCTGTTGGTGTTGGTGCTGTACCTGCTCTGGGTGCTGGCAACTTCGTTGCGCGACTCCCGCTTCTCCGCCGTGGAGAAAGTCGCAGCCAAGGAGCTCTTCGAGCGCCTGCGGACGGCAACGCATGACAAGCTCGTGATTATCGCGGACGTTCGCTCGCACGGTTACTACGACCCCGGCATGCAGCGCATCCAGAACTCCATCCGCGTCGAGCCCAGCCGCCTGCGGGAGGAGCTGGTCGCCCTGCGCGAGTTCATGCAGCCGGAGTGCGAGATCTATCTCTACTGCTCCTGCGCGCGCGAGGCTACCAGCGTGCGCGTCGCGAAGATGCTGGAACAGGAAAACTGCTCGACCAAGGTCATCCGGGGCGGCCTGAAGGCGTGGATCAAGGCCGGCGGCCCGCTGGAGCCGGTGCCGCTTAGCGACATGGAACACCTGCCACGGTTCGATTGATCCGCGGTTTGATTGATTTAGACGGCCAGCTTCGCCATCGCCGCAATCAACCGCGTCTGCGGCAACCCATCGGCATACGTCTTCAGAATCAGCGAGCGCAGCAGCGGCATCCGCATCGCGCGAAAGCCACGTTCGGGCTCCGCATAGAACGCTCGCGCTGCGCGATGCGAGAAAGCTAGCGTCTCTTGCAGCGGTCGCACGCGTCTGGCGTAAGCAGCGGCCAAGTCCGGTTTGGAGTCAAGAATCGCCGCCGCCGCTGCCTGTCCGCTGACAATCGCGGAATGAATCCCCTCGCCGGTGAGCGGATCGGAGAGCCCAGCAGCATCGCCCGCGAGCAGCACGCGCCCGCGCGGCACATAGGCGTGCCCACCCATCCCAAGATGCTGCCCTGTAATATGCGGCAGGTTCTCCACACCGAGCTTCTGCGCCGCGTATCCGGTCAGCAGGTCGCGGGTGACCGACCTCAGTTGCGCCTCGTCCGCCTCCGGCGCAAACGCTCCCACGCCGATGTTGATGTGGTTGCCCTTGGGAAACAGCCACCCATAGCCGCCCTGCAGCGGTGCAAAGTCGAAGACCAGATCGTGCGCTGCGCCGCCACCGGGCAACTTCGCGGGAAGCTCCGCATAGGGCACGCAGGCCTCCAGCGCGAAGCCACGCGTGTACCATGCAGCCGCCGTCGGCTGGCTGAGCCGCCGTGTCTGTCCGTTGGAACCGTCCGCGCCGATCAGCACCGCGGCGCGCAGCGTCTCCTCGCCCTCCGCCGTCCCAACATCTAACTCGACGCCGTCGCCGGTCTCCCTCAGCGCGACGATGCCCTCGATCTTCTGCAGCGTCGCGCCCGCTGCGAGCGTCTGCTGCAGGCAGAACGCATCAAAGCGCTCGCGTACGGCCATCGCGCAGATCGGCGACCGCGTACGCACGCGCACCTCGCACCTTGCCGCATCCTCGCTCGCCTGCTGCAGGACGATCTCACTGCACTCGCGCTCGACTATGGGCGCGACGGAGTAGCGCAGCGCCGCCAGCGTCTTGCGCGTCAGGCCGCAGGCGCAGGCCTTGGGACGCGGGAAGGTGCGCTTGTCCAGCAGCAGCACGCGCCGCCCGGCGCACGCCAGGTCGAAGGCCGCCGCGCATCCGGCCGGCCCCGCTCCGGCGATCAGGACATCGTAGTCACAAGTCATGGGCAAACACCAGTGTAGCCGCTGAGCGCGCGGCGGCGACATTCGCGGCTGGCGCCCGTCCAATCGCCATCGGCAGTAGACTGAGCGCAGGCTTCGCGGAGGCCCTTCATGCTCACACAGCGTCGGATTTCGAAACGGCTCGCACCAGTTTTCGCTGTGGCGCTGTTCTCCTGCGCCGCGCTGCCGCAGCAGGCTGGCGACATCGCGCCCCTGCGCCACGGCCGGCTGATCGTATGGGTAGTCAAGCCCGCGCCGGGCAAAGCCGTCCCCGTCTCCACACAGCCACCGACGACCCTCCAGCAGCAGACCGCCGGCAGCTTCGGCCAGTCCGCAAGCGATGTCGGCACCAGCGCGAGCAACTATGGCGTCTCTGCCAGCAGCCCCACCATCAGCCGCACGGGATCCGCCCCGGCCAGCGCGCAGGGCGCTGACCCCAACAACGAGGTCGCCACCGCCGCGGGCTATCACGAGCAGACTGCCGGCAGCTACGGCCAGACCGCAGGCAGCTTCGGAACAGCCGCGAGCAACCATGGCCAGACAGCGAGCAGCCTCGGCCACACCGCAAGCAGCGTCGGTACAAACGCCGGCGACTACGGCCAGACGGCAGGCAGCTTCGGTCACTCGCTCAGCACCATCGCGGGCGCCGGGCAGGTGCCACCGCCCAAACCGCTGCAGCAGCAGATCGAACCCACACTGCGCGCGGCGTATCCGGCGTTGCAGGTGCGCTTCGTCTACACCGACGAGTCCGCGCTCAAAGCCGCGCTCAAGGCCGCCACCAGCACCAGCTATCCGGACGTGCTGCTCTTTGAAGGCTACGGGCCGTTCTGGCCAGGACCTTCCCCGGATCTGCGCGATCTCTCCGTATCCAGCGACACCGACTCTTCGCCGCCCTCGTCGATTGCGCGGGCGCTGATGATGAACCGCGCTCCGCATCCGGACGTAGCTCATGCGTTCCTGCTGTTCCTCGCCGAGCTGGATGAGGCGCGGGCCTCGGGCTCCGGTCAGCGCTAAGCACACCGCGGCTACAGCATCCGCTATCCTCGGGGAGTGAGTTCACACCCACCACTTGACGCCGCACCGCTGCTCTCGGTGCAGAACCTGCGCATCGCCTTCGGCAAGCACGAAGCCGTGCGCGGCATCTCCTTCGCCATCGCGCCGGGCGAAACGCTCGGTCTCGTCGGTGAGTCCGGCTCGGGCAAGTCCGCGACGGCGCTGGCGATGATGCGCCTGCTGCCGCCGAGTGCGTCGGTGAGCGGCAGCGTGACATTCAACATCGAGGATCTCCTCGCGCTGCCGGAAGAGGCGATGCGCCGCCATCGCGGCCAGTCCATAGCAATGATCTTCCAGGAACCCATGACCGCGCTCAACCCGGTGATGAAGGTCGGCCGCCAGATCGCCGAGGCCTTGCTGGCCCACGCTCCGAGGACTCCACGCCGCGAGGTGCGCGCGCGGGTACTGGCCGCGATGC
>Ga0302267_10003015_pt1 | contig 19685 bp, 14 predicted proteins | sample III_Bog_E1_3_FD_194555 | JGI IMG/M metagenome (GOLD analysis project Ga0302267, IMG submission 194555) | Peat permafrost microbial communities from Stordalen Mire near Abisko, Sweden - III_Bog_E1_3 | ecosystem: Environmental > Terrestrial > Soil > Wetlands > Peat | place: Sweden: Abisko... | reverse complement strand
TCCCGGCCGCGCCGCCGCGCCGCCGAGCAAGCAAGAGTGCGCACAGGCGTACGCGGAGACCCAGTCGCAAAGCAAGGCCAACAAGCTGCGTACCGCACGCGCGCAGGCGCTCCTCTGCGCCCAGCCCTCGTGCCCGGGCATCATCAGCAAGGACTGTCGCACCTGGCTGGAGGAGCTGGAGCGGAACTTGCCGACGGTGGTGCTCGGGGCCCGCGGGGCGACCGGTCAGGACGTCGCTCTGGTCCACGTCACGATGGACGGTGAGGCGTTCGCGGCGCGACTCGACGGCGACGCACTCCCGGTCGATCCGGGCGAGCACTCGTTTCATTTCGAGCTCGACGGCTCACCGGCCGTCGACATCAAGGTCGTCATCCGCGTGGGGGAGAGGAACCGCCGGATCGACGCCTCGTTCACCCCGCCGCCGGCTCCGGCTCCGGCTCCGGCTCCGGCGCCGCCCGAGGCTCCCGGTCCGGCGAATGCACCGCTGCCCGTGTCCCCCGCGGTGTTCGTCCTCGGGGGTATCGCCGTCGTAGGGTTGGGTGTCTTCGCGACGTTCGGCACCTTGGGAGAGAATCAGAAGAGCTACTTCGACAGCACCTGCGTGGCCCAAAAACAACCGTGCCCGCCCGACGCTGCCAGCAGCGTGCGCACCAAGCTGATCATTGGCGACGTGGGGCTGTTCACGGCGCTGGCGGCGGTGGGGGTGGGGACGACGGTGTTCTTCGTGGGAAGGGCGAGGCCCTCGGCGCCGGCCGGGGCGGCGCTTCGCCTCGAGATCGCACCGGTACCGTCGGGGGGGCTGATGACGGCGCGCGGAAGCTTCTGAAGCGCCCCGCGGCGGGGCCCCGCAGGGGGAGCTCCGGTCAGCGGTTCACGCGGATCTCGACGACCGCGTCGCTCACCGCCGACACGGTGATGCGCGCGTCGAGCATCCGCCCGAGGAGATCGATCTGCGTGCGCGTGTGCGACGAGGGCAGGACCGTGCGAAACGCGCCGCCGCCCCCGAGCGCCATGGGCAGGACGAGCTGGTCGGCCAGGTGCTCGCCGACCGGAGCGCCAGAGTCGAGGTAGGCGCGCGCCGCTCGGGCGGCTCGATCTCCCACCTCCTCGGCGCGCACCCCCTTCTCGCCGAAGGCCGTGAACACCTCGGTGACGTGCTCGCTCTCGACGACCACGTTGACCACGTTGCCCGGCCCGGGCGAGCCCTTCGCCTGCTCGATGCGAAAGCACTCACGCTCCCACCCGAGCACCGCAGCGGCCGCCTCGATCTCCCGCCGGGCGATCGCGCCGGAGAGGTTGGCGACGATGGCGACCCCCTCGCGCCGGACGACCGGGCCGCGCTCCAGGAGCTCGAGGCTCCCCAGCGGCGCGGGCTCGACGGTGACGCGCAGCCGGCCGCCGCCCGCGGGATAGAAGCCGCGCGCCTCCAGGGTCGCGGTGACCCGGGGGCCCAGCCGCCCGAGGAGCGGGAGGAAGGCGCGATCGAGGAACTCGAAGGGCGGCGCGAGCGGGTTGTGCGTGCCGCCCTCGAGCAGGATCGAGGACGGCCCCGTCGCCGTGAGGAGCGCCGGCAGCACGGTCTGGAGGACCAGCGTGGTGCTCCCGGCGCTGCCCACGTTGAAGGCGTACTCGCCGGGCGTGACGCCACGCGGGCGGAACACCACCTCGCGCGCGCCGATCTCGTCGCCGGAGACCTCGGCGTGGCCCACGGCGACCGCGGCGCGCAGCGCCGTGAGGTGCTGGCGCATGAGGCCGGGGCGAGCGCGGCCGGCCCGGATCGCCGTCACGGTCACCGGGGTGCCGCTGCACAGCGCGAGCGCGAGGGCGCTGCGGAAGATCTGACCCCCGCCTTCGCCCGCGGACCCGTCGATGGTGATCATGGCTCGATCCTATCCCTTCACGCAGACGACCTGCCGCAGCGTGTGGACGATCTCCACCAGATCGCGCTGCGCGCGCATCACGTCCTCGATCGGCTTGTAGGCCGCCGGCGTCTCGTCGATCACGCCCTCGTCCTTCCGGCACTCGATTCCCAGGGTCGCCTGCTCGTGGTCGGCCACGGAGAAGCGGCGGCGCGCCTCGGCGCGGGACATCACCCGACCCGCGCCGTGGCTCGACGAGCAGAAGCTCTCCGCGTTGCCGAGCCCGCGGACGATGTAGCTCCGCGCGCCCATGCTCCCCGGGATGATGCCGAGGTCGCCGAGCCGCGCCCGCACCGCGCCCTTGCGCGTCACCAGCACGTCCTTGCCGTAGTGGTGCTCGCGCGCGACGTAGTTGTGGTGGCAGTTCACCGCGAGGGCCTCCGCCTCGAAGGCGGGCAGGCCCGCGCTGGCGCGCAGCGCCGCGACGACGTTCGCCATCATCAGCTCCCGGTTCTTCATCGCGTAGTCCTGCGCCCAGCCCACGGCCTCGACGTAGTGGCCGAAGTGGACCGTCCCCTCGGGCAGGTACGCCAGGTCCTGGTCGGGGAGGCGGATGAAGAAGCGCTCCATCTCCCGCTTGGCCAGCTCGATGAAGTGGGAACCGATGCGGTTACCTACGCCGCGCGAGCCGGAGTGGAGCATGATCCAGAGGTGCTCCTCCTCGTCGAGGCAGATCTCGATGAAGTGGTTCCCGGTCCCGAGCGTCCCGAGCTGCGAGGCGGTGGACCCGCGACCGAGCCTGGGGTGCTTCTCGAGGATCGAGGCGTAACGAGGCGCCAGGTCGGCCCACGCCGCCGTCACCGCCTCCGGCTCGTCGTGCCAGGCGCCGCGATCGTTCTTCCCGCCGTTGTCGGTGCGGCCGTGCGGCACCCGCGCCTCGATGGCCGAGCGCATCGCCGCCAGGTTGTCCGGGAGGTCCGTCGCCCGCAGGGTGGTGCGGAGCGCCATCATCCCGCAGCCGATGTCGACCCCGACGGCGGCCGGGATCACCGCGCCCGCCGTGGCGACCACGCTCCCCACCGTCGCGCCCAGGCCCTGGTGGGCGTCCGGCATGACCGCGATCCACTTGTGGACGAAGGGCAGCGCCGCCAGGTTGCGGAGCTGCTTCTCCGCGCCCTCCTCGAAGGGGACCCCGACGGTCCACGCCTTGATGGGCACACCCGAGTCCGTCGCCAGGACCTTGTAGTTCTTCTCCATGATGGCAGGGCCCAATTCATGGAACATGCCAGCCGAGATCGGCCTCCGGCGCGCCGGCACCGCCCGGAGGTTTATCTGGAGGACTATCTCCTGTAGATCTTCCGCTATGCCCGCGAAGCCCCTCGTCGTCCTCGGCATGCTCGGCACCCAGCTCGATCGGGGCCGGGGCGCCGATCGCTGGGACCGCTGGCGGCCCACCGTCGCGCTCTGCCAGCACGAGGATCTCGTGGTCAGCCGCCTCGAGCTGCTCCACCAGCCCGCCGACGCCGAGCTCTGCGCGGTGGTGCTCGCGGACATCCGCCGCGCCTCCCCCGAGACCGAGGCCCGCGGCGTGCCGCTGGCCCTCGCCAACCCCTGGGACTTCGAGGAGGTGTACGCCGCTCTCCACGACTTCGCCATCAAGTACCCGTTCGCGGTGGAGCGCGAGGACTACCTCGTCCACATCACCACCGGCACGCACGTGGCGCAGATCTGCACCTTCCTCCTGACCGAGTCGCGCCACTTCCCCGCCCGGCTCCTCCAGACCTCGCCCGCCAAGCGCGCCGGCAGCGCAGGGACGTTCGCCATCATCGACCTCGACCTCTCGCGCTACGACCGGCTCGCCTCGCGCTTCCAGCGCGAGCAGCTGGAGAGCCTCTCGTTCCTCAAGTCGGGCATCGACACCCGCAACGCGGCCTACAACCGGCTCATCGAGCGCATCGAGCAGGTCGCGGTGCGATCCCGGGCGCCGATCCTCTTGATGGGGCCCACGGGCGCCGGTAAATCCCAGCTCGCGCGGCGCATCTTCGAGCTCAAGAAGGCGCGGCGCCAGGTGAGCGGAGAGCTCTGCGACGTCAACTGCGCGACCCTCCGCGGCGACGGGGCGATGTCGGCGCTCTTCGGGCACGTCAAGGGCGCCTTCACCGGCGCGCTCGAGGCGCGCGCCGGCCTCCTGCGCAAGGCGCACGGCGGCGTGCTCTTCCTCGACGAGATAGGGGAGCTGGGGGCGGACGAGCAGGCCATGCTCCTCCGCGCCGTCGAGGAGAAGGCGTTCTTCCCGGTCGGGTCCGACAAGGAGGTGAAGAGCGACTTCGTGCTCGTCGCCGGCACCAACAAGGACCTCGAGGCCGAGGCCGAGGCCGGGCGCTTCCGCGACGATCTGCTGGCCCGCATCAACCTCTGGACCTTCCGCCTCCCCGGGCTCGCCGAGCGCGCCGAGGACATCGAGCCCAACCTCGCCTACGAGCTCGAGCAGGCGACCGGCGCCCTCGGCGTGCGCGTGACCATGAGCCGCGAGGCGCGGGACCGCTTCCTGCGCTTCGCCGTCGCCAAGGAGTCGGCGTGGCGCGGCAACTTCCGCGATCTCAACGCCGCGGTCACCCGGATGGCCACGCTCTCCACGGGCGGGCGCATCACCGCCGAAGCCGTGGAGGAGGAGATCGCCAGGCTCGTCTCGCTCTGGCGCCGCGGCGGCGCGGCGCCCGTCGACGGCATCGCCGACGCCATCGGCGCCGAGGCAGCCGCGGAGCTCGATCCCTTCGATCGCGTCCAGCTCGCCGAGGTGCTGCGCGTGTGCAAGGCGTCGCAGTCGCTCTCCGACGCCGGGCGCGCGCTCTTCGCCGCGTCGCGCGCCAGGAAGAGCAGCGTCAACGACGCCGACCGGCTGCGGAAGTACCTGGCCCGCTTCGGGCTCTCGTGGAAGGCGATCGCGGAGGCTTGAGCCTTCAGCCTGCGGGGGCGGCCCGGTCGAGGAGCGCGTTGATGTCGGGCGTCTCCAGCACCCGCTTGCCCGCGCCGTGCTTGGCCACCCGGAGCATGGCGAGGCCGATCTGCTCCGTCGTGGTCACGCTCCCCGGAGCGATCGCCTTGAACAGCCCGCCGAGCGGCCCGAGCACCGTGTACAAGGCCTGGTAGAGCGCGGTCTTCGACCGGATGCCGTGGAGCGGCTGGATGAACCCCGGCCGGAACATGTAGGCGGCCTTGAACGGCAGCCGCAAGAGCGCGTTCTCGGTCTTGCCCTTGACGCGTGCCCACATGGAACGGCCGCGCTCGGAGCTGTCCGTGCTCTGGCCCGACACGTAGATGAACGTCATGCCCGGGCTCTGCTTCACCAGGATCTCCGCGGCGGCCAGGGTGAGATCGTAGGTCACCCGGGTGTAGCTCTCCTCCGACATGCCCGCCGACGATACGCCGAGGCAGAAGAAGCAGGCGTCGTAGCCCGAGAGCTCGCCCGCGATGGCCGACAGATCCGCCATGTCCGCGTGGACGAGCTCGCGCAGCTTGGGGTCGCGCTGCCCCGTCGCGGAGCGCACCACGGCGAGGACGCGGGTGACCTCGGCATCGAGCAGGCACTCACGCAGGACGCCCTGCCCGATCATGCCGGTGGCGCCGAAGAGAACGACCTTCATGGGCTGCTTCCGTCGCGGCACACTCTCGGGAGGGCGCGCGGGCGAGTGGTTTGCGGCGCGTTGTCCGCGGTTCGTCACGGGCGGCCGGCAAAGGCGAACGATGGTCGTCTAGTAAGAAGCCGGAGGTCGATCGTCAAGGGAGAGCGCGGCGGAAGAGGGCTCCTCGCACCGCGAGAGGCATCCCTCCATCCCCCGGTGCAGCCTGCACGCGACGGGCTCCACCTCCGCACAAGCATGGGGGAGCCCTTCGACCACGAGGACCCCGTGCATCCTCCCGCACTCGGCCTCCACCGCGGCGCACGTCAGGCGGGCAAACGAGAAGCACGCGTCGCGGCACCGACGGTCGTTCCCGGCGCGGACGATCGGAGACGGTCGCTCGTCGCAGCCCGCGACCGCCAGGGAACCGACCACGACGGCGAGCGCGAGACGGGCGAACATCACACCCCGGTACGATGGCCGACACCCGCACGCCGTGACGGCGGCATGGCGGCGCTCGCGCGGGCGGAGCCCCGCCGTTCAGGACTGCGTGCGGCTCAGGGCTTGTAGTCGATGTGGACCACGCCCTCGCCCTTGGCAGACACCGTGACGACGGCCCAGACGTTGCCGGGCTGCGCCGGCGAGCGGACCACCACGAGCCAGGTCTGGTCGGCGCGGTGGGCCACCAGCATCGCGCACCGTTCGCCCGCGGGCGGAGGCGCCGCGGCCTCGGCCTCGGAGATGACCCGCGCCTCCGAAGCCGTGCAGGCGGCGACGTTGAACTTGCGGCGCGTCAGCGCGTTGAGCGCGGCCTCGGCGACCCGCGAGGTGAGCGCCGCATCGGCTGCGGGCTCCGCTGCAGGCGCAGGCGCAGGCGCAGTCGCCGGCGCCTGCGCCGCCTCCGGCGTGGCAGCACCACACGCAGCGAGCAGCAGGGAGAGGACCAGCGCGCAGCAGGGGAACGAGGCGCGTCCGTGGGGCGGGCTCATCCCGCGGTCCTATCCCTGGACGGCGCCGCTGTCACGCCGCTCTCGCCCCGGACTCCGGCGGTGTCGGTCACCTCGGGATCGCGCCGCGCCCCAGGCCCCGCAGCTCCTCCGCCGACCCGCCGAACGCGTCCAGATCCACGGGGCCTTCGATACCCTCGACGTGGCCGCCATCGTGAAATTGCCAGAACAGCCACCGCCGTCCGGACAGCCATGCCGGTCCGGCGAAGAGCTCGCGGACGAACAGCTCGCGCCCCGCCGTGACGGCGCCGTACTGCGCCTGGAAATCCTCCGTCACGTAGAGAATGGCCGCCTGACCGAATCGCGGCTCGACGACGCGAAGGAACTCGCCGAGCTCTCCCTCGAGCTGCGTGACGGAGGGCCTCGCCGAGCAGTTCCCCCCCAGCTCCAGGTCGACCAGCGGCGGCAGCGCCCCCGCCTCCACCGGGACGACCGCGACGAAGTGCTCCGCCTGAGCGCGCCCCGGCGTGCAGAACGTGAAGAAGTGATAGGCGCCGCGCGCCACCCCGGCCCTCCCGGCGTCGCGCCAGCGCTCGGCGAACGCGGGATCCGTGACGGTGACCCCCTCGGTCGCCTTGATGAACGCGAACGAGACCCCCGCGGCGCGGGCGGCGCTCCAGTCGATCGCGACCTGGTGATGCGACACGTCGACGCCGATCAGGTGGTCGCGCCGCACCCACGCTGCCCACCCCGTCCGCCACCAGAGACCGGCCCCGACGAGCGCCGCCAGCCCCAGGAGCCCTCCCCCTCGCGCCACCCATCTCGAGCCCACGGCCGCTTGTACCCGGGGAGGGCGCGGAGGTCTCGCCCTGCGCCATCACCTCCCCTTCGCGTGACGAACCGCGGCGCGCGCCCTACCCTTCGCCCATGCCTCCCGCTCCCCCGGCTTCGCCGCTCTCCCTCGAAGGCGATGCCGCCACGCTGGTGAGGGTCCCCGAGCACCTCGCCGCCTTCGCCCACACCGAGGTGCCGGACAACGCCGCCACGCTGGTCCGCGGCGGGACCCAGGCGGCGTCCTCGCACCCGCCCGAGGTCGATCCGGCGCCGGCTCCGCTCCACGAGGCCACCTTCGACGGCCGCTACGAGGACCGCGCCCGCCTCGGCGAGGGCGGTATGGGCGAGGTGCGCCTCTGCAGGGACCGCCGCATCGGTCGGGAGATCGCGGTCAAGGTGATCAAGGACGGCCAGGGCTCCCACGGCGACGCGCGCCTCCGCTTCGAGCGCGAGGCGCGCGTGCAGGGGCAGCTCGAGCACCCCAGCGTGGTGCCGGTCTACGACCTGGGGATCCGGCCCGACGGGTCGGCGTTCTTCACCATGAAGCGCGTCCGCGGCGAGACGCTGGAGGAGGTCCTCGAGAAGCTCCGCGGGGGCGACACCGGCGCCGCGGCGACGCACACCCGGCGCAAGATGCTGGGGGCCTTCTCCAGCCTGTGCCTGGCGGTCGCCTTCGCACACTCGCGGCGCGTCCTCCACCGCGACCTCAAGCCCGGCAACATCATGCTCGGCTCCTACGGCGAGCTCTACATCCTCGACTGGGGCCTCGCCAAGGTGCTCGGCGCGCCCGACTCGGCGCGCGCGGAGGAGCCCCAGGAGGAGCCGGTGGAGGAGCCGCTCTCGCAGCGCCACCGGACCATCGCCGGATCGATGATGGGGACGCCCGGGTACATGGCGCCCGAGCAGATCCGCGGCGAGATCGACGCGCTCGACGAGCGGACCGACATCTTCGCGCTGGGGGCGATCCTCTTCGAGGTGCTCACCCTGGAGCCTCTCTGCGGGCGCCACGGCGACGGCGTCACCGCCGTGCTCGCGGCCACGCTCAAGGGCGCCGACGCCCGCGCGTCGGTGCGGGCGCCCGATCGCGCGGTGCCGCCGGAGCTCGACGCGGTCTGCGTGCGAGCGGCGGCCAGGGAGCCCGCGGATCGCTTCGCCTCCGCCCGCGAGCTCCACGAGGCGGTCGAGCGCTTCCTCGACGGCGACCGGGATCTGGAGCAGCGCCGCGCCATGGCCGAGCGCCACACCGAGCGCGCCGAGGAGCTCTTCGCGTCGGCCGAGCTCGCCGGCCCCGGGGCCGACGCCGCGCGCGAGGGGGCCCTGCGCGAGGCCTCGGCGGCGCTGGCGCTCGATCCCGCCCACCGGGGCGCCATCGGGGTGATGGTGCGGCTCCTCCTCGACGCCCCCCTCGACCTGCCGCCGGAGGGCCGGGCCGAGCTGGAGCAGCAGAACCCGGTGGGGTCCGAGAGCAAGGGCGGGCTGACGGCGGCGTACGGCCTGTTCCTCGCGTTCACGCCGGCGATGCTGATCATGGGCGTGCAGGACCGCGCCCTCTTCGCGCTGATCACCGCGCTCGCGGGGAGCGCGTTCGGGTTCGCGCTGTGGGCGCGGCGGCGGGCGCTCAACGTGTGGATCGCCCGCGTCGCGTACCTGGTGAGCACCCTGTTCATCGGGTTCACCAGCGGGTTCATGGGGCCCTTCATCCTCGTCCCCAGCATGGTGGGGGCGAACACGCTGGCGTTCGTCGTCTTCGGCGAGCGGCGCGACCGCCCCCTCTTCCTGGGCCTGGGCATCTCCGCGCTCCTGGTGCCGGTGGCGCTGGAGCTGGCCGGCCTCTGCCCGAGCTCGTACCTGTTCTCGCCCGCGGGGATGACGGTGGTGCCCATGCTCGCCGCGTTCCCGCGGGTGCCGACCCTGACCTTCCTCCTCCTCGCCAACCTGACCATGGTGATCATCCCCGCGCTGCTCATCGCCCGCACCCGCGACGCGCTCTCCCGCAACGAAGCGCGACTCTTCGCCTATGCCTGGCGCCTCCGCCAGCTCCTGCCCATCGAAGCGCGCGGGGGCGCGCTCCCCACCACGACCGCCCCGCCCGCCCCGCGCCACGGGGAGGCGTGCGTCGCCGACGTCTACGAACGGCTCCGTTTGCGCCGGCCGGCGTGACAGACGCCCCTCCGTCGCCTACGCTCCTCTCAGCCGATGCGCAGCCCGCGACCCGCCTCCGTCGCTCTCCCACGCGCACTGATCCTCGTCCCGGCGTTGATCCTGGGCGCCTGCCGCCCGGCCGCGCCGCCGTCGCCACCGCCCCAGGTGGCCCCCACGGCGCCTCCGGTCGCCGTCGCCCCGGCGGTCGCAGCCCCGCTCACGCCGGCCCAGATCGCGGCGCGGGCCACGCCTCTGGTGGTCCAGATCCGCGGCCCCCACTCGCTCGGCACCGGCTTCCTGGTGCGCAAGGACGGGTGGATCGCCACCAATCTTCACGTGATCGTCGGGGCCAGCCCGCTGGTGGTCACCACCACCGACGGCCGCGCCTACCCGGTGCTCGACGTCCTCGCCGTCGACGACGTCCACGATCTGGCGCTGGTGCGCGTCGACGGCAGCAACATGGGCGCCGTCGCGCTCGGCGACAGCGCGCAGGTGCGGCCGGGCGACAGCGTCGTCGCCATCGGGCACCCGATGGGCCTCGAGGACACCGTGTCCAACGGCCTGGTGAGCGCGATCCGGGTGATCGATTCCGTGCGCACCGTGCTGCAGATCTCCGCGCCGATCGCCCCCGGCTCATCGGGCGGGCCGCTCTTCAGCGACAAGGGGGAGGTGATCGGCGTCGTCACCTCGTTCCGCGCCGAGGGGCAGAACCTCAACTTCGGCGTCCCCATCGGGTACCTCAAGGCGATGCTCGAGGGCGCCCACCCGGTGCCGTTCGCGGTGTTCGCCGAGGCCACCCGCCGACCCTCGCGGGCCCTCCCCGCCATCCACCGCGAGGTGCCCCATCACGACGTCAAGCTCCTGGCCGGCTGCTCCGATCAGGATCTGCAGCACGCCGCGCACATCGTCGCCGAGGCGATCGAGGTGGGCGCTCCGGTCTACAACGAGGAGCACTTCGCCGCCTGCTACCACATCTACGAGGGCGCAGCGCTCGTGCTGGAGAAGAGCCTCCCCGCCGCCTGCGCCGGCCCCAAGCGCGCCATGCACGACGGGCGCACCCGGGCAGAGAAGCTCGACGATCCGAGCGCGCAGGCCTGGGCCATGCGCGACGCCTTCGACGGCCTGCTCGAGGTGACCATGCGGCGGCTCAAGGGCAGCCCCTAGTCACGACGAGGGCTCTGCCCTCCAGACCCCCGCGGCGCGGCACGACCTCTGCTTGTTCTCTCCGGGCATGGGGGCGGACGATCTCGCGCGGAAGAGGCACATCCTCACCAGGAAGGCGCCCGCGATCGGCCGCGGCATCTCCACGGGGGTGGTGCTCAAGGACGGCGACGTCTTCCTGCTCACCCGCCCGAGCGGGAGCGTACCGATGAAGGGCCCGCACGGCTTCGGGCTCTACCACCACGACTGCCGCTTCCTCGATGGGTACGTGCTCCGGATCGACGGCAAGGTGCCCATCGCGCTGACGTCGACGTCGGCGGACGGCTTCAAAGGGATCTTCGAGCTCACCAACCCGGAGCTGCCCAGACCGGGGGGACCGACGCTCGACAAGCACGAGATCGCCATCCGCTGGGATCGGCTGCTCGAGGGCCACCGGCTCATGCTCCACGAGGTGATCCGGGTGCGCAACTTCGCCTCCGTGGCGGTGGACATCGGCGTCTCGCTCGCGTTCCGCGCCGGCTTCGAGGATCTCTACGTGGTCCGCGGCCTCTGCGTCGAGCGGCCGGGCACCCTCCACCCGGCGCGCTGGGACGGGGATCGCCTCGAGCTGCGCTACGACGGCGCGGACGGGATCGTGCGGACCACCGGGATCCAGTTCTTCCGGCGCCCCGATCGCACCGAGCTGGACGGGCGTCGCGCGCGCTTCCGGCTCCGCCTCGAGCCCGGCGCAGAGGAGGAGATCGCGCTCTCCATCGCGCTCGCGGAGTCGAGGCGCGGCGAGGTACGCCCGGCGGCGCCGGCGTCACGCCCCGATCTCGCCGAGATCGAGCGCGGGCGGCGCGCCGCGAACGCCGAGCGCACGGAGGGGCTGACCCAGGTCCACACCGATCGCGAGCGGCTCGCGCGGGTGATGGACCGCTCCCTGCGCGATCTCGCCATGCTCCGGTCCGAGCTGGATGGCCAGGCCTACTACGCGGCGGGGGTGCCGTGGTTCGTCGCGCTCTTCGGGCGGGACTCCATCCTGGTGGCGCTGGAGACGCTGGCCCACGATCCCTCGGTGGCCGAGCAGACGCTGCGGCTCCTCGCCCGTTACCAGGGCAAGGTCGACGACGCCGCGCGCGACGAGGAGCCCGGCAAGATCCTCCACGAGCTTCGCGTCGGGGAGCTCGCCCACCTCGGGCTCATCCCGCACACGCCCTACTACGGCACCGTGGACGCCACGCCGCTCTTCCTGGTCCTCGTGGCCCGCCACGCGGCGTGGACGGGGAGGCTCGATCTCTTCCGAGAGCTGCGGCCCAGCGTGGACGCGGCGCTCGCGTGGATCGCCGATCATGGCGAGTCCCGGGAGACGGGCTTCGTCCAGTATCGCTCGCGGGCGACCGGCGGGCTCGCCAACCAGTGCTGGAAGGACTCGGGCGACGCCATCGTGATGGAGGACGGGAGGCTGGCCCGCCAGCCGATCGCGCCCGTGGAGGTGCAGGGGTACGTCTACCTGGCCAAGACCGCGCTGGCCGGGCTCTTCGAGCGCGACGGCGCGGCCGAGGTCGCGGCCCGGCTCCGGCGCGAGGCCTCGGCGTTGAAGGAGCGGTTCCGGCGCGCGTACTGGCTGCCCGACAAGGGCTTCCTCGCCCTCGCGCTCACGCCGGACGGCCCCGCGGCCGTGCTCTCGTCGAACCCGGGACAGGCGCTGTGGTCGGGGATCGTCGGCGCCGAGGAGGCACGGCGCACCATGGAGAGCATGCTCGGAAGCCCGATGTTCAGCGGCTGGGGGATCCGGACCCTGGCCTCGAGCGAGCGGCGCTACAACCCCGTCGCCTACCACCGCGGCACGGTGTGGCCGCACGACAACGCGCTCATCGCGGCGGGCTTCCGGCGCTATGGCTTCGACGACGCGGCCTGCCGGGTGTTCGAGGGGATCGTGGAGGCCTCGACCTATTTCCCGATGCGCCGCTTGCCGGAGACGTTCTCCGGGTTCGACCGCCGGGACTACGGCGTGCCGGTGCGCTACCCGGTCGCCTGTCACCCGCAGGCGTGGTCGGCGGCGTCCGTGCCGTTCCTCCTCCAGCGGCTGCTCGGGCTCACCCCGGAGGCCTTCGAGAACCGCCTGCGCATCGTGAGGCCGGTCCTCCCCACGTCGATCGACGCGGTGTCGCTGCGGAGGCTGCGGGTGGGGAGCGCCGAGGTCGACCTCGCGTTCGAGCGCGGGCCGGGCGGGCACGCCACGGCGCGCGTGCTCCGCAACGAAGGGGGACTGGAGGTGAGGGTGGAGCGGGACGGCGTGGACCCGGAGTGAGCGCGCGGTGCGCCCGTCCTCGGGGCCTCTTCGGGAGCTGCGGGTCAGCGCCGCGGACGGCGGCGGGACGAGACGGCGATGGCCAGGCCGAGCGCGGCGAGCACGGCGCCGGCCGGGGCCTGCTCGTCTTCGAGCCCGGCCACGCGGCAGCCGCAGCCGCCCTGCTTCGGCGGGACCGCGGGGACCTCGCCGCCGGTCTTCTTCTCCTCGCCGTCCTCGGTCTTGGGTTCCTCCTTCGCGGGCTCGTCCTTCTTCTCGTCGGCCTTGTCGGCGTCGGCCTTGTCGGCGTCGACCTTCTTGGACTTCTTCTCGCCGGCGAAGACCATGGCGCGGCGGTCGACGATGGGGTTGTCGCCCTTGAGGATGATGCGGATGGTCTGGCCCATCTGCACGCCGTCGTCCTCGCGCTTGATCTTGAGATCGTACTCGCCGGCCTCGAAGCCGCGGTCGCGGCGGATGACGAAGTCGAATTTGGTGACCTTGAAGATCTTGCCGGAGGCGTCGGAGAAGCCGACGTCGAGGCTCTCGTTGTTGGTCTGCTGGTTGGACAGCGGCATCCGGTTGATGATCGGCTTCTCCGGCGACTTGTCCGTGAGCGCCCGCTCGTAGAGGACCATCGGCTCGAAGCTGAAGATCATCGGGATGTGGGGGATCTGGGGGACGCTCCCGTAGTCGATGGTGAAGGCGAGCTTCCACCTGCCGTCGACCTCGACCGGCTCGCGGCTGGCGAGGCGGACGGAGACCCCCGCCAGGGCGGGGCGGGGCAGGAGGGCGAGGAGGACGCCGAGGAGAGCGGCGGCCAGCAGGGCGAGGGGCCTGGGGGCACGGAGCGTCGAGCGCATGCCGGCAAGCTACCATCACTGTGCGCGCGGCATCACGATCGGATTCACGCCTTCCGCGCTATCCTCTGCCGACGATGACCTCCCCCCCCGCGAAGCCCCCGGGGATCTCGTCCCTCGACGACGAGGACAGCCTGCCCACCTCGGTCGACGATGGGGGCTCCGCTCGCCGCAGCGGCGGGGTCCGCGTCATCCCCTCGGCGCTGCCCAGCGAGGAGAACGCGACCCTGATCGACCCCAGGGTGCGCCAGGGGGATCTCGCGCTCGATGCGGGGGCCACCCTGGACGAGGGCGATTTCGACTCTCGTTACGAGCTCGGCGAGGTGATCGGCCGCGGCGGCATGGGGGAGGTGCGGCTCGCCACCGACGCGCGCATCGGCCGCAGCGTCGCGGTGAAGCTGATCCGCGCCGACGGGGCCAAGCGCCCGCGGCTGCGCGCGCGCTTCCTCTTCGAGGCCACGATGCAGGGGCAGCTCGAGCACCCCTCGATCGTGCCCGTGTACGACCTGGGGGTGCGGCCGGACGGGTCGGAGTACTTCACCATGCGCCGCGTCCGCGGCCGCACCCTGCACGAGGTGCTCAAGGCGCTCCGCCAGGACGACCGCGCCGTCGCGGCGGCGTTCACGCGCCGGAGGCTCCTCGCCGCCTTCCAGAGCGTGGCGCTGGCGGTGGAGTTCGCGCACCAGCGCGGCGTCGTGCACCGCGACCTCAAGCCCGCCAACGTGATGCTCGGCGAGTTCGGCGAGGTCATCGTCCTCGACTGGGGCCTGGCCAAGCTGCTCCAGCCCGCCGCCGGCAAGGACGGCGCCGCGGCCGCGCAGGAGCGCGCCTGGTTCTACGAGCGGCGCTCCATGGACACCACGGCCGTGGGGGAGGTCCTTGGCTCGCCCGGGTACATGTCCCCCGAGCAGGCGGTCGACTCGCAGAGCGTGGACACGCGCAGCGACATCTTCGCCCTCGGCGCCATCCTCTTCGAGATCCTCACCCTCCATCACCTGGTCGGGGGCGAGACCCACGCGGTCGTCGTCGGCAACACCATCGCCGGCGACTACGAGGCGCGCATCTCGCGGCGCTACCCCGAGCTCGACGTGCCCCCCGAGCTCGAGGCCATCTGCGTCAAGGCCACCGACAAGGACGCGGTGAACCGCCACGCCCGGGCGCGCGATCTCGCCGACGCGGTGGAGAGCTACCTGGAGGGCGATCGCGACGTCGCCCGGCGCCAGTCGATGGCCGGCAAGCACGCCGGCGCCGCCATCGCCGCGCTCGCCGAGAGCGCCGAGGCCCCCAGCCCCGAGGCGGCCAAGGCGGCGCGCGGCCGCGCCATCCGGGAGGTGAACCACGCCCTCGCCATCGACCCGCAGAGCCAGACGGCGCTGCGCACCATGATGAAGATCATGACCGAGGCGCCCACCGCCGTGGCGCCCGAGGCCGAGGCCGCGGTGCGCGCCAGCGAGGAGCTCGCCCTGCGCGCGGTCGCCCGCCGCGGCACCTTCGCGTACCTGGCGGTCTCCGCCAACATCCTCCTGATGGGCCTGCTCGGGGTGGTGAGCTGGGCCGGCCTGGGCCTTTCGTGCGCCTTCTTCCTCGCCGCCGCGGGGGTCACGGCGATCGGCGCCCGGCAGCCCCAGGAGCGCGGCGTGGGGCGGATCATCGTGGCGGTCATCCTGCTCTCTTCGTGCGGGATCGCGGCGAGCAGCATGCTCTTCGGGCCGCTCGTGTACGTGCCCAGCCTCGCCGCCGCCAACGTGGTGGTGTTCGCGGCCGGGGTGGGGCCCCGCTACCGCACCTTCGCCCTGGTGTGCGGCCTCGCCGCCATCCTCGTCCCGCTCGGGCTCGAGCTCGGCGGCGTCGTCGACGCCGGGTGGATCTTCCGCGACGGGACCATCGTCATCGTCCCGCGGGTGGTCGGCTTCCCCGGCCTGGCGACGATGGGCATCCTCACCCTGGCGAGCCTCGGCGCGGTGCTCTTCCCGGTGCTCCTCGTGGGCGCCGAGCGCGACGCGCGCGTCAAGGCCGAGCGCGATCTGGTCCTCCACTCGCAGGCGCTCGCCGAGTTCGTGCCGGCCGAGGCGGGAGAGGTGCTCTCGGTGCGCCGCCCCTCCTGGACCATCCCGCCGTCCGCGGTCACGACTGCCCCTCAGCCGACGCCGACGCCTCCGGTCACGCGCGTCCGCGACTCGAGCTGAACGGCTATGCTGGCGGAGTGACCCTCTCCCGCACCCTCACCTCGATCGGCACCCTCACCCTCGCGCTCGCCGCCGGCTGTTCCAGCACGCGCGCCAACCAGGCCGCGGGCTCGGGCGCCGGAGGCGGGGACGCCGGGACGGGCGGCGCGGCCCCCCTCCCCTGCGGCGCCAGCGGGGTGAGCAAGGGCCCGTGGTCGTTCGGCCTCGACGGCACCAGCGCCAAGCTGCGCTGGGAGGCCTGTCGCCAGGGAGTGACCGGCACGGTGACCTATGCTCCCGAGGCGGGCGGCGCGCCCCTCACCGCGGAGGCCGTGGAGAGCTCGTTCACCACGCTGAACACCTACACCGCGATCCTCGATCCCAGCGTCCCGCCCGACCTGGCGGGCACCTGGTACATGCACGACGTCGCGCTCACCGGCCTGACGCCGGCCACCTGTTACACCTACCAGCTCGCCGCCGATCCGAGCACGCTCGAGGGTCGCTTCTGCACGGCGCGCGCCCCGGGCGACCCGCTCACCTTCATGTCGATCGGCGACACCAACCCGGGGATCGGCCCCTATGCCGCGGGGGATCTCCAGTACTCGCTGCCGAAGAACCCGGACTTCACCATCCACGGCGGCGACATCCAGTATTACAGCTCCGGCCTGGAGACCTGGGCCTCGTGGTTCCCCGTCATGGAGCCGATGCTCGCGCAGGGCGGCTTCTTCCCGGCGATCGGCAACCACGAGGCCGAGGAGCCGGACGAGTACGTGGCCTACACGGAGCGCTACTTCGGCACCCCCGGCTTCGACGGGAACGAGTACTACCGCTTCCAGTCCGCGGGCGTGTGGTTCTTCTCCCTCGACACCGAGGAGCCGCTCGACCCCGGCTCGGCGCAGGGCGGCTGGCTGATCAAGGAGCTCGCCGACGCGACCACGCAGCCGGGGTTCCGCTTCTCGATCGTCTACTTTCACCGGCCGCTGGTCACCTGCGGCGACACCGGCGACAACCCCGAGCTCCGCGCCCTGCTCGAGCCCTTCTTCCTCCAGTACCACGTGCCCATCGTGATCCAGGCGCACATGCACGGCTACGAGCGCTTCGAGTTCGGCAACATCACCTACCTGACCATCGCCGGCGGCGGCGGCATCATCGGCAACCCCGATCTCAACGTCTCCCGCAGCTACTGCAACATGCGGGTGGCGTCGGGGGGCGTCCGGCACGCCGCCATCTTCGAGGTGGGGACCGGCACGGTCCACGGCACCATCACCGACTGGCAGGGCAACGTCTTCGACTCGTTCACCGAGACGGTGCCGTGACGGCTCCGGGGTCGGACTAGCCAGCGTCCGGCGAGCCGGCGTCCGGCGAGGGACACGCGGTCGACAGCGCGACGGAGGTACCCGCGAGCGCCGCCGTGCAGGGGTTCTCGTAGGTGTTGCCGTCGCAGCCGCAGACCGGGCTCTGCAAGGAGGGGCACGAGGTGGGCTTGGCCTCGCACACGCCCAGCGAGCCCGGGGTGAGGCACGCGCCGGCGGTGGTGGTGCCGGCGAGGTAGCTGCAGAAGTCGGTGGTGGCGCAGGCCACGCCGCCCGGGCCGCCGCAGGGGCAGCGCCCCTGGGCGAACACCGAGACCTGCGCCTTGGCGGCCAGGCAGGCGTTGTCGTAGCTGATGCCGTCGCAGCCGCACACCGGGCTGGAGGCCGCCGAGCACGAGGTCGGCACCGTCGCGCAGGTGCCCGCGGGGCTGGGCTGGGTGCAGGTGCCCGTGGGGAGCTGGCAGTACGCGCCCTGCTCGCACGCGGCGGCGCTGGTGCCGCCGCAGGGGCACGGGCCCACGGCCTGCACCGAGGTGCCCGCGACCTGCGCCGCGCACCGGCTCGCGTAGGTCTTGCCGTCGCAGCCGCAGACGGTGAGCGGGGTCGCGCCCGTGCAGCTCGTCGGCACCGGGTCGCAGGTGCCGAGGGCGTTGCCCTCGCCGCAGACCGTGTCGCCGAAGTGGCAGTAGGTGGTCTTGTCGGAGCAGGTGAGCAGGGAGGGCCCCCCGCACGAGGTCGAGCACGGCCCGGTGCTCGCCACCGAGACGCCGGCGTGAGCCGCCGCGCAGGGGTTGTCGTACTGCTTGCCGTCGCAGCCGCACACGGGATCGACGACGGCGGGGCAGGTGGTCGGGATGGTCTGGCAGAAGCCGAGCACCTGCGCCGTGAGGCAGACGCCGACGCCGCTGGCGCAGTAGCTGCCGCTGCCGCAGTCGGTGGCGGTCTCGCAGGTGGACTGGCAGCCCACCGGCAGGGTGGTGGCCGCGAGGCCGACGACCAGCGCGGCGGCCGCCGCCGCCCCGAACCATTGGGCACGCTTCCGCATTGCTTCCCTAGTATCACAACCCGTCGCCCGCCTCACCGTGACGCCCTCCCGCTCATGATCGTGCTCCGCCTCACGCCCACCCGAACGATCGCGCTGGTGCTGCTCGCGCTCGCGCCGGGTTGTCGCTGCGCGGGCTCCCCTGGCGGTACGGACGCGGGCGCCGATGCGTCGCCCGAGGCGTCCTCGCAAGCGCCCCCCATCGAGTCCGCGCCCGCCCCCGCGCCGCCGCCGCCGGGCAGCAATCCCTCACCCTCCGGCGAGCCCCCGTCCATCGCCCGAGCGCTCGCGTGCCCGCGCGGGATGATGGCGGTGGGGGGCCGCTTCTGCATCGACAAGTGGGAGGCGTCGCTCATCGACAAGCGCACCAGGCTCACGCTCTCGCCGCACTACCCACCCGATCGGCGCCTCGCCTCCCAGCTCGCCGACACCTGGGAGCAGCAGCGCCTGGAGATGGGGAGCGAGGAGGCTCGCCAGGTGCCCCTCCCTCCCCTCCCCGCCTGGCAGCGCCAGCGCGAGGTCGACCCGGTGGCCGTCTCCCGCCCCGGGGTGATCCCCAGCGGATACCTCTCCGGCGTGATGGCCGCGCGCGCCTGTCACAACGCCGAGAAGCGCCTCTGCCGCCACGACGAGTGGCTGACCGCCTGCAAGGGCGAGGCGGACCGCCAGTACCCCTACGGCGTCGAGTACAAGCAGGGCGCCTGCAACATCTTCCGCCCGCTCCACCCCGCCAAGGAGCTGCACGACAACGCGTCCATCGGTCACCTCGACCCCCGGCTCGGGCTGGTCCGCGAGCCGAGCGGCGATCCGCTGCTGCGCTTCACCGGGGCCACCCCCGCCTGCAAGAGCGAGTGGGGGAAGGAGGCCGCCTGGGACATGAACGGTAACCTCGACGAGTGGGTCGACGACGAGAAGGGCCGCTTCGTCGGGGGGTTCTTCTCGCGGTCCAAGCGCGACGGGTGCGCGTCGAGCGTCACCGCGCACCCGCCCAGCTATCTCGACTACTCCACCGGTACGCGCTGCTGCTGGTCGCCGGCGGACTCCGAGGCTCCGGCGGGGGGCCCAGGCGGTCAGTAGACGGTCTGCCCCTTGAGCGTGAGGGCAGAGCCCTTGTACTCGAAGCGCGCGTCCTTGAACTTGGGTCCGAAGAGGCCGCGCGCATCGTTCGACGCGGCCCACCCCTCGGTCGGGCCGAGCAGGCCGACGTCGAACTTCCCGTTGTCGTTCTCGTCGTGATAGCCGGAGATGGCATAGGCGCCCGGGGCGACGCCGGAGGAGAGGCACGAGGCCGTGCCGCCCTTGATCACCGCGCGCACGGTGGCCACGGCGAGCGCCGGCTTGCGGGGGAAGGCGTCCTCTTTGTCGTGGAGCGAGCAGAGGACGGCGCCCTTCTCGTTGCGGAGGCCGTTCATCACGAAGGTGATGGTGCCCCCATCCGCGTGGGCGGCAGGGGAGAGGGTGAGGGCGGCG
>Ga0302267_10003010_pt1 | contig 19711 bp, 16 predicted proteins | sample III_Bog_E1_3_FD_194555 | JGI IMG/M metagenome (GOLD analysis project Ga0302267, IMG submission 194555) | Peat permafrost microbial communities from Stordalen Mire near Abisko, Sweden - III_Bog_E1_3 | ecosystem: Environmental > Terrestrial > Soil > Wetlands > Peat | place: Sweden: Abisko... | reverse complement strand
AACCGGCCCTTTAAGCGGCCCTTATTTTTTGAAAAGTGACTTTTACCTCTGAAGCACCCTAGGTTCGAGTCCTAGCGCGGCAGCTTTACATCTCAGGAGTCGGATCGACGAGATCTGTGACTTGGGTTTCGCGGATCATGAGCAAACCGACGCCGGTTAGCGCTGCGGCGGCCGTCAGATAGTAGCCGACCCACGGCAACCCGTGATGCTCGGCAAGCCACGTTGCGATGTAGGGCGCGAGCGAAGCTCCCACGATTCCTGCCGTGCTGAAGGCCAGCGAACTGCCCGTATAGCGTACTGGCGTAGGGAAGAGCTCCGCCACGGCGGTACCGAGCGGGCCGTAGGTCAGTCCCATGAGAGCCAAGCCCACGCAGAGCATGATGATCACTCCAATCGTGCCGGCCTGAAAAAGCGGTGCCATGACAAACCCGTAAAGACCGATGAGAACCGTCGCCGCAACCAGCATGGGGCGGCGTCCACGCTCGGCCAGGACGGCCGAGATCGGAATGGTGAGCGCGAAGAAGAGGACGCCGATAAGTTGCATGCGAAGAAATTCCGTGCGGCTGTAGTGGAGCGCGCTGGTGCCCCACGAAAGGGCGAAGACAGTCATGAGATAGAAAAGCACGAACGTCGCCAGGCAGATCAAAACTCCCGAGATGAGAGCACGCGTATGATGACGCAAAACCCCGATCACAGGAACTTTGGCACGCTGTTGTTCCGCTGCGCGGAAGACAGGAGTTTCCGTGATCTTGAGTCGCACGTAGAGCCCGACCAGGACCAGCGCCGCGCTCGCGAGGAAGGGAATCCGCCAGCCGAACGAAAGAAACTGTTGCCCCGTGAGGCACTGGGAGAGCAGCAGGAAACTTCCGCCGGAAAACAGGAAGCCGATGGGCGCTCCAAACTGCGGGAACATTCCGTAAATCGCGCGCTTGTTTGGCGGCGCGTTCTCGATCGCCAGCAGAACAGCCCCGCCCCATTCGCCGCCGAGTCCGATGCCTTGCCCAAAGCGACAAAGGGTCAAAAGTGCGGGTGCAGCGAGGCCGATGGTTCCATATCCCGGGAGCATGCCGATGAGGAAGGTCGACACTCCCATGCAGAGCAACGCGAGCACGAGCGTTGTCTTGCGTCCGAGGCGATCGCCAAAATGACCGAAGATCAGCGCCCCAATCGGTCGTGCGATGAAGGCGACACCGAAAGTCGCAAGGGACGCCAAGGTGGCGGAGGCCGGATCGGTGGTGGGGAAAAACAGATGCGGAAATACCAGCACCGCCGCAGTGCCATAGATGTAAAAGTCGAAGAACTCAATGGTGGTCCCAATCAAGCTCGCGAAAAGCACCTGAAAGGGAGTGTTGATCGAGCCGCGTTGGGTGTGAGATTCGGACATCGTTTGGACTTTCCTCCCGGAGGCTCGCGTAATGCCAGATTGGGAGCAATCATGGAGATCGACTTTCCGTCCGAGCAGGTGTGAAATTTGAGCATGGCCCGCCCGCCTGTTCCTCCGTTCACGCTGGAATCCGCGACGCAGAAAGTTCGGCTCGCTGAGGATGGCTGGAACAGCCGCGACCCGGAGAAGGTGTCGCTGGCCTACGCGGTCGACAGCGTGTGGCGCAACCGCGCGGAGTTCATCACCGGGCGCGAGGCGATCGTGGCGTTCCTCACTGGCAAGTGGGCGAAGGAGCTCGAGTACCGGCTGATCAAGGAGCTGTGGGCGTTTCACGAGAACCGCATCGCGGTGCGCTTTGCCTACGAGTGGCATGACGACAGCGGCAACTGGTTTCGCTCCTACGGCAACGAGAACTGGGAGTTCGACGCCGAGGGTTTGATGGAGCGCCGCATCGCCAGCATCAACGACCAGCCCATCGCTGAGTCGCAGCGGAAGTATTTCTGGCCGCTGGGCCGACGTCCGGACGACCACCCCGGCCTTTCCGATCTCGGTTTTTGAAGTACGGTTGGACTTATGGCCCAACACTACCTGGAAGTGCTGACGACGCCGTCTGTGCTCGAGGCCCGCACCAAGTTTTACGGCAAGACCGGCCCGGCTCCGCAGGGCACGCCGCCGGACACGCTGACCGCGGACGAGATCGAGTTCATCGGCCAACGCGACAGCTTCTACCTCGGCACGGTGAGCGCGGATCGCTGGCCCTACATCCAGCATCGCGGCGGGCCGCCCGGTTTCCTGCATGTCACCAGCCCGAGCTCGCTCGCCTTCGCTGACTACAAGGGCAACCGCCAGCTCCTGAGCGTGGGCAACATCGCGACCAACAACCGCGTCTCGCTTTTCATGATGGACTACCCTCAGCGCACGCGGCTGAAGATCCTCGGCCACGCGCGCGTCGTCGATGCCCGCGGGCAGTCCGCGCTGGCCGATACCCTCGCCGATCCGTCCGAGCGCAAGAACGTTGAGCGCCTGTTCCTCATCGACATCGTTTCCTTCGACTGGAACTGCCCGCAGCACATCACGCCGCGTTACACGGCGGAGCAAATCCGCGCCGCGATCGAACCGCTGCAGGAACGCGTCCGCGAGCTCGAGGCCGAGGTGCTGCGCCTGCGCCCGACGCCGTAGCGTGAGACTTGTCCGCAGGGGAAAACTCCCTTAACTGGCTGCATGTGGCGCTGGCTCCTTGAGGGCACCTGGATCTTGGGCCTGCTGTGCATTCCGCACTTGCTGCTGCTCAACAAGCGCCCGACGTCGACGCTGGCGTGGCTCTGGGCGATCCTGCTTTTCCCCGTCGTGGGCCCTGTGCTCTATCTCATGATCGGCTCGGAGCGGATCAAGCGTGCGCGCATCCAGCGCCGCCGCCTGTTTCGCGGCGAAGGCCGATTCGCACCGGGCGAGATCGCTGCGGAGCGCAGAGTGGAGGCCCTCGCTCCCGACGTGCAAGCCCTCTTCCGCAGCCTCACCGCCATCACGCAGTTGCCGGTCAGCACCGCGCGTTCGGTGCGCATCCTGCGCAAAGCGCCCGCGTTCTACGGCGCGCTAAAGGAGGACATCCGCAATGCCAAGGACCATGTCCACATCGCGACCTACATCTGGCGCGAGGATGAGGTCGGACGCGAGTTTCTCGATCTGCTCGTGGCCGCGGCGCGGCGCGGCGTCACGGTGCGCGTCCTCGTTGACGAAGTCGGCTCGATTCTCCTGCACGAATCCCACTTCCGGCCGCTGGTCGAGGCGGGAGGGCAGTTCTCGTGGTGCCACACGCTCTCGCCGCTGCGCAGCCGCTACTCGTTCAACCTGCGCAACCATCGCAAGCTCCAGGTCATCGACGGCGACATCGCCTACGTCGGCGGGATGAACTTCGGCCGCGAGTACATGAGCCTCGACCCGGGCGACGGCGACTGGGGCGACGTGCAGATTCGCGTCGAGGGCTCGGTCGTCGACGTGCTGCAGGAGGTCTTCGCCGAGGACTGGTTCTTCGGCACCGCGAAGGACGACGTCCGCAACAAGACCGAGCCGCCGCGCGAGGCGGCCGAGCCCACCTTCGTGCAGGTGCTTCGCGGCGGGCCGGACGAGGAGGACCATCCGATGCTGCGGGTCAACCTCGAGCTGATCGCCAGCGCGCGCTCGCGGCTCTGGATCGGCACGGGCTACTTCGTGCCGGGCGAGACGATCCAGACCGCGCTGCAGGTCGCGGCGGCGCGCGGCGTCGACGTGCGCCTGCTCATCTCGAGCAAGAGCCAGCATCCGCTGCTGGTGAAGGCGGGCCGCTCGTACTACGACGCGCTGCTGCGCCAGGGCATCAAGATCTACGAGTATGAGAAGGGCATCGAGCACTCGAAGTACCTCGTGATCGACCGCGAGTGGACCACGATTGGCTCGTGCAACCTCGACGAGCGCTCCTTGCGGCTGAACTTCGAGCTGAGCCTGCTCGCGCGGTGCGAGGAGACCAACGCGGAGATGGCCCGGATCTTCGCGGCCACCATCGCCGAGTCGCAGCCGATCGACCGCGCGACCTTCGCGCGGCGGCCCTTGCTGGAGCGGCTGAGCGACTCGGCGCTGCGGCCGTTGTCGCCGGTGCTTTAAATCGCCTTGGGGGCTTAAAAAAATAGGTGATATAGAATCCACTGGTGATGCTGTTGACAATTCAAACAGTTGTTTTAATCTTCTGTTTGATATGAAACGCAGAATGAATCCCGACGAAACGCGCGGGCGCGTCGTCCGTGCCGCGGGCGAGGTCTTTGGCCGCCACGGCTTCGACGGCACGACCATCCGCCAGATCACCAAGCGCGCCGGCGTCAACGTCGCCGCAGTCAATTACCACTTCCGCGACAAGGCCGAGCTTTACCTGCGCGTGCTGCGCGAGGCCAAGGGCCTGTGCAGCGAACTCGGCACCATGGAATTCCCGGGCGAACCCGAGGAGCAACTGCGCGGCATGATTTTCGCCTTCGTGCGCGGCCTGCTCGATCCCGAGCGCCCGGCGTGGCACCGGCAAGTCCTCATGCAGGAGATGATGCGCCCCACGCCCGCGCTCGACCTCATCGTGCGCGAGATGACCGAGCCGATCCATCGCCGCCTGCGCGCCATCATCGCCACCATCGTCGGTGCAAAACTGCCCGGCGCGAAGCTCGACATGCTCACCTGCAGCATCCTCGGCCAATGCCTCTTTTACGTGCGCAGCCAGCCGATGCTCGAGCGGCTCGCCCCCGAACTCAACCGCGGCGCCGACCGCGCCGAGCACATCGCCGAACACATCACCACTTTCTCCCTCGCGGCTTTGTGCAACCTTTATAAGAACAAAAGTACGTCCAGCCGCCCCGAGCCCGTCGCGCGGCGCGCGACGGCTACCCCTAAAGGCCGCGTTCCGGCCCTTCTCGTATCATGACCACACCGAATCCCAACGCGTCCGAATTCACCGACGGCTACAAGGCCGGTTTCCACGAAGGCGTGGAAGAGGCGCGCAAAGAACTCCAGAAAAAGCAGGAGGACCAGAAGAAGGACCAACAAAAGCCCGAGGAAAAAAAGGAAGAGAAGCCCGCGTCCAAGCACGGCATCGCGGCGCTCGTCCAAAACCGCCTCGTCCAGGTCATCGCCGCCATCATCGTGCTGCTCGTCCTCGCCTATTTTCTCTACGAAGCCTTCACGCACGAGGAAACCGACGATGCCTACACCACCGGCCACGTTCACACCATCTCCGCCCGCGTCACAGGTACGGTGCTGAAGGTGCTCGTTGACGACAATGAACTCGTCAAGCAGGGCCAGGTGCTCGTCGTGCTTGACCCGACCGACCTCCAGGTGCAGGTCGCGCAAGCCCAGGCCAACTACGCCAAGGCGCAGGCTGACAACGAGCGCGCGAAAAAGCTGCAGGGCAACGGCGCCATCTCGCAGCAGGACGCCGACCAGTTCAACGCCTCCGTCCTCGTCGCGGAGGCGCAGCTCAAGGACGCGCAGGACCAACTCGCCTACACCACGATCGTCGCGCCGACCGATGGCCGCATCGGCCACAAATCGGTGGAGTCGGGCGAGCGCATCACCGCCGGTTCGGCGCTCATGTCCGTGGTCGAGGACGTGTGGGTCGTGGCCAACTACAAGGAGACGCAGCTCGGCAAGATGCGCGTGGGCCAAAAAGTGAGCATCCACATCGACGCGATCCCGAACAAGGATTTCATCGGCATCGTCGACAGTTGGTCGCCCGGCTCCGGCTCGGTCTTCGCGCTGCTGCCGCCGGACAACGCGACCGGAAATTTTACCAAGATCGTGCAGCGTGTGCCGGTGAAAATCCGGTTCGACCAGGACTCGATCAAGGGATACGAGATGCGCATCGTGCCGGGGCTCTCGTGCGAGCCGTCCGCCGTGTTGAAGGGCGGCGAGCTGAACGTGTCCTCGCCGAGCAATCCGCAGTTGGAGTCGATCTCGGTGGAGAATTCCCGGTGATGGGGAGATAGGACTTATGGGACCGATGGGACTTATAGGACCTATGCGACTATCGGCGGTAGCCCGCGACCTCCGGCCGCGGGGCGAGCTGGCGTACGCAACCTCGGCTGGGGTCCGCGATAATCAACGCTCCCCGCGCCCGGAGGTCGCGGGCTACCGCGGCGTTTCGCGCCGCAATAAATGGGACGGACAAAGTCCGTCCCTCCAAGGCTGAATATGCCCTCCGGAAAAGTCACCACCCGGCAATGGCTCGCCGTGATGGGCGCGATGATCGGCGCGTTCATGGCGGTGCTGGATATCCAGATCACCAACTCGTCGCTGAATGACATTGCCGGCGCGCTTGGGTGCTCGCTGGATGAAGGCTCGTGGATTTCCACATCCTATCTTGTGGCGGAAATCATCGTCATTGGGACGAGCGCATGGCTGGCGCGCGTGTTTTCGTTGAAGCGCTACCTGCTTTTCAGCGTGGTCACGTTTGTCTTCTTTTCGCTGCTGTGCGCCTTCTCGACGAATCTCGACGAGATGATCGTCGGCCGCGCCCTGCAGGGGCTGACTGGCGGCGCGCTCATCCCGCTCGCCTTCACGGTCAACATCATCATCCTGCCACCGAGCGTGCGGCCGATCGGCAACGCGATCTTCGCCATGACGGCCACGTTCGCGCCGGCCATCGGCCCGACCATCGGCGGCTGGCTGACCGACAACTACGGCTGGCAATGGATTTTCTTCATCAACATCTTTCCCGGCGCGCTCATGCTTTTCCTGCTGGTGAAGTATCTCGACTGCGACTCGAAGATGCACATGGAGTTGCTGCAGGAGGGCGACTATTTCGGCATCGTCTGCATGGCGCTGGGCCTCGGCTCGCTCGAGTACGTGCTGGAGGAAGGCGAGCGCAAGGACTGGTTCGGCAGTCCGCTCATCCGCGACTTTGCCATCGTGGCGGTGGTCTTCATTACCCTCTTCCTCTGGCGCGAGCTGACCGCGAAAAAGCCGTTCGTGAACCTGCGCGTACTCAAGCACCTGCCGTTCACGCTCTGCACGCTCATCCTCACCGCGCGCGGCCTCGCGCTCTACGGCTCAGTCTATTTGATTCCGGTTTACCTCGCGCAAATCCAGGGCTACAGCCCGCTGCAGATTGGCGAGACACTGATGTGGGTGGGCCTGCCCCAGCTCGTGATACTGCCCTTCGTGCCGAAGTTGATGAAGCTCGTCGACCCGCGCATCGTGGCCGGCATCGGCCTCGCGCTCTTTGGTGGGAGCTGCATCATCAACGGCTATCTCGACCCGGACTTTGGCATGGACCAGTTCCGTTTCTCGAACATCATCCGCGCGTTGGGCCAGCCGCTGATTTTCGTGCCGCTGCTGAGCATGTCGACGGAGGGTATTCCGCCGAGCGAGGCGGGCTCGGCGTCGGCGGTGTTCAACATGGGGCGCAACATCGGCGGCTCGATCGGCATCGCGATGCTCTCGACCATCGTGACGCAGCGCGAGCATCTGCACTCGGTGCACCTCGGCGAGTTTGTGACGGTCTACTCGCCCGCGGTAGCGGCGCGCATCGCCGAGTACGAGCAACTTTTTGAATCGAAGGGGATCGATGCGGGCACGGCGCACAGTTATGCGCTGGCCGCGCTGAATCACCAGGTGCAGGCGAACGCGTATATCATGGCCTACAGCGATGCGTTCCTGTGCATCGGGTGGACGCTATTCCTCGCGATTTTTGCGCTCTTCTTTTTGCCGAAGCCTAGCGGCGGGATGCCGTCGGGCGGGCATTGATTTCGGGTAGGCAGATGTAGCCTTCGAGAGTGTCGCACAGACCAACCCCGTCGGGGTTGAATCTCTCAGCCCAGGGTTGGAGCGAGCCTCGCGAGCTCCTACCCTGGGTTTGCTCAAGAAAGCAAAGCCAACCCTGTAAGGGTTGGATCGGGCGCTCGAGCGAGCACGGATTCAACCCTTACAGGGTTGGGCTCTCTCTTTAGAACCCAGGGTAGGCGCCGGTGCGCCAACCCTGGCCTGAGAGATTCAATCCTTTCAGGATTGCCCTGACGTGCGCCTAATCAACCGCGAACGCATCGTCGTGTCAGGACTTCGCCTTGCGTTTCAGCAACCCGGAAATCACGGCGTAGATGGTCCAGAGCGAAGAGCCCTCCAGCCGGTTGTTGACGTAGATAAAGCGGCGGCGCGACTGGCGCGGCGCGGGCGTCAGCAGCTTGGACATCGCTTCGCGCGCTTCCTCGTAGGGCTCCTGCACTTCGCGGTAGGGCTTGAACTTCTCCACCGCCTGCTCGTAGGTGCGGCCCGGCTTGAGCAAGAACCGCGCGGCGGTGAAATTGGCGGTGAAACTTCCCTCCAACGCCAACTGCTCGCTAACCGGCGGCATGCGGGACCAACTGTTGAAGGTGTGCGCCACGCCGTGCCGCCGCAGCACCTCGAAATATTCGGCGCGGAGCAGGCCACGGTTGCGCACTTCCACCGCGTAGTCCCAGCCCTTGGGCAGCCGGCCGAGGAACGCGTCGAGCGCCGCGACGAACTCGCTCAGCCGCGACCAGTCGTCTTCGTGGAACGTCGAGAACTCGAAGATCAGCGTGCCGGTCCGCGCGCGATAGGGCTCGAGCGGCTCAAGGAAGCTCGCCACAAAAAGATCGGCATCGAGGAAGTGCTCGTTCATCTGTCCCGCTCGCTTGCCGTAGCGCGGCAGCGAAGGAAAGCGCCGCACGGTGATGTCCTCCGTCACCTTGAGCGTGAGCCGGAAATCCTCGGGCGCTTGCGCGAAGATGCCGTCGAGCATTCGCGCGGAGGGAAACTGATAGAACCCGCCGTCGAGGCACACGGTCTTGAAGACTTCCGCGTACTCGGCGAGGCACGTCTTCTCGAACTTCGCGCGCGAAACCCGGCCGCGCGTCATGTAGCGCTCCGGCGTGTAGAGCAGGCCGAGCCAGCCCTCGTATTTCCACGATGACGTCCCGATGAATATTCCCTCGCGCGCCAAGTCGGCTACGGCGGCTTTCAGTTCCTCGCGAGGGAATAGAGGAGAAAGCAGGTCGTTCATGGAATTCGAAGGCGCTCGGCACATCCTACCGCATTACCGAGGGAGCTGACGATGCCGTGGTAGCCGTCGACCGCCGGGCGCGACGGGCTCGTTGATCTTCGTGACCCGGACGCGGGTACGATCACGCCACGAGCCCCGCGCCCGGCGGTCGCGGGCTACCACTGAAGCTGTGCCTCGCCACCCCGCCTCACTGCTGGGATTGCTGCGCGCCTTGCAGGAGTTGGTTCTTCGCGTCGGCGGAAAGCGATGACTTCTGCACCGCCGCGGCCGCGTTGCCGGGATCGGACTTCATCCACGTTTGCAGCACAGTCATCACCTGCGATGAGCGCGTGGCGGGGTCGGTGATCGACTCGGCCCACTGGTCCGCGCTGGCGGGATCGCTCGCGGCCACCTTGCCGCTGAACGTCTTCACCGCCGCGTCGCGCGAGCTGCCGTCGGGCAGTTGCAGCAGCCACGATGACGCGCTGGTCGGGTCCGACGCCGCCCACTTGTTGACGATGTTCGTGTACGCGCTGGCCTGCGCGGCGCCGCCGGCAAAACCCGACGCCCATTTCGCCGCCGAGGCCGGGTCGCTGTTGGCCCATTGGTCAGCCAGGCCCGGGATCGCGTTGGCACGCGCGGGAGTGTCGTTCATCGACTGCAGATAACGCGCGGCGGAGGCGGGATCCTTCCGTCCCCAATTGTTGATCACGTTGGCGACGACGCCGTTCTTCCCGTCGCTCTCCTGCAACTGCGCGGCCCAATCGAGCGCCTTGGACGGGCTGTCCTTCGCCATCTGGTCGGTCACGCTCCGGGCCAGCGCCGCCTGTCCCGCACCCGCCGGCAGCGACTGCGCAAACGCCGCCGCCGAGGTGAGATCGCTGCCCACCCAGTTGCCGGCCACCGCGCCGATGATCTGGTTGCGCGCGTCGTCGTCGGGCAGTTTCTTCAGCCACTCCACAGCCGAGGAGGTGTCCTCCTGGAACATCTGCGTCCCGACCGCCTTCATGAGATTTGTCCGTCCCGCGCCGACCGGCAGTGACTGCGCGTAGGACAACGCCGCCTGCGGATCATCCCGTGCCCACTGGCTCGTCACCGACGCGCGTGCGTCGTCCTGCTCCTGCCCGGCGGGCAGCTTGCCCACGACTTCCAGCGCGCCCTGCACGTCGCTCTGCGCCATTTGCTGGATCGCGCTCTGCATCGCCTGGCTCCGAGTCTTGCCAGCCGGCAGCGATTGCACGTAGGACAGCGCGGCGTTCGCATCAAGCCGCGCCCACGATCCGACCGCGCGCTGGATCGCATCGTTCTTCTGGCCTTCGTCGGAGATCGAGTCCGCCAGCGCGACGGCCGACGCCGCATCGACGCTGCTCAACTGGTTCACGACCTGGCCGATGAGTTGGTCCTTGTTCGCGCCCTGCGGCAGACCCGCCACGTATTTCGCTGCCCCAGCTGGATCGTCCCGCGACCACGAATCGACGATGTTGCGCTGCGCATTATTCTTCGCGTTCGACGCAGGCAGCGCGTCCACCAGTGACAAGCCGGTCTGCGGATCCGTTTCGCCGATCGTCGTCGCGAGGTTCTGCATCGTCTTGCGCTTCAGGACCGGGTCCGTTATTCCCTGCACCCACGCCATCGCCGCCTGTGGGTCGCCCTCGGCCCATCCGTCGGCCACTACGCTCACGGCATCCTCGCGCATCTTCCCCTCCGGCAATTGCTGCGCCCACGCCACTGCCGCCTGCGGGTCTTTCTCCACTAATCCTAAGGCCATGCCTTGGACTGAATTCCGGCGGCTGTCCACATCCGTCATTTGGAGCAGGCTCTTCGTCGCCGCATCGGGATCTTTTTGCGCCCACGTCATGAAGACCGACATGTGCCCCTGCCCGCCGTACGAGTCGCCGGTGGAATCGAGCAGCTTGAGCGCCTTGACCGGATCGGTCTCGGCCAGCTTACCGGCCACGGCGTTGATGGCCTGGTTGCGCTTCGGGCCCACCGGCAGTTGCTCGACGCGCGACAGCGTGTTGAGCGGGTCCTGTTCCGCGAGCGTACCGTAGGCCATCGACAAGACCTGGCGCTTGATGAAGCTCTCGATGCCGCGCCCCGACGGCTTTTCCGCCCAGGCCACCGCGCCCTCGGGATCGATCTGCGCGTAGCGCATGCCGAGCACGTTGAGGATCATGAATTTTTTTGAGAAATCGGGGATCGCGTTCACGCGCTTGAGCACGTCGGGCATCTGGTCCGGCGATACGGTATCCGCGTAGGAGACGATGTCCTTCATGCGGTTGTACGAGACGCTGAAATACTGGCTCGAGCTGTCGTTTTTGTGGATGAGCGCATCGAGCGTCGGCGCGGATGCGGGGCCCGTTGCGTTGCCGGAGCTGACCGGCGCGGACGAGCCCATTGTGGACGACGACGTGGGCGCGGATGCGGACGATGCGCCCATGGACGGAACGAGCCGCTGCACTTCGGGAACGAAATAGCTTCCCGCGGCAAAGCCGATGCCCAATGCCGCCGCTCCAATTACCGCCGCTTGGAATTTCATAGGAAATTAACGCCCCGGGCAATCATGGTTGCAGACTTTCGCCGCGCGCGGCTACCGCATATTGCATTACCGAAAATTTAATTTCGCAAACTTCGCGGCGGGGGAAATCGCCTCGGGAATTTGCTCTTATTATTTGCGCGAATCTAAGTGGTCGCGTTTCAGGGCGTTCCACAGCTCGCTCTGGCATGCGTCATCATTTATTGAAGTACGGCACGGCCAGTGCACGTCTGAATCACTAGGGACTCCGCTAACCGTGGCCTTCCTAATCAACACCGGAAATAAATAAGTCATATGAAAACGCATCTCCGCTTTTTACTCGGCCTTGTGCTTGCACTGGGCCTCTTCGCCGTGACGCTTTCGCCCGCGCGGGCGTTTGTCGGCATATCCGTCGGCATCGCGCCGCCACCGCTGCCGGTCTACGTCCAACCGGCGTGCCCGGGCGACGGCTACGCATGGACGCCTGGCTATTGGGCATGGGACCCGGACGCCGATTCGTATTACTGGGTTCCGGGCTCATGGGTACTCGCTCCGGAAGTGGACCTGCTTTGGACGCCGTGCTGGTGGGGCTGGCAGGACGGCGCTTACTGCTTCCACAACGGTTATTGGGGCCGTGATGTCGGCTTCTACGGCGGCATCAACTACGGCTACGGTTACAATGGGCGCGGCTTTGACGGCGGCCATTGGCGCGGCAATCACTTTGTCGTGGACCGCAATGCGAACAGCTTTAGCGGTTCGCGCGTCAGCTTCAACGGCGGTCGCGGCGGTGTTGCTGCAGTGGCCACTGCGAGTGAACGCCGGGCGGCGGGTGAGCATCATTTCGGTGCCACGAACGCGCAGAACGCCGAGCTTCGTTCCGCCGCGGCGGATCCGTCGCAGCGCTTCTCGTCCAATCACGGCAGTCCGCGCGTGACGAGCACAACCCGCGCCGGCAGTTTCCGCGGCACGAGCGCCAATGCGACCACGGGCGCGACGCATCAGCGTGTGACCGGCGAGAGCGCGCTTACCGGTGAGTCCCGTACCGCCTCGAGTAGCGAGCACTTGAACCGCACCAGCGGCGGCGAAAGCGCCTTCACGGGCGAATCCCGCACGTCCTCCGTGCAACACGAGCGCACGGCCCAGGCCAGCGCGCAACGTAGTTCACAGGTCGCGACAGAACAGCGCCACACGGAAGCGCAACGCACAGCTTCGGTTGAACGCCACGCCAGTTCGCAGCGCGTGAGCGAGCCTCGCGTCAGCCAATCGCACGTCTCGGCGCCCAGCCACACCGAGTCGTTCCATCCGAGCGTCTCGCATTCGAGCGGTGGCGGCTTCAGCCATGCCTCAGTCTCGCACTCAAGCGGTGGCAGCTTTGCCCACGCTTCGGTGTCGCACTCCGGCGGCGGAGGGGGCGGCGGCTCCCACGGTGGTGGAGGCGGGGGCGGCCATAGCGGCGGCGGAGGCCACAGTGGTGGTGGCGGAGGCAACGGTGGCCACCACTAAATAACGAACGATCACACATCGTCCCGCGGTTTCCTACCGCGGGACGTACGCTTTTAGCCCCAAGCGCTAGTGCCGGTATCCGAAGAAGTTGTTCTTCTTGATGATCTCGGCCACCGGCGGCGGGACCATTGTTTCCCAGCTGTGATCCGACTTGCGGATCTTCGCCAGGATCGCGCGCGAGAAGATGTGCATGTACTCGCGGTGCACCTTGTCGATCTGCTGAATGTAGCCGCTCTTCACCAAATGCTGGAAGAGATGCGTCACGTGCTCGGGCACATCCATGTTCGGCACCGTGGTGAGGTCCGGGTAGGCCGGGTCGAGGAACGGATAGACGTAAAGCTTGAGGTCGTTCTTGAAGAGCCGGCCGAACGACTCAAGGATGCCACCCTCCAGCATCTCGTAGTATTTCTCGTCGAAAAGTTCCTTCAGGTTCGGGATGCCGAGCACGATGCCGATGCGGCTTTTGGTGTAGCGCTGCAGGTAGGAGGCGAGCTTGTAGTACTCCGCGTAGTTCGAAATCAGCACCATCTTGCCCACGGCATTGATCGTGTCCGCGCGGGCGAGGAAGTCGCGGTGGTCTATGGCGCCGGTGGTCAGCAGATTGCTCATCGTGATTTCCATGATCTCGACGATGTCTTCCGGCTTTGTTTCCGTGTCGTGCAGGAATTGCTCGCGCGCGCCATCCATCATGTCGAGATTCACGTACGTGACCGGGCGGAAGCTGCCGCGCTCGATCAGGACCGGCTTCTTGTGGAAAACTTCCGAGGGCTGGAGCACATCGCCATTGGCGCCGATGAGCGCGGCGTTCGAGAGCCCCTTCTCCACGAGCTGCAGCGCCATGAGGCGGTTGTCGACGTTGCTGAAAAACGGCCCGTGGAACTTGATCATGTCCACCTCGATGCGGTCGGTCGACAGGCCGTCGAGCAGCGAGGCCACGAGCTTCTCCGGCTCGCTGTGCAGGTAAAACCCGCCCCAGCAGAGATTGACGCCGACGATGCCGAGCGCCTCCTGCTGCTGCATGTTCTCCTTGTCGAGCATGTTGACGTGAATGATGATCTCGCACGGCTCGGCCTGCGGCTGGAGCTGGAACTTGACGCCAAGCCAGCCGTGACACTCGTTCGTGCCGAGGAAATTCCGCGCCGAAACCGTGTCGGAGAAAGCGAAGAACGAAGTCGTCGCGCCGCGCTTCTCGCCCAGGCGCTCGACGAGCAACTTCATCTCGTAATCGAGCATGTTCTGCAACCGCGCCTTGCTGACGTACCGCTCGCCCTTGCCGTAAATGGCGTCCGAGAACGTCATGTCATAGGCGGAAATCGTCTTGGCCAGCGTGCCCGCCGCGCCGCCGACGCGGAAGAACCAGCGGGCCACTTCCTGCCCCGCGCCGATCTCGGCGAAGGTGCCGTAGAAACGCTTGTCGAGGTTGATCTGGACCGCTTTTTCGTGGGTCGTAATCGTCGTGCTGTTGATGGAATCCGGCATGGCAATCTCCTTGGGTTGAAACCTCGCGAACGGCCAAGGCTCTCAAATGATTCATCGGCACGCCAGCCCGGAAACGGGAGAACTAAAAGGAAATGGCGTACCGGGCTGAAGCATTGCGATTGTAATAGGAGGCGACTGCACACTCTGGGTATCCGTCGATCGCCGAGAGACACACAATCCTGAAAGGATTGCATCACTCAGCCCAGGGTTGGCGCGTTAGCGCCTACCCTGGGTACGCATCCCAAAGGCGCCCCAACCCTGTAAGGGTTGCATCGCTCCACGCAGGCCCGATCCAACCCCTACAGGGTTGTTTCGCTCCTTGCGTAAACCCAGGGTAGGAGCTCGCCAGCTCGCTCCAACCCTGGGCTGAGAGATGCAACCCCGTTGGGGTTGGCCGATGGTGGTCGCACTCCGTGGTAGCCGTCGACCGGCGGGCGACGGGCTCGGCGACTTTATGGCCCCCAGGCCGCGGATGCGAACATTCCACGAGCCCCGCGCCCGGGTAAATGCCAGCCGGGGTGAAGGCGTTCTAAGCATCCGCCCGCGGCGGGACCTTGCCGCGGAGGGTGAGCCAGGGGACGCGCCAGACGGCTTCGCGGACGATGCGGTAGGACATCTTCGATTTTCCGGCGAAGCGGTCCTCGAAGATGATGGAGACTTCGTCGATTTTCCAGCCGAGACGCCACGCCATGTAGGTGACTTCGATCTGGAAGGAGTAGCCGTCGCAGCGGACCTGGGAGAGGTCGAGCGTGGCGAGTTTCCCGGGCCGAAAGGCCTTGAAGCCGCCGGTCGGGTCGCTGAAGGGCATGCGGGTGAGCGTGCGCACGTAGAGGCCGCCGCCGAGGCTGAGCAGGAGGCGGCGCAGCGGCCAGTTGGTCACGCGCACGCCGTCGCGGTAGCGCGTGGCGAGGACGAGGTCCGCGCCGCGGTCGATGGCCGCAACCAGATCGGGCACCGATTCGGGCTTGTGGGAGAGGTCGGCGTCCATCTGCACCACGGCGCCGCACGGCTCGGTGCGGTGGCGCTCGATGACCCACGCGAACCCGGCGAGGTAGGCCGAGCCGAGGCCGAGCTTGCCCGCGCGCTCGAGGATGAAGAGCTGTTTGCCGTACTGCGGCTGGGCCTTCACCCAGTCCGGTGTGCCGTCGTTGGAGGCGTCGTCGACGAGCAGAAGGCGCGCTTCGGGCACGGCCGCCCAGAGGCGCTGGGTGAACGGCGGCAGGTTGTCGCGCTCGCGATAGGTGGGGACGACGACGAAGGGCGGGAGCATGAGCCTTTTCTTTTAAGCACTCGCGCGCCACGAGGCAAGAGCGGCGAATGTTACGTCCCAAGCAATCACGCCTTTCGCAGTGACAGCCTCCCGGGGCAGGGTTAACGTGCCGGTTCACCGCTCCGCCCGACCGCCCGTGCTTCTCGCCGACCTTCTTCCCTTCGCGCTCTGGACGGTGGTCGCGGTCCTGGCCACGCTCCCCGCGGTGCATGCCGGGACGACGGCCTCGCTCGCAAACCGGGGCTCGCGGCTCAAGTACGAACTGGGCTTTTTCGGCATGGTGCTGCTCGGCCTGCTGGCCTGCCGCTACGCGGTACTGGTTTACCCGTACGAGCTGAACATCGACGAGTGCCAGTTCATCGCGCAGGCGCTCGGGTATCACCACGACCTGATGCCGTTCACGCAGGACGGCCACACCTGCGGCCCGCTCAACTACTACGTGCTGATGTGGCCGGCGTATCTCGGCCTGCCGGTCACGTACTTCACCATCCGCCTGACCGGCTTCGTCCTTGTGCTGATGACACTCTTCTACGCGCGCCGCACAATCGCGCTGATCGCCGGCAATCGCGTGTCCTACCTGATCGCGCTGCCGCTGATCTCGTTCTACTTCTTCGCCTACCAGCCCGGCTTCGTTCATTTCTCCAGCGAAACGTTCCCCGAGGCGCTGCTGGCGTTTTGCCTCTGGCAGATCGCGAAGTACTGGCGACTGGACCGCGCGAACTTCTTCCTGCTCGGCGCGATCCTCGGCGCGACGCCGTTCACCAAGCTGCAGGCCGCGCCGATGGCGGTCTTTCTTTTCGCCGTTGCCGCGGGGCTGCTCCTCCGCGAGGGATCGCGCCGCACGCCGCCGACGTGGAAGAAGCGGCTCGCGCTCTTGTTTATCGGTGGCGCGGTGGTTCCACTCGTTCTCGCCGTGCCGTTGCTCGCGACCGGAACGCTGGGCGACGCGTTCTACCGTTACATCACGGTCAACGCGGTCTACGGAGCGCAGCTCTGGATTCCGGACCCGCACTCGTTTGGGTATGTGCTCTATGAATTCGCGCATAATGGTCCGCAATTCACGATCTACTCCTTTGGCCAACTCGCCATCAGCGCGGTGGCACTCGGCGCGCTCTGGTTTTTCCGGGAGAAGAAGCCCTCGGCATTCTGGGTGACGGGACTTGTGCTCATCATGGTGCTCCTGGCTTTGGGTTTCTGGGCGGTGGTGAAGCCGCGGCAGGCTTACTGCCATTATCTGCTGCTCCTGCCGGTGTTGGTTGCGCTGGTGCCGGCGTGGATCGCGCGCGGCTGGATCGAGTTTTGCCGCGCGGCATGGTCGTCGCGTTTCGAGCGCTTCCTGCCGGCCGTCTTCATCGTCGTTTCCCTGTTCAGTCTTCCGCTTTATGTCTTCGAGCAGCACGCGCTGCCGTATCTTTCCGCGCCCGCGACCACGCAGTACGTGCCGGTCACGTCGTACATCCAGTCGGTCACGCAGCGCGGCGATACGATTGCGAACTGGGGCTACACGCCGGAGTACTACGTGCTGACGCAGCTTCCGCCGGGCGTGCGCGACTACTCGACGCTCTTCGAGATCTTCGCCGATCCGCAGTACGACTACTTCCGCCAGGGCTTCCTCGACGACCTCAAGCGCAACCGGCCGAAGGTCATCGTCGACTCCGTGGGCGAGCATTACCTGCCGACGTGGATTCATCCGCTCGAGAAAGCGCGCATGACGGCGTGGCCACCCCTCGCCGATTATCTCGCGGCGGCGTATCAGCCGCCGGTGGAGATCACGCCTGCGCCGGACCAACCGCCGGTGCTCGTTTACGTGCGGCGGTAGACTTTCAGTGGTAGCCGTCGACCGCCGGGCGACGGGCTCGTTGACTATTCGAAACCGGGATGAGGTTGCGAACACGCCTCGAGCCCCGCGCCCGGCCGTCGCGGGCTACCGCTGCAAGCGCGTTCGATTTCAGGTTCGCTAGTGAATCACCAAGTCGACCGCGCAGGGCACGCGCTGGTAGACGAACGTGCGGCAGAAATGGATGATCTCGTCGCTGATGCGCACGCAATTACGCTGCCAGCGCCCGGAGGATCCGAGCAGCTTGCTGCAGTCGCGCAGGCCCTCGAGCTTCACGCCGCCGACCTGCACCTCGATCGCATCGGTCAGCCGCTCGCGCAGCACGTGGTAGAAGGCGAGCTCCATCTGCGAGACCAGGGCCAGCTCCATCAGCGAAATGGAAACGCGCGGCGGCACGATCAGGCTCTTCTTCGCGATGTCGTCGAAGCCGATGCCCTCGAGCGAGCGCCGCACCATCTCGCGCAGGTTGTCGAGCGTGAGCGAGGGCGAAATGTAATCGTTCTCGAGATAGACGGCGATGGCGCGCGCCACTTCCGGCGCCAGGTGCCAGCGATGATAACCCGCGCCGGCGGCGGCGTGCTCGATCGATTCCGCGAGCCAGCCTTCCGACAGCGGTACAAGCCGGCCGTTGCGCCAGATGACATGGGGTAGTTTTTGCGGCAGTGCGATCATGTTTTATGACTCCAGGGTCAGGCTCTGCACTTCGTTGACAAATTCCTTGATGTCCCGGAACTTCCGGTAGACCGACGCGAACCGCACGTAGGCGACTTCGTCCAGGGCGCGCAAATGGCGCATGATGGTGTCGCCGATGGCCTTGGTCGGAATCTCGTCGCCATGCTTTTTAATGAGCTCGTCGATCATCTCGTTGACTGCCTTTTCGATCGCCTCGCGGCTCACGGGCCGCTTTTCACAGGCTTTATCGATACCTGTCACCATTTTCTTGCGGTCGAAGACCTCGTAACGGCCATCCCGCTTCAGCACACGCAGGTCATCGCGCTCAATTTCCTCGTAGCTGGTGAACCGGTGCTCGCAGGCGAGACACTCCCGGCGGCGGCGGATCACCGTCTCATCTTTAATGGCGCGCGAGTCGATCACCTTGTCGTCCGTGGCCTGACATTTTGGGCAACGCATCTACCTGTGGTGGTGTAGCGCGTATCATTATCACAACTGATGGGGTCGTCAAGGCGGATTGGCTGTTATCTTAAAACTTAGGGTGTCTTAGGGGTCTCAGGGGGCTCTTTCTCAGAAATAACCGAATCAGCCGAACGGGGCGTATCGGGGTTTGTCCCAAATATTTTTGCATAGGCCTTCAGGTACGGCCCATTGATTTGGTCGCTGTATTTCGAGGGCGCCCCGTACAAAGCACCTGTGAGCTCCTTGAGGGCAAACTGGGCATAGCGGTTGTGGCCGGCGCGGATTTTGAGTTCGGCCAGTGCCCGCTCGTTTTCCGTGAGTTCGTGATAACGCTGCTTTTGCCGGGCGAGTTCGAGATACTTTTGGCGAAGGTCGATACGAATCAAGCTGACCAAGGCGGCGGGAGACGTGGCCGGATTGCCCAGCATCTCGCAGGTACGGAGGCCGATCATTTGCGTGGTTTTTTGGGCAAGCGCGTCAGGGTCGATTTCGCCGTCGTCGATCTTCAGCGCGACGCGCACGCGCCATTCGATGAGGTAGGAGTGGTAGAGCCGCCAGACCGAGGTGCCCGACGTGGTAACTCCCCACGCGGCGCACATTTCGGCACCGGCCTTCCAGCGATCAGTGACACCATCCGGCGGATCGTCGAGGAAGATCATGAGCTGGTCGAGATACGGCTCGTCGTCCGGCCCCGGATTTTTTTGAAGGCGATGGAGCAGCGAGTTGAGTCGCGGCACTTTGACTGGCGGAGGGGAAATCTTTTTCATCACCCGCCATTATGAAGCTGGCCGGGAAAAGGCGGTAGCGCTGGAGAGACTGCGGAGCGTGTATCTCCTTTTATTTTTCGCCGCGCAGGAGAAATAGGCGTTCACCGACCTTAAGAAGGCCTCGTTTCACAAATTCCGTCATCCTGAGCGGAGGCGAGCGTTGCGCGTACTTTTATGAAAACGCGTTCGCCGAGCCGGAGTCGAAGGACCTGCATGGCTTATCTCTGCGGCGCGATGAATACAAATATCATGTCGCGGGGAAAGGCCGGCGTACCCGGCTTCGCATGGAGAAACCGCCTCCCGCCGCGACAATTC
>Ga0302267_10003009_pt1 | contig 19713 bp, 11 predicted proteins | sample III_Bog_E1_3_FD_194555 | JGI IMG/M metagenome (GOLD analysis project Ga0302267, IMG submission 194555) | Peat permafrost microbial communities from Stordalen Mire near Abisko, Sweden - III_Bog_E1_3 | ecosystem: Environmental > Terrestrial > Soil > Wetlands > Peat | place: Sweden: Abisko... | reverse complement strand
CGCGCCCTCGCCGCCCTCTTCGTGCAGAAGTCCGTCGCCTGGGCCACCATCGTGGTCGTCGTGGCGGCGACGGCGCTGCTCGCCTTCCGCGCCGCGCACGTCGAGCGCGACGATGACCTGATGGCCTTCCTGCCGCGGTCGAACCCGGACATCAAGGTCTTCTACGAGGTGAACCGCCTCTTCGGCGGGCTCGACGTGGCGCTGGTGGGCATCGCCGCCGACGACCCGCTCGCCCCGGAGCTCCTCGTCAAGCTGCGCCGCGCCACCAAGCAGCTCAACGAGACGCCGGGCGTCGACTACGCGATGAGCCTCACCAACTTCGAGGACTTCACGCCCGACCCGGAGAAGGGGGGCATCGGCATCGACTACCTGATCCCTGCCAAGCTCCCGGAGACGGCGGCCGCGCTCGCGGCCCTGCGCGAGAAGGTGATGTCGCGCGATCAGGCGGTGGGCAACGTGATCTCGGCCGACGGCAAGGCGGCGCTGATCGTCTGCTTCTTCGCCTACGGCAACGACGCCAAGACCACGGCGGCCCGGGTGCGCGCCGTCGTCGAGGAGAGCATCCCCGGCTACGCCAAGTACTGGGGCGGGGCGCCGTTCATGCAGAGCTACATCTTCGGCGTGACGGCCGAGGACCTGCGGCGGCTGACGCCCTGGGCCTGCGTGGTCATCGTGCTCATCTCGGTGTGGGCCTTCCGCGATCTGGTCGGGACGCTGCTGGCGCTGTTCACCACCTCGGTGGGGATCGTGGCGGCCCTCGGCCTGATGAGCACCTTCGGGGTCAAGACCAACCTGGTGCTCGGCTCGATGCCGGTGATCCTCTTCGCGCTGGGGAGCGCGTACCCGATCCACATCCTCACCCGCTACTACGCGGTGGTGAAGGAGCTGGGCCGCGACCGGGCCATCGAGCACGTCATCGTCTACCTGGGGCCGACGGTGATCGCCTCGGGGCTGACGGCGGTGAGCGGGCTGCTCTCGTTCGTGGTCATGGACATGGCGCCGATCCGCACCTTCGGGCTGTTCACCGGCATCGGGGTGCTGGTCACGCTGATCCTCTCGGTGACCTTTGTCCCTGCGGTGATCCGGGTGGCCAACCTCTCGGCGCGGCTCTCGCTCGACAACCACACCAGCAAGGGGATGATCCGCTTCTCCACGGCGATGGTCACCCACCGGCTGCCGGTGGGGGTGGGGCTGGTCGCGGTGGCGCTGGTGGCGGCGGTGTTCGTCGGGCGGATCGACAGCCGCATCGACAACTCCTCGTTCTACACGGCGAAGAGCGAGCCGGCCGAGGGCGAGGCCTTCCTCCGCGAGCACTTCGGCGGGTCGCAGTTCTTCCAGCTCCACGTGGCCGGCGACATGAACGATCCGGACGTGCTGCGCGAGGTGCGGGGCATGGCCGACCGCATCGCGGTGCTGCCGCACGTGACCTCGGTCAACCACGTGGCCAGCGTCATCGCCAAGATCAACGAGGCCATGGAGGGCGACGAGCGCGTCCCCGACAGCACCGCCAAGGTGAAGCTGCTCTACGGCTTCCTCGCCGGCAAGCGCGCGGTCTCGCAGCTCGTCACCGACGATCGCGGCCACGCCCTGGTGCACGTCAAGGTCGACAGCGATCGCGCCGGCGACCTCGAGGCGGTGCTCGCCGAGGTCGAGGCGGTCGTCGCCGCCGAGCCGCAGCAGTACGCGGTCGCCGAGGTGACCGGACCGCGCCACGACGAGGCGCTCCAGCACGTGCAGGCGCTGGTGCTGGCGCGGGTGCGCGCGCTGGCGGTGCAGCAGGGCGTGGCGCTGACCAAGGAGCAGAGCGACGCCGTCGTCGGCATCCTCCAGCAGCACGGCGCCGCCGCGACCGGAGCCGGCGCGGACCGCCCGGCGATCGAGGCGGCGGTCCTCGCCTTCCTGCGCTCGGAAGAGTTCAGCGGTGACCTGCCCAAGACCCCGGCCGACGCTCCCCGTCGCGTCGCCGCCGCCCTCGCCACGCTGGGGACGCGCCCCGGCAAGGACGCCATCGCCAGGGTCGTCGCCGGGGCGCTGGAGCGCCCGGCGGACGACGCCGCGGTGCTCGACGTCGCCAGCGTGATCCGCAAGCCGCTGGCGGAGATCCTCCGCCGCCAGCTGGCGCTCTCGGACGCGCGCCGGCTGGCGACCGAGGCCAAGCTGGTCGTGCCCGAAGGGGGCAAGGGGCAGCGCTTCCTCGCCTCGCTGGGCGCGGGACTGATGGATCTCGATCTCGACCGGGTCGCTCTGGCCGCAAGGCCGACCGAGGCCGCGTCGAGCCTGGTGACCACGGTGACGGGCACGCCGGTGCTCAACCGCGGGCTGTCGCGCAGCGTCGATCAGAACCAGCTCAAGAGCTTCTTCCTGGCGATGGGGTTCGTGCTGGTGATCGTGCTGGTGCTCTACCGCTCGCTGTGGAGCGCGCTCTTGGCGATGGCGCCGGTGTCGCTGACGCTGCTGGTGGTGTACGGCGGGATGGGGATCCTGGGCGTGCACCTCGACATCGGCACCTCGATGCTGGCGAGCCTCACCACCGGCGCCGGGGTCGACTACGCGGTGCACCTGCTCGCCGCCTGGAAGGGCCCGCCGGGTCAGGGGAAGGCGACGCCCGCCGAGCTGAAGCTCGCGGCGACGTATGCGTCGTTCCTGGTCGGCCGCGCCATCTGGACCAACGCGCTGATGGTCGCCGGGGGCTTCGTGGTGCTGACCATGGGCCAGGCGCGCCCCCTCCAGAACGTGGGCGGCCTGACCGCGGCGGCGATGATGGTGGCCGCCCTGGCCACCTTCGCGGCCATCCCGGTGCTGGCGCGGAAACGCGCTTACGACGCGCGACCTAGAATAGCGGAAATCCTGCCCTCGTCAGACCCGGATCACACCACACTCCCGGCCGAAGGCTCGCTCTCCCGCCAGCCTTAGCCCTTCCTCTCTTCCTCCGAGGTTCGTCATGAAGCTGCTCTCCCGCCTCGCTCTTCCCGTCGCCGCCCTCGCCTGCGCCTCCCTCGCTTCCCCCGCGCCCGCCCGGGCCGACGCTGCCGGCGACGCGGCGCTCGTCAGCCTCGACGCCGCGATGAACCGGGCCAAGACGCTGAGCTTCGACTACGAGATCGTCAACAAGGAGTCCGGCAAGGACGAGCGCACCATGGCGATGAAGGTGCTGCTCAAGGGCGAGAAGCGCCTCACCGAGTTCTCCTCCCCCGCCGACATGAAGGGCACCAAGGTGCTCATCCTCTCGGCCACGCAGATGTGGGTGTACCTGCCCGCGTTCGGCAAGGTGCGGCGCATCGCCAGCCACACCAAGGACCAGGGCTTCCTCGGGCTCAGCTTCAGCCAGGACGACATGGCGACCACGTCCTACAGCGCGCTCTACACCGCCACGCTCGGCGGCGACACGCTCACGCTCACCCCCCGGGCCGGGCAGGATGCTCCCTACTCCAAGGTCGAGATCCTGATGAACAAGGATCACGCGCCGGCGCAGCTCAAGTACTTCAACGCCGAGGGCACCAACGTGAAGACCGAGACCCGCTCCGGGTACACCTGCGAGGGCGACGTTTGCACGCCCGGCGAGCTGAAGATGACCGACAACGTGAAGGGCAACTGGACCAAGCTCATCGCCAAGAGCCGCAAGATCAACGCCGAGATCTCCGACGACGTGTTCTCGCAGCGGAACCTCGGCGAGTGAGCGTGGGATCCGGTCGTAGACGTTTCCTCCTGGGCTCGCTCCTGGTCACCGGCGCTCTCCTCGGGCCTGGGCTCGAGGGGAGCGCGCGCGCCGACGAGCTCAAGTTCGACATCAGCGGGAAGATCCAGACGGATCTGCGCTTTCGCCTCCAGGACGAGAGCGTCGGGAACTTCTACGACAAGGTGGAGCTGGCCCCGGGGCTGGAGCGCAACCAGAACCTGCTCAGCTTCAAGGTGAAGGCGTCGTACGGCAAGTTCGCCGGCGTCGCCTCGGCGGACCTCTACCTCAACGCCGTCGGCACCAAGCTCCAGGCCTTCGGCGACCTGCAGAACTACAACGCGGTGGCGCCCTTCTCGTTCGAGCCGCAGTCGGTCTACCTGGAGGGTCGGGGGCTGTTCTTGAAGGGGCTCGACCTGCGCGTCGGCAACCAGGTGGTGCTCTGGGGCGTGGCCGATCAGTTCAACCCGACCAACAACCTCAACTCGGACGATCTGCGCGACCCGCTGCTCTTCGGCAAGCAGCAGCCGAACTTCATGGTCAAGGCCGACTACTGGATCAACAAGACCTGGTCCATGTCGGGCGTGCTGGTGCCCATCTTCAAGCCGGCGCTGCTGCCGGTGTCGGCCACGCTGGGCGCGGCCGACATCCAGCGCATGCCCTTCCTCGACGACACCTTCCGTCACTTGATCGAGTCGGAGTTCGGCTACGCCGCCTCCACCGCGGTCGGCTACCCGACCATCGTCCGCTCGCTGACGCCGGTGCTGCCCGGGCCGAGCGCGGACAACATGCAGTTCTCCTTCCGCCTCGCCGGCTCGCTCGCCGAGCAGGACATCGCCCTCAGCTACTACCTGGGCCGCACCGACTTCCCCCAGCCGTTCTCCAACCACACCTCGCAGGTCAACGGCGTCAAGTGCGACCCCAACGCCGCCAACAACTGCATCAGCGGCGTGCTCGCCACCGACGTGCTCCTCACCTACCCGCGGATGCACGTCTACGGGCTCAACATGAGCGGCGAGCTCAACCCGTTCAAGTGGCTCTCGGACTCGGTCCACGGCCTCGGCTACCGGCTCGAGGCCGCGCTGATCGTGCCCCAGCGCACCACCCTCCAGCTCACCCAGGACGCGCTGCCCGCGCTCCTCCAGAACGCCGGCGAGTACGACTACCAGGCGGCCGGCCACCCCGGCGGTCAGCCCCCCGCGGTGATCGAGGGGACCGCCTTCGCCAAGTGGACGCTGGGGCTCGACTACACCTTCGGCGCGCACGTCTACGCCAACGCCCAGTGGGTGCACGGCCTCGCCGACGAGTTCGGCGCCGGCGATTTCTTCCACGCCGGCTGGACGGTGCGCGCCAGCGGGGTGTCCACCAACGGCGCGCTCACCAACGCCACCTGCGTCATCCCCAAGAACGGCGCGCAGTGCGCGACCGAGACCGTCGCCCCCCGGCTCGGCGACTACCTGGTGCTCGGCGCCGACTTCAAGTTCCTCGAGGACGCGGCCCTGTTCCGGCTGTTCACGGTGTGGGATCTCAACGGTGTCAGCACCAGCCAGTGGGACGACTCGTTGCAGCAGCGGACCATGACGCACTACTCGCTGTTCACCAAGGAGGGCTTCTCGGCGTCGATCTTCCCCGAGCTGGACTACAACTTCGGCAACGGCCTGGAGCTCGGCGCCGGCGCGCTCCTCCTGCTCGGCGCCTCCACCACCAAGTTCGGCGACCCGGCGGCGGGGGGCTCCGAGGTGTTCACCCGCGGGCGGTACAGCTTCTGACTGCAGACCCCGCGGCGCCTCTGTCGGACCTTGCCCCATCCCGGTGCTCACGGGAGCGCAACGCAGTGCGTGTTCGTCCGCAGGCCCCGTCGATTCCCTGTACGGGGCCCGGATGAACGTGTAACTTCGCCGCGAAAAGATGGATCCTCGGGAGATTGAAATGCTGATCCAGCGCCTCGTCGCGAACCCGCACGACGAGGAAGCGCTGGCCTACGCCCACCGTGCCGGCACGGTCGACCCGCGCTCCTACGCAATCCTGCTGGAGAAGGTCGGCCAGGCCACGGCGGATCCCGCCTACGCCGCGCACTGGCTGAGCGAGGCAGCCAACGTCTGGTCGACGACGATCGGCGACGCGCATCACGCCGCGCGCACGCTGATGATCGCCATCGAGAAGGATCCGACGGCCCGCACGGCCTCGGAGCGCCTGGCGCAGCTGTACCGCGACAAGGGCGATCTCAAGGCGCTCGTCGCTCTGCTCGAGCGAATCGTCAAGTCGCTCGCCCCGCTCGTCAACGATCGCCCCGACGTGCGCCCGCACCTCGTCGCCATGCACGAGGAGCTCGGCCGCCTCTGGAGCGATCCGCCGTTCAGCCGCCCCGAGCGGGCCCTCGAGAACTGGCGCCGCGTCGCCGAGCTCGATCCGCAGAACGCCTACGCCATCTACGCCGCGCGGGAGATGCTCAAGGCCTCCCAGCAGTGGGCCGATGCAGTCCAGTACTTCGGCATGGAGCAGGCGATCGTCGATGACCCTGAGCGCAAGCTCGCGCTCTACCGCGACGAGGCCGACGTGCGCCGCCGCGCCGGCGACGGCCCGGGGGCGACGCACGCTCTGCGCCTCGCGCGCGGCGTGAGCCCCGACGACATCGCCCTGAAGCAGGAGGTTGGCGTCTCGATCCTCGAGCGTATCGACGCCGGCGAGAGCGTGCCACCCGGCGAGCGCGAGGAATCCGCGCAGCTCTTCGTCTCGCTCGCCGAGACGTATGACGGCGCCTACGGCCTGTCGTACTCGGTGTCGGCGCTCAAGGCGCAACCGGGCAACGACCGCGCGATGCAGCTCGCCGATTACTACGCGGCCCAGCTCAACCGCACCGCGGAGATCGGGCCGCAGTACGCCGCCTATCTCCAGGTCAACCCCAACGGCTTCATGGGCGAAGCGGCGCGCGCCAAGGTCGGCGCGGCACGCCCCCCGGCGCCTCCACCGCCTCCGGCTGTCCCGGCCTCCCCTGCTCCTCAAGAAGCCTCGCGCCCCAGCTTTTCACCCGCGAGCAGCGGCGCGGAGCCTCACGCGTCGGCGGCAGGCACCAACCCGGTTCCCGGTGCAGCGGTGTCGCCGTCGTCGTCGTCCTCCTCGTTCCAGGCCATCAGCCCGCAGGCTCCGGCCGCCCAAGCGTTCCATCAGCAGTCCTCGTCGCCCGCGGTGGCACCCACCACCACGCCCGTTCCTGCTGCGCCGGCAGGCGGGGGGGCGGACCTGCAGCAGATCCTCGACGAGGCTCAGTCCGAGTCGCAGAAGGGTCGCAAGCCGCAGGCCTACGCCAAGTTCCGCGAGGCGCTGAAGATCGACCCTGCTCACTCCGAGGCGCTCTCGTGGGTCGAGGACTATCTGCGCCAGAAGCGCATGTACGCCGACCTGCGCGACGTCTTGCTCGCCGCTTCGCGCATGCCCAGCGTCTCGCCGGAGACGCGCAAGGCCCAGCTCCGGGACGTGGCGGGGCTCTGCGAGTCGCAGCTGCGCGACGTGGAGACGGCCATCCAGGCCTGGAAGCAGCTCTGTCAGATCGACCGCGGCGACGAGCAAGCGAAGGAGCAGCTCCGCCGCCTGCTCGAGAAAGCCGCGCGCTGGGATGATCTCGCCAGTCTCCTCGAACAGGAGACGATGGGCACCCCCGACGTCGAGGAGAAGATCGCGCTCGAGAAGAAGCTGGCCACGCTCCACGAGCAGAAGCGGAAGGACCCTGCCGCCGCCGCCGAGGCATGGGCCCGCATCGCCAACCTCTCGCCCCAGGACGACACCGCGATTTCCACCGCGGTCAAGCTCTACGAAAAAGGGGAGCGCTACGACCTCGCCGCGCAGGTGCTCTCGGACACCGTGGGCGCCGTCGAGGACAAGGCCAGCAAGAGCGCGCTCCTCCAGAAGCTGGGCGAGCTGCGCCTGAAGACCGACGATCCCGGTGGTGCCGGCGACGCCTACACCGAGGCCGCGTCGCTGGGCGAGGGGGCCGGCCAGTCCAAGGTCTGGGAGCTCGCCGAGAAGGCGTACCTCACGGCCGGGCGCTTCGCCGACGCCGCCAACTCCGTCGAGCAGCGCGCCCAGTCGGTCGACGGCAAGCAGAAGGCGGCGCTGTTCGCCCAGGCCGCGGATCTGCTACTCAAGGCGGACGACGCCTCGGGGGCCATCGGCAAGCTCGAGCAGGCCGCCGAGATCGATCCCACCAGCGACGCCTTTGCCCAGGCGCTCGAGGAGCAATACCGGAAAGAGGGGCGCGAGCCCGACCTGGTGCGCTTCCTCCTCGCCCGCGCCGACAAGCTCTCCGACAAGCCCCGCCGCATCGCTGCGCGCCGAGCCGCCGCAGAGCTGCAGCGCACGCTCGGCGATCGCGAAGGTGGCAGGGAGAGCCTGCTCGCAGTCCTCAGCGACGGTGATGATGCCGGCGCCCTCCTCCAGCTCGTGGACGACGCCATCGAGCGCGGCGACAACCAGGAGGCGGTCGACTTCCTCCGCCGCCTCGGCGCCCTGGCGACGACGCCGGAAGAGAAGATCAACATCGCCCTGCGCGAGGCGGGCATGGTCGCCGAGCAGCTCGACGACACCGAGGGCGCGCTCGCCCGCTACGAAGCCATCGTCAAGGACCTGGATCCGCAGAACCGCATCGCGCTCCACGCCATCGCCGACCTCCACGAGAAGCGCGATGACCACGCGGGCGTCGCGGCGGCGCTCGAGCGGGCGATCCCCCTCACCGAGGGCGACGAACGCGTCGAGCTCGCTCAGCGCCTCGCCCAGCTCTACGAGGGCCCGCTCGATGATCCGCGCGCTGCGATTCGCGCCCTCGACGTCGTGCACGCCGCCGACCCCGAGGACTTCGACGCCATCGCTCGCCTCCAGAAGCTCAGCGAGCAGGTGGAGGACTGGCCGCGGGTGGCCACGCTCATGGCCGCCCTGATCGAGGTAGAGGGCGACGAAGAGGAGGCCTCGCGCCTCACCGTCCGCCTCGCCGAGATCCTGGCCGACAAGCTCAGCCGCGGCGATGAGTCGCTCTCGGCCCTGGAGAAGCTCGCCGATCAGGGCGATCAGGCCTGCCGCGACGCGTACGTCGCGCTCGGTGACCGGCTCGGCTGGAAGGGCATCGTCGCCACCAAGCTCGTCGCCTGGAACGAGTCCGGCTCCGGCCCGGCCCGCAACGAGGCGATGCGCTCCGCGTTCGGCCGCTTCCTCGAGATCGGCCGCGATCAGGACGCGGCGCGGGTAGCCATGGAGGTCGCGCGCGCCCGCGGCGCCGACCATGCCCTCGCCGAGAAGCTCGAGGAGCTGGCTACCCGCCTGCGCGATCTCGACGCCCTCGCGGTCGCCCACGACCTCCTGGGCAAGGAGCTCTCCGGGCCTGCTCGCGCCGCCGAGCTGGTACGCCAGGCCGAGGTCCAGGTCGCCGCGGGGGTCGACCCGCTCGAGGCGACGCAGCACGGCGAATCGGGGCTCGCCAGTGTCCCTGCCGCCGAGGTGGATCCGCTCCTGGCACGGCTGGCGGCGCTCACCCAGGCGCCGGGCCACATCATCGACCTCTACGAGCGCCAGGTAGGCCGCTGCCGCGTCCCCGCAGACCGGCTCGCGGCGCTCGCCCGCGCGGCGCAGATCGCCGCCGAGCGCGGCGCCAACGATCGCGCCCGGAGCTTCTTCGAGCTCGCCCTCGGCGGTGGTGTCCAGGAAGAGACCCTCGGGGCGCTCGAGGCCGCCGCACGGCTCGGCGACGATCGAGCCGGCGGCGTCGGACTTCGCTCCACCCTCGCTGAGGCGCTGGCCGCCGGTGGGCAGGGGTCCCGCGACGGCGGACGCACTCGCGGCGCCCTCTTGCGCCGGGCGGCGACCCTGGCGCATCGCGATCTCGGCGACATCGACAAGGCCTTCGGCTGGCTGGGGGATGCCCTCATCACCCACGTCGAGGACTCCTCACTCGAAGCGCTGGAGGCCCTGGGCCGTGAGCTCAACGCGCTCCCGCGGGTCGAGGCGACGCTCACCCGCGCTCTGGAAGAGGTCTTCGACGGCCCGCTGGTGCGCAAGCTCCTTCAGCGCCGCGCGCGCCTTCGGCGCGACGTGCTCGACGACAAGAAGGGCGCCGCCGTCGACCTCAAGAAGCTCCACGACCTGTCCCCTTCGGACCTGGACGTGATGAACGAGCTCTCGGCGCTGCTCCTCGAGCTCGGCGACCACCGCGGCATGATCCAGCTCTACGAAGATCAGATCCTCCGCGGTCGCGATCCCGCCCAGCGCGCCGAGCTCGCTCGCAAGGTCGCTCGGATCTGGGAGGAGGACCTCGGCGACGCGCGTGAGGCCGCCGACGCGTGGCGGCGTGTGCTGCGCATGAAGGCCGGCGACGTCGATGCGACTGCCGGCCTGGACCGAGCCAAGACTGGCAAGCTCAAGCGTCCGCCGCCGAAGCTCTCGGCGCCGCCGCGACCCACCTCCGCGCCTCCTCCGCCTCCCACGGCCGCTCCCGTGGCGGCGCCTGCGCCGCCCGCTCACGTCGACCCGGTCCACGAGCACGCTCCGCCCGCCGACCCGTTTGCCGAGGCCTCCCCGGTACCCGGCGCGGAGCCGGTCGGCAGCCCCGTCGAAGCGATGCCGCACGCCGTCGGCATCGATGCGGGCGAGTCGAACGAGCATCACGGCGAGTCGAGCAATGGACCTGCGCCGGCCCATGCGCTGCACGCGGACCACCTTGGCGACCCGGGTCACGACGGCGACTCCCACCACGCCGCCGGCCAGGCGTCGCCGGAGCCCCACGCCGCGGCTCACCCGGCTGCCGCTGAGCATGACGCGCACGAGCAGATCGGCGACGACGAGGTCTCCGACGACGAGGTCGCCGACGTCGACGACGCCGAGCTGCTCGACGAGGATACCGGTAGGCACCACCTGCCTCCGCAGTGAGCACCGCACCCGTGGTCGCCGTCCGCTCGGCCTCCGCGTTCCCCCACCAGGCGCCGGCGCTCCGCCCGGGCGACGTGATCGCCGTCGTCGCACCGGCCAGCCCCTTCGAGCACGTCCTCGCCTGGACTGGGCTCGGGTGGTTAGCCGGTCGTTATCGCGTCCGCTTCACGCGCGGCATCTTCGCGCGTGAAGGCTACCTGGCCGGCTCCGACGAGCGCCGGCGCGCTGAGCTGGTCTCCGCGCTGACCGCGCCCGACGTCCGCGCGATCCTGGCGGTTCGCGGCGGCTACGGCGCCTCGCGGTTCGTTCATGCGCTCGATTGGGCCGCGCTGGCGAGCAGCCCGCGCTGGATTGTGGGCTTCTCGGACATCACCGCGCTTCATGTCGAGGCCGCTCGCGTGGGCGTCGCCTCCATCCACGGGCCGCACCTCACCGCGGTCGGCCGCGGCGACGCGCGCGCCCGCGCGGCGCTCGTGGCTGCGCTCGAGGATCCAGGGGCACGCCGGGAGTATCGAGGCCTCGCTGTCGTGCGCTCGGGCGCCGCCGCGGGTCCATTGTTCGGGGGCAACCTGACGCTGCTCCACGCCTGCGCGGCCGCTGGCCGACTCCACGTTCCCGAGGGCTGCGTACTCTTGCTCGAGGACGTGACCGAAAGGCCTTACCGCGTCGACCGGATGCTGGCGACCCTGGCCGTGGGCGGCCACCTGGAGCGTGCTGCGGCGATCGTTCTGGGGGATTTCACGCAGTGCGACCCCGGCCCCGATCGGGTCACCGTCGACCAGGTGCTCCGCGAGGCGCTCGCTGGCCTCGGCGTGCCCGTGATCAGCGGTCTTCCGGTCGGCCACGGCCAGCGCAACGATCCGGTCGTACTGGGAGGGATGGCCCGCGTCGAGGCGGCGGGCACCGAAGGCAAGCTCCTGCTCGGCGAGGGATGAGGCGATAGGGGGGCCGGTTCCCGCGGAGCCCAGCCTGCCGACATCGACTGTCCGCCGGGTCAATCAGGTTGTCCGCGACGAAATTCGCGGCGCGCTCGCATCGTCGCTTCGCACCTCTTCCTGCACCGATCCCCGAGGCCGATTGGGGACCTCCCCGCCTCCCTCGGCTCCGCTCCGGGTCCTACGTGAGCCCCGCCGGTCTCACGGGGGCTCTGGAGCATGGCAGGCGTCTTCTCACCCTGGATCAACACCGCAGTCCGGGGCGCCATCGTCCTCGGGGCTCTCGGGGGGCTCACGGCGCTGGCGGTGCCGATGATCTACGTGCGCTCGCCCTGGGCCCGCGGCCAGCAGAACGTGGCCGATCAGCCGGTCGAGTTCGACCACCGGCACCACGCCGAGGACGACGGGATCGGCTGCAAGTACTGCCACAACACCGTCGATCGGGCGGCCACGGCAGGGATCCCGTCCACGGACAAGTGCATGGGCTGCCACAGCCAGATCTGGAGTCAGAGTCCCATGCTCGAGGTCGTCCGGCGCAGCTATTTCTCGGGCGCGCCGATCCCCTGGAACCGCGTCCACCAGCTCCCCGGCTACGTCTACTTCAACCACTCGATCCACGTCTCCAAGGGGTTCGGCTGCTCCACCTGCCACGGGCGCGTGGACCGGATGGCGGCGGTCTACCAGGTCGCCACGTTGACCATGGGGTGGTGCCTCGATTGCCACCGTAACCCCGAGCAGTACATCAGACCTCTCGACCAGACGACGAACATGGCCTGGTCGGCCGGTGACCGGCAGCTCGAGCTCGGTCGCGCTCTGACGCAGGAGCTCGGCGTCCGCAGCCTCACCAGCTGCACGACGTGCCATCGCTAGGATCGCTGGAGAGGAGAGGCAGAGTGGCGGACGGCAAACACAGGCAGCTCCCCGTGGCCTCGGCGCGGTCGGGCCGGGAATACTGGAAGAGCCTCGGCGAGCTCGCGGGGGCGCCAGAGGCTTCTGTGCCGGAGTTCGCCGAGGGCGCCGATCTCCCTCCCTCGGTGAGTCGCCGCGCCTGGATGAAGCTGCTCGGAGCCAGCATGGCGCTGGCCGGCGTGGCGGGTTGCTCGCGCCAGCGGGGGGAAAAGATCCTGCCCTACACGCGGAACCCCCGGGACGTCACACCCGGTATGCCTCGTTACTACGCCACCAGCCTCTCGCTCGACGGCTTCGCCACCGGGGTGCTGGTCGAGAGCCACGAGGGACGTCCCACCAAGGTGGAGGGCAACCCCGAGCACCCCGCGAGCCTGGGGGCAACCTCCGCGCTCGATCAAGCTACCGTCCTCGGCCTCTACGATCCCGATCGCGCCCGTACGCCACGGGTCCCGGTGGGGCCGGCGACCTGGCAGGCCTTCTTCGTCCGGTTCGCGCAGGAGCGCGCCGACGGCGGCGCAGGGCTGCGCTTCCTGCTCGAGCCGACCGGATCGAAGCTCCTCGGTGAGCTGGTGGATCGCCTGCGCAACCGCTTCCCTGCTGCCCGGTTCACGTTCCATGGCGCCGGGAGCCCCGGCTTCGCCGCGCAGGGCGGGCGCCTGACGTTTGGCGTACCCGTCCAGCCCCAGCACGACCTCGGCCGCGCCGACGTCGTCCTCGCGCTCGACGACGACTTCCTCGGCGGCGGGCCCTCCTCCCTTCGCCACGCGCGACAGTGGTCCGCGAGGCGCCGACCAGGCACGCCCTCCGCGTCGATGAGCCGGCTCTACGTGGTCGAGACCATGCTCACCCCGACGGGCAGCATGGCCGACCACCGCCTGCGCCGGAAGCCCAGCGCCGTCGTTCACGTCGCGGCGCGCCTCGCCGCCGAGATCGCGGCGGGCCCGGGGGACCTCGCCCGGCGGCTCCCGGGGCCGGTCGCTGCGGGCCTCGCGCGGTTCCGAGGGGGCGCGCCCGACCCCTTGATTCAAGCGCTCGCGCGCGACCTCGCGCGCGCCGGCGCGGCGAGCCTGGTGACGGTGGGGTACCGGCAGCCCCCAGTCGTGCACGCGCTCGCGCACCTCATCCATGCCATGCTGGGCAACGAGCAGACGGCGTGGACCATCGCCCCCACCCTGGTCGGCGCCGGAGACGCGGAGCAGGACCTCGGGGCGCTGGCCGCGGAGCTCGATCGCGGCGCGATTGACACCCTGGTTATCGCAGGTGGCAATCCCGTGTACTCGGCCCCTCCTGATCATGAGCTGGGGCGCCGTCTCGCGCGGGTGAAGGACGTCCTCTATCTCGGTGAGTACGAGGACGAGACGGCGGCCGTCGCCGGCTGGTTCCACCCGGCGGCGCACGTCCTCGAGAGCTGGGCCGACGCGACGGCTCACGATGGGACCACGTCGATCGTCCAGCCGCTCATCGAGCCCATGTACGGCGGCCGCACCACGGCGGAGATCCTCGCGCTCTTCACCGGGCGGGACTACCCGGACGCGCATCGCTTGCTCCTGGAGCACTGGGAGAAGCAGCTTGCCGGCGACTTCGCGTCGCGCTGGCCGGCGGCGCTCCAGGCGGGGCTCTTCGAGGGGACCGCGTCACCGCGAATGCGCACCGAGATCGCTCCAGCCGCACTGGTCTTGGCGCTCGCGGCGATTCCGGCGACGGAGCCCGTGAGCGCGGGCCTGGAGGCGGCGTTCGCCCTCGACCCCAGCGTGCACGACGGCCGCTTCACCAACAACCCCTGGCTGCTCGAGCACCCTCAGCCCATCACCCACCTCACCTGGGACAACGCGGTGCACCTCAGCCCGACCACCGCCGGCAGGCTCGGTGTCGCGGACGAGGACGTCGTCCACCTCGAGCTCGGTGGCCGTCGCGTGCGCGCCCCGGTGCTCCTCGTGCCCGGTCACGCCGATGACGCGGTGACGCTCCACCTCGGCTGGGGGCGGCGAGGATCCGAGTCGCTCGCTCGCGACGTCGGCTTCGACGCCAACGCGCTCCGCACCGCCCGCGCGCCCTGGTTCGCACCGGGGCTCTCGATCATCAAGGCCGCCGGGGAGCGCTACCCGCTCGCGCGCACCCAGCTCCACTCCAGCGTCGAGGGCCGGCCCATCGCCCTCTCGACCACGCTGGCGAAGTATCGTCAGGACCCCGACTTCACCGCCGAGCACCGCGGCGATCTCCCCACCATGCTGCCGCCCGTGCCGACCGCTGGCAACCAGTGGGCGATGACCATCGACATGTCGATCTGCACGGGGTGCAGCGCCTGCGTCGTCGCCTGCCAGGCCGAGAACAACATCCTCGTCGTCGGCAAGCCCCAGGTGCTGACCGGCCGCGAGATGCACTGGATCCGCATCGACAGCTACTTCCAGGGCGACCCCGAGGAGCCTCGCGTGGTCCACCAGCCCATGCTCTGCCAGCACTGCGAGCGAGCCCCCTGCGAGTACGTCTGCCCGGTCAACGCCACCGTGCATAGCCCCGATGGTCTCAACGAGATGGTCTACAACCGCTGCGTCGGGACCCGGTTCTGCTCCAACAACTGCCCCTACAAGGTGCGGCGCTTCAACTGGTTCGACTGGAACGCCAGGCAGCCGGCCAACCAGGGACAGGTGGAGCTGCAGCGTAACCCCGACGTCACCGTGCGCCAGCGCGGGGTGATGGAGAAGTGCACCTACTGCGTGCAGCGCATCCGTGAGGTCGAGATCCACGCCCGCGTCGAGGACCGCGCCATCCGCCCCGGCGAGGTGGTGACGGCCTGCCAGCAGGCGTGCCCGACCGGCGCCATCCAGTTCGGCTCGCTCCACCACGCTGGCACCGCGATGGTGCGCCGGCGCGAGGAGCCCCGCAGCTTCCAGGTGCTCCACGAGCTGGGGACGAGCCCGCGCACCATGTACCTGGCCCGCATCGACAACCCCAACCCGGAGATCGAGTAAGCCGTGGATCGCGACGTCATCCTCGGCCACCCGACCGACGCGGAGCTCTCCACCCAGCTCCTCTCGCCGGTGTGGACGCCGCGCACGGTCCGCTGGTGGGGCGGGCTCGCGGTCGCGTCGCTCTTCTTCGCCGTCATGATCGTCGCGGTGACCGCGACCGTCTTCACGGGCATCGGTCTGTGGGGCAACAACATCCCGGTCGCCTGGGCGTTCGCGATCATCAACTTCGTCTGGTGGATCGGGATCGGCCACGCCGGCACCTTCATCTCCGCCATCCTCCTGCTCCTCGAGCAGAAGTGGCGCACCAGCATCAACCGCTTCGCCGAGGGGATGACGCTCTTCGCGGTGGTCCAGGCGGGCATGTACCCGCTGCTGCACCTGGGGCGGCCCTGGTTCTTCTACTGGCTCGTGCCCTATCCGGCCACGATGCGCACCTGGCCCCAGTTCCGCAGCGCGCTGCCCTGGGACGCGGCGGCGGTGTTCACCTACTTCAGCGTCTCGCTGCTGTTCTGGTATCTCGGCCTCATCGTCGACTTCGCCTCGCTGCGCGATCGCGCGCCCTCGCGGGCCCAGCGGGTGGTCTATGGCATCCTCTCGCTGGGGTTCCGCGGATCGGCGCAGCACCACCGGCACTACCGCCTGCTCTACGGCCTCCTCGCCGGTCTGGCGACGCCGCTCGTGCTCTCGGTGCACTCGATCGTCAGCTCTGATTTTGCCATGGCCCTCACTCCGGGCTGGCACTCCACCATCTTCCCGCCGTTCTTCGTCGCCGGCGCGATCTACTCGGGCTTCGGCCTGGTGGTGACGCTGCTGGTGCCGGCGCGGAGGTTTCACCGCCTCCACAACGTCATCACCGAGAAGCACCTCGACGCCCTCGGCAAGATGCTCCTGGCGACGGGGTGGATCGTCCTCTACGCGTACATCATCGAGGACTTCGTGGCCTGGTACTCGGGCTCTCCCTACGAGCGCTACCAGTTCTTCGTCGGCCGGCCGTTCGGGCCCAACGCCGCGGTGTTCTGGCTCAACCAGCTCTGCAATGTGGTGATCCTCCAGGCGCTCTGGTGGAAGCGGGTGCGGCAGAGCCCCGTGCTCCTGTGGATCGTGTCCATCTTCGTCAACATCGGGATGTGGACGGAGCGCTTCGTGATCGTCGTCCAGTCGCTCCAGCGGGAATACCTGCCCTCGCAGTGGCACGGGTACTCGCCCACCTACGTCGACTGGAGCCTCTTCGCCGGCACGGGCGGGTTCTTCCTGCTGCTCTTCCTGCTCTTCCTGCGCTTCTTCCCCTTCATCCCCGTGGCCGAGGTCAAGGAGCTGAACCACGAGCGCGCGCGCGCGGAGGAGGGGTGATGCGCACCGGGATGCTCGCCGAATTCGGCACCACGGACGAGCTGCTGCGAGCGGTGGGCGAGCTGCGCAGGCGTGGCTTCCGCCGGCTCGACGCCTTCACCCCGTACCCCGTCAAGGGGCTGGAGCAGGCGCTGGCGCTCCCTCGCTCCCGCCTCAACCGGATGGTGTTCCCGGTGGCGATGGCCGGCGCCGCGTTCGCGTACCTGGTCCAGTGGTATTGCAACGCGATCGACTATCCGATCAACGTCGGCGGGCGTCCCCTCGACTCCGCGCCGGCGTTCATCCCCATCGTCTTCGAGACGGCGGTGCTCGCCGCGTCGTTCACGGGGTTCTTCCTCTTCCTGGTGCTCTCGGGGCTCCCCGACGTCTACTCGCCGCTCCAGGACGTCGACGGCTTCGAGCGGGCTTCGATCGACACCTTCTGGGTCGGCGTCGACGATCGCGATCCGGCGTTCAACGCCGTGGAGCTGGAGCGCACCTTTGCCGAGCTGGGCGCGCTCCACATGGGCCGCGCGCGTTCGAGGGCGCGATGAGCGGCCGCCTCGCTCGCCTGCGCGTCTCGCTGGGGATCCTCTGCCTGCTCCCGGCCTGCTCGATGCTGCCGCCCATCGACTTCCAGCGCATGATCGACCAGGATCGCTTCCAGGTCTGGCAACACTGCGCCTTCTTCGCCGACGGCCGCGTCATGCGCACGCCGCCCGAGGGCACCCTGCCGCGCGGCGTGCCCATCGGCGACTCCGCGCTGATCTCGGGCGTGGTGGATGGCGCCTACGTGGCCCAGATCCCCCTGCCGATCACGCGCCCCCTCGTCCTCGCGGGCGAGGCGAGGTTCGAGACCTACTGCGCACCCTGCCACGGCCTGCTCGGCGACGGGGTCTCGGTCGTGGCCGCCGGCATGGATCTGCGCCGGCCCCCCGCGATCGCGGGAGAGCTCGCGCGCGCGTTGCCCCCGGGGCGCGTGTACCAGGTCATCGACGAGGGCTACGGCCTGATGCGCTCCTACGCCGAGGATCTGATCTCGCCGGAGGAGCGCTGGTCCGTGGTCGCGTATCTCCGCGCCCTCCAGCTCAGCCACGGCGTCCCCCTGGAATCGCTCCCGCCGGAGGTCCGGCGGGAGGCGGAAAGGCAGCTCCGATGAACGGAACCGAGGTGGTGGTGTTCCGCGGGGGGCGCCGGCTCGTCACCGTGGCGGCCGTGGCTGCCGGGGTCGGCGTCGCCGCGCTGATCGTGGGGGCTCTGGTCGATCCGAGGCAGCTCTTCTTCGCCTACCTGACCGCCTATTGCTACGTCGTCTCGATCGCGCTCGGCGCGCTCATCTTCCTGATGATCTGCCACGCCATGGGGGCGGGATGGCCGACGCTCCTGCGCCGCCTCACCGAGTCCATGGTGGGGACCCTCCCGGTGCTCGCGCTGCTCTTCGTCCCGCTCCTTCCGGGTCTCCGCGTCCTGTATCCGTGGCTCCGGCCCGAGACCCTCGGCGACCTGCGCGAGCGGCACCTCGTCGCCCTCAAGGCGCCCTACCTGAACCTGGGGTGGTTCCTCGGGCGCACGGCGCTCTTCTTCGGGGTGTGGATTTTCGTCGGCGGGTGGCTGCGGCGGTGGTCGCGCCAGAGCGACGAGGCGCCGGGAGCCACCGCCGATCGGATGTATGCGGCGAGCGGCATGCTGTTGCCCCTGGTGGCCCTGACGCTGTCGTTCGCCTCGTTCGACTGGTTGATGTCGCTGACGCCCACCTGGGCCTCGACGATGTTCCCGGTCTACTTCTTCGCCGGCGGGTTCCTCGGCGCGCTGGCCCTCCTCACGATCCTCAGCAGCGCCGCCGACGCGGCGGGCGTCATCCGGGGCATCACCGGCTCGCACTACTACGCGCTCGGCCGGCTCCTCCTCGCGTTCACCATCTTCTGGGCGTACATCGCCTTCTTCCAGTTCCTCCTCATCTGGATCGCCGACAAGCCGGAGGAGGTGAGCTACTACCTCGCTCGCAGTGCGCGCGGCTGGGGCGTGATGAGCGCCGTCCTGGTGGTCACTCAGTTCCTGGTGCCGTTCCTCATCCTGCTCGACTACGAGATCAAGCGGCGCCGCCGGCCGCTCACCGCCATCGCCGTCTGGTTGCTCGCCGCGCACTACCTGGACGTGCACTGGCTGGTGATGCCGGCGGCGCGCCCGGGGGGGCTCCTGGTCCACTGGCTCGATCTCGCGGCCCTCCTCGCGGTCGGCGGGGTCACCCTGCTCTATGGAATCTTCCGGCTGCGCGGCGTCCCCATGGTCCCCATCCACGATCCGGCGCTGCCCCGCGCCCTCGGGTACGAGAGCCTATGACCTACCGAGTCCGCAATCCGGAGCTGCACCAGGAAGAGGACCGCGTCCCCGCGTGGAAGGTCGGGGCTGCCTTCGGTGCGACGCTGGTGATCTCGGCGATCATGGTCGTCTGGGCCGTCAGCGCCAACGCCGCCCGCGCGTCCGCTCTCCGACCCTCCGACGTGTACATGGAGCGGTGGCTCGGGCTCCGACACGAGGTGACTCACGTCCGCCAGGACCTCTTCGGCGAGCACCGCGGCGCGAGCGTCCTCGGCGAGCGGCGCGCCGCGCTCGGGCGCTACGGCTGGGTCGACCGCGAGCGCGGCGTGGTGCGTATCCCCATCCAGCGGGCCATCGATCTCTTCGTCGAGGGGAGGCGTCCATGAAGCGCTTCGCGGGGACCGTCGTCCTCATCATCGCCGTCTTCATCACCTCGGGCGCGGCGGCCCAGGGCAAGTTCTCGAGCCCGGCCCTCGCCCCGCCCACGCCGCCGCGGCCGGTGCTCGAGGCCGACATCGAGGAGCGCCTCGGCCACCGCGTCGATCCGTCGCTCGCGTTCACCGACGCCGATGGGCGGACCGTTCACCTCGGCGATCGCGGCTCCGGCGGGCAGCCGGTGGTCCTGGTCCTCGCCTATTACCGCTGCCCGATGCTCTGCGGCCTCGTCCTC
>Ga0302267_10002990_pt1 | contig 19803 bp, 19 predicted proteins | sample III_Bog_E1_3_FD_194555 | JGI IMG/M metagenome (GOLD analysis project Ga0302267, IMG submission 194555) | Peat permafrost microbial communities from Stordalen Mire near Abisko, Sweden - III_Bog_E1_3 | ecosystem: Environmental > Terrestrial > Soil > Wetlands > Peat | place: Sweden: Abisko... | reverse complement strand
CCGCATCCTGCTCGAGCTCATCGCAAAGGGCCTCATCGCCGTCGACTGAGCCTCGACCCCCTCGTCGAACCTGCTCTGCACGGCGGAGATGTCGTTCGGTGCGTTTGAGCGGCGCCTGGCTTCGAGGAGTACGGAGACGACCGCGTGCCTTCAGAGCCGATGGCGGCAACGGGTATCACCCCACGACAATTGCTCGGCCCTCTGTACCCGACTGGCGCGGGCTACATGCTCAGAGCGCTCGATGGCCGTCCGCAAGAGTTTGAACGCAGCTTGAGAGGGTCGGGCGATGGCCCGTGCAAGGCGACCCGAAGGTCATCGAAGCAATCACGTGGCGAACGTACAGGCTGAGGAACGCCAACCACAAAGTCGGCGAGCACCTCCGGCACGAGGTCGGCACTCTGGTTGGCTCGATCGAACAATTCGGCAAGGTCGAGGATGTCGCGCGTGGGCATCGATTGACTCTTTGCGGGAACGCCGCCGGCTGGCCCGAGCGGCGGGGTGGTTGTCAGGCGTAGACACTCAACGTGTGCCCTGCTGCCTGCTCAGGTGCCGCGGAGTCTATGAGTTGAACAGTCGCCTTCCCGTCCGCCTTCTCCTGATCGAGGACCTTCCCCATCACCGCTCCGGCCGTCGGGCCCTGGGCGCTTTGCATGGAAGACGCGAGCGAGGAGCCGACGGAGGAAAGGGTCATGCTCCTCCGTACGACGGATTCGTGATCGACTTGAGGGCTGAAGTTCTTTCGAGGGCGGCCGTTCTGGCGGGCATGGTGACAGCGCTGAAGGATTGTACCGCAAGGACGCCCGGACCCGTCGCCGAGGTCTCGGACCGGACGAGCGGAATCTATGTAAAGGCGGGCGCCGCGACCACGCCCGAGGTCGGGCTCGCCGAGCTACGCGAGATCACTGGCGACGAGCCCGCGGCGGTGCTGTTCTTCGCCTCCGTGGGTCGTCCGCCCGCGTCGGCAGCGTATCCTCTGCGTCCGAGCCGGCTCGACCAGGGCTACTCGCTCACGCACCGCCTCACGTCGTGGCTTCATTCATTCACCCGGTCCAGCGCCGTGGACGTCCCGATGTACCTCTCGGCGTGGTTCCCGTGCGATCGCGTCGTCGTCATTCCCCTCTCGACGCCCGACTGGGACGCGGGCGCGCTCGTCGTCACGCGCGCATGCGCGCTTCGGGCGGCCGAGATACGGTCGCTCGCGGCGGATCTCGCGCTCCGCCTCGAACAGGAGGACCGTCGCGCGCGCATCCACGCGCTGAGCCGCTGACGGGTCATGCAGCGCCCGACGTAGTCGAGCCGGACGAGCGCCTGCGTGAGCGCGATGGCTCGAGGCCCGCGCACGCAGTAGCTACGACGCCGCGACGGCCTTATGGGCGACGCTCGGGACCAGGCCCCTACTCCCGAGCGCGTTCACGCTGGAGCCGCTCGGTCGCTGGTGACGAACAAGACGGTGTCGGTCTGCGCCGGGTATGGCGACACGACCGAATTTTCCCACGGTACCCCCCGAGGCCACGACGAAGGAGCTGGGTTCCCTACGCGACGGGCGTCTCCGCGCTGGGTGTCCGTGGCTCTCAACGCGCGCGCGAATGCCAGGGACAACCATCCGCGCATCATATGGAACGACAGCGGCGGCGTCTCTTCTGAGCCCCTTTGGACCCGGGACCACGCTCGCTACTCCTTCAGCGCTACAGCCCAGCGCTCACGCTCCCGACTCGAACCCTGCGCCACCGTCACGGTGCAGACCGATCTGGCGCACGAGCTCGGTCAGTAGCGCCGGCACTCGGTCGGCACGAATTCCCGCGGACACCATCGGCTCCAGGTCTGCAGGCTGCACGTTGGCCAGCGGCCGAGAGCCATTGAATGGTCCGACCTCGACGACGCGGACGAGCGCCTCCGCTGCGCGAACGATGGTCACAGCCTGGCTGCCGGTGCTGCTCGACTGATGATGATGCGTGCACACGTCGACGATATCGCGCGGAAGCTTCCACGCGATGGCTACCTCCGCACCGGCGCGTGCATGGTGCGCGTCGACGAGGGCGCGCAAGAAGGGCCCCGACGACGGAGCGTCGGGCAGTCGGGCCAAGGTACGATAAATCCGCGCCTCACCGATATCGTGAAGTAGACCGCACAGATATGCGTTGTCGTACCCAAGCCGTATCTCGCGCGCGACCGAGCGAGCGGCGATCCCGGTCCTCACGCTGTGGTCGAAGGATTGTCCGACTTCGGTCTGATAGCGCGACAGCTCGCGATTGGAGCGCTCATACACGACCTGAAACAGGAGGTCGCGGGATGCCGCAAGTCCGATGCGCACGAGCGCAACCTGCATCGTTGAAGCCTTCGGCCCACGCGAATATGCGGCGGAGCTCGCGATCGCGATGAAACGCGCCGCCAGCGGAGGGTCACGCTCCACGAGCTGGGCGATGTGCGCCATGCTCGTGCGTGGATCCTCCGCGAGGCGGAGTGCCTCGGCAGCGGCCCGCGGCAGTAGTGGAAGCCCCGCGCGCTCCGAGGCAAGCTCTCGCAGCAACGCGGCTTCGACGGACGCCTCGAGGCTCTCCGGGACGGTCGACACACGAATCTCGGGCAGCGGCTCCGCATGGGCGTCACCGTCGTCCGTGGCCAAGACGACCCGATTCCGACCCGTTCGTTTTGCCTGGTAGAGCGCAGCGTCGGCGCGTGCGATCAGCACGTCGACCGTCGCATCGGGAGCGTCCGCTTCGAAGAGCGCGACCCCGACGCTCGCCGTGATGTGACGACCGATCTCCGGAATGACGAGTCGCTCGATCGCGGCGCGGTAACGCTCCCCGGCACCCATGGCCAGTTCGCGGTCGGCGCCCTTGAGGACCACGACGAACTCCTCGCCGCCGTAACGTCCGAGGTCATCTTCGGGTCCGAGCGTCGCCTGAAGCCCGTTCGCCACCGCCTTGAGCACGAGGTCGCCCACCTCGTGGCCGAACGTATCATTCACGCTCTTGAAGTGGTCGACGTCGAAGAACAGTACGCCAAACTGCCACTGACCTGCGACGAGTCGCTCAAGAGTCAGCCGAATCGAGCGGCGGTTCGGCACTCCCGTCAGTGTGTCGACGACTGCCTCTCGACGGAAGGCGTCTCGCTCCTTCCGGAGGCGAGCAAGGCGGTCGCGCTCACGCTTGTTCCGTAGCTGAACACGAACGCGCGCCAGAACTTCACCGACGCGCTCGTCCATCGTCAAGAAGTCGTCGGCACCGCAGAGAAGACCGCGGGCGACATCTTCGTCCGCCATGGCAATCGTGGTGACGAGCAACATGGGTATGCCGCGACCGACGTCGGTGGCCCGCAGCTCGCTACACAGTTCGTATGCCGCCGAATCGGGAAGGCTGACGTCGATAATGAGTAAGTCCGGGCTGAGCTCCTCGAGAACTCGAGCCACTCGGTCCGCGCCTGTCCGCACGGTGAGCTCATACGAGGACGTGGAGAGCGCAGCGCCCAAGCGCATCGAGATCCCCGCGGCACCATCAATGATCAGTATCCTTGACGACCGCTCGGCCACCGGAGGAATCGTCCCGCCTGGCGGGATCGAGCGGGCCCAGTCCATTTGCACGACGTCCACCTTTCTTCTCGTTGACAACCTGAACGACGGGTACGACCTTTTCTTGAGCGCGTCGTATACGCTTGGTCTGTCGCAAGGTACGTGCCGGGCGACGACCGTCCTGCACGGCTCGATCTGGAGGGCTTCTCCGTCCTCGCCTCGCGCTGCTGCGCTCGCCATGCGACGTTCTATCGACCGACGCGTGTGGCGAGCGAAGGCTTACGAGCACCGACCCTGATGCAACTGCACGTCGGCAATCCTTGAGAGTTGACGCTGACCACGACAGGACCGACCGATCTCCCGCGCCGCTCCACTGGGAGCAGGCGTCATGGAGCGCGCTCCTCGCCGACGTATGCGCCGACGAGAAACTCCACGAGTGGTCTCACGCCGCCCTCGCCGATGGCGGCGAGGAGTCGATCCGCCATCCCCACAGGGTCGTCGAGCAGCGCTTTCCTGGTGACGCTCGCGATGGCTGACGAGGGGTCTCCGAGCGGGCCGCCCGCGTTGATCGTGCGCGACGTGTCGTCGAACGCCGCGTCGTTGGTCACACCGACCCGCGCGCCCAACCGAGGATGCGCCGCCAGCATGGCCGCAACGAAGACGGCGTCCTTGCCACGCACTGCAATTGCAGCCGGCGGCGCCTGGTAGACGAGCTCAATCCCGAGCTCCCTGGCCGCCGCCCGAACGTGCTCGGTTATGCCCGGTACAATCACGTCGGCACGGGGCTCGAAGAGTGGCTCGACGAGAGCCAGCCGGCCCGCGCGCGCGAGGTTGGCGAGCACCATCCGAACCACTTCAAGACGCGAAGGCCATGCCCCGACGTCTGATACAGCCACGGCCTCACGCGCAGCGAGCGCTCCGATCGCGCCAACGAGCCCGGGAGCAGCAACCGGCGCACCGCGGTACAACGCCATCCCAGCGAGACGTTCGGCGTGCTGGAGCCGCCGGTAGCTCGCAACGTACACTGGCTTCGGGCGCCGAGCCTTGCCGAGAAATGCCTTCATATCGGTTAGGGCACCCAGGGACTCGCAGGCGCCGGCTGCGATCACCCAGAGGTCGGGCGTCTCGCATATCGAAGGGCACCCGAGCAGTGAATCGAGCATGTCGAGCGCGGCGCGTGCGCCGCATGAATGAAGCGTCGCCTCGAGGAGACCGAGCTGGCTCTCCACCTCGTTCGGTCGGATCGCAAGAGAGGCGCGAAACGCGACGACGGCGGCATCGTGGTCCCCGAGAAGAAGGTTCACCGATCCCAGTCGGGTCCACGCCGCCCAACCCGTCGCACCGTTCACGAACGCTTGAATGTAGACGTCTTCCGATGACGCCAGACACGTTTCGAAGCACTGCCGCGCCCTCTCGAGGAGGCGCGCCCGGAACACCACGCTTCGCTCGGCCACGGCAAGCGTCTCGAGAGCGTAGCCACCGATGTAATCGAGATCATAGTGTCGGCCCTCGAGCCTGCGCGTGCGCTGCACGGTGTCGAGCGCCGCGCGTGCGTCGCCGCCGAGGAGCTGCAGCTGGGCGCGGGCTTCCGCGATTCGCAGTATGGACGGACGAAAGTCGGTCGCGCCCTCCACGTATCGAAGCCTGCGCCACCCCTCCTCCGTCGCGTTCCAAGCATCGCCAAGGCGCCCCGATGCCAGGTATTGATGCGCAAGATAACCCAAAGCGGTCGGGCTCGTCGGAGCGCTCGTGGCAAGCGCGATCAGGATTTGCTCGTTGCGCGCGACCTTCTTCCGACCGACGACGAGCTCCTCCGTCGCGCCATAGTGAACGATGTCGAGATCAAGCGTCGCAATCCGCGCCTTGGACTTCACAAGCCACGGGCCGAGATCTTCGTGGATGGTTCCGACGTATTGAAGGCCTGGGCGCCGGCGCACGAGGCGCGCCACGCGGTGCGCGTCGCCCTGTCTCGCTCTGCCGGAGACCACGTCGGCCGACGACGACGTGATCGCGGTCGCGTCATGAAGACGTACGAGCGCGCAGTCGAAAGTGTTGCTCCGGAGAAGCAGGCGAAGGCGCGCGGCGTCCGCGACGACGAGGCGCTCGTCGGCGTCGAGCACGAGCACCCACTCCCCGGTCGCGTACGAAATGGATATGTTCCGGGCCGCCGCAAAATCCTGCTTCCACTCCGCCTGAACGACCCTGGCGCCTGCACGCCGTGAGCGCTCGCGCGTGTCGTCGGTACTTCCGGTGTCGACCACGATCATCTCGAATACGAGATCACGCACCGACGCCAGGCATGCGTCGATCATCGCCGCCTCGTCGCGAACAATCATGCACAAAGATATACGCGGCCGCGCCATTGCCCGTTCGTTCGTGCAAGCGTTGGGCCAACCTCGAGACGCTCGGCGCTCGCAGTCGCCGGCAACCTCGTCCGGGCAACGTCAGCGTCAACGGGCCCACGAGCGTCAAGCGCTTGACGCACCCGAACGCTGTCTTTCGCGGGACACCGGGCGCCGCGGATGGCTTGCGCTTTGCACAAGGCGCCTATCTATGAGTGCGAGCGCAGCGGAGGTCACATGAAGGTCGTCATTCTGGCTGGCGGATACGGCAGCCGTATCAGCGAGGAGACGCACCTGCGGCCCAAGCCAATGATCGAGATTGGTGGTCGACCGATCCTTTGGCACATCATGAAGATGTACTCGACCTACGGGTTGACGGACTTCGTCATTTGCCTCGGATACAAGGGGTACGTCATAAAAGAATACTTCGCGAACTACTTCATGCACATGTCGGATCTGACCTTCGATCTCGCGCGAAACACGACGACCGTGCTCGACGGTCACGCCGAGCCGTGGAAGGTCACACTCGTAGATACAGGCGAAGGGACGCAGACGGGCGGACGCCTGAAGCGAGTTGCTAAGTATCTGGACGACGAGGACTTCTGTTTCACGTACGGCGACGGCCTTTCCGACATCGACATCGGCAAGCTCATCGCGTTTCACAAGTCTCAGGGGCGCCTCGCGACCGTCTCCTCCGTGCAACCCCCGGGTCGCTTCGGAGTGTTGCAGATGGACGGAGCGCGCATTGAAGCGTTCAGGGAGAAGCCTCCCGGCGACGGGCACTGGATCAACGGCGGTTTCTTCGTGCTGTCTCCGAAGGTCCTCAGCTATCTCGATGGAGATGACACGGTGTGGGAGCGCTCACCGCTGGAGCGCCTTGCACGCGACGGCCAGCTGAGCGGCTTTCCGCACCGCGGCTTCTGGCAACCGATGGATCACCTCAGAGACAAGCACAACCTCGAGGAGATGTGGGCGACTGGTAACGCTCCGTGGAGGGTGTGGACATGACCCCTGCCTTCTGGAGAGGTCGTAGCGTCTTCATCACGGGCGTGACAGGCTTCAAGGGTTCCTGGCTTGCCCTTCTGCTGGCCCACATGGGGGCTCGGGTCTCGGGTTTCTCGCTGTCGCCGCCGACGAAGCCGAGCCTGTTCGCCGATGGCCGGCTCGGCGACATCGTGGACTGGACAGAGGGCGATGTGCGATGTCTCGACGCTGTCTCTGCGGCGCTTGAGCGGCACCGTCCGGATGTCGTTTTTCACCTGGCAGCGCAACCGCTCGTACGAGCCTCGTACGAGCAACCCGTCGAGACGTTCGCCACGAACGTGATGGGCACTGTAAATTTGCTCGAGGCCGTCCGATGCTCCCTCACGACGCAAGTCGTCGTCGTCGTGACAAGCGACAAGTGCTATGAAAATCAGCCCGTGCCTGGCGGGTATCGCGAGGATGACCGCCTCGGCGGTCACGACCCCTACGCCGCAAGCAAGGCCTGTGCGGAGCTCGTCACGTCGGCGTATCGGCGATCTTGGTTCGAGCATGGTGGTCCAGCGACGGTCACTGCGCGCGCCGGCAACGTGATCGGGGGGGGGGACTGGGCGCGTGATCGCATCGTTCCTGACGTCGTCGTCGCCCTCGCCTCGCGCCAACCCGCGGTCATTCGCAATCCATCTTGCGTTCGACCGTGGCAGCATGTGCTGGACCCGCTTGCGGGTTACGTTCTCCTGGCCGAACGAGCGCGCCTCTCTCGCGGCGAGTTCAATTCGGCGTGGAACTTCGGCCCAAGCTCCGGATCGGTGCGGACCGTGTCCAAATTGGCGGACGAGATCTGCCGACAATGGGGCGACCGCGCGGAATGGAGACACGACGCAACCGCCCAAGTCCATGAGTCGCTTCTACTCACGATCGACTCCGAGAAGGCTCGGGCGACGCTAGGCTGGAGACCCGTGCTGGAGTACGATCAGGCCGTCGCGTGGACTACTCGCTGGTATCGTGCGGTCCTCGACGGTGCGGACGCTCGTCCACATACGGCACGTCAGATCGCAGAGTACCAGGAGCTGGCCGCATGAACTGCCGCTTCTGCGCCACGGAGGTCACCCGAACGTTCCTCGATCTCGGCATGCAGCCGCTATCGAACGCGTACGTGCGCGCGTCCGATCGGGACCGTCCGGAGACGTTCTACCCTCTTCATGTCCGAGTCTGCGAGCGGTGCTTGCTCGTGCAGCTTCCCGAGTGCGCGACGCCGGAAACCCTGTTTGGTGACTACGCCTACCTGTCGTCGATGAGTGCGTCGTGGGTCGCTCACGCTCGCTCGTTCGCCAACGCGGCAACGCCGCGCTTCAAGCTCTCCGCCGCGTCGCAGGTCGTCGAGGTCGCGAGCAACGACGGGTACCTCTTGAAGCATTTCCAGGCGCTGGGGATCAACGTCCTGGGTGTCGAGCCGGCGGCGAACGTCGCGGAGCTGGCGCGAACGGCCGGGGTCCCGACGGTGACCCGGTTCCTCGGGCGCGAGACTGCGGACGAGCTCGTACGCGGCGGAACGAAGGCCGACCTGGTCGTCGCGAACAACGTGCTTGCGCACGTCCCTGACCTGAACGACTTCGTCGGCGGCCTGCGCAAACTGCTCGATGACGACGGTGTCCTGTCGATCGAGGTCCCGCATCTCGCGCGCCTGCTCGCGCGATGTCAGTTCGACACCATCTACCACGAGCATTTCTCGTATTTCTCGTTCGGAACGTGCATTCAAGTGCTCGCCGCCCACGGGCTCGAGGTGTTCGACGTCGAGCAACTCTCCACGCACGGCGGATCACTCCGTGTGTATGCACAGCTTTCGGGCGCGGGGCGCCCGGGGACGGCAGCTGTCGAAGAGGTGCGCATGTCGGAGGAGCGGGAAGGCGCCTGTTCTCTCGCGCGCTACGACCGGTTCGGCGACGAGGTGTTCGCAGTGAAGAATGCGCTCCTGACGTTCCTCATCGAGGAAAAGCGCAAAGGCAGCCGGATAGTAGCCTATGGCGCACCGGCCAAGGGCAACACCCTGCTGAACTTTGCCGGCGTGCGCGGCGACTTCATCGACTACGCCGTCGACAAGTCTCCGCTCAAGCAGGGAAGGCTCTTGCCCGGTACGCACATCCCGGTCTACGCACCCGAGCGGATCGCGACGACGCGCCCGGACGTCGTATTGCTGCTCCCATGGAACCTGGAGGCGGAGCTGACGTCTCAACTCGCCTTCGTACGTGACTGGGGATGCCGTCTCGTCGTCCCAATCCCCGAGGTTCGGGTGATCGTATGAGGTTTCGCGCCCTGTCGATTTCCGGCGCGTATGTCATCGAGTCGGAGTCCCAGCGCGACGGGCGTGGCACGTTCACGCGAACCTTCTGCGCGTCCGAGTTCGGCAGCAGGGGGATCGACACTCGTGTAGCGCAGACGAGCCTCTCCTCGAGCCCGCGTGCCGGCACGCTGCGCGGAATGCACTATTCGGCCGCGTCGTCGTGCGAGGCGAAGCTCGTCCGCTGCGTCCACGGTCGTGCGTACGACGTGCTGCTCGACATGAGGCGCTCCGAGGCAACGTTCGGCCACTGGTGCGCGGAGGATGTCTCGCGGGACAACGCGCGCGCGATCTTCATTCCTGCGGGCGTCGCTCATGGCTTCCTTACCCTGGAAGACGAGACGGACATCCTCTACCAGATGAGCGCGCCATACGACCCGGTCGCTGCGCGGGGTGTCCGTTACGACGACCCAGCGTTCGGCATCCTCTGGCCCAGCGACCCAGCGGTCATCTCGGAGCGAGACCGGACGTATCCGAGCTTCGTCGGCTGACCCGGGGCTACTCCGCGAGCGCGGAGCGAAAGGCGTCTGACACCCGGGAGACGTCGCTCCTCGTGAGCGACGCGCCCGAGGGGAGGTTGATGCCGTTTGCCCCGAGTCGCGCTGCCGTCGCGTTGCGTCCACGCGCGCGAATCGCCTCTGCTCGGTGCGCGTAGGCAGGGAGCGAGCTCAGTGGATGGAAGAACGGCCTCGTATCGATCCCGCGCCGCGAAAGACGCTCCGCGAGCGCCTCCTTCGAGATGCGTCGGTCCGCGTCTAGTACGGCGGTCGTCATCCAGAAAGCGTTGCGCGTACCGGTCGGTTCGGCATTCCACATCACGCCGGGAAGCGTGCCAAGTTCCTCCTGGTACCAGCCAAAGGTCTCGCGCTTCTTGGCGACCAGCTCGTCGACCCGTTCGAGCTGCGCCAGGCCGAGTGCGGCTTGCATCGCGCTCATCTTGTACTTGAAGCCGACCTCGGAATTCATGAACGTCACGTCTCCGGGAGCACGACCGTGGTCCCGCAGGACACTCGCGCGACCCCAAACATCCTCGCGGCCGGTCAAGAGCATCCCGCCCTCCCCCGTCGTCAGCGTCTTCGACCCGTGAAAGCTGAAGACGCCGATGTCGCCGAGGGCACCCGCACGTGCGCCACCGTATTCCGCGCCGATGGCCTCGGCGGCATCTTCGAGAATCGGGATCGAGAGAGACTGGGAAAGCTCCCGGAGTCCCGTGTAATCAGGCATACCGCCGTATAGGTCGACGGGCACGATGACCTTTGTCCTCGGCGTGATGCAGGCTTCCACGGACGCCGGGGAAAGGCACCATGTGATGGGGTCGACGTCGGCAAAGACTACCGTGGCGCCAACGTAATCGATCGGCGCGCTCGTCGCGTACAGGACGGCAGCGCCATCGCGTGCTCGCTCCGGACGTAGGCACGGAAGGCGGATTCGAACTTGGCGTGATATTCCGTCGCTCGCGCGTACCACCCCGTCCGTACCGCGTCCGCGACGTACTCAATCTCCTTCTCCGTGATGGACGGCCCGGCGACTGGAATTCGGTCCATGCTGGGACTTGCTGCGAATCTGGTGCCAATCACGCGTCCACCGCAAGAACGAATGGGCGCTCCTCGAACACGTCAGCGTGCCAACGCCTGCGTCAGCCGTCTGACACGCGCACGAGCGCGGCAGGTCCACGTAAGGCGCCGAGTCTCACGCACCGCCGACCAACGTCCCCTCGCCCGAAACGTGCAGGGGTGGCTGCCCATGCCAGACGCGGATACCTATCCTATGGAGCTTGCGCCCACGTGCTACGTGTGCCGCTCGCTTGGCTGCAAGGTTGTGTCGTTCGACCACTCGGTGACGTCGGAAGCGAAGCTCGTGGCCCAGCGCTCAGCTCTGTGGCTCTGCGAGTACTGTGGCCATCTTTTCACGACGTTCGATGTCGACATACGTTCGTACTACGCCACACAGTACGACGCGACGCTCATGGACGATGGTCTCGACGAAATCGTCACGACGGAAGGTGGCGAGGTGACATTTCGCACGGACGTCGACTATGGGCTCTTCCGCCGCATTCTCGGGGAGCAGCTGGATTCCACGACGTCTGTGTTCGAGCATGGGTGTGGCCGAGGGCGAATTCTCAGTCGACTCAAGAAGGACGGGGTGTCGAACCTGAGCGCGAGCGACGTGTGCGAGAAGTACCGTGCGCCCCTCGAGGCAATGATCGGCCCGGGACGCGTTACGATCGGCGCCCCTCCGGCCGTGCGCAATATGGATGTCGCGTGCTCCTTCTTCGTTCTCGAGCACGACGAGCTCCCGGTGGACGCGTTGCTCTACCTGCACGGCGTCCTGAAGCCCGGTGGCTTGCTCTACGTGGTAGTGCCTAACTACCTGACGAACCTGACCGACCTCGCGTGCGCGGACCATGTCAATCACTTCTCACCTCGATCGCTTCAGCGACTGGTCGAATCTTGCGGCTTCGAGGTCATGGTCAGCGATGACCAGTCGACCATCGGCGCTGTGGCCGTCCTGGCCCGTTCCGTCGCGCCGCCCGCACACATCCTCGTCGAGGCAGCCGAGATCATCGTCGAAGCTCGACAGGCGAGCGGCGAGATCGTCGACCACCTTGCACACCTGAGGAGGGTCGTCGCGAGCCTCGACCGGAGCCGCGGCGTGTATCTTTACGGTGTCGGCTTCAACGGCGCCCTCATGTCCGCCTACGTCAAGGCAGCCCGTGGCGAGATCGCCGGCGTCTTCGACGCGAATCCACGAAAGCAGGGGATGGTCCGTCTGGGCCACCGTGTCGCTCCGCCCGAAGCGGCGACGAAGGTCGAGCACGGGAGCTCCACGTTGATCATTTGCGTGAACCCTCGTGTGAGCGCCCACGTGGCGGCGCGCTTCGCACCCGTCTTTGCGTCGGTGCAGGTCGCGTGACACGACGATCATGAAAACTGTCGTCATTTCTCAGCCGATGTTCTTCCCATGGGTCGGGATGCTCGAGCAGATCCAGCTCGCGGACGTCTATGTTCACTACGACGATGTTCAGTTCTCGAAGGGGAGCTTCAGCAATCGCGTTCAGGTGAAGACGGAGAAGGGGACGCAATGGCTCTCCGTTCCCCTCAAGGGGGTGCGCTTGGGTCAGCGCATCAACGAGGTCTGTCTTGACGAGAGCGCTCGATGGCGTGAGCGACACTTGTCATTCCTGGAGCAGGCATACCGATGCGCGCCGCATCGCGACGAAATGATCGGTCTCGTTCGTGGCGTGTACGAGCGATCTTCCGCGACGCTCGGCGACATCGCGATGGCGAGCATGGAGGCCGTCGTCGCGTACTTCGGTCTGGCCCCGACCACCGTGTTCCGCCGTTCGTCGGCGCTTGCCGTTGCCGGCGTCAGCGACGACCGCGTCCTCGCGCTGGTGAAGCACTTCGGAGGCGCGCGCTACGTCACGGGTCACGGCGCGAGGAATTACCTGGATCACGCAATGTTCGAAGCGGCGGGAGTCGAAGTCGCCTACATGGATTACGGCAAGCTACCGTACTCGCAGCTACACGGCGCGTTCACGCCGTTCGTGTCCGTCCTCGACCTCATCGCGAATGAAGGGGTCGACGGTGCGTCGTACGTATGCTCGCCCGCGGTTCACTGGCGCGAGTTCATTTCTAGATGATCGGGTAAGGAGCGACGACACCATGCTTTCGACACAACAGATCGCGTCTTATCGAGCGGATGGCTACTTGCTCGTTCGTGGCCTCGTCCCCGAGGAGATGCGCCTCGACGTGCTCGTCGCGATCGATCGCTTGCTATGCGCGAAGCAACCGCACCTTCGACCCAGCACGCGCGCATGTGTCACCGGTGACGTTCACGCGAAGATACTAGAATTGGCACACACGGACCGGCGTGCGCTTGCGAAGGTCTATGACGCGATCCGAAAGGTGGCACCGTTCTGGTCGATGACGGGCACCCCTGCTCTCGTCGAAGCATCGGGCCAGCTGCTGGGCAGCGAGAGTGTGGGAGTCATCTTTCGCGGAAATGGAATTCGTCTCGACCTTCCGGCAGAGGACAAGTGGCGGTCCGCCTGGCATCAGGAGTACCACTCGCAACTGTCGTCGGTTCGCGCTGTCACGGCCTGGTTCAGTCTCGTCCCGGTGACGGCAGACATGGGCCCCGTCGAGCTGCTGCGCGGAAGCCACGCCGAGGGGCTGCGTTCCGTGCGCTGCCTCGACCCGATGAACGTGCACAAGAACTATGCGGGCACGTTCGAGCTTCGAGATGTCGGCGAGCTCACCTCCAAGTACGCGTTGGCCCGTCACGAGACCGAGGCGGGCGACGTTCTTTTTCTCGATTTCCTCACGGTCCATCAGTCCGGCTACAATCGTGACGCGGCGCGGTCGCGCATCAGTTCTCAGGTTCGCTACTTTGATATGATGGAACCCGGTGCCGTCGCCAACGACTGGGTTGGGGGATGGCAGGAGGGCGGAGACTTCCGGCTGGTTCACCCGGACAAGGTTGCCTTGTGATCTTCGAGATGGCGCCTCGTCGCCGGTGGCTCGCAAGGTAGTCGATGCGCGGTGCACCGCACGGCTCGTCGCTCAACGCGCGCGGGTGGTGTCGACGAGCGACTTCTCCATCAGCACCACGTCGTGGTGAGCCCCGCGATGGTAGAAGTGAGAGCGCAAGGTTCCCACGTGGACGTACCCAAGTCGCTCGTAGAGTCGCATGGCCGCCTCATTGGTCGCCAGCACGTGCAGCACACACTTGCGAATGCCGAATACGTCGCGAGCGTGCCCCTCGAGCAGCTGTATTGCGGCAGCGCCGTGGCCTTTTCCGCGCGCCTCGGCCGTGAGCGCGATGCCAAGCTCGCCATGCCCGTGAATGAAGTCGATGCGCGCGAGCTGAACGAACCCGATCGGGCGTCCGGTCGGCACGGTGGCAACGACGAAAAATAGCGAGCCGCTATCGGTCGACATCTGCGTGACCCAGGCAACGACGCGCTCACTCGAGCTGCCGCGCGGCAAGGCCAGTAAGCTCGCCTGCATCGCAGCGTCGTTTCGGAGTGTCTTGAGGGTCTCGAGGTCCCCGGCCTCGTAGGGGCGAAGACACGTCTCGTTGACTGTCAGCATGGCAGATGCGCGTGACGAGCGGTCACGACAACTTCTGAGCGACGGAGGGCTCGACGACGCGTACGCCGGACGAGGCATCGGGTGTCGGCTGGGCGAGCTCGAGAGTCGCGAGCAGCGGCGCGAGGAAGGACGTCATCGGCCTCGAGCGCAGCGTTTCGTAATAGCTCTGGGCCAGCTCGCGTCGGTCCTTTCGAGCGCGGGTCGTGCGACAGAGGTCGATCAACGAAGCCGGATCGTTCGTCCAGGTGAACACATCCTCGATCGCGGCCTGGCCATGACCACCCTCACCGACCACGAGGCAGTGGTTGTTGACCGCATAGATGATGCGCGCGTGGGGCAAGTGAGATAGCTCGCTCCCGTGTCGCATCGTGAGGACGACCTCGGCTCGGGCGATCAGGTCGTTTCGATAAAGGGCGACCGCATCGAATTCGACGCGAACCCGGTATCCCAGGGATTCGAGCTTTTGCAGGACGGAGCGCCGCCACGCGCTCACGCTCCCATAGAACAGGAAGTCGATGTCTTTCGATGCTTTGTGATGAATATCTTCCAGTCGCGGGTTGTATCCGAAGCGCAGGAAGTCGGCGCGAATGCCGCGCCTCGAGAGCATGTCGATGTTCGTGTCCAGGGTGTCCCATACCGCGCGTGCGCCACGAAGCAGGGGAAATAGAACGCGTTCAAGACGGTCTCCCACGTCGATTCCGTTGAGGGCGTGCTCTTCCAGAACCTCCGTCTGCAGCACGAGGTAGCGTTGTGCGGCACCGAGCAGAACATCGACGTCGATCGGGGTGGTGAGGAGATGCGTGCCGACGAGGATGTTCATCGCCTCCGGGTCACAGCGGTTCCGCTCGATCGTGCATACGTGACCCAAGAGCTCGATCGTGTTCAGGATATAGCGAGCCAGGTCGAACAGGAAGTGCGAGTAGCGCTCGCCGGGCGGGTCGATGAGCGTGACATTGAACCGCATGACGAATGGCCGATGCAAGGCCTGAACCAGGCTCGTGAGCGACTCGATTGGGGTATGCGGTCGCCGAAACCGTCACCCTTTTGACGGTGCGAGGCTCCCGTGACGGTCCGCCTTCAGTTTCGTCGGCGCAGTCCGTTCCAGTGCTGGGATTATCGATGAACATTCAGGCGATCTATTCGAGCTCGGAGACGCCCTCGGTAGCCGGTGTCGCATCTCCCGTCTCTGCCAGGAGCCCGATCTCGGTCGAGCCGGACACCGGCGCCGCCGCTACGGTATGGGTCTCTCCTCCAGGTCTTTTCTTCAGCGTCCTGCATCAGTTGTCGCAGCAGTATCCGACGGAGCTGAAGGCGGCGCTTGCGAGTGTTCTCGGCCCCGATGCCGTGGCGTCAACTGCCGTCGGGAGCGAGATTGTCTCTCGTTCCGCTCCGACGCGCCTTGTGGGTGCGTCGTCAACCCGCATGGCCAAGCGCATGCTCGCTTCAGTCGACGTGGGTAGGTCCACGGGCGCGACGCCGGAGCACACACTCGGCCAGCTGATCGAATTCGTCAGCCAGGTGGCCCATCTCGACCCGCCGGACTTCGTGGTACTGGCCCAGGACGTGGCCGCCAGCGTCGCGGTCATCGCCGATGGGGTGACTAGGCCTGACGCGGAGCCGATGGCGATTCTGGCGAGCCAGCTCAATCTCGCAGCCCAGATCGGGCGGGAGCCAGATCGCCGAGCTCTCGTGGTGGCGGTGGGCGAGGAGCCTCGAGACCTTGACCGAGTTGGCGTCGTGCGTCCGTCGGAGGGCGTTGGGGACCACGAGCTCACGTCGAGTCCGCGGCATCCCGCGAGGTAGACGTCCCGTACGAGCGTCGACGCACCCGGGTTTCCGACTCGAAGGTCGACGAAGAAAGCGTTCAAGTACCCGCCAGACTTGACGTTGGCTCTTTCGATGACAAGCGAGACCCCGTCCGACTCGAAAGAGTGCTTCGATCTCAACCTGGCGGACAAGGAGCAGTTGTGCGACGTCCTCCCCGGCATCGGGCCCGTACTCGCCGATCGAATCGTCGCGTTTCGCGAAAGCCATGGTGCTTTTGCAGACCTGATGGATCTCGGGCGGGTCCCCGGTATCGGGCCGCGATTGGCGGGGCGAATCCTGGAGCACATGCGTGCGCGAGAGCTGGCCGCTGTGGCGAACGTCTCGGCCATGCCCGACGCATCGTTAGGCGTCGGGTGCGCGGCGCCATTCGAACCCGGCTGCGCCGACGTGGAGGGCGCGCAACCGGTCGAGCCCGTCTCCACGGACGTCGAGGGAACGAAGCCGGTTGGGTCCCGCTCCGCCGACATCGCGCACGCGCCTCCAGCTGAGGCCTGCACCGTCGCCGTTCACAGCGCGCCTCCAGTCGATCCGCTCAGCTCGCGACCCCGGAACGAGCCGGACGACGATGGAGGGGTCGTGCTCTCGGCAGTCGCGGGCCGAGATCGGGGGCACGGTCAGCCCAGGACGTTCGCCATCGCTGCGCTGCTCGTATTTCTTGTCGGGGCGAGCGCCAGCAGCTGGCACTCCGAGCGGACGGCAAGGGCGACTTCGGCAACGATCGACCACGAGGTCCGCGCGCTGCAGGTCGAAGAAGCGCGGAATCACGACGAGCTCGTCCGACAGGCAGGCCTCCTTGCGGTGGCGCAGGCGGACCTCGCGTCGTCACGCGAGGCGCTGAAGGAGGCGGACGCGAGAGCGGAGCAACGGAGCTCGCGCATCGCCGCGGACGTAGGAGCCCTCGGCGATAGGATGCGCCAGGCGCAAGCGCGCACGGACGCTCGCGTGTACCGGCTCGACGAGGCAATGAAACTGGTCGACTGGGCCACGACCTCGGGGCTCGCGCGGAAGGCGGCTGCCGACGCGACCGACTCGAAACACCCGTAGCGTTCACGGAGCGCCAAGACGTGCGTGTTGCCGCTCCTTAGACCTACCTGGACTTCGCAAGGCTCCGTCCACTTCGGTTCGCGCCGCGCCGTGCGCCGCGGCCGACCCGCAGTGTGGCGCAGCGCGACGATGATTACCCGAGTGTCGGGCGCTGCCTAGCGATGTCGAGGGCAGCGACGCGGTAGGCCTCGGCCATGGTCGGGAAGTTGTAGATGTTGTCGATGAAGACATCGACGTGCGCTCCGGCGTGCAGCGCCATCTGGCCAAGGTGTACGAGCTCGGCGGCGCCCTCTCCAACGATCTGCACGCCAAGAACGCGCTCACCCCTGGTGTCTGCCACCAGTTTCAACAGGCCGTCCTCGATCGCCGCGATCTGCCCCCGTGCGACCTCCTCGAACCGCGCCCGCCCGACGAGTACCGACCCGAACCGCGAGATGGCCTCGGTCTCACACAGCCCGACGCTCGACATCTCGGGAATCGTATAGACACCGAGTGGAATCGTCTCGGGCGCCTGGCCTTGCGGCAGACCGAAGGCGTGGCACATGGCTCTCCGCCCCTGCTCCATCGACGCGGATGCGAGCGCCGGTGCACCAATCACATCACCGACCGCGTAGATGTGTGGGACAGAGGTCCTGCAGTGCGCGTCGACGAGCATGCCTCGTGGGCCCGCGGCGAGCCCGGCCTTCGCGAGGTCCAGCCCATCTACATTGGGCGCGCGACCGAGAGCGAAGAGCACCTTCTCGGAGCGAAGGATCTCGCCGCCAGCCAAGGTCGTAACCACATCGCTGACCCCGTCCCAAGCGACGCGAAGCGCCCGCTGCTGGCCGATGAAGCGGCCCCCAGCCTCGGTGAACGACCTGAGGAATCGGTCGGTCAATTCGGGGTCGAGGAAGCTGCAAGGGCGTACGGCCGCGTCGACCATCGTGACCTTGACGCCAAGACTCGCGAAGATCGACGCGTATTCGCTAGCGATCACGCCGGCTCCCAGCACCACGAGAGTGGCGGGGAGGTACGCCATCGAGAGGATCGAGTCGCTGTCGAAGACATGCTCATGATCGACCGGGATGTCGGTCGGTACGCGAGGGTGCGATCCGGTCGCGACGACGATGATCTCGCCCCTGGCTGTGCGTGTCTCGCCCCTGACCGTACGAACGAGGATGTCATGCGGTGAGTCAAAGCGCCCGCGACCGTGCCACCGGGTGATGCCATTGCGCGCGAGCTGCGCGTCGAGATACGCTTGGTGCCCGCGGACAACCTCGTCCTTCCGAGCCATCAGGCTCGCGAGTGTGACATCCCCGTGCAACGCCACGTCGATGACGTGGGCCGTGCGTGCCCTGAACCGGCTCATGACGACGGCTGTCTCGCGCAGTGTCTTGCTCGGTATGGTTCCCCGATGGACGCAGGCACCGCCGACATGCGCCTCTTCCTCGATGACGAGTACCGTACGTCCGGCCTTCGCCGCCTGAATCGCTGCCTTGTGTCCGGCGGGCCCGCTTCCCAGAACGACCACATCAAAGGCGAATGGTTCGGATTTGATCACGAGAGCCCGTCGACCTGGCTGACGATTTGCGACGCCCGTGCGACGAGGGCGACGATTTCCTCGGGATAAAGGTTCAGCAGCCCGGCGGCCGGATGCGCGTGGAGGCCCTCCTCGGTCACCCTCCGGAGCGGTACTGCGAAGTGTGAGAGGTCATCGGCCAAGGCGAGTAGTGCAGCCATGGGTCGGCAGTCCCCGCTCGCACGCTCCGGGTCATGGTGGTGCCGGATGCTCTCTGCGAGCCTCATCGGGAGAGTCCACGCGAGGATTATCTCCGCGCCAACCTCCTCGTGAAGGTCGCTCACGACCAGGTCGAACTCGACGGGTGAGAGGAGCGGCAGGGAGGTCACCGTCTGCTGGTCGACGAGCGCCTGGATCACCGTGGGGCGCCCGACGTCGTGGAGCAAGCCCGCAAGAAAGGCGTCCTCGACGTTGAGCCGGCGAAGCCGTGCAATTTCTCGGGCGTAGAGCGCGGTCGCCAGGGCATGCCGGAAGAGCGCGCGCACGGTGCCCTCGTGCCCCTTGACCGCGAATGCGCGCGTGCTGCAGGCGATCACGATGGCAATCTCTCCGATAGTGCGCAGACCGAGGCGGCTGACGGCCTGCTGTAGCGAAGTGCTCGGTGCTCGCGCTGCGTATGCCGGTGAGTTGGCGACGCGAAGGAGGTACCCGGCGAACGCCGCGTCGCGACGAATCACGTTCGCGAGGGTGAGCGCGTCCCCCTCGGGATTTCGCGTCGCGCTCCTGACCTTGTGGGCGACCTCCGGAAGCAGCGGGAGGTCGAGCGTTTTCCCGGCACACCGTTGTCGAACGGCAGCGGCGTGGGCTGAGGCTGTTGGGGAGAGGGATGGCATCCGCGGGCTCGACTGAAGTGACGGTCTCGGTGTGAACGGCGCGGGACCAACTGGAGGGGGTGATGGCCCGCTCCTGCTCGAGGCGTGCCACGCTCGGGTGTGGAAGGGCGCCATTCGCGCTCAGCGTCGAGTCGAGACGAGCGCCTCGAGCACAGCGATTGCCTGGTTCAGCTGGGCGACGAACGCGGGGCGTACGTCGGGCCTTCCTCTGAGGCGGACGAATGCGGCGTGCCCGCCGTCGACGTCACCGACGCCTACGCTCGCGACCGCTAGCAC
>Ga0302267_10002985_pt1 | contig 19815 bp, 18 predicted proteins | sample III_Bog_E1_3_FD_194555 | JGI IMG/M metagenome (GOLD analysis project Ga0302267, IMG submission 194555) | Peat permafrost microbial communities from Stordalen Mire near Abisko, Sweden - III_Bog_E1_3 | ecosystem: Environmental > Terrestrial > Soil > Wetlands > Peat | place: Sweden: Abisko... | reverse complement strand
TGCCGCCACGCCGAGCACGATGGAGTCCTCGAGCGGCTGCCCGTCGACCTCGGTCTGGAGGAGTGCGCTCAACAGGTCGTCCCCGGGATCGGACTTCCGCCGCTCGACCTCGCTGACGAAGTACTCGATGAGCCCGATCGTGCCCTCGCGTCGGACCTCCTCGTCATCGGCGAACTCCAGTACGGCACGGACCCAACCGGTGAAGGTGTCCGACAGTTCGGCGGGGACCCCGAGGATGGCGGCGATGACCCGGACCGGGATCTGCTGCGCGTAGTCGGCCGCCGCATCCGCCCGCCCGTCAGCCAGGAACCCGTCGATCAGTCCGGCACAAAGCTCCCGGGTCATGGCCTCGTAGCTCTCGACCTTGCGATGGGAGAACCACGGCAGCAGGAGGCGGCGGGTGAAGGTGTGCAGGGGCGGGTCGGCCGAGATCGGAGGTACGCCGTAGGGAAGCACCGGCTCGTCGGGCTCCTCACCGGTGAAGGGGATCACGGTGATGTCGAGCGAGCTGAAGTGGTCGATGTCGTGGGCCAGGTCCACCACGTCCTGGTAGGTGGTGGGCAACCACGTGCTGCCCCGACGGTCCGTGTGGGCCACCGGGCAGGTGGTCCGGAGCTCGTCCCAGATGCTGAACGGGTCGTCCACGTACCGGGGGCTCAGGACGTCGAAGTCCGTCTCCCAGTTGTCGACCGGACGTACGTCGGTCATCGCTCACCTCACAGGTCGGAAGCGACAGATCATCGCTCGATGTTCCATTGTTGCACGCAGTCGTCGCCACAGTCCGGCGCACAGTCGTCGCCCGCGTCGATCCTGGTGGGAGAGGGTCTGGTGATCTGGAACGGGCAGCAACCGAGGCCAGACCCGCCGCCTGGGTGGTCAGGTGGTCAGGTGGCTCGGTGGTCAGGTGGTGGCAGGGTCAGACGGTCAGCCCGCCGTCCACCGAGAGGACGGCTCCTGTCGTGTACGACGACTCGTCCGATGCCAGGAATGCGATCGAGGCGGCGATCTCCGCGGGGGTCGAGAACCCCATCGGCGACATGATCTTGGTCAGCTGCTGGGGATCGGCACCTTCGGGGAGGTCGAAGGACCCGAGCAGGGGCGTGTCGGTCCCTCCCGGGGCAACCACGTTCGCCCGCACCCCCTGACCCACGTACTCGGCGGCCAGGGCCTTGGTGAACATGAGCAGTCCGCCCTTCGACGCGCAGTAGGCGGCGGAATACGCCTGGCCCATCAGTGCGGTGTTCGAGCACACGTTGACGATGGCCCCACCGTGCTCGAGCAGGTGGGGCAGTGCCGCCCGGCACACCAGGAACGGACCGGTCAGGTTGACGGCGAGGATCTTCTGCCACCGGTCGAACGGCATCTCGTGGGAGTTGAAGAACCCGCCGATCCCGGCCACGTTGCACACCACGGTCGGCGCACCGAGGTCGGCGACGACGGATGCCACGGTGTCGATGACCGACGCCTCCGAGGTGACGTCACAGGTGTACGCCATCGCCCTGCCGCCGTCTGCGGTGATCCCGGCCACCGTCTCGGCGACGGCGTCACCCATGACGTCGAGAGCGGCCACGGCCGCGCCCTCGGCGGCGAGTCGTCGCGCCGTGCCCCTCCCGATGCCCGACCCGGCGCCGGTGACGATGGCCACCTTGCCCTCGAAGCGCTTGACGAGGAATCCGGCCAGGATGGCGTCGGCTGCGTCGTGCTGCTCACCTCCGTGGCCGAGGGTGATCTTGTTGCTGGCTACCGGGCTCATCTGGCTCCCCCATCGGTCGGTGCTGCATCGGTCGTTCCCCCGGCGGCACGTCCGGCGGTCGACGCCGGAGCGAACCGCTCGCGCAGGGTGTGCTTCAAGATCTTGCCCGCCGGGTTGCGGGGCACGACATCGACCAGTTCGAGCTGCTCGGGCACGGCGTTGACCCGGAGCCCCCTGGCCCGCAGGTACTCCCCCATGGTGGCGAAGTCGAACTCGTGGCCCTCGGCCACCGCCACCACGGCACAGGCCCGCTCCCCGGTCTTCGGGTCGGGCAGTCCGATGACCGCGACATCGGCCACGGCCGGGTGCGCGTAGAGCAGGTCCTCGACCTCCTTGGCCGAGATGTTCTCCCCGTGCCGGATGATCACGTCCTTCAGTCGCCCGGTGATCGTGACGTAGCCCTCGTCGTCGACCATGCCCAGGTCGCCACTCCGGAAATAGCCCTCGTCGTCGAAGGCCTCGGCGTCGAGCGACGGGTCGAGGTAGCCGGGGATCACCTGGGGCCCCTTCAGCCGGATCTCCCCTTCCACGCCCGGTGCGGCCCGGGATCCGTCGAGTGCGACCACGATGAGCTCGACACCCGGGGTCGGCCGTCCCTCGGTGTCGGCCAGCTTCTGGTCGGGGTCCTCGGTGGTGGCCATGACCACGATCGGGGCCTCGGTCAGCCCGTAGCCGGAGACGATACCGACGCCCCCGATCTCCGCCTTCAGGTCATGGTGGAGCTGGGGCGGCTTGGGTGCACCGCCCCCGGTGAAGTTGCGCACCCGGGGAAAGATCGGCGGGCCACCGGCAGCCCGCTGAGCGGTCAGGTAGGCGAGGTGGAAGGGCGTGCCCGAGCCGGCGATGGTCACCCCGTTGGCCGCCAGGAACGCGGGCGTCTCGGTCGGGTGGAACGCCTCGGTGGTCAGCAGGGTGCATCCGGTGAACAGCGAGGCGATGAGCCAGCCGATACCGCCGATGTGGGTGAACGGGAACACCAGCGCCGACACGTCGTCGTCCCGCATGTCGAGGCATTCGGCCATGGCCAGCGCCGAGGCGGCCACCGTCAGGTCCGTGTGGGTCGCGCCCTTCGGATCGGCCGTGGTGCCCGACGTGTAGAAGAGCCACCGCACCGGTGCGTCGGCCGCGGAGGCCGGGGGCGGCTCGACGGCCGGCAGCACTGCCGGGTCCCCGTCGGGGAGGTCCCGGTCGACGACCAGCACCGACAGTCCGGGGCGCTCGGCGGCGATCTCATGGGCCATGGCCTCGAAATCGAACCCGCGGTAGACGGTCGGCACGATCAGCAGGGACGCATCGCTCTGGGCGGTGATGAAGCCGACCTCGCGATGACGGTAGATGGGGATCAACGGGTTCTGGCGCGCGCCCAGCCGGGCCAGGGCGCCGACCAGCACGAGGGACTCGTTCCAGGTCGGGAGCTCCCAGCTCACGCTGGTACCGGCGGTCACCCCGTGGTCGGCGAACAGCCCGGCGGCAGCCCGAAGGCAGGCGTCCCGGTACTGGGCGAACGTCAGTTCCTTCCCGGTGTCCTCGTGGGCCAGGACGGCGTCCGGGGTGGCCTCGGCCCGGGCCTCCACCAGTTGCCACAGCGTGGGAGCGAACACCCATCCCCGGGCGCTCGCCCGCTCCGCCATCTGCGTCATCTGTTCATCGTTCATCTGGTCGTGCTCCTGGGATCGGTGCGGTGCGACGGGGTCGGACCGGTGTCGGTGTCCGACGGGGCGGAACCGGTCGGTCGGCGATGGGATCGGCTACTGGTCCGACCAGAGCTGATCGGTGAACGTATCGGTACCGGGCACGGTTCCACGGAAGCCGGAGGCCCAGATCACGGTGCCCAGACCGGCCGCGTCGACCGCAGCCCCCAGTGGGGCGAACACGTCCGCCCACGACGTGTCGGGCACCTCGTCGACGAAGCACATCGCCAGCACCCGTTCGTCGAGTGCCTCCCCCCGGGGGACGTCGCCGGGCGCATCGGCCAGGAGGGGCAGCGGACTGAATCCCAGCACCGTGGCCACCGGCGAGCCGGGCAGCACGGTCGGCAGGTACTCCTCGCGCAGCCAGGTCCCCACCTGGTCGCCCGTCACCCCGGCGGCGGGCTCGATGAAGACCGAGGCCATCCCGGCGAACCGGTGGTCGAGGGTGAGCTCGGCCGGGACACCGTCGGCATCGCGTCGATGCTCCCACTCGAAGCGGTACAGACCGGTGTGGATGTGGTCACGCTGCTCGAACATGCGGCCGGCCGCGTGCAGCGCGTTGACCTGGTCGACGGCCCACCGGTTCCACTCGTCGTGGTGTCCGTCGAGCACGTAGTAGACGCCCAGGTAGCTCCCGGTCGCCGGGTCGGGCACCAGCGCCCCCGTCCCCTCGGGGTACCGGAGCTCCTTGAGCGGAGCCGTGGCCACGAAGCGGGCCCCCGAGAAGTTGAAGGCCCCGATCTGGCAGCCGGCATAGAAATGGTCGCGCTCGTACCAGCGGTTGTACTCGACCTCGTGGCCGCGGTGCGGCTCCACGAGCGTGTACAGCATCGTCCCGATCCGGATGGGATCGTCGGTGACGCCGCCTTGGGCGGGGGTCGAATGTCCGGTCATCGCAGGTGAGCTCCGTTCGTGTCCAGGGCGGCCCGGTCGGCCAAGGCCCGTTTGTCTACTTTCATCATCGATGTCAGGGGCAGGCTGTCCACCACGACCACCCGGTCGGGTGCCTTGTAGTCGGCGAGCGATGCCCGTGCCGTCTCGCGCAGCTCGGCGAGCAGCGCGTCGGCATCCACATCCGATCCCGCCGACGGCACCACGAAGGCCACCCCGACTTCGCCCAGCACCGGGTCGTCCGCTCCCACCACAGCCACCTGGGCGACGTCAGGATGCTCGCCCAGGACGCCCTCCACCTCCGCCGGGTAGACGTTGTACCCACCTCGGATGTAGAGCTCGTTGGCCCGTCCCACCAGGTGGAGGCGCCCGTCGGCGTCCAGGTAGCCGAAGTCACCCGTGGTGAGCCACCCGTCCGCATCCAGAACGGCGGAAGTGGCCGCCTGATCGAACACGAGTCCCCCGGCGCCGGGACCCGTCGGCGGTCCGCCCCAGTAGCCGCGCATGACCGCCGCCGAGCGCAGTCGGACCCGTCCGACGTCGCCCGTGGCCACCGGGGCGCCGTGTTCGTCGGCCACCTGGAGCGACACTCCGGGCACGGGCCGCCCGACGGTGACGGCCACGGCGTCGTCGGGGTCACCGGGAACCGTCCCGGTGCCGAGCGACGCCTCGGTGGAGGTGTAGCGCACACAGACAGGCACGCCCAGTACCGTGCGCAGCGATGCCACCAACTCGGGCGGCACCCGCGAGGCCCCGGTACCGGCGATCCGCAACGCGGACACGTCGACCGCGGTCAGTTCCGGCCGGGCGAGCACCAGGGCCCACTGGGTCGGGACGCCCTGGGCGACGGTGATCCGCTCCGCCGCCATGACCGCCACGGCGTCGGCCGCCCGCCACGGTGTCGGGGTGATCACCGTGGTGATGCCGTTGGCCGCCTCGTCCCACACCCGGGTCATCGACCCGACGTGGGCGAACGGCAGCGGTGACAGTCGACGGTCACCGGGCTCGGACAGGACGTCGGTCCCGTCGGCCACCGCCCGCAGGTTGTCGTGATCGAACACGGCCCCCTTCGGCAGTCCGGTGGTGCCACTGGTCCACACCACGGCCACCGGATCCGACCGATCCAGCACCGGCCAGGACGCCGGGGGCGGGCCGTCGACGGCCACCATGCACTCGCCGCGACGGAGGATCGTCCCGATCGGCCCGTCGGGTACCGGCGCTCCGTCGTCGACGATGGCGACCACCGGTCGGGTGCGCTGGATGATCGACGCGGCCTCCGGCGCGGCCAGGCGCAGGTTGATGCCCGAGGTGACGGCCCCGAGCCGGACGATCGCGGCGTAGGCGATCATGTAGTCGATCGAGCTCGGGAGCAGCAGGCAGACCACCGATCCCGGGCCCACCCCGTGGCGTGCCAGCAGGCCGGCAACCCCGTCCGCGGCCCGGTCCCACTGGGCGAAGGTCATCGCCCGGCGTGGCCCGTCGGGCGTCGCCGGCTCGACGTAGGCCTCCACATCGGCGTTGACCCGGGCCGCGGCCCGCAGGACGTCGACCAGCGTGTCGTGCTCCCCCTCAATCTGACGCGCCGTCATATCGGGGGCGACTGTAACAGGGACCCGGGTCCCGGCGGCCGGCATCGTGGACGTCCGCCGACGGGCATCGCTAGCCTCGCCGGATGTGGTCCGTCCGGACGGGGCGGCCCGTGGACCAGGAGGGTCGACCGTGGACTTCGTCGTCAAGGGAACAGTGCTCCCCGTACTGGAAGCGACACTGCAGCAGGGTGAGGCGCTGATCTCGACCCACGGGGACCTCGGCTGGATGACCCCCACCATCCAACTCACCCAGACCACCGGAGGCAAGGGGTTCCTCAAGGCGGCGAAGCGGGTGGTCGGTGGGGCCGGGCTCTTCCTCACCCGCTATACCTCGGAGGGCGGACCGGGCACCGTCGTCTTCCCGGCCAAGCTCCCCGGCAACCTGATCAGCGTGCCGGTCACCCCGCAGCAGTCCTATTTCGTCCACCGTTCGGGCTTCCTGTGCGGGACCGACGGGATCGAGGCGTCCGTGGCCATGCAGCAGAAGCTCGGGAGCGCCTTCCTGGGCGGGATGGGCTTCTTCCTCCAGCACCTCACCGGCGAGGGTCAGGCGTGGCTCGAGCTGTCCGGCGAGATGTTCTCCTACGACCTCGAGCCCGGGGTCACCCTGCGGGTCCATCCGAGCCACGTCGGGGCCTTCACCGAGGGCGTGGACTTCTCGATCGGGACCATCCCGGGCATCAAGAACAAGATGTTCGGCGGAAACGGATTCTTCGTGGCCACACTGACCGGACCCGGAACGGTGTGGCTCCAGTCGATGAGCATCAGCCAACTGGCCGCCGAGGTGGGCGACTACCTGCCGACGAACGACGGGAACACCGGGAGCGGAGGCGGTGGGTTCTCCATCAACTCGCTCCTCGGGAACTGACACGTCCGTCGATCGGAGCCGCCGGCGGAGGACGTGTCCCGGGTCCACGCCGGTCGGCGACCGCGCCGGGGGACCCTGCCGTTGCGGCGGGCGCACGTACCTCTGCGGCCGGCGCCCGCACTTGTCGGGCGAGCGCACGTCGATCGGGTGGCGGCGGGTTCCGAGGCGCCCAGCGGGACGACGTGCAGTTGGTCAATCCCCTCGTCGGTAGTGGAGCCACCCGTACACGGTCGGCAGCCCATCGCGCAGGTAGGCGGCGAACAACCGGCTTCCCAGTAGGTCCCACCCACCGAAACCCGCGGTGACCTCTTCGGGGTCCCAACGGAACGTCGTCAGCTCGAGCCCGTTGCTGCCGAGGTTGGTCTCCACCCGGGTCGATTGCGGTGGCCAGCCAGCCATCACCGGTTCGTACGTGAAGACCAGATGGCCCCCGGGGCGAACCAGGTTGCGCACCTCGTCGAGCAGCTCGGGCAGCCGGTCGGTGAACTCGAAGCCACCGACCACGGTCACCAGGTCGAACTGCTGGCGCGCACCCGTCGCGTACACGCCGATGTCGGCGACGGTGTAGTCCACATCGGGCACTCGGGCCCGAGCCCGATCGATCATCGGTGCCGACAGGTCCACCCCGACCAGGTCGGCTCCGGGGAACGTCCGCCGCAGCACCGCGAGCGTGCTACCCGTCCCACACGCGAGATCCGCCGCGGCCGCCACCGGACCGACCGAGTCCAGAACGTGGCCGAGCAGGTCGTTCGGCATCCATCTGGCTTCGGTGGCGGCCTCGTCGTAGTCGGCCGCGAACTCGTCGAAATAGGCACGGGCCCGTTCGGTGACCGCTCCGGCGGCCGACGTCGGCACCGCATCCTCCGACTCAACCATGCGTTCGGATGCTCCGGGCACGCACCACGGCCCGTCCGCCGGTGGCATCCGCGTCTGGTTCGTCACTGCGCACGGCATCGTCCACGTCGTCGGGGCGTTCGACGTCGTGTACCTCTGACTGCACATCCTTGATCGTCGCGTCGGGCTTGTCCTCCAGTCCGAGGAGCTCCCCCTCGTCCAGGCCTCGTTTGGCGATCAACAGCGCGTCCAGCTTGGTCTGCATCGCCCGGCTCTCCCGGTTCTGGGTCGATTGGATGATGAACACCATGACGAAGGTGATGATCGTCGTCACCGACGTGATGAGGAATTCGTAGTGCGCGTTGAACAGGCCTCCGTGGACGAAGATCAGTCCGGCACCCCACATCAGCACCACGGCCACCGCAAGCCCGATGGCGGTCACCGATCCGAGGAAGGTGGTCACATTGGACACCGCGTGACTCGCCCGATGGTGCATGGTGCGTGCGGGGTCGGACAAGGAGACCTCCTGTGGTCACGGGCTCGTGCGGGAGCCGGTGTGTTCGTGGGGCCCTACGCCGGTGCGGGTGATCGTCCTCGGCGACCGGGCGTTGAGCCGAGTATCTCGGATGCGACGGCCGGAACCCTGACGGCTGCTCTGGCCGGAACCCTGACGGCTGCTCTGCCAGCGATCCGGCTGATCAACGCGGCTCAGGGGAACCGCTGGGATAGTGAGTGCTTGGCCCGGAGCGCAGGTGGCGGGACCGTTGCTCGACGGACCAAGCACCACCCACCCTAGGCGGACACGCCCAATTGCCGAACAGGTCGCACTTGTGGTGCCTGTGGGGCACCGTGGACAGCGCGGCTCGTCCCGGAAGACCAACACCACCGGGACCGACGGCGAATCGTCGGGAACCAGGGCAGACCGGCGGTCCTGCTCGATGACGCGCCATCGGAGAGGAGCTCGCGTCGGAACACCGCACCGCGCGTCCTGAGCGGCGGCACCCCGGGGTGCCGGAGTCCCTGGTGCTGCGTCAGGTCAGGTCAGGTCAGAAGGTGAGGACAGGTCAGGTCAGAAGGTGAGGACAGGTCAGGTCAGAAGGTGAGGACACCCCGGGCGAGCTTTCCGGCTTCCATGTCCTCGACGATGTCACGGAATCCTTCGAGCGGCTTCTGCTCGGTGACCAGTTCGTCCAGCATGAGCTTGCCGGACAGGTAGAGCTCGACCATGAGGGGGATGTCGTGGTGCGGTCGCGACGAGCCGTACCGGCAGCCCAACAGTCCCCGGTCGACGTAGGCCAACGCATTGACGTCGACCGAGACCTCGGTCCCCTGGGGCGGGATGCCGATGGCCAGCGCATTGCCACCCCAGTCGAGCACGTCCAGTGCATTGCGCAGCACCGCGGGATGGCCGACACAGTCGAAGGACCAGTTGACCCCGCCGGTCCAGCCGAGGGCACCGGTCACCCGGGCGGGACCCGGGGGCACGATCTCACGGATGGCAGCTACCGCATCGGTCTCGGACGCGTTGACGAAGTGGGTGGCACCGAATTGACGGGCCAGTCCCTCCTTCGAGGCCAAGGTGTCCACGGCGATGATCCTGCTGGCTCCGGCCAGACGGAGCCCCTGGATCACGTTGAGGCCGACACCGCCGACACCGAACACCGCTGAGGTCTCCCCCGCCTGGACCTTCGCCCGGTTGAGCACCGCACCCACCCCGGTCAACACACCACAACCGATCAGGCACGCCGAGGTCATAGGCACGTCCTTGGAGATCTTGACGGCCTGCACCTCTTTGACGATGGTCGACTCGGCGAACACCGAGGTGGCGGCGAAGTTCGACGCCGGCTCACCTTTGTAGGTGAAGGGCTGGGACACGTTGCCCAGCGTCTTGACGCACCAGGTCGGATGTCCGGTCGAACACGCCCGGCACGTCCCGCAACTCGCCAGGGTGGCGATCACCACATGGTCGCCCGGCTTGACCGAGCGGACCTCGCTACCGACCGCCTCGACCACGCCGGCGCCCTCATGACCGAGAACCGACGGCGCCTTCCACGGAATGGTCCCGTTGATGACCGACAGGTCGCTGTGACAGACGCCGGCCGCACCCACGGCCACCCGGACCTCGGTCGGCCCAGGGTCGCCGATGGTCAGCTGGTCGGTGACCTCCACGTCAGATCCGGTGTAAACGATGCCTCGCACGGCGTGCTCCTTATGGTCGATGTCGCTTGTCGTTGATGTCGAGAGTTTCGGTAGTGCAGGTGGTCGACCGGACAGGTGGTCGACCGGGCAGGTGGTCGACCACGCGTTCAGTCGGGCGGACAGATCGTGACCCTAGGAGCCGAAGCGCTCCCGCAGGTCGCGCTTGAGCACCTTTCCGCTGGCGTTGGTGGGAAGTAGATCGACCAACTCCACCCGGCGGGGCACTTTGAAGTTGGCCAGTTGGTCCCGTGCGAATGCAGGCAGGGACTCGGCGAGGCCGGCGGTGTCGGCATCGGGGGCAGGGACGACGACTGCGAGCCCCACCTCACCCATCCGGTGGTCGGGCACCCCGATCACGGCCACCTGGGCCACGCCGGGATGTCGCCGCAGCACCGCCTCGACCTCTGCCGGATAGACGTTGAAACCACCGCTGACGTACATGTCCTTGAGCCTGTCGGTGATGGCAAGATTGCCGCCCGCGTCGAGGAATCCGACGTCCCCGGTGTGCAGCCATCCGTCCGAATCGATGGCGGCCGCCGTCGCCTCTGCGTCGTCGAGATAGCCCGCCATGACGTTGTAGCCACGCACGACGATCTCACCGGCGACACCGACCGGGAGCACATTGCCGTCGCCGTCGACGATCTGCACCTCGACGTCGGGGATCGCCCGACCCGACGTCGCCGAGATCGTCGCCGCCGAATCTCCCCGGCGGCACATGGTGACCGTGCCGGTGGCCTCGGTGAGCCCGTACGCGGTCAGGACCGTCTCGACACCGAGGTCCGTCCAGAGTGACTCGACCAGTTCCACCGGCACGACGGCCGCCCCGGTCACCACCAACCGGAGCGACGACAGATCGAACGAGTCCCTGCGGGGATGGTCGAGGATCGACTGGAAGATCGTCGGCGGGCCGGGCAGCACCGAGATGTGCTCGTCACTGATCCGCTGGAGGACCACATCGACGTCGAACACCGGCTCGGGCACCATCGTGGCCCCGGTCATCAGGCAGGCCAGGATGCCGGCCTTGTAGCCGAAGGTGTGGAAGAACGGGTTGACGATCAGGTACCGGTCCCCCGCCCGTAGGCCGACCACCTCGGCCCACGTGGCAAAGGTGCGCAGCGTCTGGCCATGGGTGGTCATGGCCCCCTTCGGTCGTCCCGTGGTGCCCGAGGTGAAGACCAGGTCGGACAGGTCGCCGGTGGAGATCGCGGCGGTGCGTCCCGCCGCCACTTCGGGCTCACAGGTGTGGGCTGCCGCCAGGAACTCGGCCCAACCCACCCGCGCACCGACGGGTCGAACATCATCGGGTGGCGTGCCGTGGGGCGACGCTCCGTCCGATCCGGGGTCGACGTCGTCCGTGCGCAACACCACGACCTGTTCGAGGTCGGGCAGCGAGGCACCGGCAGCGACGGCTTCGTCCAGCATGGACGGGTAGTCGGTGCCCAGGAACCCCTGCACCGTGAAGAGGATCCGGGCTCCCGACGCCCGCAGGATGTAGGCGGCCTCGGCTCCCTTGTACCGGGTGTTGAGCGGGACCAGGACCGCCCCTGCGCCCACCGCACCCAGTGCGGCGACGATCCATTCGGCGCAGTTGGGGGCCCACACGGCCACACGGTCGCCCGGTTCGATCCCCTGGGCGACGACGGCCCGACTGGCCGTGGCCACCTCGTCGGCCAGCTGGTCGAACGTCCACCGGGTGACCGTGCCACCGGGTCCGTTCCGATCGACCACGGCCTCGGCCTCGCCGAAGCGGGCCGCAGCGTCCTGGACCAGGCCGGGGAGTGTCCCCCACTCCAGGTCCCCCCGGGGATCCGTCACATCTGACACGCCGTCAGGGTAGTGCATGACCCCGTACCCGCTGCCTGGCCCGGCCCGTCAACGCGATCAAGCGTGCTGACTGCTGACCGACACGACCTCGCCGGTCATGAACGTGGCGTAGTCGCTGGCCAGGAAGGCGATGACGTTCGCCACCTCCCACACCTCCGCGCCCCGACCGAACACCTCCCGCCGACTCAGTTCGGCGAGCTCCTCGTCCGCCATCACCTTGTTGAGGAACGGGTGGACCGCCAGGCTCGGAGACACGGCGTTGATCCGGACCCCGTGGGGCGCGGCCTCGACGGCCGAACACCGGGTCAGCGCCATGACCCCGGCCTTCGCCGCCGCGTAGTGCGACTGGCCGGCCTGGGCCCTCCAGCCGAGTACCGATGCGTTGTTGACGATGATCCCGCCACCGCCCCGGGCGTAGAAATGGCGGAGGGCGGCCCGTGTGCACCGGAACGTCCCGGTCAGCGTGACGTCGAGTACCAGGTCCCACTGCTCGTCGGTCATGTCGACCACGTCGACCTGTCCCCCGAGGCCCGCATTGTTGACGGCGACATCGAACCGTCCGTGCTCGGCCACGGCCGCGTCGTAGAGCGCCTGCACCTGGGACTCGTCGGTGACGTTGCACGGCACCGCCAGGGGACGCACCCCCGCGGACTCCGGCAGTTCGGCGAGCGCATCGGCCGCCTCACCGAGTCGACGTTCGTGGGCGTCGGACACCACCACGGTGGCACCCTCCTCGATGCACCGCTTCGCCGTGGCGAAGCCGATGCCGGTACCCGCTGCGGCCGTCACCACCACGACCTTGCCGGTGAGCAGTCCATGGCCGGGGGGCGGCTCCGGCGCCTGGGGAACGGTAGTGGCTGCATCGGTCATCGCAGGGCTCCTTTTGGCTCAGGCTGCAGACCGAGGACCCGCTCGCCGATGATGTTCTTCTGGATCTCGTTGGAGCCGCCGTAGATGGTCTCGGACCGACTGAACAGGAACGTGCGCTGGAACTCGTCCAGTTCGTACGGTGCGGCCTCGGCCACCAGGCCCGCCGGTCCGAGGACGTCGATGGCCAGTTCACCCAGCTGCTGGTGCCAGGTGGCCCAGTAGAGCTTGATGATGGACGCCTCGGGTGGGGCGACCGGACCGTCGTACCCCGACAGGCTGCGCAGGGTGTTGAACCGGAGCACCTCGAGCTCCGCGTAGGACCGGGCCAGGCGCTGGCGGATCACCGGGTCACCCGAGCGTCCATTGGCCTGGGCGGTGGCGATCAGGTGGTCGAGCTCACGGCGGAACGAGAGCTGGTGGCCGAGGAGGCCGACGCCGCGCTCATAGGCCAAGGTGGCGAGTGCCACCCGCCAACCTTCGCCCGGCTCGCCCACGACGAGGTCCTTGGACGTGCGGGCACCGTCGAAGAACACCTCGTTGAACTCCGAGGTCCGGGTGATCTGGGTGATCGGTCGGATCTCCACTCCCGGTTGGTCCATGGGAACCAGCAGGTACGAGAGTCCCTTGTGACGAGTCGATCCCGGCTCGGTCCGGCACACCACGAAGCACCAGTCGGACTGGTGGGCCAACGAGGTCCACACCTTCTGCCCGGTGATGACCCATTCGTCACCGTCGAGTTCGGCCCGGGTCGCGACGTTGGCCAGGTCGCTACCGGCATTCGGTTCGGAGTACCCCTGGCACCACAACTCGGTCCCGTCGACGATGCGTGGAAGGAACCGGTCCTGCTGGGCCTTGGTGCCGTACTGGATCAAGGTCGGTCCGAGCAGCCCCTCGCCGAGGATGCTCACCCGTCCCGGGGCCTTGGCCTTCACGTATTCCTCGTTGAAGATCACCTGGTGGGCGATGGACGCCCCACGACCGCCGAACTCCACGGGCCAGCCCAGGCAGGTCCAGCCACCCTCCGCCAGGACCTTCTCCCAGGCCAGACGGACCTCGAAGCCGAACGTCTCGTCACCGGATCCCCCACGGCCGCCCAGCGCGGCGTAGTCGCCGACAACATGGTCCGTCAGCCACGTCTGGACCTCCTTGCGGAAGGCCTCGTCCTCGGGTCGGTCTCGAAGGTCCATGGTGATAGGTGTCCTGGTCGGAGGGGTGTTCTCAAGATCTGACGCGACGTTAGCAAACGGGATTTCCGGATCGATCGGAGGTGGATCGCCGTTCACCCGGAAAACCGGGCGTCGATCAGGTCGTCGAAGGGTTCCTCTCCAAAGGGCCGGCAGCGGAGCATGGACGGGACCGGGTCGGACCGGGCGGTCCGGTGCGGTCCGGGGCGGTCCGGGGCGGTCCGGGGCGGTCCGGGACGGACGAGGCAGTCCGGGACGGTCCGGGCCGGTCCGGCGGGAACAGTGGATGCCCACGCGGGGTTGTGCGCAGTGAGCGTTGTCGAACCATCACATAGACATGGCACGCAGCAGGTGGGGCAGGGCCTCCGGAGGGCATTCCGCCAGTTCGGATGCGTAACGCCCGGACCTGCTGGAGGGACGGTACGACGAGCGAGAACGAAGGAGTTGTCATGAGCACCACCAACGAGCCCACCACCGCCACCGGCACGGAGAAGGTGGAGCTGACCGAAGACGAGTGGTTGGCCAAGCTGGGTCCCGAGCGCTACGCAGTGCTGCGTCGCAAGGGCACCGAGCCGGCGTGGTCCGGTGAACTGCTGCACGTCGAAGGAAGCGGCATGTTCACCTGCGCCGGCTGCGGGGCGGAGCTGTTCCCCACCTCGGCAAAGTTCGAGTCGGGTTCCGGCTGGCCGAGCTTCACCCGGGCGCTGTCCGACGGCACCATCAACGAGCACGTCGACAAGTCGTTCGGCATGCGTCGCACCGAGATCACCTGCGCTCGTTGCGGAGGGCATCTCGGACACGTGTTCCCCGACGGGCCGGCACCGACCGGACTCCGCTACTGCGTGAACTCACTGTCACTGGAGTTCGAGCCGGACAAGGAGTGAACGCTTCCGGCTGCTAGCTCTCACTGCTTCCCCCAACCCCGCGATCCGCCCCCGGCACCACTGTCCGGGGGCGGATACGCGTCGGTCGGGATGCGCCTCGGTCGGACGTGTCAGGACACGAGCCGCTCCTCCAACAGCGCGAACAGGGAGCACAGCGAGTCCGACTCCGCCGTCCCTCCGACTCGCACGAGTACCCGTCCGGCATCGGCCAACGCCTGGCAGGCGCCGAACACCTCCTCCTTGCTCAGGACGACACGCGGGACGAAGTGAACAGGGTCGAGCCGGGAGCCGGGGCCGACGTGGAAGCCGGGATCGGGTCCGGCGTCGGGGTCGGATGCCCGATCAGGCCTGGAGTCAGGCATTGGCCGGCTCCCCGGGGAACGCGTCACCGTCAGCCGACGGCCGGACGACCCGGTGGACGTCCACGGTGGCGAACCGAAGGGCCGGGCCGACCTCGTCGGCGACGATCTCCACCTTGAACCGCTTGTCGCCATCCTCGGTCTCCCAGCTGCGCTGCTCGAGGCGCCCCGTCACGATGACCCGCATCCCCTTGGTCAGGCTGAGAGCCACGTTCTCGGCCAGGTCCCTCCAGATCACCACGTCGAAGAAGGACGTGGACTCCTCCCACTCATTTGTCTCCCGGTTCTGCCACCGTCGGTTGGCCGCGATCCCGAGATTGGTCGTGGCCTGGCCGTCGCGGGTGTAGCGGATCTCGGGGTCCCGGGTCAGGTTCCCTACGATCGTGGTGGTCGTCGCGCTGCTCATGTGTGATCCCTCCGTGCACCTGGGTGCGTCGCCACCGGGGGCCGACGGCTCCCGGTGGGCCGCCCCTGTGGACGGCACCGACACCTTGCGTGGGGAACCTTGCCGAGCCACCCGTGGACACCTTGCGCGGCACCTTGCCGGAATTCAGATCCATGACGGGGCGCCGCACTGCGACCCAGCCGGGTCGACCGGTCAGTCCTCCCGGTCAGAGCTGCCGCTCAGCTGATGTGGCCGGTTCCATCGTCCGCGCCCGCCTCGTCCTCGGGCCGTCTGGCCCGACCGGGTAGATGGATGAGCTGACGACCGAAGTCGAGCAGGACCACGTAGGTGACGACGATGCCCAGGACGCCGTAGACGGTGATCACCGCCAGGTTCTGGGCGATGGCTACCCCGCCGAAGTAGGCGATGCCCCGGGCCGCCGCGGTCCCGGCGCCCGACGGGATCCACGGCCCGATGGACCGCCAGAACGTGGGAAGCAACGGCCATGCGTATGCGCCTCCGGCACTCGGGTTGCCCAGGACGACGAAGACCAGGATGGTGATACCGATGCCGATGGTGCCTGCCACCACCTGCAGGGCCATGGCGAACGCGCCGGCACAGAACACGGTCAGTGCCCCGAGCAAGGTGAGGCCGAGCAGGTGCCCCGGCAGGGCGTGCAGGATCGGCCCCACCACCAATGCCCCGAGGAATCCGGTGACCACGGCGTACAGCGCGATGACGGTGAGGCGGACCGTGGCGCGGTGGACGTTGGTGGGACGCGACCCGTTGCTGATGCCCAGGATCGACGCCACCAGATAGCCGCCGACGATCCAACCGATGACCAGGTAGAACGAGGTCAGGCTGTTCCGATCCCCCGGCGACGGTGGCCGGATGTCGTCCACGACGATGGACCGGTGGAGTGTCGCTCCCACCTGGTACAGGACCGCATTGAGGGCGGTGGATGCCGACACTCCGCTGGCGCTCGCCTCGATGACCCGCTCGCTGGGTGCCGAAGGGTCCACCACCAGGACCCCGTAGACCTCCCGCCGCAGTAACTGGTCGGTGCCGACTGCCACCGTCGCCACCTGGGTGGCCTGGAGGGGGCGCCCGGCGATGCCGTTCAGTGCAGCGACCAGCTTGGCGGTATCGGCAGTCGGACCGGTGACCGCCACCGGCAACCGGTGGGGAACCGGACGGTGGAACGCTCCCACGTACGAGGTGATGAAGGCCACCTGCACGATTGCCACCCCGACGACGAGCAGCGCAGCCCTGACGGTGACGGCATCCTTGAACTCACCCACCAGCGAGCGGGTCTGCTTCTCGCCCGACCCTGGCCCCGCAGACGCCGTCTCGTCAGACCCTGGCCCGTCGGAGTGGCCGACGTCGGTCATCGGAGGGGGCTGCAGGGGGGAGGAGGATGCATGGGGACCCAGTCTTCCCGCTCGGGGGGTGACCGGGGGCGACCGTCGAAGGTGCGGCCGAGGAGTGCAGGGACAGGCATACCGGGAACCGGTCGCTACCATTGGCCACCCCGCCCATGACGGTTGACCGCCGGGCACGGCACGACGAGGACCGCTCCATGACATCGACGAACCCGGGCCCACTGCACGGCGTGCGGGTACTGGACCTCAGCTCGGTCGTGATGGGCCCGCTCGCCACCCAGATCCTGGGAGACCTGGGGGCTGACGTCATCACCGTGGAGGACCCGAGGGGGACACTCAGTCGGGTGATGACGCCGGGGCCGGTACCCCAGCTGTCCGGTATCGCACTCAACCTGCTGCGCAACAAGCGGAGCGTGGTCCTCGACCTGAAGGACCCTGACGACCGTCAACGCGTCCTGGACATCGCCGCCACCGTGGATGTCGTCGTCACCAATCTGCGGCCGGGAACGCTCAGCCGGCTCGAACTCACCTACGACGACGTCGTGGCCGTGCGGCCCGATGTCATCTACTGCCAGGCCCAGGGCTATCCGTCGGACTCCCCCGCCGCTGACGCACCCGCCTATGACGACGTCATCCAGGCCGGATCGGGAATACCCGACACGTTCCGGCGCCAGGGCGGAGACCCGGTGCTGGTCCCGACCCTCGTCGCCGACAAGGTGAGCGGACTGACCATCGCCTACGCCGTACTGGCGGCTCTCCTGCACCGAGAGCGGTGCGGTGGTGGTCAGCACATCGAGGTCCCGATGATCGACGTGCTGACCGCGTTCACGCTGGTCGAGCACGCCGGCGCAGCGACGGCCGTCCCGCCGCAGGGACCTCCGGGCTATCCCCGCATCCTCAACCCCGAACGCCAGCCGCAGCGCACCGCCGACGGATGGATCAACGTCCTGGCCTACACCCGGGAGAACTACGAGGACCTGTTCCGTGAAGGCGGGCGGCCCGACCTGGTCGACGACGACCGGATCCGCAGTGCCCGATCCCGGATCGCACACGCCGACAGTCTCTACCGGGACGTCGCCGACGTATTGACCGGGCGGACCACTGACGAGTGGTTGGCGTTCTGTGCCGACGCCAAGATCCCCGCGTCCGCGGTGCCGACTCTGGAAGTGCTGGTCGAGGCGCTGCCCGAAGATGACCATCCCCTGGCCGGTCGCTACCGCGTGATCCCCCAGCCCGTGCGATTCTCGTCGTTCACCGGACCGACGGTGCACCGGCCTGCCGCACTGAGCGGCCAGCACACCGAGGAGGTCCTCGCCGAAGTGGCGCACTGGGGATCCGAGAGCGCCTCCACGGCGATGTCGGCCGGCGCAGCGGAGGGACAACGGGATGAACCCGTGGAACGGGAGGTCACCTGATGGCTGATGTCAGATTCGGGGACGCGACGGTCGTGATCGGCGACGACCGGGTGGCCGAAGTCGAGTTCCACCGACCTCCCGCCAACTACTTCGACGCCGAGCTCCTGGCGGGTGGCGTCGAGGCGATCGCATGGGCAGCCGCCTCCGGAGCACGGGCGGTCGTCCTGTGCTCGGAGGGCAGGCACTTCTGCGCCGGACTCGACTTCGGAGCGACCGACCGGCCCGAACCCGCCGCGCTGTCCGCCCTGTACTCGCTCGCCCGCCAGCTGGTCGACGCCCCGCTGCCGGTGGTCGTGGCGGTCCAGGGTGCCGCTGTCGGTGGAGGGCTGGGTCTGGCGCTGATCGGCGACTTCCGGGTCGCCTCGCCGTCCACGCGGTTCGTGGCCAACTTCGCCCGCCTCGGGTTCCACCAGGGCTTCGGGATCTCGCTCACGCTGCCCGCGGTGGTCGGCCGTCAGAAGGCCCTGGAGCTGCTGACCACCGGGCGACGGGTGGACGGCACGGAGGCTCTGGCGATCGGTCTCTGTGACCGCCTCGACGACGACCCGCGTGCCGGAGCGCACGCACTCGCAGCCGAGCTGGCGGCATCTGCCCCGTTGGCGGTGCACGCCATCCGCCGGACACTTCGTGGCGACATCGTGCACGGATTCGGCGCCATGGTCGACCACGAACGGGGCGAGCAGCTCCGGCTCATGGAGACCGCCGACTTCAACGAGGGGATCGCCGCTTCGCTGGCCCGTCGGGACCCGGAGTTCCGGGGCGAGTAGCAGCTCCCGACCGGCGGTCGTCTCGGGCTGCCGCCGGGAGGCGGTCGGGCGGGGGGCTGGCTGGACGGGAGGCTGGCTGGACGTGAAGGCGGAGCCGGCCGATCCGGCGGAGCCGGCCGATCCGGGGGAGCCGGCCGATCGCCGCTACGAGCCGGCCATGTCCCCGGCCAGGAGCGCCCTGGTGGCATCGGACAGGACGACACCGCCATGGCCTTCGGGATAGCCGGCATGATTGACGAGCAGAGTCACCGGTCCGGTGGAGAATCGGGCCAGCTCGTCGGCCGTGCACGGGAAGCGCACGTAGTGCACCGCCGAGGTGGTCTCGGGTCGGGTCAGCTGGGACTCGTGCTCCTCCTCGGGGACGGAGCGGACCAGGTGGGCGCCGGCCCCGGTGCCGATGCGCAACACGATCGAGCGTTCGATCCCCACCAGCTTCGGGAGCCAGGTGCGCAGCTGCTCCTCGGACGTCAACTCGATGAACAGCGTTGCCGACAGCTCGCCGGTGGACGGCAGCAGACGGTTGTACACGTCGAGCTCACGTTGGATCTGCCCGTCGGTCGTCATCCGTTCGGCCCGGGCCATCTCCTGGACCTGGAAGCGCACCGTCGTCCGGCTCTCGAACGTCACGGTGACGACCGGGCCGATGCTGACCCGCCGCAGTCGCTTCTCGGCGATCACCGCACGGCGGAACTCGTCCCGCTCCCGTTCGTAGGCACGCAGGTCGGCGATGTCGTCCAGGGTGAGGGGTGCGGCGCTCACGCCTGCTCCTCGGGGATCCCGTAGGCCCGGGCCATCAGCTGGATCGGGTGCACCGGTCGGGTCCCGGTCTCCTGCTCGATCGATCCGTTGGCAAGGTGGCAGTCGCCGCACACGACCTCGTTGCCCGCGGCGGTGATCTCGGCAGCCATAGGCTTGGCCAC
>Ga0302267_10002984_pt1 | contig 19815 bp, 11 predicted proteins | sample III_Bog_E1_3_FD_194555 | JGI IMG/M metagenome (GOLD analysis project Ga0302267, IMG submission 194555) | Peat permafrost microbial communities from Stordalen Mire near Abisko, Sweden - III_Bog_E1_3 | ecosystem: Environmental > Terrestrial > Soil > Wetlands > Peat | place: Sweden: Abisko... | reverse complement strand
ATGCCGAGGAATACCCAAGCATTCATGAAAGGCTCCGGACGGAGGACCTGAAGGGACTCGTAAAGCGATTTCGGGTAAGTATGTTCCCTTCCACGCCTCCATTCGACGAATTTATTGAATTCAATAAGCTGCTGGGGCCAACGCGCTTAGTCTTGTTGAAATGACGCGTATTAATATTGTTATTGTTTATTTTATGCCAAGCAATGGTTTTACCGCTGGAACCTGTGCCAGGGCTGGCTTGACCCATCGACCTCCAGGCCTGGAACGGAGCTCCCGAACCGGAAAGCCGCCGGGGTATCCTGTTGGCAAGGCCTTGACCTCGCAATGCGCGGTCATGGAAGAGGCTGGGAGGTTGCTTGAACTTGAACGATGATGGTGGATCTTCTCTGTTGCTGGACCATGCCCTGGTGTGCCTGCTGGCCAGTCCCGGGCTCCAGCCCGGCGCTCGGGTGCTGGCGGCCATGTCGGGCGGCATCGACAGTTCGGTCATGGCCGCCCTGCTGCACCGGGCCGGGTTCGAGGTGGTGGGCGTTTCCATGCAGCTGTTCGACAAGACCCGGGGCGGAACCGTGCCCGAGACTGAAGGCAAGTGCTGCACTCTTGACGACTTCCAGGATGCCAGGCGGGTGGCTTTCCAGTCGGGTTTCCCCCACTATGTCCTGGACCTGGAACACCGGTTCCAGGAGGCGGTCATCGAACCCTTTGTCGAAAGCTATCTGCGGGGCGAAACCCCCAGTCCTTGCATACGTTGCAACCAGCATCTCAAGTTCCGGGCACTGTTGGACACCGCCGGAGAGATGGGCTGCGCCTTCGTGGCCACCGGCCACTACGCCCGGATCACCCGGGACGGCCTGGGGTACCACCTGCTCAAGGCCACCGATGCCGCCAAGGACCAGAGTTACTTCCTGTTCACCCACGACCAGGAGAGTCTGGCCAAGACCCTGTTTCCCCTGGCCGGGTTCAGCAAGCCGGAGGTGCGCCAATTGGCCCGGGATCTGGGGCTCCACCTGGCGGACAAGGCGGAGAGCCAGGAGATCTGCTTCATTCCAGGCCGTTACGACACCTACATCGATGAGGCCGGACGAGCCCCCACCCAGGTTGCGGCCGGACCCATCCGCCACCTGGACGGCCGGACCCTGGGCAGCCATGAGGGCTATTGGCGTTTCACGGTTGGGCAACGCAAGGGCATTGGCGTTTCCCATCCGACCCCCCTGTTCGTGGTGCGGGTGGATCCGGCCACGGACACGGTCTGGGTGGGCGGCGAAGAGGACCTCCTCGGCCGGGAGCTGATCGCCGGGGAGACCAGCTGGTGCCTGGAGCCCCCACCCGGTCCCCTGCCCTGTCGCGCCAAGATCCGGTCCAGGAGCCTGGATGTGGAAGCCGTGGTCGAGCCCATGGGCGAACGCAGGGTGCGGGTGGTGTTCAAGGACCCCCAGCGGGCCATTGCCCCAGGCCAAGCCGTGGTGTTCTATGCCGGAGACGAAGTCCTGGGCGGGGGTTGGATCGAGCTATGATGCTTAGATAAGTGACACAATTGCTTGGTTTGACCATCATTGTTGCACTGCGGGCCAGTCATCCGCCCGGGCCTTTTACCGGGTCCGAAATCCCGGCCTGGGCTTGACAAGGCCAGCGGCTAAATCCATATTTTATTTTAGATAAATTGTTTATTGCATTATCCATCCCATTACGGCTTGGTTTTCCCTTTCCCGGAGCCCGGGGCATGATGAAAAGACTCCCTCCTTTGGCAAGGATTTTTCTGCTGCTGGGTGCGATGGTACCCTTCCTCGCCCTGCCCGGCTGCAGAACCTGGGAGGCCGAGCCGCCGAAGAAGGTGGAGCCGGTCAAACCCAAACCCATGAGTTGGCGGGTGGCAAGCGCCTATCTTGAAGATATCTTTGCCCAGATCCCCAACAGCTCCATCGACGACTTTCGCAAGGAGACCCCGGAAGAAGAGCGGTTCCGGGTAAATGCCTCCCACGGGGAGGCGGGGGTCAAGGAAGACAATGCCCACGTCTATGGCGAACCGACGGCGGTGACCAGCGACCTGATGTTCCGCCGAGTGGGGCTGGGCGAACAGGACGTGCTGTACGATTTCGGGTGTGGGCGCGGCTATTTTCTGATGCAGGCGCTCCTGACCACGCCCATCCATAAGGCGGTTGGGGTTGAACTGGCGACCTCACGGGTCAATATCGCCAAGCTCGCCCATAAGATGATGCTGGAGCAGGGGCTGCTGGGCCGGGACCAGGTGCTGGAACTCTACGAACAGGACATGACCGTGGCCAACCTGGATGATGCGACCGTCGTCTATATGGATTCGGTCTTTTTTTCCGATGAGCTTTTGAACACCATGGCCAGGCGCATGTCCCGGGCCAAGAACATGCGCACGGTGGTCATGATCATGAAAGGCCTTCCACCCAACCCCTGGTTCGAGCTTGAGGGCAAGGAACGGCTGAAGATGAGCTGGAGCCCGAAATTCGGCTCCGATGTTCTGTTCTACAAGCGGACCTCGGCTCCGGCGGGCTGAGGTTCTCGCTTCCCGGCAGCCGGAACGGCCATGGGTGGGAACCCTTGGGCCGGCATGGGCACACCCGGACATGACCCTGGCCGAGATCGTCATCCACATCCAGCCGATGTTCGATCTCGACCAGCCTTCGGAAAACACCTGGCCCTGGATCCGGTCACCGGGAAGTCACACGGGTTTGCGAAAGTGAGGCATGTGGAGCCGCGGAATCGCTTTCTTACTGAGGTTGTCCGGACGGGGGCACTGGAGCCCTTTCCTGCGCGCCCTGGCCAACCAGGGCCGCCCGTCGCCGGTGTTCTTCCCGCCGGAACTGGTGGACCAGGGGCTTGGCATCGCCCTCACCGGGCTCACCAACACCATGGCCTTCCAGGGCCACCCGTCCTGGGCCCTGCCCTGGTGGGCGGAACAGCAGGTCCGGCCCGAGTCGGCCTCCTTCATCCCCACCGGGGTGAACGTCCTCACGGTGAACCTGACCCACCGGAACTGGACCGCGGTCGGCCTTGCGGGCGCGCCCTGGAAGGCCATGGTCGATCCCTGCGGGATGCTCACGCCCAAGGCCTTCGGCCATTCCTGGATGCCCACCGTGGCCCTGGAGGGGCGGACCTGGATCCCGTCCCTGCTGGGTGCCGCCCAGGTGGAGCAGAGCCTGCGCGACGGCTGGCAGAACCGGGTGGTCACCCGCTACCGGGTCCAGGAGGCCCTGGAGTGGAGCAGCGAGGCCATGGCCTTCCGCCATGGCGGCCGGGATTGGGTGCGCTGGACCCACACCCTTGCCTGGACCGGGGACGGGCCGGCGGACCTGAGCTTCGATCTCGGCCTGCGCCCGTACAACGCCCTGTCCCTGGGCCCGGTGTTCCGCAGCCGGCTGCGGGACCGGTTCTGGAGCGTCAACCGCCAGGCCGCCCTGCTCCTGCCGTCCCCCCCGGATACGATCTGGTTCGGCAAGGACCGGGTGGACCCGCTTCTGGACCCGCCGCCCCAAGAGCCGGAACCCCGTGGCCGGTCCCGGAGCGGCTGGCTGGCCGGGGTGGCCCGCTGGCAGTTGCGCCTGGCGCCGGGCCGGCCCTGGACCCTGGAGACGTTCGCCCTCATCCCCGGCCATGACCGGCGGTTGCGCTGGCAAACCACGGAGGCGGAAGGGCTGGCGGCGTCCGCCGACCGGGAGGCCGCAACCTGGGAAACGCTCCCCCCTCCCCTGGGGCTGGCCCTGGCCGACCAGGACCTGCTGAACCTGGTGACCGCCCTGGTCCATCGCCTGCAGGTCTTCGACAACGGCAGCCACTTCGCCCCGGGCGCCTTCTTCTACAACCACCACTGGATCCGTGACAGCGCCTTCCTGGCCTCGGCCCACGAGCTATGGGGCCTGAATAAAGCAGTTGCGAATAAAACTTCAACCTGGATGGCCACTCGGACACTGGCCGGGGACTTCCGCTCCCACTCGGGCGAGTGGGACGGCACCGGGCAGACCCTGTTTACCTGGGCGACCCACGCCCTGGCCACCGGGTCGGTGGCCATCCTGGCGGAGCACTGGCGGAGCCTGGGCCGGGGCGCCCGCTGGATCGCCCGGATTCGGCGGCGGGAACGGAACCCCGAATCCGCCCGCTACGGCCTGCTTCCGGCCGGGCTTTCGGCGGAGCACTTCGGCCCCAACGACCATTACTTCTGGGATAACTTCTGGAGCCTGGCCGGCCTGAACCGGCTTCAATTGGCCTTGGCCAGCTGGGATGCCGCCCCCCCGGGGGCGCGCCGGTTGAGGGATTGGCTGGCCCGGGAAGCGGCCGCCTACCGGACGGACCTTCGCCGACACATCGGCCGGCTCACGGAACGCCACGGCGGCCTGCTGCCCTCATCGCCCTACCGCCACCCGGACGCCGCCTGCATCGGCACCCTGGCGGCAGTGAGCCCCCTGGACCTGGACCTGGGCCCGGAAACCGCCCTGTGGCTCCAGGCCAATGCGGAATTCCTCCTGGACCGCTGGGTCCGAAACCACCTTTTCTACCAGCCCATCATCCACACCGGCGGCAACGCCTACCTGACCGCCCAGTTGGCCCGCGCCCTCCAGGCCCTTGGGGACGGGCGCTGGCTGGACCTGCTGGAGGGCATCCTGGCCCACGCAACCCCCACTTGGACCTGGCCCGAGGCGATCCATCCCCACACCGGCGGCGGCTGCATGGGCGACGGCGACCACGGCTGGGCCTGCGCCGACGTCCTGGCCCTGGTGCGCCAGGCCCTGGTCCGGGAGCAGGGCGGACGCCTGCTCCTGTTGCCGAACGCCCCCGAGACCTGGTGGGCCACCGGTCCCCTCGCCCTGGCCGAAGCTCCCACCATCGCCGGCCGGATCACGTTCAGCCTGGTTCCGGCCGGGGACGGCAGCCACCTCCTGACCTGGGTCCGGCAGTGCGCCGCCGGCCAGGCTCCCTGGCCCCTGATGCTGGCGCTGCCGGAGGGGTGGCACGCCGAAGCTGGTTTCGAAGCCGGCGAAACCCCATGGGGCGCGCCGGGGCTCTGGCTGCCGGAAGCCGGCCGCCTGACCCTGTGCCGGAACCTCCCCTCGGCGCCGGACCCGTGAATCGGCCGTGTTCCAGACTATCGCCAGGGTCGTCCCGGGCGGTTGCATCGCCGGGATCCTCGAGGCTTCACCGGATCGCCTTCCGGACAGCACAGGATGGACACATCGCCCTGGGATCGTGGACGGGTGCGAGAACCTGCCGATCTCCCGACCCCGTCCTTCCGTTCCGCGGTCCACCAGCGACTGCAGGTCCTTCTGGATGGGAGCGCGCCGGCGTTCCCCGAGGCGGAGCGCCTGGGCATGGACCTGCACTGCCACGACCGCAACTCCGATGTCCCGGACGAGCTGTGGGGGCGGATCCTTCGGCTGCCGGAAACCTGGCTGGAACCGGGCAAGCTGCAGAAGACCCTGCGCCATCGCGGCGCCACCGCCTGGACCGTCACCAACCACAACAACGCCCGCTCCTGCTGGGAACTGCTGGAGCAGGGCAAGGACGTCCTCAGCGCGGCCGAGTGGACCTGCGTCTTCCCGGAATACGAAGTGTCGATCCACGTCCTGGTCTATGGCTTCACCCCCGCCCAGGAGCCCGAACTGGAGCGCAGGCGCCGGAACGTCTATGACTTCCTGCGCTACTGCCGGCAGCACGGCCTGCCGGTGGTGCAGCCGCACCCGCTCTATTTTCATGCCCGCAACAACCGGCCGCCGCTAGAGATCTTCGAGAAATTCGCGCTCCTGTTCGAGCGGTTCGAGGTCTGCAACGGGCAACGGGAGGCCTGGCAGAACCTGCTGGCCTGGGAGTGGGTCCAGTCCCTGGACCGGGAGCGGCTGGAGGGCTACGGCCGCAAACACGGCCTGGACCCTTCGGAGTTCTGCGCCGACCCCTGGGAGAAGGCCCTGGCCGGAGGTTCCGATGACCACTTCGGGGTCTTCGCGGGGCTGACCGGCACCTGGCTGGGGGTGGCCGGCCTGGAAGGGCGCCTGGCGGCGGGAGCCCGGCCTTCGGAACTGGCGCTGGAGGCCCTTCAGGCCAAGCGCATGGCGCCCTTCGGCCGCCCCGCGGACGAGGAGAACCTGAGCGTCGCCATCCTGGACTATCTGGCCCAGACCGCCATCCATCACGAGGATCCCGGCCTGCTGCGGGTCCTGCTGCACAAGGGGACCGCCACCGACAAGCTCTGGTGCCTGGGGGTCTCCAACGGCCTGGCCGAGTTGCGTCGCCACCACTATACCCTGCGCTTCCTGAAGGCCTGGCATGGCTGCCTGCAGGGGGAAAAGCCCAGCGTCATGCTCAGGTTGACGGTCAACAAGGACTACCGCCCCTTCCTGGGGCACCTGGAGCGCATTGCCAAGGTGCGCCGGAAGCAGCCCGAAGCCTTGCCGGAAACGGTCAAGGCTGCCCTGCCGGAAATGTTCCATGGCATGATGCGCCTGATGATGAAGCGGGCCCGCAAGGGCCTGGCCCCCCTCGTGGCACAATGGGAGGCGGAAGGCGGCGGGCGCAAGGTCCGGTTCGACGATTGGGTGGAGCACCTGGAGGTCCCGAGCCATTTCCGGGTGCTCCTGGGGCTGGAGAAGCTGACCAAGGCGAGGTCCATGAGCGCGCTCCAGGTTTCCTCCCTGCTGGACGACCTGACCTTCCCGACCCTGATGGCCACGGTGGTGGCGGGGGCCACCGCCGTCGCCGCCCACACCCTGCTGGGCGGGCGGGACCTGCTGAACGGCCTGGCCCAGACCTGCGGCGGGACCGCCCATCCCAGGCGGGTGCTCTGGCTCACGGACACCTTCTTCGACGCCAACGGCGTGTCCAGCGCCCTGCAGTCGGTCCTGGCGGAAGTCCGGGCCAGGGATCTGCCGGTGGATTTCCTCATCTGCCATGGCCAGCAGGAGCCGGAGGATCACCTCCGGGTGGTCCGGCCGCTGGAGTCCTTCGCGCTGCCCGGGTTCGGGGAGCAGACCTTCCGAATTCCGGATCTGCTGGAGGTGCTGCGCCTGGTCCAGGACGGCGGCTACGACCGCCTGATCGTCTCCACCGAAGGCGCCATGGGCTGGGTGGGGCTGTTCCTCAAGCACGCGCTGCGGATCCCGGCCCACTTCTTCGTCCACACCGACTGGCTGGAGTTCATGGCCCACAACTCCGGGCTCGACCAGCGCGGCCTCGACCGCATGCGCCGGATGCTGCGCTGGTTCTACCTCCAGTGGGACGGCCTGTTCGTCCTGAACCGCCAGCACCGGGAATGGCTGGCCGGGGAGACCATGGAGATCCCAAGGGACCGGCTGCACCTGACGGCCCACTGGGCGGCGCCCGAGTACCATCCGGGCCGCGGGCTGCAGCCGACGCCCCTGCCCGGGACGGACGGGGACCATCCCATCCTGCTCTTCGCCGGACGGCTTTCGGAGGAGAAGGGAGTGCTGGACGTCATCGAAGCCTGGAAGCTGATCCGGGCTCGGGTTCCCCATGCGCGCCTGGTCTTCGCCGGCCGGGGGCCGGCGGAGCCGGAGCTGCGCGGGCTGGCCCCCGAGGCCCACTTCACCGGCTGGCTGGACCGGGAAGCCCTGGCCGGCTGGTTCCGGGCCAGCGCCCTGCTGCTGTTCCCCTCCCGCTTCGACTCGTTCGGCTGCGCCGTCCTGGAGGCCCTGAGCTGCGGCCTGCCGGTGGCGTGCTACCCGGTCATGGGGCCCGCCGACCTGGTGGAGGATGGGGTCAACGGGCTGGTCTGCGCCGACCCCCAGGACCTGGCCAAGCGGGTGGCGGGCTTCCTTGGGGCTCCGGCCGCCCGCCGGGAGGCCTTCCGCCACCAAGCCCTGGGCACGGCCCTGCGCTATCAGGCGACCACCATCATGGACCGGCTGTTGGCGGATGTGGGGATGGCTCAAGGGGGTTCCAGCCCCAAATAGGGCGGTGGGCACATCCGGGCGGCAGTACCCCCCTGATCGCTATGACTTCAACGCGGAGCAGTGGTAGCGCCTGGTCCAAGCTCCCGCTGCATCTCCACCGTGTCGACCCAGCCGCCGAACTTGAACCCCACCGCCTTGTTGGTCCCGGTCATCCGAAACCCGAAACGGCGGTGCAGGGCGATGGAACTGGCATTGCCGCTGTCGCCGATGACCGCGAGCAGTTGTCGCCATGGCCCAGCTTCGAGGCGGGCGATCAGGACGGTGAGCAGGGCCGTGCCGATGCCCCGGCCGCCAAGCTCATGGGCGACGTACACCGAATCTTCAAGGGTGTACCGATAGGCCGCACGGGGGCGGTAGGAGCTGGCATAGCTGTAGCCCGCCACCCTGCCCTCCACCTCCGCCACCAGGTACGGCAGTCCGAGCTTCCGGAGGTTAGCCCAGCGGGCTGCCATTTCCTCCGCCGATGGTGGAATCTCCTCGAAGGTCGCCAACCCATGCAGCACGTGATGCTCATAGATGGCCTGGATGGCCGGCATGTCGCTCGCCAGCGCATCCCGGACCAGGGGCGAGGGATCGGTCGTCAAGGGCGGTTCGCTTCCTGCAGGATTCACGTATATCCTCCTGCTTGCAAGGATATACCTACTGGACCTATTTCGCTCTCCTGCCCCGGGCCGGTCCCTCCGCCAGGTGGGCGTAGAAACTGCTCCGGCGCAGGTCCTCCTCCACCTCGATTGCCTGATGCAGCGGCGGGAAGGCTCGCTGCTCGCAGTCGGCCCGGTCGCACAGCCGGCAGGTGACGCCGATCGGCACCGGCGCCTGCTCCAGCACCAGCCCGTCGGCGTAGACCAGTTCCCTGGCATAGCCGATCTCGCAGCCCAGGCCCAGGGCCTGCATGGCGTGCTGGCCGCGGTAGTTGCCGTTGTCCTTGGTCAGGGTGCGGGCGATGCAGAAGTACTTCCGGCCGTCGTTCATTTCGCTGATCTGGGTCCGGATCAGGCCGGGGGTTAGGAAGGAGGCGTGCACGTTCCACCGGGGACAGCAGCCGGAGTAGCGGGCGAAGCGGATTCCGGAGGCGGAGAAACTTTTGGAGATGTTGCCGGCGATGTCGATGCGCAGGAAATGGAACGGGACACCCTCGCCCCCTGGCTGGCGCAGGGTGGTCAGGCGGTGGCAGACCTGTTCGAAGCTGGCCTGGAACCTCCGGAACAACAGCTCGATGTCATAGCGGGTCGCCCGGGCCGCCCGCAGGAAGGGGCCATAGGGCATGAGTACGGCCCCGGCGAAGTAGTTGGCCAGGGCCACCCGGCCCATGGAACGGGCCACCGGCCCGGTCAGCAGCGGATCCTCGGTGAGCTGGTCCAGCAGGCCGCCCAGGGCCAGCAACGCCCATTGGTGTGCCAACTGGAAGGTGCGGCTCCTGGGCGAAAGCAGCTCGGAAAGGCTCAGCAGCCGGGCGTCCGGGTCGTAGCGGCGGAGGATCCCCGGCAGCTCGTCGGCCCGGTGAATCCGGACCTGGATCCCGCGCTGCTTGAAGGCGTCCACCAGCCCGGCATACAGGAGATCCTGCTCCAGAGTCGCCTCCCGCCATAGAGCCTCGGCGGCCAGTTCCAGTTCAGGGAAATAATTCATGTTGCGTTGGATGAAATCCCCGGCGGCTTCGGACGGCAGCGGGGCGGAGGTGGAGGGAAAGCCCTGGCCATCGCTGAGCTGGTCCGAAAGGGTCTCCATCCGCCGGCGCGCCTCCCGGTACGACTGGTAGAGCAGGAACACCGCCCGGGCCAGGGCCGGACCGTTCTGGGCCAGATCCCGGACCTCCGCGGCCGGGAGATCCAAGGCTTCGAACAGGGGATCGCCGAAGGCCTCCATGAGGTCCTCCGCCAGTCGCTGGTCGGTGTCCGGGGCGAAGGTCTTGAGGTCCACCTGGAACGAGTTGGCCAGCTGGATGAGGAGATTGGCGGTGAGCGGCCGCTTGTTGGCCTCGATCAGGTTGAGGTAGCTGGGGCTGATGGCCAGCCGCTCGGCCAGCTGGACCTGGCTCAGCCCCTCCTGGCGCCGCAAGGCCCGCACTTTCGCCCCCAACCTTGGCAGCGCCCTAGGTGGGAAGGAATCCGGCATCGGGCAACCCCCTTTGACAAACATTACAACTTTTGACGTATCGAATTTTCCATTTTTGACTAATCAACTTGATGCATATCAAGGGATTCTTGCAATGTTGCCAGTTTAAGTCAATTTGTGACTGAGATCAATTCTCTGGAGCGGATCATGGCTGTCAACGCGACCTTCGGAACCCGAGAGCAGCGTCCCCTGCCCGCCCCGGTGCCGGACATTCTTACCACCGACGCCCTGGCGTTCGTCAAGCGGCTCACGCTGTGTTTCCGCGGCAGCCTGAAGGGGCTGCTGGCCGAGCGGGAGCAGCGCCAGGCCGACTGCGACCTTGGCCTACGCCCCGGCTTCCTGCGGGAAACCGAAGCCACCCGCCAGGGGGACTGGTCGGTGGCGCCCCTGCCGGTGACGCTCATGGACCGGCGGGTGGAGATCACCAGCCCGCCTGCGCCCGGGGCGCTCAGCGAAGCCCTGAACAGCGGGGCGCGGGTGTGCGTCGCCGATTTCGAGGACGGCCTGGTTCCCACCCTGGAGAATCTCGTCACCGGCCAGGAGAGCCTGTACCGAGCCATCCGGGGCGACCTGGGGCACCAGGGTCCGGAAACCGGAGCCCGCCAGGGGCTGAACCCGAAGGCCGCCACGCTCATGGTCCGGCCCAGGGGACTGCACCTTCCGGAGCCGCATCTGGAGGTGGAGGGTGCGCCGGTTCCCGCCTGCATCTTCGACGCGGGGTTGTTCCTGTTCCACAACGCCGCCGAACTGCTCGCCCGCGGCAGCGGTCCCTACCTCTGCCTGGCCAAGCTGGAGCACCACCTGGAGGCCAGGTGGTGGGACCAGGTGCTGGAGGCGGTGGAAAACGACCTGGGACTGCCCACCGGTTCCATCCGCACCACGCTGCTCATCAGCACCCTGCCGGCGGCGTTCCAGATGGACGAGATCCTCCACGAGCACCTGAACCGGGCCGCGGGGCTCGCGCTGGCGCAGCAGGACTATCTCTTCAGCTACCTCAAGACCTTCCGTACCGACCCCTCGGCGATCCTCCCCGACCGCCAGGCGCTGACCCTGGAACAGCCCTTGCTGCGGGCCTGCACCCAGCTGATGGTGCGCACCTGCCACCGCCGCGGCTGCTCCGCCCTGGGCGGATTGAGCGCCGCAGCGCCCGGGGATGAGGATCCGGAGGTCCGGGTCCGGGCCGACGCCCTGCGGGAAGTGTTGGAGGGCTGCGATGGCGCCCAGGTGGCCCACCCCGCCCTGGTTCCGGTCGCCCTGGCGGTCTTCGACGAGCACATGCACGGGCTCAACCAGCTGCACCGGATCCCCCTCCCCGCGGCCGACCTGGAGCTCCTGGCCGTGCCCAGCGGACCGCGCACCGGATCCGGGCTGCGCCAGGACCTGCGGGTGGGCATCCGCTACCTGGAATCGTGGCTGCGGGGCGAGGGCCGGGTGGAACTCTATGGCTTGGTGGAAGATACCGCCAGCGCCGAGATCGCCCGGATGCACCTGTGGCAGTGGGTGAACCACGAGGTGGAGGTGCCCTCCATGGGCCGGCTGGATCGGCCCCTGTTTCACTGGCATGTGCAGGACGCGCTCTACCAGATCCAGGCGGAGGTGGGTGACGAGGTCTTTGCCGACGGCCGATTCATCGAGGCCGCCGACATCCTGGAAACCCTCATCCTCCTCCCCACCCCCCCACCGTTCCTGGCCGGTTCCGTCAGCGCGTTGCTGGCCGAGGCGCCCTGATCCGGAAGCGGCGGATTCGACCGTTCGGCCCATCCCAGCCTTCCCTGCCGGTGGCGCCGGGATTGTTCGTCCTGGTCCCACGGAATGGCGCCGACCCAGTTCGGGTTCCGGGTGTTGGCGCCGACCCACCTTTACCCTTCGCAGCAGGCGTGCTGCGAACGGTTGCCGTGTCCCTACCCATCGGGGCATCAGGGAAATAATGACATCTGCTTCCCAAGTCACCTTACCCGACCACCCCACTGCCAGGGGCATTCATCAAGGGCCACAGGCGGAAACCCCTCCTTATCAGGGGGGGGGACGGGAGGATGTCCACCATTCGGCGACCTTCGAGCGGGCCTCAGTCATTCATCCAGGGAAAAATCCTGGAAAAAACATCCGGCTGACCCTAACGGGAAGGGACACGGCAAACCGCTCGCAGCCTGCTGCGAGCGGTACCGTTGGGTCGGCGCCTCAACCCGGAACTCGGACTGGGTCGGCGCCAATCCGGGAACCAGGGCGAAAAATCCCGGCGCCACCGGCAGGGAATGCCGGGACGGGCGGAAATGTCCAACCGGCCGTACCTGGATCAATATGTAGACGGCACCGTTCCCGATAGAATGAGTTCCGGCCGTAAGACCCATGCCTGGCCGCCGCCTTCGGGGAGTTCAAGTGTCTCACTACAAGGTCATCATCATCGGAACCGGTCCTGCGGGCTACACTGCGGCCATCTATGCGTCCCGGGCCAACCTCGCGCCCCTGGTCCTGGAAGGGGCCCAGCCCGGAGGCCAGCTGACCATCACCACCGAAGTCGAGAATTATCCCGGATTTCCCCAGGGCATCCAGGGCCCGGACCTGATGAATGACATGCGGGATCAGGTGCTCCGGTTCGGAGCGGTCATCAAGACCGAAACCGTGCTGAAGGTCGATCTCTCCAAGCGTCCCTACCATGTGGCCAGCGACCAGGACGAATACACCTGCGACGCGCTCATCATCGCCACCGGCGCCAGCGCCAAGTGGATGGGCATCGGCACGGACGAAGAACTCAGCCGCAGTGGCGGCGGCGTGTCCGCCTGCGCCACCTGCGACGGGTTCTTCTTCCGGGGCAAGGAGATCGCGGTGGTGGGCGGCGGCGATACCGCCCTGGAAGAGGCGATCTTCCTCACCAAGTTCGCCTCGAAGGTCACCCTGGTGCACCGCCGGGACCGGCTGCGGGCCTCCAAGGCCATGCAGGAACGGGCCATGAAGAACGAAAAAATCCAGTTCAAATGGAACTCCGTGGTGACCGCCCTTCCCACCCAGGCCCAGAAGCTGCCCAGCGGGGAATCGGTCGTCAAGATCCGGGCCCTGGCCTTGAAGGACACTGTGACCGGAGCCGAGTCCGAACTGGTGGTGGAAGGCCTGTTCGTGGCCATCGGCCATGAGCCCAATACCGCCCTGTTCACCGGGCAGTTGCCCATGAACGAGGCCGGCTACCTCGAGGTTGAGCCGGGGTCCAGCAGAACGAAGGTTCCCGGGGTGTTCGCCTGCGGGGATGTCCAGGACCACGTGTACCGTCAGGCCGTCACCGCCGCCGGCTCCGGTTGCATGGCCGCCATCGACGCCGAGCGCTGGCTGGCGGAACTGGGATTGGCGGATTAATCAAGACAGCATCTCAACGGGACAGGGAAAATTCCTTCAGGTTTGGCCGCAACTGGCGAAAAAAATCAGCCACAATGGGGTACTCGCCATTTCGCCAACCCATCCTTGAGCGGGGGGGGATCGATACCATCCTCCCCCAACAGCCATGAACCTGCTCGCCATCACCCAGCACGCCATGCTCCTTGAACGGCTGCGCACCGCCTTCGAGGGTGCGGGGCACCGGGTGACCGCGGTTGCCGACCATCTCCACGCCCTGGCCAGCGAGGCGTGGAATGGCGCCCACCTGATGCTGGTGGACGGGGCCGGTGAACCCCTGGACGGTTTCCGGCTCTGCCACCTGCTCAGGGCGGAGTCCCGGAGCCTGTTCCGGAACCTGCCCATCTTCATCATCCTCGACCACCCCCCAGGCGAGGCTGACCTGGCCCGCCTGCGTGAGATGGACGGGGACGGCTTCATCGAGGCGGAGGCCTCGATCCAGAGGCTGCTCGCGGTCCTGGGCCCGCTCCTGGAAGGCACCACCACCCGCGGCCCCCAGCCCCAGGCCACGCTCCTGGGCCTCGACCTGACCGCCCCCATGACCCAGCGGATCGGCGAGGTGGTCAAGCACCTGGGCTTCGACCTTCGCACCTGCACCATGAAGGACCTGGTCCAGACCGTCCAGGAACGGCATCCGCCCATCCTGTTCCTGGGCCTGGGCCACGCCATCGACCGGACCCAGACCGCCCTGCAAAGCCTGGCCAGCCTGGCCCGGGCGCCCTACCCCATCCTGGTGGGCGACCTGCTGGACGAGTCGAAGCAGAGGCGCCTGCTGACGGCAGGCGCCATGGACTGGGTCGCCCAGCCCATCTCCGACCCCATGCTGCTGCATGCCTGCCGGAAAGCCCTGGAATGGATCCACATCAAGCGCATCCAGCACGAATACCAGGTCCAGCTCAACGATCTGGTGGAACAACGCAAAGTCCTGGAGTTGGAGACCTGCGCCCTGCGCAATGAAGTTCTCACCGATTCCCTCACCGAACTGCTCAACCGGCGGGCCTTCAATCAGCACCTGGAGCATGCCATCAACCAGTGGGACCGCCACCGCCGGTCCTTCGTGCTGATCCTGGGCGATCTGGACTACTTCAAGCTCATCAATGACCGGTTCGGCCACCTGGTGGGCGACCAGGTGCTCAAGGTGGTGGCCCAGAGGATCGCCGCTTCCCTGCGCCGGTCCGATCTCGCCTTCCGCATCGGCGGAGAGGAATTCGCCGTCATTCTGAGCGAATCCAGCATGAAGGCGGGCGCCGAGGTGGCCGAGAAGATCCGCCGCCGCATCGACGAACAGCCGGTGACCCTGGATTCGGGCCAGAACGTCTTCCCCACCATGAGCTTCGGCCTGGGATCCCCGGACGAGACCGATAGCGCCTCCCTGTTCGCCCGGGTGGACCAGTCGCTCTACGTGGCCAAGCGCAAGGGCCGGAACCGGATCGAGGTCCTGCCGGAGTAGGAACCCAAGCAGCCATAAGGTCGCTTGCGACCTCACGGCTGCTTGGGCCTTGCACGGCCGTCAATGGGACCAGGGCCCAACGGTGCTACAACGGCTGGTTGAGGAGGTCGCCCAGGGTTCTCAAGGTGATCACCAGGTCCAGCCGGTCCTCCTTGCCGATGGGGTTGGGGGCCAGGATGGCCACATGCGAGTAGCGGAGGGATTCGGACACGCAGGGCTGGACGTAGGCGATCGCCACCTGGCTGGTGGCGAAGCCCTTCTGGGTGAAATCATAGTTGCAGGAGAATTCCAGCCGGACGTTGTCGCTCCAGAGCCGCTGCAGCCCGCCCAGTTGGATCCCCTTCTGGCGCACCAGCAACCGGTCGATGCCGGTGGAGAAATAGGCCAGATTGAAGTGGGTGCCATCCCCGGCATGGTAGTCCGCGGACAGGGCGCTGTCGGCGCCGTTATCGGAAACGTCGTTGCTTTGCTTGAAACTAATGTGCAGCTTGTCGTTGGGTTCGATGTCCATGTCGTTGTCCACGGAACCCCAGCCCTTCTGGAACTGGCCATCGGGCAGGAGGATGGTCTGAAAATTGAATTTCATGGAGATCTTCCAGCGCACCAGGTCCAGGAACGCCACGCCGGGCGCCGGACGGCCGAGGAAATGCTGCTTGATTCCGAATTCAACGCTCTGCTCGCCGGCGGCGCTGCCCCCGACGCCCGGTTGGGAATCCACCCCGTCGAAGTGAGGGAGGCTCCCCTCGGCCGAGGACTTGCTGGTTTCGGTCAGGGCGAAGAAGGGTTCCACGACGTGCCTGACCTCGCCCGAATAGCCGAAGGCGTGAACAGAGGGGTAATCCCGGCCCACCGGAGGGGCGGAAAACTGCAGCCGGCTGGAACCCAGCAACCGATCGGCCGGAGCTCCGGTCACGATGAAGGGATTGGCATTGGGATTGCTGCCGGGAACCAGTGAACCCCCGTTGAGTGCATTGTCGGTATCGAAAAAGGAGGTTGCCAGCGTCGCGGAATAATGGGTGAAGCGGCCCTCGGTCTGCAGATCGGTACGCAGGGGACCCCACTGCCCCAGACGGCCCGACATGCGGACGAAAGCATCGTCCCGCATCCAGTTGTAGCTTGGGCTGACCGGCACCGTGGACGATTGCGGCCCCAGGTCGAGGTTGTAGCCCAGCCGCCCGGTCCGTGCGCCGCCGTCCAGGTAGAACGAACCCAGGGGCACCGGGTAGATCGTGGCCTGGATGGTGGGCAGGTTCTGGCGCTGCATGGACGTGGGGAACAGGGTCGAGTAGAACGGATCGTTGGGCTGGAAGTAGGTCTGCTGCTGGGCGGCGTTGATGTTCAGGTTGCCCCAGGCGAAGTTCTTGCCCAGATAGGTGGCGCTGTCGTAGGAGTTGCCCCCGAGTCTGGCGAGGCTGTTGCCGTAATCCGAGTCCAACAGGGTATCGGAGGCCCGGTTGATGTCCGCGGTGAACTGCCAGCCATCCTCCCGCTGCCAGAGTTCCTTGGCGTTGACCCGGTACCGGCGCGCTTCGGGATCGCGCTGCTGGATGAACTCCCCACTGATCTCCCCCTTGTGGGTGGGTTCCGGATTCCAGCGTAGCTCACCGCCCAGCAGGGCCCCTTGCCGGGTGAAATACTGGGGGGAGAAGGTGGCATCGGCGGAATCGCTCAGCACCTGATAGTAGGGGACGCCCAGGGAGGCTCCCATGGGACCGGAAAAGGCCATGGAAATGGGCAGGATGCCCGAGGCGCGCTGGGCCCTGGCCGGGTAGATGGCATAGGGCAGGTAGTAGAAGGTGGGCAGGTTGAAGACCCAGATCCAGAGGTTCTTCAACCGGGCGTAGTGATCCAGGTCCACCGTGAGCTTGGAGACCCGGGCCTGCCACCCCGGCTTCTCCTCCGGACAAGGGCTCAGCTCGACCTTGTCGAACTCCCAGTGCTGCATGGTGTTGAACTCGACCTTGTCGGATCGCAGAACCCAGTTGGGCGGCAGCTCCAGCTCCAGGGCGTAGGCTTCCCCGATCCGCTTGTTCCAGTCCATCCTCAGCCGTCCGCAGCGCAGGCGCAGGCCCGGCCCCTCGAGGCGGATATGGCCTTCCGCTTGCAATTCCCCGGTCGCCTGGTTGAACTGGATGCGGTCCGCCAGCAGCATCAAGTCCTTGCCTTCCACCGCCCCGTCCTCCAGGGTCCAGCCGGCGGGACTTTGCCCCACGTTCTTGCCCCGGATCCGAACCGGCTCCTTGCCCTCATCCCCGGGTTCCAGGGGCAAGGGGCGCAGGGGCAGCCACTGGCTCAGATCCGGGGTGGCGGGGAAGGCTTCGGACTTGGGAATGGAAGGGAGCCCCTGCCCGGCCAGAAACAGGGGGAGGGCCCCCAAAGCAAGGGCCCTCCCGGCTCTCAGCCAGCCGATATTCGCAAGGGATGGCTGGGAGCCCATGGTGATGAAGTCTGGTTATTTCTTGCGGGACTTGGGAACCGCCGCGGTGGCCGGATCGGCCTTGGGGGCCTTGGGGGCTTTTTCGGCGGATCCAGCGGGAACGCGGGCGACCGATGCGCCTTTGGGCTTGGGACCGCGCTTGCCGGGGGTCGGCTTGGCGGCCGGCTCGCCGAGACCGGCCTGGCCGACGAGGGCCGGGGCGGCGGAGATCTCAGCGTCCACCACCAGTCCCGATGCGGCCTTGACCTTGGCGGGACGTCCGCGTTTGACGGGAGCGGCCACGGGGGCCGGGGCGGCGCCACCCATCAGCCGCGGCCGGGGGGAAGGCGTGAGCATGTCCGCCACCAGGTCAGCGGTAAGGAGGATCGACGCGGGCTCCGGAGCCGGGGTCTGGAGCGGGGCGACCCGCTCCAGGACCTCAGCGATCCGTTCCTGCACGGTTTCGGGGATCGACAGGACCTCGGTGGCAACCAGGGTCGGTTCAGAGGGCTTGCGATTGCCCCTGCCCCGCCTGCGGGAAGGACCGGTCTTCTCGGGAGCCTCATCGATCACCACCACGCCGTTGGTCTCTTCGTCCAGCGGTTTGGCGCTTTCGAACAGGGCGCGCAGACGCTCCCGCTCGTCCAGGGCGGCGCGCTGGGCATCCCGCCGTTCAAATTTCAGTTCGGCCTCGGTGGGCTCGCGCACCACGGCCGGGGCCGGAGCCGAAGCCGCCGGCCTGCGCCCTTCCTCGCGGCGCCCATCCTCCCGGCGCCCCTCCTCGCCGAGGGCTTTCTCGAAGGAGATGGGGGTGTCCCCGCCCAGGACCACCGTCTCGTCCTCTATCTCCACATGTTTTTCCCGGGAGGCGCGGGCCGGGACCTTTTCGCCCTCGGCTTCCTCGCCCCGCTCGATTTCCGCCGCCATCTCGCCGTACGGAATTTCCGGATCGGCCAGGATGACAATGTGGGATTCGTACACGTCTTCCAGGGTCGTCAATTCCTGACGTTTCTGGTTGAGCACCGCCATGGCGATGGCAGGCAGGAGTTTCACCCGGATCTCGGCGATGGGCTCCCGGCTGAGAATGGCCTTGATCCGGCGCATCACGCTGAGGACCAGGGCTTCGAGGCTCTTGACCTTGCCGGTTCCCTGGCAGGTGGGGCATGCCTCGTGGGAAACCTGCTGGAGGGAGGGACGCAACCGCTGACGGGTCATGACCAGCACGCCGAACCGGTTGATCTTGCCGACCTCCATCCGGGCCTTGTCTTCCTTCAGGCAATCCACCAGCTTTTCCATCACGGACCGGTTGTTGCCCTCACGCTTCATGTCGATAAAGTCGATGACCACCAGTCCGGCCAGATCCCGCAGCCTGAGCTGGCGGGCGGCTTCCGCGGCGGCTTCCATGTTGGTCTTGAAGGCCATGTCCTCGACGTTGTCGCCGGTGGTCTTGCCGGAGTTCACGTCAATGGCCACCAGGGCCTCGGTCTGGTCGATGGCCAGGGCCCCGCCGGAAGGCAACGGCACCTTGCGTCCGTAGATCCGGTCGATCTGCTCCTCGGTCTGGAACTTGGAGAACAGCGGCTTCTTGCCGATGTAGTGCTTGAGCACGTTCTGGAACTGGGGCATGGTCCGCTTGAAGAAGCCCTGGGCGGCGTGGTAGGTCTCCAAGTCGTCGATGTGGACTTCCTCGATGTCCGAGGTGAAGGCGTCCCGGAGGGTCCGGGTCACCACGTCATCCTCCTGCCAGACCAGACCCTGCCCCTGGCGGTGCTTGTACCGGTTCTGGACCTCCTTGTAGGTGTCCATGAGGTAGTCCAGGTCGCGCTGGAAGTCCTCCTTGGTGACGCCCAGGGAAGCGGTGCGAACGATCACGCCGAAATTCCTCGGAATCTCCAATTCGTCGATGAGGTGCTTGAAATGCTCCCGTTCCTCCCGGGATTCGATCTTGCGGCTGATGCCGTTGATCGGGTTGCCTGGAGTGAGCACCAGGTAGCGGCCGGGGAGGGAGATCTGGGCGGTCATCATGGCGCCCTTGCTGCCCAGTTCCTCGCGCACCGCCTGGACCATGATCTCCTGGTCCCGATTCAGCAGGTCCTGGATCCGACCCCGGCGGCCATCGGCGCTGACCAGATCCTTGGGCAGCTCGCCAATGGGCAGGAAGCCGTTCTTCTGGCTGCCGTAGTGGATGAAGGCGGCCTGCAGGCTCTGGTCCACCCGGACCACTTTGGCCTTGTAGATATTGCCCTTGATTTTCTCGTTATGGACGAACTCGATGTCGAAATCCGAGAGTTCTCCGTCCAGGAGGGTCGCCACACGGATTTCTTCTGAATCCGTGGCATTGATGAGCATGGTTTTTCTGGCCAAACGAGATCTCCTCGAATTGAAGCGTCCCCGCACTCGTGGCGGGCAGGCTTTTCGGATAGTGGGATGGGGGGGAAGTGGATTTTGGGATGGGGTAAAGAGCAATTTGGAATGGGGGGGTGGAATGATCCTGGTTTCAAAGAGAACATTCCGGGATGGATCGATTG
>Ga0302267_10002980_pt1 | contig 19835 bp, 13 predicted proteins | sample III_Bog_E1_3_FD_194555 | JGI IMG/M metagenome (GOLD analysis project Ga0302267, IMG submission 194555) | Peat permafrost microbial communities from Stordalen Mire near Abisko, Sweden - III_Bog_E1_3 | ecosystem: Environmental > Terrestrial > Soil > Wetlands > Peat | place: Sweden: Abisko... | reverse complement strand
CAGCGTACCGCCGGCGGCGTTGAAGTAGCGCATCGACGCGGTGCGCACTCGCCCGCACGAGACGAGCCAACTCATGGCTTCTTCGACCATTCTCTTGGACTGTCCGTAGGGGCTTTGCGGATTGATCGAACGCATCTCGTCAATGGGCATCTCGGTCTGATCGCCGTAGACGGCGCACGATGAGGAGAACACGAATCGTGGGACCTCTAGTTCAATGAGCGTCTGGAGCAGTCGCAATGTCGAGGCCACGTTGTTGGCGAAGAACACTTCGGGGTATTTCATCGATTCCCCAGGTTCGATGCGAGCGGCGAAGTGGACGCACGCGTCGACGGTGCCTATGGAGCGAATAAGCTCTTCATCGCCGCAGTCACCTTCCACGAACGTCGCGCCGACGGGCACATTCTTGGCGCGACCCGAAGCAAGATTGTCAACTGCAACGACTTCATGGCCCTTTGAGAGGAGCAGTTCCGCGGTCGTCGATCCGATGAACCCCGCGGCGCCGGTAACGAGAACTTTCACGACCGACACCTCGCGACACATTGCGAACCCACGGGACCGTTCGTGGTCGCACCGCTGTCTGAGAAGTGGCGTCGCGCGGTCATTCGTGGAATGTAACACGGGGGGCGATCTCCCGAGAATCGACGAACCGGCGAGGTCGTGTCGTCGGGTCACACAGAAGACGCCATCAGATGTCTGACGTCGGCGCGACGAAACATTTGCCCGCGGGAATCGTCTTGCATCCTCGATTCATTGAAAATCGGAGGACGAATGGTAGCGTCCTTTACTAAGGCGTCGCCTCGACGCGGCACACTCCTTACCGCTCAGGCTCGAAGGAATCGACACCGTATGGCAAAAGTACCGACCGCCCCGAGCAGTGAATCCGCGGCGTTCCAAAGCGCTGACGCACTGAGCGCGGCCCTCGACGAGGGACAGTTTTTCCTCGTCTATCAACCCACGATCGACTTACAAACCAACGCCTTCGCCGGCGTCGAGGTGCTCATTCGCTGGCGTCATCCCGAGCGCGGCGTACTCAGTCCGGACCAGTTCATCGACGAGCTCGAAGCGAGCGGGCTCATTCTCCCCGTTGGCCGCTGGACGCTCAACACGGCCTGCGCCCAGGGCACGGTGTGGCACGACCGGGGCTACCGATTCGCGATGTCGGTGAACGTTTCACAGCGGCAACTCGAGTCGGAGACCTTCAACGAGGACGTGGCCGCCGCGCTCTCTTCGAGCCGCTTCAATCCCGCGTTGCTCGTCTTGGAGTTCGAACAGAGTTTCCTCTTCGCCGAACACGAGCTCACGTTCTCGCGCCTCGCGCGCCTCAGGGCGCTGGGGGTGCAGTTGGCCGTCGACGACTACGAACCGGGCGAGTCGACGCTCGACGATCTCGTCACACTCGGCATCGACATCGTCAAGCTCGATCGCGACTTCATCTCACGCATCTCGTCCTCCGAGGAAGCGGCGACGCTCGTCCATCGTTTGGTCCAACGCAGCGAACTACAACACGTGCAGGTCATCGCGTCGGGAATTGAAGACTCCGCGCAGCGAGACCGCCTCCAAGGCGAGATGGTGCACGTGGGCCAAGGATTCTTCTTCTCCGCACCGCACGAAGCCCGGGACATCGATCGCTTCTTAGAGGACTTTGCCATCTTTTCGGGCAAGCCGCTGTAGCGTCACGGATGATGCGACCCAAGGGGGTGAGGTAGGTGCGCCGGGGAAGAGCGAAGGGTCAGAGTCCGCCCAGCGACGAGACTCGCGAAACCGGCGAGTCGTCCCGTCGCGAACTCAACGATAGAGACGCCGTTCGAAGTTCGCAGCGAATCGCGAGTCAACTCCACCAACTCATCGCGGCGTCGATCACGATGGGGGGGCTGCGCACCGAACGTGACATCCTCGAAAGTCTCGCGACGAGCACGCAGCGAGTATTTGACGCCGACGTCGCCGTACTCTCTCTAGAGTCCGGAGCGGCCGCCCCGCTGCGCGCCGAGTCTCGCCGGGGTCGCGCACCGAGATGCTTTAATCCCGAGGAACTCGACGGCGCGGACGTCGTACCCTTCGCACAGCGCGGCACCAGTATTCCGTGGGTCGATGGCGACTGGCTCGTCGCTCCGGTCCTTGAACATCGTGGCGTGGCGCGCGGCGTATTGGCGATTCGTCGCGGTGAAGATGAGTTCCTCCCCGAAGAGCGAGAGGTCCTGACGCTGCTGGCCCAGATGGCGTCCACGTCACTCGGGGCGACGGAGCTCAGTCGGGGCATCGAGGCCAGCGAGACGCGTCTACGAATATTGGTCGACACGGCGCCCGCCGGCATCATTGAGGTTGATCTCAATGGGGGGATTCGGTGGTGGAATAGGGCCGCGAGCAGGATCTTTGAGTGGCCGTCCTTTGACGACGACAACGTGGCTGACCAACACTTTCCCGACGGCGCGGCGGACGGTCTCGCCGCCTTGTGGGGTGACGTGCTCGGCGGGGCGTTGACCAGTACCCGCGACCTCGTCGAGGTCGAGATAAAAGGTCGTCGTCGTGACCTGACCGCCTCGGCGGCACTGCTTCCTTCGCCCGACAATGACATCAGTTCCATCTTGATGCTCGTCGACGACGTAACCGATCACCGTCAGTTGAAGGCGGAGGTTCACCACGCGCAGCAGATGGAGATCCGTGGTCGCGTCGCGAGCAGCGTGGCCCACGACTTCAACAACCTCCTGACCCTCATCTCGGGGTACGCCGAGATCCTGGCGAAGGACCTCGACGCTGAGTCCAAGTCGTTCGCCATGGTGAAGGACATCCAAGCGACGGCGTCGCGCGCCTCGATGCTCACGGCGCAACTGCAGAGCATCGGTCGAGCGCAGTCACTGGAACCGGAGGTCCTCGACCCTGTCGCGGTGCTCCAATCGAACGCGGAGGTCTTAGAGAGAATCCTCGGCGATGAGATCGACCTCCAGTGGTCGCTCGACGGTGCCGGTAGCGCAATTCGAGTCGATTCCGGACAGTTCGAACAGATGATCCTTAACCTCGCCATCAACGCCCGTGACGCCATGCCCGACGGCGGCGAACTGCGCATCAGTGTTGGTCCCATCGAGGCGGATCGTCTACGGCGCGAGCCCCGCGGCGACGCCGAACGCGACAGCGGCGACTTCGTCGTCATCACCGTCACCGATTCCGGGATAGGGATGGACGAGGAGACCCGCGCGCACTGCTTTGATCCGTTCTTCACCACCAAGGGACCATTCAAAGGGACCGGCCTTGGGCTCGCCGCCGCTCGACGACTCGTTGAGGGGAGCGGCGGCGTCATTAGGTGCCAGAGCAAACTCGGGATTGGCACCACCTTCGAGATCATCTTTCCCACGACCGATGAGGTGGTGCCGGAGACGACGAGTGTCCCGGTGGCCGAGCGACCGCGGGGATCGGCCACCGTCTTGGTCGCCGAAGACGACGACGGCTTACGTCAACTCATAGTCCGCGTCCTCAGTCGAAACGGTTACCAGGTCCTCGTCGCCGAGAGCGGCGAACGAGCCCTCGAGATTGCTGGCGCCTACGACAGCACCATTGATCTACTGGTGAGCGACGTGGTTATGTTGGACGTCGACGGCGCGGAACTCGCGGCCACCTTGCAGCGTACGAATCCCGCACTGCGGGTCCTGATGACTTCGGGCACCGCAGACGCGTCGGTCATCAGTCACTTAACGCCGGGGACGAGCGCATTCCTCGCGAAACCGTACCGTCCGAGCGCCCTTATCGATCAGGTACACGAACTGCTTTCGCGCCGCTAGCTGGGACGTTGGCTCGCGTTTGATACGTCGAACTTTCGACGTCGCGTCGCCGCGATTCAGCTGGCCACTTGAGGTTCGAAGCGGTAGCCGACGCCTCGGACTGTCTTGATCCACATCGGGTGATCGGGGTCCTCTTCGATCTTCGCTCTCAGGCGACGTATGTGTTCGGTCACGGTGGCCTCGTTCTGCCACTCACTCGAGGACGACCACACGTGCTCTAAGAGTTGTGCACGCGAGTACACCTGACGAGGAGATGATGCGATGAAACTCAACAAGGCGAACTCCTTGGAGGTGAGCTCCAGCAACTCGCCCCCGAGCCTCGCTTCGTGGGTGTTCTCATTGATCTGAAGATTCCCGAAGATGATATTGGGCTTTTCGATTTCGTGCTGTGACGCGTTGACGCCAGAACGGCGCAGGACGGATTCAATACGCGCCGTGACCTCACCCAAGGAGAAGGGCTTGACGATGTAGTCATCGGCCCCCAGTTTGAGCCCGGCAATGCGCTCACTCTCGAGTCCCCGACCGGTCAGGAAAATCGTCGGCACGTCACTGATGAGGCGTAACTCTCGCAGGACCTCTCGACCGTCTTCGCTGCCGAGCACGATGTCCAAGATCACGAGTTCCGGTTCCGTTGAAGCGGCGGCGCTCAACGCCGACGCGCCGTTTGCCGCCACCGTCACGTCAAAACCTTCGTTCGTGAGGTAGGTCTCGAGGAGCTTGGTGATCTCCGCATCGTCGTCCACGACGAGGATTCTGGTCACCGTCGCACCGCCAAGCGGAATGCGACTTCTCGTCGACGTTGGATGCTCACAAATCCTGATGAACGCGGAGAAGCTCCCAAGGAGACCGGTTCAACTTCTCGAAGAGTCTGCATAGTGCCCATTCTACGAAGTCCCCTCGGGAAATCGGGACTTACCAGAGCGTAGTTGCAACCTGTGCCCAAATCGTGATGCGCGCAATTGGCCCCAGGAACGCGCTGCGCGTTACGGCCGTTCCTGCGCTCGTGAGAGAAACCGGTTCAGCGCGTCGAGGGTCGCCATCGAAGAGGAGGTGACGTCGTTCTCCGACTGGGCGATGCCGAAGAGATCGGTACCTTCGGAGAACGGTCGAAAGGTGACGATTACTGGCCATCCGCGGACCGTCGCGACGCTGATCACCGTGACGAGGTAGAAGGGGATCGAGAACCCGAGTTCGCGCAGGGCCGCCACGGTCGCCTCGGCGCCGCCGAAGAGTTGGCCGCTGCCCGCCTTGCCGATGCCGACTCGGCCGTTGTAACTGAGCTCCACGTCACAACAACCACTCTCCACCGAGAAGTCGGCGCGCACCAGCGCCACCCGCACGGTCTGGGGCACGCGCGGCGAGATGACCTTGGAGGCGTCCTCGACGACGACCGTCGCGTCGGTGTAGTAGAGATTGACGATTTGCGTGGCCATGACGCGAATCGCGCCGGGGTCCTGGTCGTGGACGATGAGCGTCACCGCGTCGACGTCACCGTTCTCGCGGTGACGAATCTCCACGTTCAATACCCCAGAGAGCGAGCGCAGCTCGAGCTCGAAGTCTTCTTCGGTCGGTGACATCATCGGTGAGTAAACCCCTTTTTCTCATACAGGCGCGCGTCGGCGATCCGAAAGAGTTCCGCCGGATCGGTGGAGTCGCGCGGCGAGGACGCGGTACCAATAGTGAAGTTCACGAGTTCGCGCGCGGTCCCGAGGTGGCTCCGGAGGCGATCGGTGAAGCCCGCGGACTCGTTCCCGTCGGCGTTAGAAAGTATGACGCCGAACTCGTCGCCACCGATGCGCGCCGCTAAGTCGCCGCTGCGTACCGATCGGCGCAGCGCCAATCCGAACTGTCGGAGCAGATCGTCGCCGAAAGAGTGGCCCAACGTGTCGTTGATGTTCTTGAAACCGTTGAGGTCGGCCAGCACCAACGTGAAGGCCCAGCCGTAGCGGGCGCTGCGCACCGAGGCGGCCTGTAGCGCCGCGTCGAAGGTGCGGCGATTGGCAATATTCGTCAGTGCGTCGTGCGCCGCGCTGAAGCGCGCCAGGTGCAAGGAGAGCGCCAACTGACACGCCGTGCGCATCGCGTCTCGCTCGGCAACGGGCACGACGTCGGGCTCGCAGTAGACCCCCGGCGCGGAACCGAGACTGACGGCGAGGTCCAAACTCATCGCGGACCCGCCCGCGCGGAACATCTGCGTGCCGAAGGACTCGTGCGTGAGGACGACGACGGCGTCCTTCAAGGCGTAGCGCTCAACCAGGAGGTCGAGGACGGAGTAGATGAAGCCGATCCCTAACTCGGAGACCGCGAGCTCGTCGAGCATCGTTTGAAAGAGCCACGGCTCGTACTGCTGACCGGCTCCGTCGGCGCCCTCGGGCACCCCTTCGAGGGCCGGGGTCAAAATGTCGTACTCGCAAGTCCAAGTGTCAACTCCGCCGGACGAAGCAGCGAGAGCGGCACGCGACCGGCACTGAGCAGCGGTATGAGCTCCTCAGGTCCGACCGGGCGCGAAATCAGGTAGCCCTGACCGCGGTGGCATCCCAGAGTCAAGAGCTCTTCCACCACGTCACTCTGCTCGATACCCTCGGCGGTGACCCCAAGGTGCAGCACGTCGCCGAGTCGGATAATCGACTCGACGATGGCTCGGTCGTAGGCGTCTGAGGTGATGCCGGTGACGAAGCTCATGTCGAGCTTTAGGAGGTCGACCGGGAGGTGCTTGAGTTCGGTCATGGAGGCGAACCCGGTGCCGAAGTCGTCAATCGCGACCTCGACGCCGATCTCGCGAAAGCCCCGCAAAATGGCGGCCGTCTTTTCGGGCTCGTCCACCACCGCGTACTCGGTGATCTCGATGCACAGCCGTTCGCCGGGGATGTGGTTGACGAGGAGGCAGTTCTCGACGAACTCCACCAAGTCCGTGGCCGCGAACTCCGCCGGGGACATGTTCACGCGAACGACGAGCGGCAGTTCGGGGTACTCCTTCATCCACGCCGAGAGCTGGCGACACGCCTCGGCAAAGACCCAACGGCCGATGGTGAGCACCAAGCCCGTTTCTTCGGCGACGGTGATGAAGTCAGCCGCCGCCATGAGGCCCCGGTCAGGGTGCTGCCAGCGCACGAGGGCTTCGACGGACAACAACCTGCCAGTACGCAGGTCGACCTCGGGCTGGAAGTGCAGGCGCAGTTCGTCCTTCTCCAGCGCCTCGCGCAACATCAGTTCCATGCGCGAACGATCCTCGAGGGCGGCGCGCATCTCCTCATCGAGCAGTATCGCCTTGTTGCGGCCGCGCGCCTTGGCGACGTACATGGCCCCGTCCGCGGCAGCCAGGATGTCCGAGTCGGTCATGGTGGAGACCGAATCCGCGATCGCGATGCCGATGCTCGCGGTGTGACTCACCAGCTGCCCGCCGAGGTCCACCGGCGCCGCCACCAGTTCGAGGAGGCGATAGGCGCTCGCCTGCACCTCCATCTCACTGTTGGCCTCATCGAGCAGGACGACGAACTCGTCGCCGCCCAGGCGCGCGCAGTAGTCGTTCACGCGGATGCTGGTACGAATCCGATCGGCGATGGTAATCAGCAGCCGGTCCCCGTTGGCGTGGCCCAAGAAGTCGTTCATCACCTTGAAGCGGTCGAGGTCGATGATGAGCACGGCCGTGTCGCGGTGCGCGGCGCGGCGGAGCTTCAGTTCGCGCAGCAGAGCGCGCCGGTTCGGCAAGTCCGTCAGGTCATCGTGGAGCGCAATGTAGGCGGTGCGCTCTTCGGCGTCGATGCGCGCTTGGAGTTGGACCAACATCGAGGCGACGGCCTGGAGGGCGTTGATCTCGGCGCGCTTCCAGGAGCGAAGTTCGAAGTGGATGAACCCGAGCACGCCCCAGGTGGTGTCGCCCATCAACAACGGCACGGCGGCTCCCGCGAGCAACGTCGAACCGGCGCCGGCTTCCAAGCGCGCGAGGTACTCATCCGTCGCATCTTCCATGCCCGGGAGGTACGGCTCGCGAAGGTCCTTCGTCGCCATGAAGAGAGGATCGGCGTCGAAGCGCACCTCACCGAGCGGGTCGGGGCCGACGAAGCCCGTGCGGATCGGCCACTCGGCTTCGAGGATGCTGAGGCCTCGGACGTGGTCGTTACGCCGTAAGAGGGCGACGTCAGAGTCGAGGAACTCTGCCAGGACGCGCGTGGTCCAGGCGAGCACCTCTCGTCGCGTGGCGGCGGTCGCCGACATGAGACGCTCCGCGACTTGACTGACCAACTCGTCGAGACGACGCTGGTGAAGAAGCACGCCTTCACGGGTCGTCTGGGACGCGACCTTGCCAAAGAGACCACTAAAGGCACGGACAATGGAGATCTCGCGTTGGGACCAGACCCGCCCGTGGCGGGCGACCAACAAGGCGCCGACAATTTGGCCGTCGAGCAGTTCAATCGGCTCGACCAGGACGCCCCATTCGGTACGCGAAATGGTCCAGGTGAAGGACCCCAGCGGCTCGCTACCACTGAGCTGGTTTTGAATTCGCTCACGGATCAGTTCAAACTCGTGGGTGGCGTTCTCGCCGACGATCGGGTCGATGTTGAAACCAGGAATTGGCCGGTCCGAACTGGTGATCACCGCCACGATCTCGGCCCGGGGCGTGACGTGGTGGAGCGTCTCGACAACGAGTCGAGCCTCGTCGCCCACTTTCAAAGCGTCTGAGTGCGTGAGATCTCCCACGGGCTAACCGCCTTCACCAATAAATAGGCCTGATTTATAAGAGTAGCAGTGCCTTTTCGAGAGCGAAAGAGCGAACTTCTCAACGAAATATCAACATTTCGGTGGTTCGAGCCACGAAAGTGCGCTCGTTCAGGCCCGGTGGTTGTTCGACGGTGCGAGTTCCCCCGCGGAGTCGAGGTCGCGGATCAGGACGTGGCTGAGCGGACGACGGATGCTGTGGACCGAGGGCGGCGGCGCGTGAATAACCCGCATTACCATCGTCATCGTCTCGCCGTCCGCCAGGTTCCACGCCTCGTTGAAGCGTTTGGAGAGTTGGAACATCTCGTCTAAGTGCCGCTCGCCGCCTAACTTGACGAGATCGCTCTCGTCGGTGGCGTAGAGGAAGAGGGGCGACACGGGCTGAATCGCGAGGCCGTGGAGTTCCGCGCTGAGCCAGAATCGCTCAATCGCCGAACCACCGCGTACGTACCACGACGGATCCGCCCGAGGGACGGTGATGACCGCCAGAGCGGACGAGGAACTCACCATGACCTGGGTCCTCAGACCGAGCGTCTGGCCCCCACGCCATTCGGACAGGTGGTCCATGACGTCACGTCGCTTGATCAGCTCCAGCGCCCCGAGGCTTCCGGGGTCCATCTCGAGCGTGCGCACGTCCAGGCCCTCTTCTAGATCGTCTCGACCCGGCCAGCGCAACTCGCTGAGCATCTCGTGGTGCACCGTTGGAATAAGGAAGCGCAGTCGATCGGACTCCGCGAGGAGCACCGAGCACTCTTCGATCTTCTCGCGACTCGTCGCGATTCGCAGTCGAGCGCCCTCGCGTTCGACCCCGCGGCTCAAGGTGGCGATTGTCGCTTCGTCGATGGGCGAGGGCCGACCCAAGCGTCGGTTCGCGGCGCGCGTGTTCACCGACTCGTGCAGACGCGCGATCCCCGCGTCAATCTGGTGTCCGAGGCTGAGAGTGGCGACGTGACTCGATTGTTGGCCCTCGGGGAAGATCTTGACGGGACCGAGACGCTTTAAGTTAGCGGCCGCGACGCGGGCGTTGAAGAGCGCGGCGCCGATGGCGACGTAGCTGCCTCGCAGGCGCACGTCCATGGAGGACGTGCTGCGCTCGGGTTCGACGTAAAAACGAATCTCGTCACCTTCGGCCTCGAAGCGCCACGGCTGCACGTTGCCGCCCGAGGGCGCTCGGCGTGCCGCGTCGACAATGAGGTCTATCGGATCGGTACTCTCCGTCGCGGGATCCTCCGGCGGCGGCAGACGCAGTTGGGCTTCGGCTTCATTCGACGCGTCAACCGGCGCGAGCTGCGAAAGAATCTCTTCGACGTCGAAGCGCACGCGACCCGAAGGAAGTTCTCCCCCGAGTCCGAATCGACGCACGGCGGCGGCGACCGTGACGGCGCCGAGCGTGACCTCACTCGCCAACTGTGGCCAACCGGTGACGGTCTGACCGAGTTCGAAGAAGGACGCCGCGCCGCGCGCGGAGACTTCTGTGGCGCCGAGTAAGCGCAACACGAAGGGACTCTTCTGTGCCACAGTGAGCCCCGCAAGTTTTGTCGAGTCCATGTCGCCGAGGAGTCCGTGGAACATCGGGCGATCAGGCTCGAGGTCGTAGCGCTCGACGTCGAGAACGCCACGGTCGCTCGTCTCCATCACCACCGGAATGCCGCGCGCCCGGGCTGCCTCGCGGACGAGGAACTTCACGTCGAGTGAATCGCACTCTTCGACGACGAGGTCGAGTCCGTCGAGGAACGCACCAATGTTGTCAGTCGTGATTCCCTCAGGGATTACCGACACCCGGAGATACGGGTCGATCTCGGCGATCCGTCGAGACGCCACGACCGCCTTATTCACGCCGAGATCGAGGACGCTCGCGGGAATGCGGTTGAGATTGGACAATTCGATTGTGTCAAAGTCCGCGAGACGGAGTTCACCGACGATCCCCTCCATCGCGAGTACGTGGGCGATCGAGTGTCCCGCACTCACACCGACAACGCCGATACTCAGGGTGCGCAGCCGCGCCTGCTCGTCTCGCGTGAGCTTGTTGTGATTTCGGTCCAAACGGAGTTGAGAGAATGCTCGAGGTCCAAGCAAGCGCACGACAGCGCGTCGCCAGGGGTAGTACACCCAGCGTTGACCTTCGTCGAGAATCGCCTTCGCGGGGCTGGGGACGATTTGGCCCAACTGGAGACGTTGCTCTTCGAAACGGTCCACAATCTGGAGCGACGGGTCTTCGCGCAACACTCGAAGAACTTCTCGTTGTGAGCGTCCGGCGACGTCCAGGACGATGGGGCGTCGTGACTGCATCGCCGTCGAGTTTTCCCCCGTGACGCCGGCGCCCTCGGACACGGGTCCTCGAGCGAGCTGTTCACCCTCGAGACGGAGGGCTCGTTGATTCTCAGGCGAGGAGAGTTCGTAACTGCCGGTGCGGTAGTAGGCCGCGGCGATGGTTCGGTACCGCTCGTCCGGGAACGGAACGGACTGCGTGCCGACCATCTTCGCCCCCGTGACATCGCCAACGGGCAGCAACCGGTCCGACACCGCCGCAATCGCGAACTCCGCGCCGAGCCAGTTCATGGCGTGGACGAAGCACCTCGACATCGCGGTGGCGAGGCGCTGTCCAATGACCGCCTCGCCCTTGGACCACGCGCCCTTACTCTCGAGTGCCCCGTGGCGCACCTCACGGTCGATCAGCGCCCCGATCTCGGCGATCTCGGGTGAGGCAGCCATCTCATCCATCAGATTGGCCTGGTGGCTGCCCTCGAGGGGTCCGTGGTAGCGCACGCCCGCGACCGCCTCGCCACTGGGAGCGAAGCCCAGGAAGAAGAGGGGAATGTCGGCACCGTCTTCGAAGTCGCGACGACGAAGCGTCTCTTCGAAGCCGTAACTGCGGTAGACGCCTTCGGCGCCGTTCAGGTAGATCTGCCAGAGGTCGGGCCGTTCGAGCGGGTGGTGCCCTTCGAAGCGAACACCGGACGCTTCGTCGATGAAACTTGCACCGTATCTATAGCGACGACCCACGACGTTTCCCACAAGCGACCCTCTCGACGCGACGAATTTGAAGTGACATCGGACCCAATGATCCGTCGACTTGCTTAAATCATAATTTGCACACTTGAGCATTTGAGGGAGGCTCAAGGGCCTTGTTGGTCGAGGCATCGTGATTCACTACCAGTTCTAAGGTCCCGATTCTCAAGCGTGAAGCCGTGGTGTGTCAGCGAGTGAACGCCGAATTTCATGACGGCCTGGCGTAGCGTAGAGGGAAACCTTCGACCGCTTCGTCGATGACCACGAGGTACGCGTACGTGTTAGCCCTATTAATCATTATCTGCGCCCTCTTCGGTCTCGCGGTGGGCTCCTTCCTCAACGTCGTGATCTACCGCGTACCTCATCACGAGTCGATCGTGTCCCCGCGTTCTAAGTGCCCGGTCTGTGAACATCCAATCCGCGAGCGTGACAACATCCCGGTGCTGTCCTGGCTGATCCTTCGCGGTCGCTGTCGAGACTGCGGCACGCCGATCTCCCCGCGGTACCTCGTCGTCGAGCTCATGGGCGGCGCCTTGTTCGCCGGTCTCGCCGCTCGTCTCGGCTACAACTGGGACCTGCCGGCGTTTCTGGCACTGCTGTCTGGTCTCCTCGCCCTCGCCTGTATCGACCTCGAGCACTTGCTACTGCCGAAGAAGGTGATCTACCCGACCCTCTTGATCGTCGCGGTATTCCTGGTGATTGCGGCGGCGGCGTACGACTCGTGGGACAAGTTGCTCGTCGCGGTGATCTGTGCCGTCGGCTGGTTCGTGGCTTTTTTCCTGCTCAACCTGGCGAGTCCTCGGGCCTTGGGCTTTGGCGACGTGCGACTGGCTCCGCTGCTCGGTCTCGGGCTGGGCTGGCTCGGGTGGCGCTACGTCATCTTGGGTTTCTTCGCGGGCAACGTCATCGGCGCAGTCGTTGGCGTCGTGCTGATCGCCACCAAGCGAATGGACCGCAAGCAGCCGGTGCCCTACGGCGTGTTCTTGGCTCTGGGCGTCGCCGTTGCGGTGTTCGCCGGACCAGAGATCCTCGTCCACTTCCAGCAGTACCGCTAAAGCATCTAGTAGACGATCTCCATGCGCAGTCCGTCGCTGTCCCACTCGCCGTCGCTTGGAATTCGCTTGGCCGCTTTTGTGAAGACTCGTCGAGCGGTCGCCAACATCGCGGCCGCGTCGTAGAGCTTCTCTATCCGTACACCGGCGAGTTCTTCCTCCAGGGGCATGTCGAGGATCTTGTCGATACCGGGAATTCGCTTCTCCAAGATGTCGCGTCGTTCGTCGCGACCAACCTCGATCTTCTTCGACGTGCCGAGGGGAACGTTGCCGTTCAAGAAGTAGAAGCTCAGTTCGGGATTACCCTCATAGACGGTGCGCTGACGGTAGGACGACATCTCCTTGGCGACTTCTTGAAAGCTCGGCAACAGCGTCGCGGTGACCGCGTCCACGTCGTCATCCGGAGCAGGAATGCCCTGGAGCACCGACGCGCGCAGCGGCGCGTTGTGCAGGACCTTCCCTCGGGCGCCGAGGAGGCGTCGGGCTTCTAGGTCGCACATTCGCGGGCCCTGCTCGGGGTCGTCGCGGTACCCGACGGGCGCCGCGATGACGATGGTCGCGAAAGAGGGCCGCTCATCGAGCGCCTCGATGATCGACTCGTAGACCCGGGGTGGCTCGGGCGCGAAGGTCGAGCCTTGCACTTTCGCGCTCGCGACCAACCATCGCCCCCGGGTGGGTACTACGCCCGCCACCACGGAATAGGGAAGCTCAGGACCCCTACGAGGACTCATGGTTCGACTTACACCCTAGATCGTGTGATTTCCAACTGTTCGAGGGTACGAACTAACTCTTTCGGGTGGGCACAGACGCTCATGGCGTCCTCATACGTCACGACGTCATCGGCGATGAGGATCGCCAAACTGCTTTCCAAAGTCTGCATCATCTCTTTGGTGTTGGTGAACATGACGTTCGCCAATTGGTTCGAGCGACCCTCACGAATGAGGTTGCGCACGGGATTCGTCGCAATCAGCACCTCGTAGGCGGCGACCATGCCACCGCCGATGCGCGGCACGAGACGTTGCGCGATGATGGCGCTCAATGACGACGCCAACTGCACTCGCGTCTGCTCCTGGCGCCAGGCGGGAAAGACGTCGATGATGCGGTCAATCGCCTGCGGCGCGTCGTTGGTGTGCAACGTCGCAAAGACGAGGTGGCCGGTTTCGGCCATGGTCAGGGCAATCTGAATCGAATCGATGTCGCGCATCTCACCAATGAGGAGGACGTCGGGGTCCTCTCGAAGGGCGGAACGCAGCGCCCGGTCGAAGGACGGGCTGTCGAGACCGACCTCGCGCTGTGAGACGGCCGAGGTCTTGTGATTGTGGACGTACTCAACGGGGTCTTCAATCGTCAAGATGTGGGCCGCTCGCGTCTCGTTGATCTTGTTGATGATCGCCGCCAACGTGGTCGATTTGCCCGAACCCGTCGGACCGGTCACCAGGACAAAACCGCGAGGCTGCTCGGAGACCCACGTTGCCGCGGGTGGGAGTCCCAGGTCATCAAACGTCGGAATCCGTGCCGGGATGATTCGAAGCGCCAGCGCGGTCTGTCCCCGCTGGGTGAAGATACTGCCTCGGATACGGGCTCGGTCAGAGTAGGAGAAAGCAAAGTCAACGTCGAGTTGGTCCTTAAAGATCTCGAGCTGCCCCGGGGTGAGCAACGGCTGGGCGATTTCGTCGATTTGAGGACCCGTCAGGATGGGTGCCCCCTCAAGTGGTCGCAGGGCTCCATCGACGCGTATTCGGGGTGCAGAGTTCCCCGATAGCAAGAGGTCGCTGCCCCCCGCTTCCCAAAGTTTGTCAAGCCACGGTTCTATGCCCGACGATTTGTAGTCGCTCACGAGCTCACTTCCTCTCGATTAGGGCCACGGTAGCAAATGGGACGCATCAATTGACGAGATCTGCGACAAAAAATCAACAATTGGACGTTATTTGACACCGGTGCAAGATCCCGGTCCCGTGTAGAGAAGCCAAGGGGCATTGGCCCCGCTCCCGGGGATGTCCTGGGCCGGCACTCCCGACGGGACTAAGTTTCCTGGCCCATTGCCGTCGCCCGCGCCCGAGTAGGTGTAGTTGGGCGCCGTGCCGCCCCGCTGTTCTCCGGTCGCTACGTAGAGTTCCTCACTGTACGTTCCAGAGGACTGCAAAGTCCACGTCAAGGTGAAGGCGTAGTGGGGGTAGTTATTCGGCCACGTCTGGATATACGGTGCGCCGTAAGAAGTGGAGGACAATATGGCTTCTGCCGTCAAGGAGGAGTAGGTCGATGGTGGGTTTCCGCCACTCCCTTGGACATTATCGAACTGCGTCGGATTTTGGGTATTGAAGTCCGCCAGAGCCGAGGTCACCGTCGCACCGTCCGCCTCACAGGCCGCGACCGCAGTCTTACTACCGATCCCGGTAAGTGCGTAAATCACGACTGCGGCGAGAATGCCCAGTACGACAATCACGATGAGAATTTCGATCAAGGTGAAACCCTCGTCCTCAAGTCCGCGGATCTTCAGCTTTTTCAAAGTATGAGTCACGACCTGCGCCCCCTGTCTAGATACCGCGTCACGATACTGTCACGAATGCCGAGAAAATTGCGGGATGAGGAATTACAAAGGTCCGGCGAACGTCAGAACTTCCATGGACTGTTTGAGGTCATTCATCGAGCGATCTCGTCGATCAAGCCGTTACAACCAAAGTGCCCGGCACAAAGGCCGGGCACTTTGGTACTACTTGTTAGTACAGGTGAATCAGGCAACACCAGCGCACGACGACGGACCCGTGTACGGGTACAGCGCCGGTACCGTGGTCGTCAAACCCGTGCCAACTGGGGTGGCATTGTTGATGATCGATGAGGTGAGGGCGCCGTTCAGGGGTCCAGCGGAGTAGGCAGGACCAGTGGCGTAACCGTCACCAGTCACGACGAACAGCTGCGCGCTCCACGTAGCCGCCGTAGCAGGAGATGCCACGCCGGGCGACGTCAGTACCCAGCCCAATACGAAGCCGTAGTGAGAAGGGTTACTGGGCCACGACTGGATGTAGGGACCCTGGTAACTGTTCGAGGAAAGGATCGACTCCATTGCGGCGTCAGTAGCGGGGGTCGTCGCACTGGCTGCAGGGGTGCCAATCGCAATCGTTCCCACTGTGTTCGAGACACCAGCGCTGTACGTCGTGCCTGCGGCGTTGAGGCCGTAGTACGTGTAGCCCGATGCGGCACCAAACGTCGTAGGTGCCGAAGGCGTCGTGGTACCACCGCCGGTGACGTTGTTGAACGTCGTCGGGTTCTGCGCGTTAAAGGCCGCGAGAGCCGTCGACACGGTCGCACCGTCTGCCTGGCATGAGGCCAGGGCACTCTTACCGGTGATCCCGCCCAATGCGAAAATAACCACCGCAGCGAGGATACCGAGCACGACGATAACGATGAGGAGTTCGATCAAGGTGAAACCATCGATCTCTCCAGCATCCCTACGGCGCTTTAATCGTTGATAGGTACTAATCATTTATTGCCCTTTCGTCCACGGAGCGCCGACACTCGGAACTGCCCTGTTCTGGTTAATTGCACAAATTATACGAGACTGAAGTGCGATAAATGACTATGGTGTAACTACATTTCGGCAATTTTCGCCAAAGTCTCCATTTCGCGAGAAACGCACAATATAGGTCTTGACCAGTACTTTTCCGGGAACCGTACGGATTCATCGCGCGACAATCACGAAGTATTCGGCAATCGAGCCACAATTTTCGGTCAGCTACTCCCTTGCTACTCCACGATGAGTTCTCCGCCCTTTCAAGGCCTAAGTGAGGCTGAATTCGATGATCTCGATTCCAACGCCGACAGACTTTTAGGCGACGGACAACTCGCCAATCATGCGCGGCCGAAGTTCAAAGGGCTCTTCGCTCACTACCTCCGAAATAGTTTTCTCAACAAAATGTATCTTTGCTGAGATCCGGAATGGATCGCTGAACCAGTGACTATCTCTCAAACGTGAAATTTCACGCAGGCTCTTTATGAACGGCTATGAAAGTGTCACCGTTGTGGCGGCAGAGGATGTAGCTTGCCAGTTGGCGTCAGCGGCCTTGGTGGCGGTCACGTAGCACGTACCGGATGTCGTCGCAGTCAATACTGCGCCCGTCACCGTACAGCCCGAGTCAGACCCGTTCGCCACCGTGTACGTGACGGCACCCGTACCGGACCCCCCGGTCGTCGTCAGCGGCGTTCCGGTGTGGCTGCCGGTCGTCGACGTCACTACGAGAGTTGCCTGACTTCCGTTCCCAACAGAGAAGTTCTGGGTAACTTGCGCCGCGCCGTATTTGGAGTTACCAGGGTCACTGAAATCGATGACGCAGTTCCCAACACCCACGAACGAGACGACGGCCATTGAGACGCCGCTTGGTGAAACGGTACACACCGACGGCGTGCCCGCACTAATGGTGACGCCATCGTTTGACGGCGAGGCCGCCGTGGCGGTGTAGGTCATACCCCCCACCACCGCAGCGGTTGGCGCCGGGGACGTAATGATGATGGTGTTGGAGAGTTGGCCGTTAAGACTCCAGTCTTCCAACGTCATTCCTTGACCGCACGACAGTCCGTCCTGAGAGATATTGCACTGCTGGGTGAATGGGACGGCACCCTGCGGGGGGTAATCGTCGAAGGCGACGACCGCTTGCAAGAGCGGATTCGCGGCGCACTGCAAACCTCCGGCGCTGTAAGAGAGCGCGGCGAGCGCCGGAGTCAATTGACACGCGGAAAACGTGACGATGCGAGTTTGCTCGCTCGTAAGGTTCTCGGTGGTGCTGCACCACACGGCGACATTGATGGCGGGATTCGTAGATTTCCCCGATTTGAAGCTCAGGCTTGAATCAACGGTGCCCGAACCCCAGCACGGAGCGGGCGACGTGGCCGCCAATTGCCCCGTCATCGAGAACGACGGATCTGACGGGACGGGATTGACGCGCACACTCTCAATCGCTACTTTTGTTGCCCCGCTCGCGGCGTTCTGAATGGAGCTGATGGATGCAAAATTCGTCGTGTTGCGAAGGTCGTTCGTAGCCCACGTAGCGAGCGCCAGCACGATCAGGCTCACCGAGACGATGTAGACGAGCGCCAGTATCAAGATCGCGCCGGCTTCGTCTCCCGGCTTCCGGCGTGGGGCACCGTCAGGAGCGACACGAGACGCAGCGCTGGTGGGCACTGCCGCCTTTCTACGTGTGGCAACGTTCTTGAGAGATCGGATGGGCTGCATCTAGATTCTTACGCTCATGTCACCGTGAAGATCGAGCCACTCGTGGCAGTACCGCCGTCTCCGTTGGTGACCGTAATGGTGTGGGTTCCATTCGGGGCGCTGGCCGACACTGTGATGTTGACGGTCAGTGAGGTGGCACTCACGTAGGTCGTCGAGTTAACGGTGACACCAGTCCCGGAGAAGACGGTCGCCAGGCTGGCGCCGGCCACGAAGCCGGTGCCGGTGACGGTCACCGAAACCGTGACGCTCTGAGCTTCGGTATTTGGGCTGACACCCGTCACCGTCGGCGCCACGTTCACGGTGAAGATCGAACCACTCGTCGCAGTACTTCGATCGCCGTTCGTGACCGTGAACGTTCTGGTGCCAATCGCGGCGCCCGCCGCAATTGAGATATTGACCGTCAATGACGTCGAACTGACGTAGGTCGTGGAGTTGACGGTGATGTTGGTACCGGAGAAGACCGTCGCCAGACTGGTGCCGGTCACGAAGCCGGTACCGGTGACGGTCAAGTTCTGGCTGACCGCTCCCGCGCCTCTCGACGTGGGACTGACGGCCGTCACCGTTGGTGCCGCCGTGACCGAGAAGATGGCGCCGCTCGTCACCGTACCGGCGTCAGGGTTGGTCACGCTGAATCCGCTTGAAGCGATGGTCGCTCCACCGTTAACACTCACGGTGACGGTCAGTGTGGTGGAGTTCACAAACGCCGTCGAGTTCACGGTGACGCCCGATCCGGTCGCGAGTACGGTTGCGCCACTCTCGAAGCCAGTGCCCGTCAGCGTCAGGGCCTGACTTATCGCACCTTGGTCGAGCGACGACGGGCTCACGGACGTCGCGGTGGGTGGCGGGTTCACCGTGAAGATCGAACCGCTCGTCGCGGTACTGCCATCACCGTTAAGGACGCTGATGGTGCCGGCACCGGTGGCGGCGTTGCTGGCGACCGTGACGTTGACGGTGAGTGACGTGGCGCTGACGAAGGTGGTGGAGTTGACGGTGATACCGGTCGCCGAGAAGGTTGCGGTCGCGCCAGTAATGAAGTTGGTTCCCGTGACGGTCAACGACTGGTTACTCGTGCCTTGAGCACGTGACGACGGGCTCACGGCCGTCACGGTCGGAGCGGCGTTGACCGTGAAGATCGAGCCGCTCGTCACGACACTGCCGTCTCCGTTGGTCACGGTGATGGTCCGGGTGCCAACCGTGGCGCCGCTCGCGATGGAGATGTTGACACTCAGCGACGTGGCGCTGTTGAACGTCGTCGAGTTCACCGTGATGCCGTTGGTGGAGAAGGCCACCGTGGCGCCCGTGATGAAGTTGGTTCCGGTGATGGTCAAGTTCTGGTTTACGGCTCCCGCGTCTCTCGACGTGGGCGAAACGGCCGTCACGGTCGGAGCGGCGTTGACCGTGAAGATCGAGCCGCTGGTCCCATTGCCCGCATCAGGATTGGTGACCGTAATAGCTCGCGTCCCCACTAGGGCACCACTGGAAATTGAGATGTTGACGGTCAGTGTTGTGGCGTTGACAAAGGTCGTGGAGTTGACGGTGATGTTGGACCCAGAGAAGGAGGTGGTCGCGCCACTTACGAATCCGGTGCCGGTGACGGTCAAACTCTGGCTCACGGCTCCGGCGTCTCTCGACGTGGGCGAAACGGCCGTCACCGTCGGTGCCGCGTTGACGGTGAAGATCGAACCGCTGGTGGCGCTGCCGGCATCGGGATTCGTCACGGTGATGGTGCTCGTTCCGACCGTCGCGCTACCGCCAATCGTGACGTTGACGGTCAGTGTTGTGGCGTTGACAAAGGTCGTGGAGTTGACGGTGATGCCAGTGCCCGAGAAGGTGGTGGTGGCGCCACTCTGGAAGCCGGTGCCGGTGACCGTCAGGTTTTGAGCCGTCGCGCCTTCGCCGCGCGACGTCGGACTCACGGCCGTCACGGTTGGTGCCGCGTTGACGGTGAAGATCGAACCACTCGTCGCAGTACTGCCATCACCGTTGGTCACGGTGATGGTCCGGGTACCTGGTGTAGCGGAGCCCGAAATTGAGACGTTGACGGTCAGTGACGTGGCGCTATTG
>Ga0302267_10002975_pt1 | contig 19849 bp, 15 predicted proteins | sample III_Bog_E1_3_FD_194555 | JGI IMG/M metagenome (GOLD analysis project Ga0302267, IMG submission 194555) | Peat permafrost microbial communities from Stordalen Mire near Abisko, Sweden - III_Bog_E1_3 | ecosystem: Environmental > Terrestrial > Soil > Wetlands > Peat | place: Sweden: Abisko... | reverse complement strand
CCCATCGGTCATTGCGACCAACAAGAGCTTTCAATTTAAGCAAAGCGCGGCGAGCAGATGTGCCCGCATCTTATAGCTCTTTACAACTACAGCCGCGTGCCCCATCTTCGCCGGGCTTCATTACGGTTAAGGCGGCATAGTTCCATCTATTTATAGCTTCTTATGGCCTTTTCCGTGTACGCTGCAATCCTTGGACCACGCCTCCAGAGTCACTAAATCGCCTCGCGCTTCGGCGAACCCTCAAAGCTCCTAACAACCTCAATCAGCCAGACAAGGTGTCGATTGAGTTCGCCAAGTTCCTCCGCCGGCGCACAGGCTTACACTGGTAGGGAATATCAATTACGCCCAATGAAGTGCTGTTGTGCCGGAAAACGCGGCAGGGCTCTGGAGAATGACTTCGTGTACCAAGGATCGTGAGGACAGAATTGAGTTTACGGCGCCGTCACCGATTCGGAATTGGAGGTTTTTCGAAGCATTCTTTCGATCTCACGCCCCCTGAGAATTTGCGCAATGCCATTCGGAGTGGCGATGTGGCGCAGCTAAATTCGATCCTGAAGCAGCATCCTGATCTTGGTCAAAGCAGAGACAGGCGAAGCGGGGCGACACTGCTCCACGGATCTGCATTCTTCAACCAGCCCGAGATCGCAAATTACCTGATCGAAAATGGTGCACCCGTAGACGCGGGAGACAGACGAGGTTCCACCGCGCTGGCGTGGGCCGCGTCCAAAGGCCACAAGGCCATCGCGGAACTGCTTCTTTCGAATGGAGCCAATGCGAACGCCAAAGACCAGGGCGGATTTAATGCGCTGTACTACGCCGCATCGGGTGGTCAGTTGGATCTTGCAAAACTGTTGCTGTGCCAGGGCACTGATCTGAATGCTCAGAGCAATGACGGATGGACGGCATTGCACACCGCGGCGCACAGAGGCCATTTGCAAGTAGTGGAATGGCTTGTAGGGAATGACGCAGACGTGAATGCAACAAATTCGTGGGGCCAGACACCGTTATTTTGGACAGCAGCCGGAAATGACGGACCAGCCGCTGAAATGCCCCCGAAAATGAATGTCGATAAAACACAAGGAACTGAGGCCGGAAAGGAAGAGGCGTCGACTGGTTCGAAAAAGATCGAAGTTGCAGAATTCCTGCTTGCAAGAGGAGCAAACGTCAATGCGAGCGATGAGCTAGCCGAGACTCCGTTGTATTGTGCGGCGTACGTAGGTGACCTCGAAGTTACTAAGTTGTTGCTTGCCGCAGGCGCTATGCTGAATGCCACCGCAAAGGACGGATGGACAGCCTTGTGCGTTGCCGCTAAGCGTGGACACACCGAAGTGGTGAAATTGCTCCTTGATCGGGGTGCCGATGCCGCTCTCAAAGTAAAGAATATCTACACGCCATTTAACTACGCAGTACTGAATGGGCGCAGAGAGGCCGCCGAATTGTTGCTTTCATTAGGCCCGAAAAACGAAATGATGGTGAATGCTCGTTGCCCCGGGTGCGGCTCGACAAAGCAGATTCTAATAAGCGCACCATTGCTTGTTTCCGCTCGACAAACGCGGAAGCTCCTCCGCTGTACAGTATGTGGAGCGATATGGTCGAAAAGGAAAATCGAATTGCGAGCCTCGGGATCCGGCTTGTTCGCCCTATTCCTGGCGGCATTTTACGGTATCTACGCGTTCCACGACCCGCACGGAATGGAGATTCTCAGGTTTGCGCTTGTTGTGTGTTGGGCCGGGATTGCACTTGGACACTTCAGCAAGTCTTCTAAGGGGCCACACACCTGGATTCAGGGCGCACCTCAAAGCTCCGTCACGGAGTAAGACCCGCACATCCCCCTACCTAAACCGGCTAGAAGCAAACGCCGCGGAAAAAGCTTCCGTCCACCCCGGAACCGGTTCCCCATTCGGCCCGCACTGCGAACATAGCGGCGCGGACCCGTTCGGCGGCACCTCCGTAGGAATCGGAAGACTAGGTGCCGGCGGCTGATTGATCGCCAAATAATACCCATGCTGGTAGTTCCAGTTATCGGGAATCCCATACGGGGCCGTCATATTTTCAGGCCATGGTTGTGCCGGCCCCGCGTGCCCCAGCGCCCCATGCCACCACGGATGCCCCACAGCAATAATCCCCGAAGCAAGATTGCCGATCGGAAACGCCCAGGTCAGCACTTCGTCCTTTGCGGATGACAAAACGGAAATCTCCCCAATCTTCCCCGCCGCATCCGCAAACTCGTTCGTCAGTGCATTGTAATCCACCGCGCCCGCCATGATCGTTACCTGCCGCACCGGTAAACTCATATGCGAAATTGTCGAAAGTATCACCCGCGCCCCAAGGCTGTGCGAGGCAAACGACACGCTCGCCGCAGTGGCAAAGTTGGCGTCCACAAACTCCGCAATCATCACCCCGGCATCGTCCGCAACCTTGGCTTCCACCCCGTAGTCCAGCCCGTGCGCCCAGATCGAATCCCCCGGCCACAGCAGCCCTACAAACGCAGACGCCTGCGGCAATTGCAGAATGCTGCCCCAGTTTGAGAGGCAGGCAATTCCGTCCGAACGGTTCACGTTGAACCCGTGCGTCGCAATCAGCACATGCCGCCCCCGCACCGACGCAACCAGCTCACTCAACGCGAGCCCCATGTAGTCATTCAGGCTCGTGCCCTGGTTAGCCGCAACAGAAGTCGCCAGTTCGCCGCCTACGGCCGAAAGCCGGCAATCGATAAACTGAGTCATCACCGCCTACTTTTTCTTGACAACCTGCATAGCGTTCACAGCCGCTGCCAGCGCACTTGAAAGGTCCTTCGCCACCGGGGCCAGCGGAGTCGCCAACAGCCCTACGAGCACGGAGAGCGCCAGCTCCTGCGACTTCCAGAATCCATCGCCCGTCAGCGTCCATCCCGCAGCCACAGCCAGCAGCACGGCCACCAGTGCCGCTAATCCCCGCGACATATTTCGATACTTCTGGTCTGAGCACTGGTACGCCTGATCCAGCAGCGCCGTCACAATCAGGTCGAAGCGCGCATACACATCCACTTCCGCTTGTGCCAGCGACGCCCCCGTCGAAATCTTCGTTGCAACCGACCTCAGAATGACTGGATCCACATTGGTCTTCGCCGCCAGTGCCTCTGCATTTCCGGCGGCCATATGCAGCTTGACCAGCGATTTCGCGATCGCCTTCTGGCTCACCAGGTCATTCCCATTCACCCAGTTCGCCTCCACCGTTTCCAGCACATTTTTACGCGGAAGCGTGTTCACGGGCCTGGTCGGAAGACCCTCCCCCGTCTGGTCCGGCGTCAAACCGGCCACCACGTCTTTAATGTGCTTCAGGCCGATCCGGTTGAGCCCGGGAAGCACCGCCTTCGAAGCGTCCACCACTCCAAACGCTGCCGTCCCCAGTCCTCCAATGGCGCCCACAATCTGGCTGAGCGGCATCTTCTCCAAATCCATATGCATACTGCCTGGATCAACGAACATGGTTCACTCCACTCCAGCGGCTCTCCAATGCCTGTTGAAGGAATCGACAGATCAAAGTGGCCTTTTCATCAAGGAAAAGCCACCTCGTACAAGGTTTGCAACTCGACGTAAATTGGAGAACTGCTCACAATCACAAGCATGTATATAGGCAATCCCGCTCAAAGTAAAGGAGATTTCGCCAGGGTGTCAGTTAGAACCAAACCGCTTATAGTCCCGGAACTCCATCGTATTCGTCAGCGCCTCGTGCATTCCTTTCTTCACATCCAGTTCCGCGCTCACCGGCATCAGGTACTTCAACCCATTGATGGCTACAAAATCATAGTCCACATCCATCGCCGTACCTTGCGTGGGAATATCCGCCGGCAGATCGTCTGCCTTCAACGTCACCCGCCGCACACGCCGTGTGTTGCTGTCGATAAACACCTGCCCACTGAACCCCACAGTCAACTGTTTCCCATTATTCCCGGTCACTGAGAATGAAGAATTCCCGCGATCCACGCGATAATCAAACACCTGAACCGTCGCCCCGTTCAACACCGCCGTCGCATTCCATTTGAAGTCCGCCTTCGACGCCTCACGGAACACCGCCTGCAGAATCCCGCCAAACTCCCCTGAAGAAAAAATCCCCTTCATGCTTCCGCGTTCCGTATGGCTGGCGTTCCCATTCAATTCCAGCATGGTCCGCGTTTCAACTCGGTCCTGGTAGCTCAGCATCTCAACCAGCGAGTCAATCGACCGCCACTTCCCATCTCCATTCGAATCGACAGCACGCTTCGTAACTTCCGTGCACTCAAAATTCGGCAACGATTCGATATAGCCAAGCGCACGCTCCCGCGCCCCCTCCAGAAGCTGATGTGCATCCTCCTGCGCCAACGCCGCTACGGGCTTATCCAGCGCCGTAATCGCCAGCAGATTTGGCGCATGCGGCGGCCCTTCCAGCGCTCCTCCCGCTGCACCCTCACTCAACCCCGCCATCTCCAGCGAATTCGTATCATCCGCCGCTCCTGCCGTCCCCGTCACCCGAAATTTCCCCGATTGCTCCGCCGTCTTCCCACCCTGATTAAGGAACGCCTTCACCTCGTAGTCCCCAGGCGCCAGCGACCCCGACTTCACGCTCGCCACATACGACATCGCAGTATGCTCGCCATCCGCCTCCAGCAGCGGCGTCCTCGGCCCCGCCTTCCCATTGCGGATCAACTCCATCTCCAGCTTCATGGGCTCATCCGACGCCGGGTCAGGATGCAGAATCAGAAAGAATGAAGCATCCTTTGCATTCGCCGGCAACTCCCCTGTCAAATTTGGTGTCACCTTCGAATGCTGATAGCGCATCGGCTCCAGCGGATCCCCATCGTCCGCCGCCTTCGTCCGCACCAGCACCATGTCGCTCACCGACACAACTCCCGTCATGTCCGGAATCTCAAAGTCCCGCCGAATCGCCCCCGCCTTCCCGCTGTTCTGGTCCAGCACCGCAACCTCCATCGTGTACTTCCCCGGCGTCGAAACAAAATGCCTTTCCAGCGCAATCGTTGCCGACCCATCCCGCTCCAGCGTCTCCTTCGCCCCGCGCTTCTTCACGTCTTCGCTATAGTGTTCAACCACCGTTCCGCTCGTATCCCGGATCTGCGCCACAATCGACACGTGCGCCATCGACACATGCGACTTCTCATCATCCTTCGTCGCCAACTCTGCCAGCGGAACCTCCACCGCCATCGTGTTGCTGTTTCCATTCGGCAAATCGCCAAACCGCAACACCGCAGCATCGAATTTCAAATCCCTCGGCAAAGTCGCATCCCCAAGCGCCTTCTGCAGCGGCCCCTCAAACGGCTGTATATCCGCATTGCTGCCCGCAGCCAGCGCAAAGTACCCCGTCTTCGTTTGGATATTCAGCCCGGGCCGCAGCGGCTTCACTGAAATCGTGCGGAACTTCCCGTCATACTCCTTGAACGGAGGAACATAAGTCGCCTCGTAGTAACTCGCCAAATCCTCAGCCATCTGCGCCAGCGGCTTCGTCGTCGAGTTCTGCCCATCAATGTAAGCCCCTCCCGTCGCCTTCGAAAAATCCGCCATCGGGCTCTTCGAATCGGCAAACGGATCGGTCAGGTCCTCAACCCCGTTACGTGAGAAATCCGTCATCACTCGAATGTCATCCTGCTGAGTCCAGACATATCCGCCCGAACCGAACCCTGCGTTTTGCACGCCTGCAGCGGAGCCTGCTCCTGCTGGTGGACCGGTGGGAATGAGTTCACTCGGGGTAGAAGACGCCTGCGCAGGAATATTGGCGGGAGCTGCCGCGTTCATCATCGCATTCGCGTTATCCCCAAGCCCCGACTGGTTAATCGCTTCCATGTCCACTGTATAGATGGTCACGCCTGCCTCGGCCGCAGCCGCAGCTATAGTCGACAGCAGCTTCTTCGACTTCGAATCCAGCCGACGGTTCACCGTGAAATAAATCAGAGCCTTTCGATCCCCCAGCCCTTGCTGCGACTTCACCAGCGCCAGCAACGCCGCCAGCGTAGGCGGCCCCTTCTGCTCCTGCGCTATTGCCTGAGAACTGCCCAGCGCCGTCAGCAGCGCCTGCGCCCGCGCTCTCTCCTTCGCATCCACATGCCGCCCGCCCGCATCCACGCCCGTCTGCGCTGTCGCAATCATGTTCTTTTCCGCCGCCGCCACAGCCTTCGCCTTGTCCGCGTCCGAGTTCGTGTCGATCACAATATCCAGCGCCAGCGTCGCGGTCGAAGTCAGGCTCATCGGCTCGCTCGCCGTCACCACGTGAATCGCCTGCTCCACCTGTTGCCGATCCTCCGTGAACCCCTGCACCAGCCGCAGCCGATTCGTGAAATCCAATACAGAAAACGAATACCCGGCAGTCGGCAACACCGCCATCAGCTTCTCTGCGATATTCCGCGCACTCCTCGCCGTTGGCCCATGGAACGGATCAAACAACAGCGTAACCATGTGTCCCCTGCTCGCCGCCGCATCTCCGCTCACCAGGTGAAACCCTGTGAGCTTCACGGGAACATTATTGTCCATCACCACAAAATCATCCGGCTTCAGATCCAGAACAGCTTTGTGCCTCTTATCGTGGACGGCAAGATCCAGTCCCACCTCATTGATATCCGTACTCAGGCTCAGCGAGGGAGACTGATCCGCGGATGTGGCAGCAGAAGAAGGCACCGGCGTCACCTGACTCTCCGGCGCAGTCTGCCCATAAGCCGCAGAGGCAAACAACCCCAGCAAGATCACCGCAGCCCACAGGAGCTCTGTATCAGTCATCCACCGGCAAAGCCGACCCGCGAAAGATAAAACGGTAGCGCCGATCTCCAGATCGGCTGTCGCGAGGGCGTCCCCGCCCGCGCTCTTCAGGACCGACCAAGACTGTTTGTTTTTAGGGCATGGCGGAGTGCCCTCTGGCCCCAATGCCGAAATGGCCCATAAAGGAGATCTTGCCTTCAGCGCCTGAAGGATGGTTTTCAATTGCGTTTAACCCCTGCGCGAAATTCTAATCCGATAGCCTTCCGTTGTATGTACGTGTTTTGACGGAGGGATATCCACGGCGGTTACGGCGAATTGAGAAACAACCAGGAAACTCGCTGAAGGTAAGAAGCTCATACCACCTGTGCGAAAATGCTGTCAGTCCATTTCATCTTGAAGGTCGATGCATGAAGCCGTTCTGGCGAGTCATCGCGGCTGCTGGGTCAGTGACGGTCATTCTTGGGGCGGCCATTGCCTGGCATACGTATAAACCAAGTGCGGAATCTCGTAGACTGGCTGAGATCGCAAGAGTCACTCGCGCCCGCGCCGAGCACGGAAATGTGAATGCCGCATACGCGCTCGGGACTTTGTACCTTCAGGGTCGTGGCGTCCGGCAAGATTATGCAGAGGCAATCCGCTGGTACCGTTTGGGCGCAGATCGCGGTGAGGCGGCGTCGGAATACGGGCTCGGTTATATGTTTGACACCGGCAAGGGTGTACCGAGGGACTTCGCTCAGGCTCTTGGTTGGTACCAAAAGGCGGCGTTGCAAAATAACCGCGATGCTCAATGTGGCATCGCTGGAATGTACTACGAAGGCCGGGGAGTCCAGAAAAATTGGGTAGAAGCTGCACTCTGGGAACGCAAAGCCGCTGATAACGGATTGCCGTATGCTCAATATGATCTTGGCTATATGTACTACTACGGACAAGGCGTAGCGCAGGACCGGGAAGAAGGGCGGCGTTGGATACAGATGGCTGCGGATCATGGAGATGAGCGTGCGCGACTCTATTTGGCAGCGAAGCCCACGTTCTAACGCGGAGAGCAACCAACTATCCGTCTAACCTTCAACCGACATCCACGACACCGGTACCTTAATCGCCGCCCTTCGCCAAAAACCGTTCCATAAACTTGGTATCAAACTCCCCGTCCCGGAACCCGGCATCCGCGAAAATCGCCTGGTGCAGCGAAACCGAAGTCTCAATCCCTTGCACAACAAACTGCCCCAGCGCCCGCTCCATCTTGGCAATCGCCTCCGCCCGGTCCACCCCATGCACAATCAGCTTGGCAATCAGCGAATCGTAATACGGCGGCACCACGCCCTCCGCATACTGCGCCGTGTCCACCCGCACGCCGTTCCCACCGGGAACATTAAAGGCCGTAATCTTCCCTGCCGAAGGCGTGAATTTCTGCGGATGCTCCGCATTGATGCGGCATTCAATCGCATGTCCGCGAATCTGAAGCTTGGGCGGCAATATGTTCTCCAACCGCTCGCCAGACGCAATGTGCAACTGCGCCTTCACCAGGTCGATCCCGGTAATCGCTTCCGTCACCGGATGCTCCACCTGGATACGCGTATTCATCTCGATGAAGTGCAGTTGCTTGTCCTCATCCATTAAAAATTCGACCGTTCCCGCATTCTGATATCCAATATCCGCAAGCGACCGGCAAAGCGTCTTGCCAATCTCCTCGCGCATCTGCGGTGTCACCTGCAAACTCGGCGCCTCTTCAATCAGCTTCTGATGCCGCCGCTGAATGCTGCACTCGCGCTCAAACAGAGAAACCACGCTCCCATGCTCATCCGCAAGCACCTGAAACTCAATGTGACGCGGCTGTTCAATAAACTTCTCCATGTACAGCTCGCCATTGCCAAACGCATTCGCCGCCTCGGTATTGGCTGCATGGAAAAGGTTCGGCAGCTCATCCGGAGAGCGCACAATCCGCATCCCGCGCCCGCCGCCGCCGGCCTTCGCCTTCAGGATCACCGGGAAGCCAACTTTCTCGGCCCACTCAAGCGCTTCCTCAACCGACGCAATCACCCCATCCGACCCCGGCAGAATCGGCACATTGGCCCGCTTCATCGCCTGGCGCGCCTTTTCCTTCTCGCCCATCAGCCGCGTGACTTCCGGCGGCGGCCCAATAAACTTGATGTTGCTCGCGCGGCAAACCTCGGCAAAGTTCGCGTTCTCGCTCAGCAGTCCATAACCCGGATGGATCGCCTCCACATCGGCAATCTCTGCCGCGGAAATCACTGCCGGCACATTCAGATAGCTATCCGCCAGACGTGGCGGACCAATGCAAATGGCCTCGTCTGCAAAACGAACATGCAGCGAATTCCGGTCCGCCTCGCTGTAAACGGCGACCGTGCGAATACCCAGTTCCTTGCAGGCGTTTATAACCCGAAGCGCGATTTCCCCGCGATTGGCAATCAGAACCTTACGAAACATGCATTTCCTTTAAAGCGGTGTTAGCACCGGTTAGCGGAGTTAGCGGAGTTAGGCTGGATACCTCACTGCCGCACGATTCGATGAACCCTTCACAAGTCTAATAAAGTTTCGCAGCGGATTCCCGCGCTAACTCCGCTAACACCGCTAGCCCCGCCAACTCCGCTAACCGGTGCTAACTCCGCTCGTCTTACCCTAACTCCGCTTGTCTTTCTCATCCCAGTCGCACAGAAAAGAGGGGCTGCCCAAATTCAATGGGCTGGCCGTTCGATACCAGGCACTTCACAATCACGCCGGCAGCGTCGGATTCAATCTCATTCATCAGCTTCATCGCTTCCACAATGCAAATCACCTGGCCCTTGTCCACGTGATCGCCGGCAACCACAAACGGAGACGCGCCCGGCGACGGCGAACCGTAATAAGTGCCCACAATCGGAGACTTCACCACGTGCAATCCCGCATCCGGGTCCGCCGCTGGTTCCGAGCTTGCCTTCGGGGCAGCAGCAGCCACCGCTGCCGGCTGAATGGCCACCGCCTCCCGCGCTCCTGCCAAAAGCCGCGCCAGGTCTGCTGCTCCGCCGCCCTCCGGTTGCGTAAACTTCAGCCGGATCCGCACGTCGCCGCGCTCCAGCTCAAATTCGCCGACTTGGTTCTCTTTCAGAAATTCAATCAGTTGTTTTAGATCTTCGGTATTGTCGGGACTTAGTGGATTCATTCGTTCCTTAACTCTCCCGCAGAAAAATGGGATGCGCTATTCAAAATTCTTTTTACCTTGCTCAAAGCTCAATCAGGGCCTTCGCTGCCGGAGTCAGAACCCGTCCCCCGTCTCGCGTTACAACCACCATATCCTCAATGCGAATGCCAAACTGGCCTGCCATATAAATCCCTGGCTCAATCGTAATCACCATGCCGGGAAGCAGCTTGGCTGTCTGTCCTGCACCTACTCGCGGCAACTCGTGAATCTCCAGCCCAACACCATGCCCGGTAGAGTGCGAAAATGCCTCAGCAAAACCCGCCTTGCGCAAAACGCTACGGGCAGCCTCATCCACTGTTCCGCAACTCACACCCGCCGTCACGGCAGCTACTGCCGTTTCCTGTGCTTCCAGCACGGCCTGATATGCAAACCGTTCCTTGTTTCCTGGTTTGCCCAGATACACCGTACGGGTCATATCCGAGCAATAGCCTCCGAGGATTATACCGAAGTCGAGCGTCAGAAAACCGCGCCTTGGCAACCGGGCCCCGGTTGCCCGTCCGTGGGGAAGTGCGGAGCGCTCGCCAGAGGCCACAATGGTTTCAAACGACATGCCCTCGGCGCCCCTCAGCCGTGCCTGGTATTCAAGCTCCGCCGCCACTTCTATTTCCCTCAGGCCCGGACGGATAAAGCCCAGCATATGTTCGAAAAGCGCGCAACCGGTCAACGCCGCTTTGCTCATCAGCGCCAGCTCTTCCTCATCCTTCACCCACCGCAACGGTTCCACCAGCGGCGCCTCCAGCGCGGAAAGAAAATTCCGGCGAGGTTTGGCCGGAAGCGAATTCTTCCACCGGGAGAGTTCTGCAACCGTGGTCGAAGCCGGGTCGAATCCCACGGTGTTAACACTTGGCTGTACCGCAAGCCACTCCAACGCCGCCACTGCTGGGGAGCCAGAAACTATGCTAACGTTTGTTTTTTCAACTTCTTCCGCCGCCTGCGCCTTGTAGCGCCCATCTGTAAACAGGCATCCGGCACGCCGCGTAATCGCCAGCGCCGCACTTGATCCCGTAAAGCCTGAAAGATAGCGAACGTCGGGAAGGTGCGTGACCAAAAGCCCGGGCAGTCCGGCTTTCGTTAATCTGCGGCGTAGTTGCCCGATGCGGCGTGAATGATCCACTGCGTAAGAATAACAGGGGCGAACACGCCGCTGCCCAACCCCGCAGCTGGCATCTGTCCTTTGGAATCTGTAGTCTGTCCTTTTGCGATTGCACTGCAAACAAAATCCAAATAAACAACGCATTATCAATGGCTTAATCCAATAAATCCTGCGCAATCAGCACGACTTTAAAATAAACGGCTAAATCTCCACAACCCACTGGCTCGTTTAGTAGAACTCTCTGCAATCAAAAACATCTGCGCGGACTGCCCGCACGGTCCGTGTCTCGACGAATCGCAACCGCGCGAGCAGCCATTTGCTCCCGTTTGCAACCCTCAAAGCAATCTTTTCAGCTATGTAGAACACCCCCCCGAGCAGCCATTTGATTGAATAGGGCTGACCAGCCGGATCCTGTTCCCTACTCTCTATTCCCTGCTCTTATAACGCCGGTCGCACCGGCTTCTTCTGTTCAGGATCAATCTCGGTCTCGGCCGCATGCAGGTCCGACTGGCGATCCATCCACTCATCCAGGCGCGAGCGCTTGAAGCGCCACCGGTTCCCCAGTTTGAAGGCCGGCACAAACCCTTCAGATGCATACTTATACAGCGTGTCCGGAGAGATGCCCAGGTAGTCCGAGGCGGTACGAATATCCATTACCTCGCGTACTTCGGGGACCAGCAGATTGGAGCGAACCGCGGCGTTACGCATCAGTGCCTCCCGGCATCAAACGGTGCCTCAGGGATTCCGGCATATGTACCGGTAGTCTTGTATATAACGCGGTTTCGCCTATCAATTCAAGGGTTTTTAGGGTGTTACAGGAAATTAACCGCCTTTGGGCCACTCACTCCAAAGGCCCAACCAAGCACCCCACCCGAAGATACCCCGCCCGTTGGGTCGGCACACAAGCTGCACCCAACAGGCGGGGCTATTACGACGGATGGTGCACTTCTACCGAAGCGCGCTTTTCCTAGTTCTGGTCCTCGCGCCGATGCAATGTCGGCTGGTCGGTCGTGTCGGAGCCATCTTTCCCGCTCGATGTGCTGGAAGGGCTCGTGGGATCGGTCGATCCGGTGCTCGCGCGCCGCAGAGACGGCTTCTTGGTGTCCTTGGTATCCGTCAAACGTCGTTTGTTTTCAATGCGCGCGAGCCGCGCCTTGATGTCGTCGAACTCCGAAGTGGTTACCGTGTACTCGTCCCGCGGCGGCAGGATGCGCGCGATCTCTTCCTGCGAGTGCAAAATGCGATCAGGTGTCTGCGGATGGTCAGAGAACGCCTTGGCAACCATACCAGGCTTCCGCTTTTCCAGCGCCTGCACCTTCTCAAAGAAGGCAATGAAGGCCTGGGGGTCGTATCCGGCGCGATACATATACTGCACGCCGAGGTAGTCCGCCTGCGATTCAAACTCGCGTGAGAACTTCAAAAATGTCATTGGTACTGCCAGGCTGGCGGCCTCATAGATGCCGTACCCGGTCCATCCACCGATGAAGATCAGCGGGATCATGCCCACCTGCGCGTAATTCATCCGAGTCTGCTCACGCACGGCATGGTGAGCGCACACATGCGCTGTTTCATGCGCCATGACCCCAGCCAACTCCGCCTCTTCGTCGGCATTCAGAATCAGGCCCGAATTTACATAGAAGAATCCGCCCGGTAGAGCCATGGCGTTGATTTCATCGGAATCGATAACCTTGATGGTGAAAGGAACTTTGCAATCCGAATTCTTGACGATGTTCTGCCCCACGCGGTTCACATATTCAACCACCACCGGATCTGTAATGAATTTGGTGCTCTTCTCAATCTCGGTGGCGTACATCTTCCCCATTTTGATTTCGGTGTCGACTGAATACCAATTCCCCATTCCGCGCGCTCCGATGTCGCGGTTCCCCACGGCGCTGACATCGTCGATACTGCCCGTCTTCACGTTGATTTTCTGGCTGCCAGGCTCAACCACCTTGTCCGGGTTCACGGCCACCGCTTCCGAATCGCCGCCTACGGGCGTGGTTCCCGGCGCCGGAGCCTTGCCGGGAGTCGAAGATTTGTCATCTGTGCCCTTGGCCGGAGTCGTTTGCGCTGCTGGAGTGACCGCTGGGGTGTCGCCTCCCACGGGCGCGGTTCCGGGGGCGGGCTGTGCGGTGGGGGGCGTCTGCGCTGTGCCCGATGCTGTGGGCTGGGTGGTTGCGGAGGGGGCGGTCGTGGCAGGGGTTGCCGGCGCGGACTGCGCACACATTACAGTGGTCAGCGCCAACGCCAGACCTGCCAGCGTTAATGCTTTCGAGCTCATTGAGTTTGACCTCATGACCTAACCTCCAGCGATCAGCCGGAACGCACGGATTGCGCCGCTTCGCTCCATAGCTTAGACGCTAGTATCCGCCTGTTGGGCATCATTCGGAAACAATATTTCCCCGGTTGGTCTGAATCGGGTTCTTCTCATCAAGTTAGCCCCCGGCATATGAACCCGATCCAGAGGTCAATCCTCTTGGAACTTCCATCCGTCTGAATTAGAGTTGTGAGCACGCGGCTTTCTGGAGGAGACTTGCGCCGAACGATCCTTGCAGTCGCATTGATGGCGTGTGGAGTGGCTGCCTCGATTCTCTGCCCGAGCACGTATCTAATTGCCCAGCCGCCCCATCCGGGACCACCACCCTCACCGATTGACAAACTGCTGGGAACGCACAAACATGCTCGCCCGGTGTCGCCGAGCGCGCCCTCCACGCCTCAGGTGATTTTCGATGCCACGAGCATCGGGGCTCCTATTCGGCTGGATAAGAACTGGAGGGTTGGCATTACGGCTAACCCGGCAGCCGCAAATCCTGAATTTGACGATTCCACCTGGGTTCTTCGGGATGCTCAGGAATCGTTCGCCGATGTTCCGGACGAAGACCACACGGATGAGGACACGCCCGCGCCTGGAAAGAAGGGCGATCAAACCGGCGGTCCCGGCAAGACTGGCCCTCCGCGCGAGCATCAGCGGCCTTCTGCCTGGTTTCGCCTGCATGTGCAGCTCCCTCCGCATCATGGCCCGTTAGCTCTATTTGTCGAACTCCCTGTCTCGCACAATGCCCTGCCCGGCAGTGATTCCGATTTGGGCTCCGGGATGGATGTTTATGCCAACGGCGTGCGCATTCACCCGGAGGGCCCGCACAGAGACGAGCCCGAGCATTATCAGCCGATCTCGCGCATATACAACCTGAATGTTGATCCGTCGGAGACTTCGCTGACGCTTGTGCTGCGCACCCTATATGTGCCTGCGGGGACGGGGAGCTACACCAATTTCTTCACGAATCGCACATTGCGCCTTGGCAATCCCGAAGAACTGAACCGTGCGCTCGATCTGTGGTCCATTCACAATCTGCTTGAGCGTCTGCCGCGACTCGTCTATTCGATCCTGCTGATGGTGCTGGCGCTTTTCCTATTTGCGCTCTACTTCACGCAGAAGGGCCACGTTGAATACCTTTGGCTGGCATTGCATGAGCTGGTGCAGGCACCCATTGGCTTTATCGATTTGGCAGGAGCTTTCGCCCAGGTGGATCGGTTGTTATATGGGGCTGTGCTGCTGCAGTTGGTGCTGATATCGGCCTTCCTGTACTTCGAGTTTCTGATTGCCTTCCTCGCGTTGCGGAAGCGGTGGTACATCCAGGTGCTCCGTTATACGTCGCCTGTGCTGCTTTGTGTGAGTCCCATGTTGCTGATGGTGGGCCACAGCACGCGCCACATCAATCAGGCGATGATTGGAATCGCATTGCTGATCGCCGGCGTCGGCGCTTTTTTTTGGATCCTTGGGTGGATGATTTTCATTTTCCTGACCCTGATTATCGCCACGGCCAAACGCAATTTTGAGGCGGGGTTGCTGCTGATCCCGCTGGTGTTGAGTTTGGTGGGCATGATTGAGCCTATTTTGACCGCCGGCATGACCCAATGGGTGGGCAGCGCGTATCAATCGCCGCTGACAATTCAGACGGGACCGATTCCAATCCACTTTGCGTCGATTGCAGACTTCACAGGAATCTTCGTCATCGTGCTCATCATCTTCGTCCGGTTCCTGAGGATTCAGGCGGGTCTTCAACGTCGCGAACAGGATTTGGCCGCGGCCCGCAGCGTGCAGGAGTTGATGATCCCCCACGAGTTGCTGAAAACACCCGGTTTTGAGGTCGACTCGGTCTACACCCCCGCAAACGAGGTTGGCGGAGACTTCTTTCATGTTCAGCCCACAAGCGACGGCGGCTTGCTTGTGATTATTGGGGACGTGGCGGGGAAAGGCCTGCAAGCAGCCATGAATGTATCCATGCTGATGGGCGCGATGCGTCGTACCACGGAGCGCAGCCCAGCCAAGATTCTGGAATCGCTGAACCGCGTCCTTGTTGGCAGTGAGAGTTTCACCACCTGCCAGGCCGCATGGTTCGGCCCGGATGGAGACGTAGTGCTTGCCAATGCCGGCCACCTGCCGCCCTATCTGAACAGCCAGGAAGTTGCGATCCCGGGCGGACTTCCCCTGGGCGTTCTTTCTGAGGTGACCTACGATGAGATTCGCCTCTTCCTGCACCCCGGCGACCGCATACTGCTGATGTCCGACGGAGTGGTGGAAGCTCGCCACAAATCCGGTGAACTCTTTGGGTTTGATCGCGTTCATAACCTGAGTAATCAGACCGCCTTTTATATTGCGGACGCCGCGAAAGCATTCGGACAGGAAGACGACATCACAGTGGTTACCGTGCGGCGGTTGGCGCAGGCAATGGCTGCGTAGGCTTTCTGCAGCGAGTCGAACAGACCGTTGTACGGGCCTTTCGCCGTGCCGATGCCGAATTGGCAAACCATGTATCGCTATCTAACGGGACAGCCCCCGACATGTTTCTGAATGTCGGGGGCTGTGCGGTTATGACTGTGAACGAAGGTCTTGCGGCTCTTCACGCTCGCCCGGAGGGGATCGGTCCGCGGAATCGTCCTCTTCCCGCAACTGCCTCATGAGTTTATTGGGCGCGTCATCCACGAAAATCCGGTGCGCAAACAGTGAGTGTTTCGCGGGTAGATGATTCTTTACGTCTGACTTGTTGTTTCCAAAGATCATGATTGTCTCCAATCCGTGCTTTGGTCTGTCGTGAGAGGTGCTCGTCTGGAGCAAGCCGTCATCAGCTGAAGGCGAGGAAGCAGTTCTATCTACTACTTGGCTGATTGGACGCAGAGGCGACAATAAAGTTCCATTTTTTCTGCATTCGTCCTATGCTCCCTGCGCTGGACGGCAGAGCGCTGTATCTTTTCAATCGGATTCCCGTTCACTGTCCACACTTTCACCTCGTCACTTTTTCAATGCATAGCATTAAGCCACTTCGGCGCACACTAAATGCTGGAGTCATTTCAATGTCCAGCAATCCCACTCTTCGGCACGCACAGGCACAAGCCGTCGAATTTTCCGCCCGAGGTCCGCAATCCGCTTCTGCCGGGTCGTCAGGAAGCGCTGCTTTGCAGCTATCCGTGGGAGGAAAAATCGACCGAATCTGCACGAATACCCACCCCCCTCCCCCTAAAAACCTAACTTCGCAGGCAGACATCATCGGTATAAGTCAAACGAAGTAAATAGGTTACCTAGGATGTTCGATGCAAGAATCGTCTTAGAAACCCGCGTATTTCACCCTGTTTTAGGCAGAAAAATGCCGATTTTGTGCCATAATTCGTCAAAAACGGAGCAAAAAAATGACCGCATTCGCGCTCGAAAGATCGCCCGCGACAGACTGAACCAGGGAAGACAAAAACCCCATCCATAACGGATGAGGCTTTTGCTGTTGCGACCTGGGGAGCGTCTGCCGCGCCGCGGGTTTATCAATCGTAATATTCCAGACCGAGGTGAGTGATGAGATCCGCGCCCATGATGTGCCGCAGCGTGTTCTTCAGCTTCATTGACTGGATAAACAGATCGTGTTCCGGATACAACCCGGCAGCCGTTTGTGGGGACTTGAGGTAGAAGCTCAGCCATTCCTGAATCCCGCGTGACCGCAGATCCGGTGTACGCTTGGCCAGATCGAGGAACAGGACCAGGTCGAGCGCAATGGGTGCGGCCAGAATCGAATCACGGCACAGGAAGTTCACCTTGAGCTGCATCGGGTACCCAAGCCAGCCGAAGATATCGATGTTGTCCCAGGCTTCCTTGTCATCGCCCCGCGGTGGATAGTAGTTGATGCGAATTTTGTGGTAAATGTCCTTGTAGAGATCGGGGTAGAGTTCCGGCTGGAAGATGTGCTCCAGCGACCCGAGTTTCGACTCTTCTTTGGTCTTGAAGCTCTCAGGATCATCGAGGACTTCGCCGTCACGGTTCCCGAGAATATTTGTCGAGAACCATCCGGACACGCCGATCATGCGCGCTTTGAATGCCGGAGCGAGGACGGTCTTCATAAATGTTTGCCCGGTCTTGAAGTCCTTGCCGCAGATCGGAGCCGCATTCTTCTTTGACAGATCGATCATCGCCGGGACGTCGACCGTCAAATTCGGCGCGCCGTTGGCGAACGGAACACCTTCGCTCAGCGCCGCGTATGCGTAAATCTGCGAAGGCGCAATGCCGATGTCGTTGGTGTCCAGACCCTTCTCAAAGGCCTTGATCGACTTATGCACTTCGGTCGGCTCCAGGAAGATCTCGGTGGACCCGCACCAGATCATTACTACGCGATCCACCTTCTTCTTGAACGCCTGAATGTCGGCGATCACCTGGTTGGCCAGGTCGCGCTTCGTCTTGCCTTTCTTGACATGCGTGCCGTTCAGCCGCTTGACATAGTACTGGTCAAACACCGCCGGCATCGGCTTGATTTTTTCGAGGGCCGGCTTCAGTTTGGCCAGCATTTCCTTGTCCAGCACCGAGGCGTGCACCGCGGACTCATACACGTTGTCCTTGAAAATATCCCAGCCGGTGAACACGACGTCCTTCAGATCCGCGAGCGGAACAAAGTCCTTGATCAATGGACTCTGATTGTCTGTACGCTTTCCCAGCCGAATGGTGCCCATCTGCGTCAATGAACCTACAGGCTTCGCCAATCCCTGCCGCACGGCCTCAACACCCGCGATCATGGTTGTAGCAACGGCGCCGAGGCCCACGACCATCACGCCTAACTTGCCCGTTGCAGGCTGAACTTTGCCTGCCGTCCGCTTGCCCTTACTTTTGCTCACTGCCTTTTTTTTCGTTGCCATCTACTGCTCCTCTTCTCCATTGGTCTTGAGGTCGACTGCCCCACGATCCACTGCATTTTCAAAATTCAAACTGGAAACTGTCCCTACGCCGCGATGCTTTTCCTGTTCCTTCTTACATGGCTCCAGACGAACCACACAATTCCCGCAACCAATGCCAACTCGACCGCGAGGTGAAACCGATGGAACCATTCATGGAAGCGCGGGTCAGTGTGCCAGGCCTCACCCAGCTTCATGCCCGCATAGGCCAGCGCAAAGCACCATGGCCACGATCCAATAAACGTGTAGAGATGAAACTTGCCTTGCGGCATTTTTGCAATCCCCGCCGGAAACGCGATAAAGGTACGAACCACCGGCAGCAATCGCCCCAGAAGCACCGTGATCGACCCGTACTTGTTGAAGAACTCCGTCATGCGGTCAAGGTCATGGTGGCTCATAAGCACCCAGCGGCCATACCGCTCCACCAGCGGCCGTCCGCCCCTGGCCCCAATCCAGTACGACACCACCGACCCCAGGTTGCAGCCGACAGCGCCAGCCGTCGCCGCCAACCACAGATTCATGTGCCCCAGGTAAACCACGTAACCGGCAAACGGCATAATGATTTCGGACGGCAACGGAATGCACGCCGACTCAATTCCCATCAACGCCGTGACACCGGCGTAACCGCCCGCATCAATCACATGGGTAACGAACAGGACAAGGAAGCCAATAATCTTTTCACTCATGCTTAATCGAGTATATCGAGGGTCTTTGGATTTCTTGCTGCATTGGTTCAGATCCGGCTGGAGGGATCGCGCTTTTCTCCAATTTTCCGGGATTCGATGTCTATTTGTTTTCTATAGTTACTTTGTTTAATGTAGTAACTATTGCTCTTGATCATCAGGAGGCCATTCCGTGGCGAGAAAATACTCCATGCGCTGCTCCATCGCGCGCACGCTCGACATTATCGGCGACCGCTGGACCATTCTCATCCTCAGAGATCTTTTCCTTCATCCCACTTGCCGCTTCCAGGACTTTGAAGCCAGCCTTCCCGGCCTGCCCCCCAGCGTGCTGTCCTCCCGGATCAAGGAACTTGTTGCTCACGGCATTCTTGCCAGCCGCCTTTATGCGGACCATCCTCCGCGCGCTGAATACCTGCTGACCCCCAAGGGCCGCGCGCTCAATCCAATTCTGATCGCCATGAAGGCCTGGGGCGAGCAATACGCCGCCTCTCACCCAGCAGCCGCAAGCCTGGAGAGCGATCTGAGGCCCTGAATGGATCTCTACACATCAGTCGCCGCTTTGTTAACATAGAGGTCTCCATCGAGGTGCATCCTTTGTCCGATTTTCCGCCCGTTCCGCTCACACTTGAAGGCGCCGCACTCCTCCACCAATTCTTCCGCTTCGACTGGAAGGCTTGGCGGTCCTGCGCGGACGGCGAGCGCCAAAAGATCGCTGCCGAATTTTCCGCCGTACTCGGAAAACTTGAACGGAAAGCCCCCGACTCTCCCGCGCAGTCCGCTCTGTTCTCGCAACTCGGCCACAAAGGCGACCTTATCCTGATCCACTTTCGCGAGTCCTTCGAGGCGCTCAACCAGGTTGAACTCGACCTCGCCCAGACCGACTTCTACAGCTTCCTCACGCCAACCCACTCTTACGTCTCCGTTGTTGAACTCGGCCTTTACGAGTCGACGCGCA
>Ga0302267_10002973_pt1 | contig 19869 bp, 15 predicted proteins | sample III_Bog_E1_3_FD_194555 | JGI IMG/M metagenome (GOLD analysis project Ga0302267, IMG submission 194555) | Peat permafrost microbial communities from Stordalen Mire near Abisko, Sweden - III_Bog_E1_3 | ecosystem: Environmental > Terrestrial > Soil > Wetlands > Peat | place: Sweden: Abisko... | reverse complement strand
CGGGTCTGGAGACCCCCACGACAGCCGGTCTGGAGACCGGCGCTACCCTCTGAGGTTTTGTTCAGTCTAGATGTAACTTGCGACGCAAGTCAGGATGCTCCCGATGAACAAGGCCGAAAAGCAGCCGCAGATCCCTCGGCTGCGGTCGGGATGACAGTGTGGTGGTAATGAACATGCTGGGCGATATTGGCGTTCATGGTAGCCGTAACGCGACTTGGCGAGTTGGGCTGCTCCTCATGAACAAAGGATGTGAGGCGCGGGTCGGGAGACCCGCAGGACAGCCGGTCTGGAGACCGGCGTTACTCTCTGAGGTGTTGTTCAGTCTAGATGTAACTTGCGACGCAAGTCAGGCTGCTCGGGATGACACTTCAGTTTTCTTATTTGGCCCAGTTCCCGGCAGAAAAGCGCCGAATTTCAGTGCACACCCGTTGGTGGCTTGGCGCCTTTGACTGGCTTTTTGAAGAGCCAGGAGGCGGCGGCGCAGAAGAAGGCCAGGAGCGCTGTCCAGCGGAAGACGTCAACGTAGGCCATGAGGGCGGACTGCTGTTGCATGAGGCCGTAGAGCATTCCGAAGGAGCCGGGGCGGGCCTGGGCCGGGCCGATACGGTGTGCCAGATAGTAGGCGAGTGCGGCGGACCTTTGCTGGAGGATGGCTGGGGAGAGGTTTGCGCCGATTTCGTTCTGGTGGAGGGCGGCGCGGCGGATGAGGGCGGTGGTAGCCATCGATATCCCGATGGATCCGCCGATGTTGCGGAGCATGTTGAAGAGGCCGGTGGCGTTGCCCATCTCCTCGCGGGGAATGGTGGAGGTGGCCATGGTGGCCAGAGGGACGAAGACAAAGCTCAGTGCGAAGCCGGTAAGCGTGATGGGGATGAGCAGGGTGTAGGGGCCGATGTCGAGGTTGACCATTCCGAAGAACAAGGCGCAGATGCCGAAAACGAGGAATCCGCCGGAGAGCAGGATGCGCTGGTCCATTCGGGAGCCGAGGAAGCCGACCACCGGCGAGCCGATGAACGAGCCAATTCCGCGCGGGCCGACGACCAGGCCGGCGGTGAAGGCGGTGTAGCCGAGGACCTCCTGATAGTAGAGGGGGAGGATGGCGATGGTGATGTAAATGGCCATGCCGAGCATGGCGATCATGAAGCAGCCGGTGCGGAAGTTTCGGTCGCGCAGGACGTTGAGGTTCACCAGGCCTTCAGGGTGCTTCCAGGAGTGCCAGATCCAGCCGGCGAGTGCGACGACCAGTGCGGCCACTGCCCAGCGTACCCAGACGGCTCCAAACCAGTCGTCTTCCTGGCCCTTGTCGAGAACGATTTGCAGTGCTCCGGTCCAGACCATGAGGAGGCCAAAGCCGATGTTGTCAAAGGGGCTCAATTTGGCATTTTTGATGTAGGGCGGGTCGTGGACAAAGCGGGTAATGAGCACCACGGCGAGGATTCCGACTGGGATGTTGATGTAAAAGGCGTAGCGCCAACTGAATGTATCGGTTAGCCAGCCACCCAGGGTGGGGCCGAGGACTGGGGCGAGGACGATGCCCAGACCGTAGGCGGCCATGGACATGGAACGTTTTTCGATGGGAAAGCTTTCGAGGAGAATGGATTGGGAGAGGGGCTGCAATGCGCCGCCGCCGGCTCCCTGAAGGACGCGGGCGAGGAGAATGATGCCGAGCGAGGGCGCCGCGCCGCAGAAGAACGAGGCGACGGTAAAGATGATGACGCAGAACAGCAGGAAGCGCTTGCGTCCGAAGCGGCGGGCGAACCAGTTGGAGGCGGGTAGGATGACGGCGTTGGCGACGAGATAGCTGGTGAGTACCCAGGTGGCTTCAGAGTTGGAGGCGGAGAGGGAGCCGGCGATGTACGGGAGCGCCACGGAGGCGATGGCCGTGTCCAGCACCTCCATAAAGGTGGGGAGCATGACGGAGACCGTAACCAGCCAGGGGTTGACTCCCTGGGTGAGCGGGTATCGGGCTTGGGCGGCAGAGAGAGGCATGATGAGACAACATCTGAGGGTAACTGAAAGTTGTGAGGGGTGCCTGTGACGGATATCGCAGCAAGTTTGACGGGTGAGGAGGGGGCTGGCGGGCGCAGGGGGCCGGGAGAAGATCTTATGCTTGCGCAATCAAAAAAAGTTGACACTAAGTCACTCAATGCTGCATCCTATAAGAGTCAGAATTCTTTGAGAACAGGCAGGAAACATTCACATGGGAAAAATCATTGGAATTGATCTGGGCACGACCAACTCGTGCGTAGCGGTATTGGAGGGCGGCGAGCCCAAAGTGATTGCAAATGAAGAAGGCGCGCGCACGACGCCGTCGATTGTCGCGTTTTCAAAGAGCGGCGAGCGGTTGGTGGGGCAGGTGGCCAAGCGTCAGGCGATCACCAATCCTGAGAACACCATTTTTTCGATCAAGCGGTTTATGGGCCGTCGTTTCAACGAAGTAAACGACGAGATGAAGATGGTTCCTTATAAGGTTGTGCAGAAGGGCGACCACATCGACATTGTTGCGCAGGGCAAGGAATATACCCCGCCGGAGATTTCGGCGATGATTCTGCAGAAGCTGAAGAAGAGCGCGGAAGCCTATTTGGGTGAGACGGTTACCGAGGCTGTGATTACGGTTCCGGCTTATTTTAATGACGCACAGCGCCAGGCGACCAAGGACGCGGGCAAGATTGCCGGCCTGGATGTGAAGCGCATTGTGAACGAGCCTACGGCGGCTGCGCTGGCGTATGGGCTGGACAAGAAGAAGGACGAGACCATTGCGGTTTATGACTTCGGCGGCGGGACGTTCGACATTTCCATTCTGGAAGTGGGCGAAGGCGTGATTGAGGTTAAGTCGACCAACGGCGACACGCACCTGGGCGGCGACAACCTGGACCAACGCATTGTGGAGTGGCTCATTGCCGAGTTCAAGCAGGAACAGGGGCTGGATCTTGGCTCAAAGGGCAACGAGATGGCCTTGCAGCGGCTGAAGGATGCGGCGGAAAAGGCCAAGATTGAGCTCTCGACGACCATTGAGACCGAAATCAATTTGCCCTTCGTGACCGCGGACGCGACCGGACCGAAGCACCTGGTGCGCAAGCTGACGCGCGCCAAGCTGGAGCAGTTGGTGGAAGATCTGCTGGACCGTTCCCTGGAGCCCTGCAAGAAGGCTCTGGCGGATGCCGGGATCGGCGTGGACAAGATTGACGAAGTGGTCCTGGTAGGCGGGCAGACGCGCATGCCGAAGATCCAGGAGATCGTCAAGAAGATGTTCGGCAAGGAGCCGCATCGTGGCGTGAATCCGGACGAAGTGGTTGCCATTGGCGCGGCGGTGCAGGCGGGTGTTCTGGCCGGCGAGGTCAAGGACCTTCTACTGCTGGACGTGACGCCTTTGACGCTGGCGATTGAGACTTTGGGCGGCGTGGCTACGCAGATGATTCCGCGCAACACGACGATTCCGACCAAGAAGACGGAGACGTTTTCGACGGCTGCCGATTCGCAGACCGAAGTGGAAGTCCATGTTCTTCAGGGCGAGCGTCCGCTGGCAGCGCAGAACCGTACGCTGGGCAAGTTCAAGCTGGCGGGGATTCCTCCGGCGCCGCGCGGCGTGCCGCAGATCGAGGTCACTTTTGACATCGACGCGAATGGCATTTTGAACGTGACGGCGAAGGACAACGCGACGGGCAAGGACACGCGGATCACGATTACGTCGAGCTCTGGTCTTTCCAAAGACGAGGTCGAGAAGATGGCGAAGGAGGCTGAGGCGCACTCGGCCGAGGACAAGGAAAAGCGCGAAGAGATTGAGGCGCGCAATTCGCTGGACGGGCTGGTCTACAACATCGAGAAGATGCTGAAAGACAACGGCGACAAGATGCAGGGCCCGGAAAAGGGCGAGGTTGAGTCGGTGCTGGCGGATTCAAAGGCTGTGCTGGCAGGGACTCCGACTTCGACCGAACTGAAGGCCGCGCACGAGAAGCTGACGGCCGCAAGCCACAAGCTGGCGGAGGTCCTCTACAAGGCGAATGCGGCGGCTGCACAGCCGGGTGGTCCGGGAGCAGCGGGGCCGGAGCAGCCGGCAGAAGAAGTCAAGAAGGACGAAGGCGTGATCGATGCGGAGTATGTGGACGTGGAAGACAAGAAGTAGGGCATTGCATGCAGCAGACGCGCCTTCGGCGCAAAAACATTGGGGTGGGCAACGATTGTTGTCCACCCCAGCTTTTCTCAGTTCATCAAGACAAACGGGACGCTGACTGTGGTGCTTACTTCGACAGGCTCTCCATTGTTGAGAAAAGGTTTGTACGTCCATTTTCTAGCGCATTCCATGGCCGCCATTTGCAGCATCGCAGGGCCGCTGACGACGTTGAGCGGCTGCAACTTCCCGTCGGAATAGATGACGACGTTCAGTACAACAGTCCCGGATACGCGAAGGGCTTGGGCGATGGCAGGATAGATTGGTCTCGGATGTGTCAAAAGCTGCTTGGCTGCGGCCTCTGCGGATAAATCAATCCGCCTGGGCGGCCGTATGGCATCGGGCGTCGGCGCAAAATCTGCATCCTCAATCTTGCTGAGTGTTTCTATGGCATCTACATGGGCAATGAACGCAGGGCGAGGTTTGGCATCCGGTACATTGGGACCAAATCCCTGAAGATCCTGCGGGAGATAGTGTCCCTGAACCCTGAGGATGCTGTTGTGAAGTACCTGAGGGGCTGGACCACTTCGCATGCTGATGCGCAGCACAGGCATTTTTTCATCCAAGCAGAAGGCGTTACCGGAGAATATGCGTGAAAGTTCATTCCCGTCGGAACCGGTCACTGTGATGCACTCCAGCTTCTGGTTTCCAAGACTATTTTCCTGCACGGCTAGCGTCAGGTGTTGAATCTGCTCGCTGCCAATCGAGATTGGGTTGATGAGTTGATCTACGATCTGGTTAAGCGCTGCAGGGACTTGTTCGTTAGCGCCGGAACGGAGGGCACCCTTGTCGGTGGTGAACTCGGTTTGAGTGAATTCAGGACTGGTGAAGATGCGCTTGCGCTTTGTCGGACTGGCCCAGAACTCTTCATAGGTCCCCTTTCCGGAGACCTTGCCCTGCCAATCGAATAGTTGATAGCTGGCCTTGAGGTGCCATGGCTTCATATCAGTCCCGACAAGGCCGTTGGCCCCGGCGGCAAGAAGTAGCAAGGCCTTGGGATCGCTGGGCATCGCAGGGGCACTCTGGGTAGATTGTGAATTTGCGGCAGAGTCTTGAGCGTATGCTGCATTCAATGGCAATATTAGGCCGGTCAGGCAAAGAAGGGGCATCTGCCAACAGAGTGAGCGAAGAAAGATGGCTTTTTGCATGGAGAACGATAACACAGCGGGTCGGGTAGTGTTCCGCTTCCCGTGTTACGATAAGCGTTAAGCATGATTCAGTCCTTCGCCGATGAAGAAACCGAGAAGGTGTTCGACCATCGCCATAGCCGTCGGTATGCTGCGTTTGAGCGGGTGGCGTTTCGCAAGCTGCGGCAGATTCATCGGGTTTCAAGGCTGGAGGAACTCTACGTGCCGCCAGGCAACCGTTTGGAGCCGCTGAAGGGGAACCGGGAAGGCCAATGGAGCCTTCGGATCAACGAGCAATGGCGAATTTGCTTTGAATGGAGGGATGGACATGCCTATGAGGTCCAGATTGTCGACTACCACTGAGATGTCGCTTGAGCACGCGGAGTTGGAAGACGGGGCGCGGATGCCGCCTCTGCATCCCGGCGAGATGTTGCGCGAGGATTTCATGAAACCGCTGGGGCTCTCATCGAATGCGTTAGCTATGGAACTGCGTGTTCCGGTGACGCGGATCTCGGAGATTGTGCGGGAGCGGCGGGGGATTACGGCGGATACGGCACTTCGGCTGGCGCGCTATTTCAGCATGTCGCCGGAGTTCTGGATGCGTCTTCAGATGGATTTCGATCTCGAATCGGCAGTCGAGGCTGAGGAAGTGGCAATTCGGAAGGCGATTCGTCCGCGTCCTTTGAGAAAGCTGTCGGACGAGGAAGACTCTCGCGCCATCGCTTGAGGATCTGCTGCCAACATTAGCAATCTCTACTATGGAAGCCCATCAAAGCACGCTTGAATTGCAAGAGGAAGATGAGGCTGGCGGTTAAGGCATAACGAGGAAACGAGTACAAAAACACACATGCCCACGACACAGAACAAGGACTATTACGCAACGCTTGGCGTGAAGAAGACGGCGACTTCGGATGAGATCCGGAAGGCGTTCCGGAAGCTGGCGCGTCGCTATCACCCGGACGTCAATCCGGGGGACAAGAAGTCGGAAGAGAAGTTCAAGGAGCTCTCCGAGGCCAACGATGTGCTGAGCGACGAGAAGAAGCGCAAAGTCTATGACCAGGTGGGCTTCTACTCCGACCAGATTGACCCGGAGCAGGCCGAGGCCTATGCCAGGCAGCAGTCTGGGGGTGGACAGCCTCCGGTGGACTTTGGCGGTTTTGATTTTTCCGGATTTCAGGGCGGGCCGGGCGGGGGTTCAGCGCAGCAGCCGGGCGCGGGCTCACAGTCCTGGGGCAGCTTCAAGGACATTTTTTCGGGTATCTTCTCGGGGGCGCAGCAGCCGCAGAGGCCGCGCGGTCCGCAGCCGGGTACCGATCTTGAGTACCAGGCAACGGTGGACTTCTGGACGGCGATTCGGGGCGGGCAGGCGCGCATCCAGGTGAACAGGCAGGAGACATGCCCGAGCTGCCACGGGCAGTCCAGCACCGGTGGGCCGATGCAGTGTCCGGAGTGTAACGGGACGGGGCACGTGACGCAGATGGGCGGTCGGATGAAGTTCAATATCCCGTGTCCGCGGTGCAACGGGACTGGACGGACTTCCAATGCCTGCGGAACATGCCAGGGCGAGGGCGTGGTGAATCGCACGGAGACGGTGGATTTCCGGATCAAGGCGGGGACGCGGGATGGTCAGCGGATCAGGCTGCAGGGCAAGGGCAATTCGGGGCTGAATGGCGGCGCGGCGGGAGACCTGTTTTTGATTGTGCGCACGGGGACGCACCCGGTGTTTACGCGTGTGGGCGACGATATTCACTTGACTGTGCCGGTGACGATTGCGGAAGCGTCTTTGGGAGCAAAGGTGGATGTGCCGACGATTGACGGCAGGGCGCAGTTGAAGATTCCTCCGGCGACGCAGAGCGGGCAGAAGCTGCGCATGCGGGAGCGGGGCGTGGAGAATTCGCAGAGGCCGGACCAGCGCGGCGACCAGATTGTGACCATTGACGTGGTTGTGCCGCTGTTGCAGGACGAGCGGAGCCGGGAGATTATGCGGGAGTTGGCGAAGCTGAATAGCCAGGACCCGCGGGTGGCGCTGTTCGACAAGATGTGAACGCACGTTGGAGGCACTTAGATGAGTGGCATGGCGGAGACCAGACGGAACCTGAGAGCAAAGCTTTCGCTCGCTCTGGGTTTTCGAATGATCTTTCTGGTCGCTTCCGCACTGTTCGTTTGCGATGACCTGTTGAATGCGCAATGCCCAAACAACGAACAGACTAAGGTCTTTAATGCGAGTCATGGGACAGGTTTCTTCTTTTACAAGTTCCTCGGCGAAAACAGCTTTCGCTATTTTCTTGATGGCAAAAAGTTTTCGTTCAACGACAAAGACGATCCTGGAAGAACTTTTGCCTTCATTGATGACATGGCCTACGAGTTAATTCTGGAGGACAAGGCAGACTTTGCAAGCTACATCAAGGGATCAAAGCCGATTGACATTCTTCGCGCCCAAGCAAAGTATGAGCAGGATTACTACAAAAAACTCGTTCCATCTATCGTGATTACAGACTATGGGACACCTTCGAACAAGAGTGCGGAAAGCACCAGCGATCGCTTATTCTATCTCTGGAAAAAGGAGAATCCTCCAGGGATGGAGGCGGCCACACAGTACCTGGTTTCGATACTCGTCAAGGACAGGGTTGTTCTCTTGTCTATCATGCTGACCAAGGCAACCGCTTCTGAAAGCGACGTATTCTCCCAGCTCCAGAAATATACCGGCAGTTTTGCTTTGTTAACGAGCGAGCAATGTTCGAAGGCGCTTGCCAAGTCAACCGCACCATAACATCTCGATCTTGAAATTCCCCATCCGACCAACCTCATCGCAGCCAAGCACAAGGGATAAAGTTGCACTGACGATCAGGAACCCGAATCTTACCCAGGTGAAATGATGGCGAAGAGAAAATCCAAAGGCGTGTACATGATCTCGGCGGTGGCCGAGATGTACGAGATCCATCCCCAGACGCTGCGCCTCTATGAGCGCGAGGGGTTGTTGAAGCCGTCTCGGTCGGAAGGGAATACACGCTACTACACAGACGAGGACCTGGAGCGGCTGGAATTTATCCTGAACCTGGCGCGGGACCTTGGGGTGAATATCGCCGGGATCGGGATCATTCTGCAGATGCGCGAGCGGATGGAAGAGATGAACCGGCAGATGCAGAGCTTTGTGGAGTATGTGCGAACGGAGATGCTGACGCGATTTCAGCAGAACGCGCCGGGGCAGGCGGGGGCGATTGTGCCGATACGGCGGCCGACGGTGGTGGCGAAGTCTGCGTCGCAGCGGAAATCGTAAGATTCCGCGTGACAGCGCATTGCCCGGTACAATAACGCATAGCCCTTCATGTCTTACTTGCTATTAGCTCTGGCTGTGCTCGGCCTCGTGACCTCCACGGGTTTCGCGGCTATTGTTTTGTGGGCCGTGCCGGGGTATCTGAAAGAGAGGCGGGGTGCTCTTGAGCGGATGGAGGAGCGGCCGGGATTTACACCGCCGCTGACCCTGATGAAGCCCTTGCATGGAGCCGATCCGGGGCTCGAGTCTTATCTCGAAACATTTTTCCAGCAGGAGTATCCGCGGTACGAAGTTCTTTTTTGTGCGCGATCGGCGGAGGATGCGGGGCTCGAGATTGCGCGGCGGGTTGCTGCGCGGTATCCGCAGATTCCGGTTCAGATCCTCTCGACCGGCGGCGAGCCTGACTACATTAACGCCAAGGTCGCCTCTCTGGAGCGGATGGAGGCTGCGGCTGCTTACGACATCCTGGTCATCAGCGACAGCGATGTGCGCGTGACGCCGGATTATCTGCGGGCGGTGTCGCTGCCGTTTGCCGATGCGCGGGTGGGCGGGATGACGTGCCCGTATCGCGGGGTGGCGGCCGAAGGTGGCTTGTGGGCGCGGTTGGAGGCGGTGGGCATGTCTGTGGAGATGACCGCCGGGGTACTGGCGGCGCGGGCGATGGAGGGGATGCAGTTTGTGCTGGGGCCGACGATGGCGTTTCGGAGGGAGACGATTCGCCGGATGGGCGGGTTCAAGGTGACGGCCGACTATTGCGCGGACGATTTTGTGCTGGGGAATGAGACGTTCAAGCTGGGCGAGACTGTGGTGCTGAGCCATCACGCTATCGATCACATGGTGATCAACGCTGACTTTGCGGACTCAATGAAGCACCAGGTGCGGTGGATGAAGTCGACGCGTTTTTCGCGGCCGGCGGGGCATTTCGCGACATGTCTCAGCTTCAGTGTGCCTTATGGGTTGCTGGCGCTGGCGGCTGCGATGGCGCTGGGCCGGCCCGTTCTCGGCATGGCTCTCTTTGCGTGGTCTATCTTTACTCGCCTTGCGCTTTCCGTCGCTGTCGGTCGCGCAGTGGTCCAGGATCAAAGCTGGTTCGGTTTGCTTGTTCTTTACCCCATTCGCGATCTGATGGGGTTCGGTTTTTGGGTCGCTGGTTATTGGGGAAGGCGTGTGCTTTGGCGCGGGCGGGTGTTTGAGCTGCTGGCTGGGGGGAAAATGCGGGCAGCGGAGTAGGTGTTCTCCCCGTGAACAGGGTGATGAAGAATCAAAGTTTCGCACCCATTCGCGATGAAACTGGGGATGGATGGGGCACCCAGCATTTTCTCAGGTGAGAAAGTTTTGTTCATTCCGGATGTAACTTGCAAGGCGAGTCGGGCTGCTCCCCATGAACAAACCCGAAAAGCAGCCGCAGATCCCTCGGCTTCGGTCGGGATGACAGTGTGGTGGTAATGAACATGCTGGTCGAAATTGGCGTACATGGTAGCCGTGACTCGCATTGCGCGGGTCAGGCTACTCCTGAGGAAGAAAACAGGGGGAGGCTGAGATTTGTGCTTTCCCGCCCTCGCGACAGGAAAAAGTCGCAAGAACGGGGCACGGGGCGGTTCTGCGTATTCCGGGAGCGCGCTACGGCAGCGGGCGGTCGGTCCAGAGGGCTTTGTCTGCGAGGTTCTGGACGAGGATGAGACGACCGGCGAGGAGGCTTTCGGCCTTCTGCTGGTTTACGTCCTGGGCGACGAGCCATTTGCGTTCGCCGGTTCCCCATTCCTTTGACAGCTTGTCTTCCGAAAGAAAAATATCGGGTGCATCGGGGTAGCAGGAGCCCCAGAGGAGCGGGGTGCCTTCTCCGTGCTGTCCGCAGCGCGGCAACACAAGGTCAGCCGGCTTGCCGTGGAAGAAGTTATGCGTATAGAAGACCACCGACGAGGCGTCGGACTGTTCTCCGTAGATGATGAAGGTGTCTGCTGGGGTGCCTTTGGCGATGATGGTGTCGGCAAAGGGCTTGGAACCTAGCATGGGCCCGAAGCGCGCGAATGCGATGTGGGCGGCCACCAGGAAGACCGTCATGGTGATGGCGATGCTTACTGTGGCGGCGAGGTGCTTGCCCTTGATACGCAGCAGCCAACCGAGAGCCGGGCCGATGAGGAGCGCCACGGCGGCCAGGGCCGCGGGCAGGCGAAGGGCAGCGAATGAGGGGCCGGTGAGATCGAAGAAGTGGGACATGGAAAGCGTGTAGTCGCCGACAGCGCGGTGGGCGAGCAGGGTTCCGATGTCGTTGACGAAGGGCAGGTTGCGCGAATCCCACAATCCCCAGGCCAGGGCCGCGGCGGAGAGCACGCCGATGACGGCAAAGACGCCTTGCGCGCCGGTAAGCCAGGCGGTGGAGAGCAGCGGGTTGGAACTGCCGGGGCCGCTGTCGGGTCCGCCGTCGAGGCCGCGTTTTTCTTCAATGCCCGCGAGCACGGCGGCGATGAGGATGAACAATGGCGGCCAGACGGGGAAAGTGTAGTACTCCTGGTTGGACGAGATGGAGAAGAAGAGCAGTGTCCATGCGGAGAACAGAGCGAGCAGCCAGACGGTGCGCACGCGGAACTTGAGACGGATGACGTAGGTGGCGACGTCTTCGCGGACGGCGTGGTCGAGGTAGAAATCGACTGTCTGGCCGGCGTCGTGGCGGAGGTGTTGCAGCCAGTGGTGGCGGGTCTTCCAGGCGATGGCGAAGAGGGCGGGGATGAACAGGCTCCATGGGAAGAGCCAGACGAAGTGGAGGAGCCAGTACGCATAGCCGGGGAGCTTGTTGTAGTCGTGGGGGTAGCGCAGGGAGAAGAAGCGCAGGAAGTGCTCGTTGACGAAGTAGAAGTAGAAGAAGCCGTGGACGTTGCCGATGGTGGGATGATTGCCGACCGCGTGTCCCTGGTCAGGGTTGGCGAGGCCGCAGAGGATGTGCCAGGGTGCGGCGATGGCGAAGAACAGCAGCGTGCCGGTGAAGAGCCTTAGCTTGCGCCAGCGGCGCCATTGGCCGGTGAGGATGATGTAAGGCACGGCCGCGCCAATGAAGAAGACGGGGGCGATGAGGCCTTTGGTGAGTGTGGCCAGGGCTACGCAGGCGTAGGCCCAGTAGAAGCGGTTGGGCTGGCCGAGTTCGAGTCCTGTTATGAGGGCATAGAGCGCGATGAGCAGAAAGAGGCTGAGGTAGGCCTCGGGAATGATGAAGCGGGTGAAGAGAAACGGGCCGACCGAGGTCAGCACGCCGAGGCCGGCGTAGAGGCCGGCGCGTGCGCCCCAGGCGCGCCGCGCCCAGAGCCAACTGAGCCAGCAGAGGCCGAGCATGGCGAGGGCGTTTGGCAGGTGAGTGGCGAAGGTATTTTCGCCGAAGATCTTGTACATGACGGCGACTGTCCAATAGGGCAGGGGCGGCTTTTCGATATAGCGGATGCCGTTGATCTGGCAGGTGATCCAGTTGCCGGAGTCTACGATGTGCTGGGCGGCCTGGGCGTGCGAGGCGTCCACATCGTCCATGAGCGGCGGGGTGAACAGCGAGCCAATTTGAACGGCAAGATAAATGGCGATAAAAAGCAGCCAGGTTGCCGCCGCGGAGGGCCCATGCGCGGGGCGGTGCTGGGTGAGTGCGGAACTGGATGAATAGGAAGATTGCATTGCATTGAGGATAACAGCCGGGGATTTAAAGGCAGTGGTTAGTGGCTCGTGGTTAGTGGTTGGATAGGTGGAAACCAAAGGAGTTCTGGGCAGGCCTGCGGTTTTTGGGGCGGCTCGTAAGCCCTTTGTTTCGGTAGGTAGAGTTGGATTTTTCGGCGTAATCTCTTTCGATTCATGGGATTGCATCGAAAGTGGGGGGGTGGGTGCTATGTAGCGGTTTGGAGCGGTGACACTGCTGACAGACAGGCGGACCCTGAATTCGGTCGGATTTGCAACCATGATTTAATTGTCCGCCTTTCGGAGAAATAAACCGCAAATCGCGAGAGAATAACCTGGGGTAACGGAAATACGTATTGGCAGTGGTGGTGTGAATCCTTATTACCCCTTGATTGTCGTGTCTCATTTCAGGGGTCACTCCAGTTCTAAAGCCCGCGTTCCTTTTGCGCTACTTTCGGTACCCTTCGACTTCGCTCAGGGCAGGCTCTTGAAGCCGCGCCCTTTCAAAACATCGACTTGATCAGGGGCTCCCTAAAACGAGGAAGCAACGATGCACAGAATCAGGAAATCTCTTCAAGCAGCATTGGCCCGCGGAGTTTTGATGGCCTTGGCGTTGGCATTGGGCTGGCTGGTGCCGGCTCAGGGGCAGGATGGCCACTGGCTCACCGGCTACTATGCGATCTACGATCAGAATGGCGTAATGACTCCTTCCCAGGTAGACATGACGAAACTGACTCATATCATTTACTGGGGAGTGGAGCCCACCGACACGGGCGGATTGAACACGACCAAGTATGTCTCGGCCTCCACGTTTGCCAGCGGGGCCACCAACCTGGTGGCGGCAGCCCACGCGGCTGGGGCAAAGGCGTTGATCGGCATTGGGGGCGACGCCGCCAACGGCTATTCGCTGGCCTTCAACCAAGCCACCACGCCGGCCAACCTGACCGCTTTCGTCACCTCAATCGTCAACCTGATGCAGCAGTACGGCTTCGATGGCGTCGACATCAACTGGGAGCAGATCGGATACTATTCCGGCGACAACACGCAGTTTCCCGCCTTCATCAAAGCTCTCCGCACACAGCTCAACACACTGACGCCGAGGCCGCTGCTGACTATGTCGCCCGAGACCGCGGGCAATGGCGGACGAACGGACCTGATTGGGCCAATCTATCAGGACTTCGACCAGATCAATATCCAGACATACCTGATGTCGGGTCCATCCTGCGGCTGGGAGACGTGGTATAACTCGCCGCTGAGCAACAGCGGCCAGACCTTTGTGCTGGAAGCGGGGGAGCCGTTGCCCTCGATCACTGGGGCAGTGGCCGACTACACCGGGGCGGGAGTTCCGATTGGCAAGCTGGGCATGGGAATTCAGTTCGGCGGGTTGGAGTGGGATGGCGGCGCAGGCACGAGTACGGGCGGCGCGACAAAGCCTGAACAGATCTGGACCAACGACGCCAACGCGGCTTATTGCTCGGCGACCAACCCTTCGGCGCCGACGCTGAACTATCCGCTTTACACGACCATTGCCCCTCTGGCCTCGGGAGCTCCGGCCAATGGCTATACCGTCAACACTGACTCGGTGGCCGACCAGAGTTGGCTCAGCTACGACCCTTCCGGAACGGGCAGCACCAACGAGGCCAAGGACAAGTTCATCGCATACGACGATCCCGCTTCGATTGAAAAGAAGGGCACTGACCTGAGCGGCGGAACGGGGCTGGGCGGATCGATGGGCGGAGTGATGCTTTTCGAACTCTCGGGCGATTACTTTCCTGCAGCTGCGACGGGCGAGCAGCACCCGCTGCTGGATGCGGCCAATGCCATGGAGTTTCTTCTGCCCGGTAATGTGACCGGACTGACGATCACTGCGGGCATCGGCAGCGCAGCCCTGCAATGGAGCGCCGCTCCCTTTGCCACCAAGTATCAGGTGTACTCTTCCACCGTCTCCGGCAATGCCGGAACATTGAGCGGCACAGTCTCCGCCGTACAGGCGACTGTCCCCAATCTGACTCCGGGCAAGCTGTACTACTTCCAAGTATGGCCGGTCAACGCTTTTGGCGTGGCTTCAGGCGGCATCGCTACCGGGAGCGCGACCATCGCAGGATTGACGGTGTCTCTTTCAGCTAGCAGCATTTCGTACGGCCCACAAGCGGTGGGAACGGACAGCGCATCGCATCCAGTGACTCTGACCAACACCAGCGCTGCGGCGTTGTCGATTGCGAGCATCGCGGTGACAGGCACGAATGCTTCCTCGTTTGTATTTGCAAACAGTTGCGGGGCGAGCCTGGCAGCCGGTGGGAGTTGCACGATCCACGGACACTTTGCGCCGACGGAGGCCGGCATGCTCACAGCGACTGTGACGATTACGGATGACGCCACGGGATCGCCCCAGAGCATCGCACTGAGCGGCACAGGGGTCGCGGCTCCAGCGGTGAAGCTGTCCGCAACGAGCCTGTCGTACGGAACGGTGAATGTAGACTCGACGAGTTCCTCAAAGTCGGTGATGGTAACAAACACCGGGGACGAGACCCTGTCCATCACCAGCATTGCACTGGGGGGGACGGGGGCTTCCTCGTTTGTGTTTGCAAACAGTTGCGGGGCAAGCCTGGCAGCCGGTGGGAGTTGCACGATCCACGGACACTTTGCGCCGACGGAGGCCGGCATGCTCACAGCGACTGTGACGATTACGGATGACGCCACGGGATCGCCCCAGCGGATCGCGTTGACGGGAACTGGGCAGTAGGGTGGGCTTTGGTGCGGCACTCACAGGACGCACTTATTGTCACCACCTGGGGATTCAAATTTGGAGTACCCTCTCAGCGCATGAAAGGCAAGGGCATCCATTATCACCGAACGGTGGAATTCCACTTCCTCACCTTCAGTTGTTTCGGTCTTCCTCCCTGCTCCCCAAGACCGAGGGGCACCCGCTTGCGGCGAATCTGGTGAACGTTTCCATGCCAAGATGCGTAATTCCATGCAGATGTGGAGCTCTCGCATTTTTCTTCGCTTCGCCGTCCTGCTGGTCGTGGTGTGGCTTGTGGCTTGCACTGTGATCGGGGTTGTGGCCGTGGAGATGGCGATGCATCCGGGGCTGCGGCCTTTGGAGCCGCAAGCGGAGGATCTGGCTCGAACGATTGCCGCTCGGAATCAAGCCAGCGTTGACGACGTTTCCGTAGTGGCTGCGGACAGCGCGAGTCTCCGGGCCTGGAACTTACGTCCAAGCCACGGCAATGGGAATGCGGTAATCCTGCTGCATGGGCAATCGGACAATCGGGTGGGGATGCTTGGCTACGCAGAGCTGCTACTGCGGCATGGTTACGCGGTGCTGCTGCCGGATGCGCGGGCACACGGACAGAGCGGCGGCGATGTGGCGACTTATGGCGTGCTGGAAGCGGACGATATGCGGCGCTGGTTCGATTGGGTGACCCTGGCAGAGGCACCGCGGTGCGTCTATGGGCTGGGTGAGTCGATGGGTGCGGCGCAGTTGCTTGCATCGCTGCGGGTCGAGCCGGGGTTTTGCGCGGCTGTGGCGGAGTCGCCGTTTGCCAGTTTTCGCGAGGCGTCCTACGACCGGCTGGGGGAAAGGCTGGGCGCTGGCGCTTGGGTTGGCCAAACTCTGCTGCGCCCTGCTGTCGAAGCGGGTTTTCTTTATGCGCGATGGAGGTATGGGGTCGACTTTGCGCGGGCGTCCCCAGAGGATTCAGTGGCCGCCAGCGAGGTTCCGGTTTTACTGATTCACGGGCTGAAGGACACGAATCTTCCGCCTCGAAATTCTGAGTTGATTCTGGCAGCCAGCGCCTCACGGAGTCGGGCAGTGGTGCTTTGGGAGCCTGCCGAAGCTGGGCACACGGGCGCGGCATCGGCGGAGCCGCAGGAGTTTGAGCGGCGGGTGATTGGGTGGTTTGAGGGGCATGGCCCTCGCTAAGCCTGAGTGCGAGGGACCGGGGGCACCCTCATTCTGGGTTGAAAAGCTTACCGGGGCCGGGGGCGCCCGCCGGGTCCTTCGAGGACGCTATGCTGCACGGGAAAAAAGCCCGAAAAGCAGCCGCAGTCATGCATGTCGCGTTGCGCCACCCAAGAGGATGAAGATTCGCCGATCCTCCCGTTGGAAGTCTTGGATGCTATCTGTTTTTCCTTAGAAGCAGCCGCAGATCCCTCACTTCGTTCGGGATGACATTGCTTTTTGGGGTAGGAACGATCCCGTTTCGTACAGAATTAAGCCGAATTTTCAGGGGAGATCGCTCCACTACGGTCGGGATGACAGTGCTTTTTGGGAGGTTCACCATAGGGGTAACCCGCTGCGCGAGTCGGATGCTGGTGAGGAACGCGGGGATTTCAGATTCTACCTTTCCCATCCATTCGCGATGGGGCTGCGAATGGATGGGAAAGGGATCATTTGAGGCGGATTGAACCGCGGTGCGGGCTACTTCCGCGAGGTTTTTGGGCGGGAGCTTTTTGCCAGGCCGGAGTAGATGGAGCGGGCCATGCGCGGGTCGATGAGCCAGCGCAGCAGGGGCGGGTGGCGGTCCATGTCGACGCGGGCGATTGAACCCTTTCTCATGCGGATGGAGGCGCCGCCGTTTCCGGTGATCATGCGGCCGAGGAACTGGAACATGTGGGGGTTGTGGCCGACGACCAGGACGCCTTCGCGGTCAGAGAATTTGGCGAGCATTTGCTGAAAGTCAGCGTAGTCGGCATCGAGGTCGAGTGCGGGACTGATTTCGACTTTGGCTTCGTAGCCGAGTTCAGTACCGACAAAGGTGGCGGTCTGGAGCGCGCGCTTGAGGGGGCTGGAGACGATGACGTCGATTTGCACTTTGAGCGCGGAGAGGAGGCGCGCCATGAGCATGCACTGCTCTTTTCCCTCTTTGATGAGGGCTCTTTTGCGGTCAAGGATGGGATTTTCGCGGCTTACACCGGCGTTGGCGTGCCGCATCAGGTAAAGGTTCATAGGGGTTCGTCTTTGGGGAGGCAATGGTCCGATTTCGGCTCCCGGATTAGCGATTTTAACACGATTGTAACAATCCGCGGAGGCCTAAATGGGGTTTTGGGCGGGACTTATGGGGATTCTGGAAACGGCGCGGACCAAAGCTCGGCGATGAGCAGGCCGCCGAGGCGGGTGCGGCGTTGGAGGAGCGTGAAGCCGGCGGCGGAGAGAGCGGCGGCGTGGTTGGGAAGGCGGCGGACGGCGAGGCCGGTGAGCAGGCCGAAGGAGAGATAGAGTCCGGTGACGACGGGAAGGGCGACGAGGCGGCCGAACCAGCCGGCGGGGATGGCGAAGTCGGAGACGACCCAAAGCGCGTTGGGCGCGGCGGCGGCGTGGAGCCTGGTGGCGAGGGATTGGACTTCAGGAGTGGTGAGGCAGTCGAGGAAGAAGTGGGTGGCGATGAGGTCGTAGGGGAGGGAGTCTGCGGGAGGCTGCCAGTCGCGGATGTCGGCGAGGTGAGTGGTGACGCGGTTGGCGTGCGGTGCTGCGTGGCGCATGAGGGCGGCGAGCATGGCGGCGCTGGCGTCTGCTGCGTCGATGTGGACCTTGGGGTTTGCGCGGAGCAGGCTGGCGGTAAAGCGGCCATCGCCATCGCCGAGGACGAGGGCGCGGCGGGACTGCTGGAGTCGCGGCAGGAATGTTTGGCGGGTGATGGCCAGCCAGAGGCCGAAGCTGAACAGTTCCATCCAGAGGTAGAGGCGGGCGAGGCGATTGAAGTTGGGGGGTGGATTCATGCCAGCAGGAGGGCCAAGGGGGTGAGCAGGACGAGATCGGCGGCGGCGCGGAGGGCGAGGGGGGTGAGGCGGGGGCGGACTCGGTCGAGCAGGGCGAGCAAGAACGCGCTGGCGACGCCGCAGGCAACGAGTGCCGCGAAGCGAGAGTGCGTGGGGGCGAGCAGCAATGCGATTGTGAGGCCAGCCGAAGCGAGCAGGGCTGCCTGAGTTTGAATCTTAGGCTCGCCGAGGGTGGTGGAGGACTCCCAAGCGTCAATGGCATGGCAGTTGAGCCAGGCGAGCAGGGCGAAGAAAGTGGCGCCGGCGTAAAGGGGCCAGGCGGAGGGCAGTCCGGGGGCGGTCATGCGGCCGATGGCCGGGAGTGCGCAGGCGGCGGTGAAGAGGAGGCCGACGAGGAACTCTTTTTTGAGCAGGCGGGAGAGGCCGAAGGAGGGCAGGGTGAGCGGGGAGTGGACGCGGGTGAAGTAAGCCAGGGCGGCGACGGCGAGGGCGGAGTTGCGCTCGCGTGCGGCGATGGGCATCTGGGTGAAGACGAGCCAGGCGGCGGCGAGGGCGGCGGCGATGGCGACGGGGAGCAGGAGTCGGCGATGCCGGTGATGGAAGCGGTGCCTGTCGCGGAGGGTGGCGAGGTTGGCGGTGCGCAGGGCGGAACGGGCGTCGAGGAGGCGGTCGCCGATGTAGACGGCCCAGGCGGCGAGGGCGAGGAGTGGGGGAATCCAGAGGGGCAGGCGGACTTGGGCTGCCGAGGCGAAGGCCAGAGACCAGATGACGGCGACGGTGGGGGCGTCCAAGCTGGTGAGGTGCCACAGGCTGGCGAGATGCCAGAGGCGTGATGGGGGGGGCGCGTCCAGCTCTGGAGCGGGAAGGGACAGGAGGGCTGGGACGTGCGCCGGCGGAATGGGAAGAGTCTGCGGCACAGAATTGATTGTAGGAGATTTTGGGTTGAGCGCGCGAAATCGGAGCGGAAGGCAGGACAAACGCATTTGGAACGACAAGCTGTTGACCTTGTGAGGGAGATGCTTTTGCGGGGCGAATCGAGGTGGAAAACAGAGCACGCTGGGATGGTTTGGGTAGGCGAATTTCGATGTGCGAAAAGTGCCATTTTTTGCTCCAAAGTGCCAGTTTTGACGGTGTTTTTGGCGTTTTTTTGCCTGAAAATGGGGGTTTGTGTTTACCGATAGGTAAACAGGCAGTTTTTGTAACTCATTGAATAGGAATCAGTTAAGCGGATTCTACCTTCGATTTTTTGACGAATTTGGGGTGGGGGGGGTGGGGTCTCAGCGTTTTTGGGGGTTTGAGGGCCGGAAAAACAGGGATCAGGGATCGGAAAACAGGGGCAAAGGCGGGGCGATGGAATTGGCGAGGGCGCGGGTTGCGTTTTGCTGGACGATTTTGGCATGCGAAACACCTCTACAAGGATTGTGCGCCAAAAGGGGGTAATTGCCTGCAAGTATGGCGCGGGTGGAAGTTGTTGGATTTAAGTAGGTTAGTCAAGGTCAGTTGGGGGAGGGGCTTGCTTTTTATGACGGGGTAATGGGGGATCAGGTTGCAGGCCTGCCGGAAGACACATTCAGTGGTTGGATCAATTTTCAAATGCGTTTGCCCTGCTCTTCCAATGCAAGATGAGCCTGAAGGGTGAGTTTGATTCCAATACAAGATGAGCCTGAAGGTGCGGTCATGCTGGGCAGTGAACATCCGCATGGTGACAGTGGAAGAACTGTGTTTGGAAGCGATTGGCCGGTTCGTGACGGGCAGCGAGGATATCCGTTTTGAGGGTCAGGACGGGGCCCAGGTTACGCGGCTGATTGGGCGCTACACGGCCAGCGGGCGGGTGCAGGTGACGGTCTATCGGCGGCGCCGTTTCCCTGATCGCTACACGCGGGCCGACATCGAACTGCTGGCCTCGGTCGACGAAGCGCACAAGACCTTGA
>Ga0302267_10002970_pt1 | contig 19874 bp, 24 predicted proteins | sample III_Bog_E1_3_FD_194555 | JGI IMG/M metagenome (GOLD analysis project Ga0302267, IMG submission 194555) | Peat permafrost microbial communities from Stordalen Mire near Abisko, Sweden - III_Bog_E1_3 | ecosystem: Environmental > Terrestrial > Soil > Wetlands > Peat | place: Sweden: Abisko... | reverse complement strand
AGCGCTTGCAGATAGGCCCGACGAAGAGCGTCCTGCGCAAGCTCCGGGATGTGATCCTCCAAGGACGACAAGGCCGCCTCATCCAGTTGGGGACCTCGAATGGCGGATGCTTCGGGCATCCCTGCAAGATACGTTCGAGACTGGACTGAACCACTAAATCACCGCGCCCCAGGCGGCGAGCGAAAGCGAGCCGGCGGAGACGACGGCGGGGTCCGGGGGGACGGCTCGTCTCCGGATTGCCCGCAGACCATCGGCCCATCGGGGCCGATGGGTGAAAAGTCCAGAGGCCATCCGGAGAATCCGATCCCCCCGGTGGCGGGATTCTCAAGGGCCGCCAGAGGCCCTTGAGCCGGGGTACAGGGTCCCGGTGGACCCTGTGAACGAGCGAAGCGACGGGGCCGCGCAGGCCCCGGAAACCGGTACGGAAGTACAAGCCCGCACGGCAGGTGCAAAAAGACCGACGCCATCGAAAAGTACCGCGATCGCCGCGGCGCAGCCTCAAAAAGAAATCAGAAGTGCTTGATCTCCACCCCGTGCTTCTTCAGCGCGTAGCACATCTGCCGCGACGTCAGTCCCAGCAGCCGCGCCGCCTTCGCCTGCACCCACCCCGCCTTCTCCATGGCCTCCACCAGCCGCTTGTGCTCGCCGGAGAGGGGTTCGTCTCCCCGCGCTTCGAAGGGAACGATGTGCTCGGATCCGTTGGGGACGGATTCCGTCGATTCATCGGCGGGGTCGGGCACCGGTCCGGTCCGCGCGATGGGCAACGGCGTGAAATCGGGCATGTGGGGCTTGAGCTCGACGCGGCCCTTGGACAGGAGCGAAGAGAGGCACGCGTCGTTCTTGCAGGAGTAGTCTTCGGCGTGGATGCACGCGTTCACCGCGAAGGCGGCCGTGCGCCGCACGCAGCTCTCCAGTTCGCGGATGTTGCCAGGGTAGGAGCAGTTGCGCATCAAGGCGAGAGCGTCGTCCCCGAAGGAGAGGGCGGTGCCGTGCATCTGGTTGTAGCGCTTGAGGAATTCCACGGCCAGAAGCGGGATGTCCTCCGGCCGGTCGCGCAAGGGGGCCAGGATGATGGGCACCACGCAGAGCCGGAAGTAGAGGTCCGAGCGGAACTCTCCGTTGCGCACCGCCTCCTCCAGGTTGCGGTTGGTGGCGGCCACCAGGCGAACGTCGACCTTGATGGTGTCCGAACCGCCCACCCTCTCGAACTCCCCTTCCTGCAGCACCCTCAAAAGCTTCGCCTGGAAGCTCGCGGAGATCTCGCCGATCTCGTCCAGGAACAGGGTGCCGCCGTCGGCGAGTTCGAAGCGCCCCTTGCGCTGGGCCATCGCTCCCGTGAACGAGCCCTTCTCGTGCCCGAACAGTTCCGATTCCAGCATGGTCTCCGGAAGGGCGGCGCAGTTGAGCTTGACCATGGGGCCTTCGCGGCGGGGCGAGAGGTCGTGGACGGCCTGGGCGAAGAGCTCCTTGCCAGTTCCCGACTCGCCGCGCAAGAGCACGGGCAGATGGCTCTTGGCCACGATGTGGATCTTGCGCAGCACCGACTGCACGGCCTCGCTTTCGCCCACGATCCCGTCGATCCCCAACCGGATCTTGGACGGATCGTCGGAGGCGAGCTTCTTCTCCGCCAGCCGATTCTCCTCCATCAAGCGTTCCCGGTCCCGGGTGACCAGGGTCTGCAGGTGCGAGGTCTGTCCCACCAGTTTCGCCACCATGGTGAGGGAACGGACGTCGCGTTCGATGGTGTCCGGCCCGGTCTCCGACCAGCAACGCTCGGCGGTGAGGGTCCCGATCACGCGGTCGTGTTCCAGGATGGGCACGCCGATGATGGAACACGGGCGTTCCGAGGCGTGTCGCGTGCAGGTCTCGCACATGCCCGCGGCGTCTTCGTCGGCGATCACGACGGGCTTGCGGATGGCCACGATCCGTTGGACGATGGGCTTGGCGATGCGCTGGAAGTAGTCCGGGGGCGTGAACCCGATCCGGTTGGACCCCACCATGAACTTTGGCTTGGCTTCGGGATCCAGGAGCACCGCGAAACAACGGGTCATGTGGAAGTGGGATTCCAGGCAATCCATGACCGGAGCCAGCGCGACCTCGATCCCGGTCGGGGACGTGAGGACCTGGGAGATCTCGAACAGCCCTGCCACAGCCTCTTCCTGGCGACGGCAGCGTTCCTCGAGTTCATCGACCGATGGTGGTTGGACTTCGGCCAAAGCCATGGTGCCCGCGCTCCTTGGATTGGAGAGAGATTCCCCCATTCCCAGAATCAAATCGGATGCCACATTGGGAATCGGGGCCAAAGCAGATCAGGTGACGGAAAGATTTCCCATCGTGTCCATTTTTCCGTGGAAAATGTCAGAGATTGTCGGAGAAAATGCGGGGTGCCGAAGGGATGCCGCACCTCAATTTGCAATCTCTTGCGAGACGTCAGGAAGAGGAGGCGGACTCACGTTCCGGGAATATTCTCGATCTCGGGTGGATTCGTGCTCGAACGGGCCAGCAGGCTGGGACCCGCTTCGTCCCCGAAGCAGTTGGAAGCGTCCGAACAGTCGGAGCAGGTGGGGGCGGGACAGAGGCCGTAGCTGTCGTCCATGCAGATCATCCGGCTCAGGAACTTCTTCCATTTCATGTCCTGCGCATTGCGCTCGGCCAGCGGCTTGAAGTGGCGCGCCATGAAACGCGAGAGCTCATCCCGGTTCCGAAGACCCAGGTCCTGCCAGAGATGGTGGACTTGGACGGCGCGGCGGGCGACGATGGGCACGAACCGCTTGGAGAGCCAGGAATGGGGCGTGGCGAAGCGGTCCAGCAACTGGCGCAGGCAGGTCTCCTCCGCGGAGACGGCCGCCAGGTCGGGTACCAGCACCGCCGGAAACTCGATCTTGGAGAAGATCCTGGTCTGCAAGACGTTTAGCTCCGCGGGTTCCAGGCCCAGCCGTTCGCACAGGCCGCATCCCAGTTCCCGCGCCTCGGCGCAGGCGAGGGTCAACACGGATGCCAGGACGTGGACATCGAAGGGATCCTGCAGGGGATTGCGCCCACCGACCAACTGGTCGTAGAGGGCCGGATCGGGAAGGGGCGCTCCCTCAAGCACCCGCCGGCTCCGCGCCGTGGGTCTGGCAGTCCTTGGGGCAGACGCGGGAGCAGGCCGAACATCCGATGCAGGCGCCGGTGTCGGCCATGGCCATGATCTTGCGTTCGATCTCGGCGTCCTCGTCGTCCAAGTCCACCAGGTTCCCGTCTTCGTCGATGCCCTTGAGGGTCATGACGTTGCGGCCGCACACCTTGTGGCAGCGACCGCACCCGATGCACGTCTCGGGATTGATGGAGAGCAGGAAGGATGGCGTCCAAGCCCGTCCATCCCTGGTCGTCGGCGATCCGAGTTCGATCATGGCTTCCTCCGTCGGCATCGCGCTCATGCGATGACTTTCAGCGATTCCCGCTTGGCTTCCAGGGTCCGGTAGGCGTCGTGGGCGGTCTGCGCGACCTCCAGGATCCGCTCCCATCCGGTGGGGAGGTCCTCCGCGAGGTCGTGCAGGTCCATCTTGGCCTTGAGGGCGGCGTTGGACCACTTCTTGATTTCCGACTTGAGATCGTCCGACTGGCTCATGATTCTCCTCCAGAGACGGTCAGTATTTGGCGACATCCGGAAACTTGCCGATCATTTCCGCGGCGGCGGCCACCTGCTTCTCGCCTTCCGCGGCCAGGGCCTCCAGGGAAGGGAATCCGAAGCGGTGCACGTCGCGGAGGTTCTTGTTCACCACGATCAGCCGGCCGGCGATCAGCACCATGCGCCCGAATCCCTCGTGGTGCATCTTCATCATCGGGGCCACCATGATCCCGGTGATGCGCTCCACCGCCAGGCCGATGGCGTTGTAGAAGAGCTCCAGACGCCAGATGGTCTCCGGGTCCGGATCGCCCAGCATGGGGATCTCGGCGCGCTTTTCCTTGGTCAGGATGTACGGCTCCAAAAGGTCCAGATCGGTCTTGCCTTCCCAGGCGCCATGGGTGTCCTGGGCGCGCCACTGCTTGACCAGTTCCTTCACGAACGGGGACTGCATGGTGGCGGAGGGGTCTGTGGCGGTCAGCGTCTCAGGCATGGGTGGGTTCCTCTTCGAAGTCCAATTCGCGTTCCTGGCCCTTGAGAAGCGCCTTCCGCAGCCAGGGAGGCGGCGCGCCCTTGAGCAGTTCCTGGAGCCGGTCCAGCAGGGATTCGATGGACTCCGGCTGGCTCACCTTCACCGGGTGGATCTTCTTGGCCACCACGCGCGCGGCGGCCGACCCTCCGATGGCCGCCACGTAGAGGATGGCGCAGTCGGCGATGGCCTCGAGCTTGGGCGCGAGCTTGTCCTCGTTCCCGTCCTCCTGGAGGTCACCGTCGAAGGAGATGTTTCCCACGAAGGAATGCCCGTCCGGCGTCACGTCGTGGACGGCGATGTTCTTGGCCCACCCGAAATGGGCGTCCACGGTGGAGAGGTCCTGGGTGGCGAAGGCGATCTTCATGGCGACTCCTTGGTGACGAATTCCGACAGGACCGGCCCAGGACGGGTCGCGCCGTCTTCCGGCGTGGTCCTCCAGGTGTCGGGGACGGCCTGGTGCTCGGCGGCCATCAGGAGGTTCCCCACCTGGAAGATCAGGTCGCGGGTGCCGCGGTATCCCACGGAGACCATATGCCCGGCCCCGAGCCGGTCGAAGATGGGAAGGCCGGCGCGGAAGAAGGGGATCCCCAGGCGCTCGGCGGCCTGGCGTCCGTGGGAGTGGGTCACCAGGAGGTCGCAGCCCTCGGCGCGCCGCTCCAGGTCCTCCAGGTCTCCGATCAGGACTTCCTCGATGGGAAGGGCCTCCAGCCGGAACGATTCCGTGGTGGTGACCGCGGCCTCCAGGGTGCAGCCCATCTCCGCGAAGAAGCTCCCCAGGCTCCAGAGGAGATCCGGCTCGGCCCCGATGGCCACCTTCTTCCCCCCGAAGAAGAAATGGCCGTCCAGCATGGCGTCCACCAGCTGGCTGCGCAGGCGACGGTATTTGACCGGGACCGGAAGTCCGCTCGCACCCGACAGGAACGACATCAGTTCGTCGCAGGGCCCAAGGCCCGTCAGCCGGTCGAACAGGACGTACGGAACGCCCGTCTTCTCCTCCAGCGCCAGGGCGCAGGGGCGCATCTGTTCCCCGATCGCCACCGTCCAGGAGGCCTGATTGCAGGTCCGGATCTCCTCCAGGCTCGCTCCCCCCAGTGTGGTGGGCGTGAAGTCGTCGGGGATGTGCCCGTCCAGGGATCCCGAAAGGTCGGGAAGGAAGATGGGCTCGAGGCCGAAATCCTCGAAGATGTTCCGCAATTCGTCGATGTCTCCGGGCGTCACGTGCGCGCCGGGAAGGACGTTGATCCGCCGCGGGTCGGTGCGCGTGGACGGTCCGTCTTCGCAGACCTGCTCGATCAGGGTGGTCACCGTCTTGGCCCAGCCGTCCTGGAAGGCGTCCTTGAAGTCCGGCGTGGACACGAACACGAGGGCGGTTCCGTCCAGTTCCGGGTGCTTGGCGCGGATAGTCCGCAGGAAACCGTCCACGTCGTCTCCTTTGATCTCGGTGACGCCGGTGGAGCAGATCCCGATGATCTCGGGCTTGGCGCGCTTGGAAATGTTCAGGATCGCCTGTTCCACATTCTCGATGCCACCCAGGACGGTGGCCACCTCGCTCATGGCCGTGGTCTGCAGCGGGATGGCCTCGCGGAAATGGCGCACGAACAGGACCAGGCCGAAGCTGGTGCAGCCCTGCGAACCGTGGAAGAGCGGCATGCACCCGCGCAACCCCAGGAAGGCCAGCGCGGCGCCCACCGGTTGGCTCATCTTGAGCGGATTCACCGTGCAGGACTTGGTGGATTTGACGATCGCGGCCATCAGGCCACCCGCGCGAAGGGAATGGTGTTGGCCTGGTCCCAGGGCGCCGCGCGGCGCACCTGTTCCCAGACCGGACTCGAAAGCGACTTATCGATCTCGCGGACCAGGGCCACCATGCCGGCGTAGCCGGCGTAGGCGTGGTGGCGTTCCTGGTTGATGTCCAGCCAGGGCATCTTGGCCTTGAGGGCCACGAACTGGGTGCGCCCACCGGAAAGCATGATGTCGGCCTGGGCGTCGCGGAGCATCGCGTACATCTCGCGCGGCGCGAGGTTGTCGATCATGTGGGCATCCTCGCCCATCAGCTCCTTGATGCGTTCCTTGTCTTCGGGAGTGGACTTCTTCACGCTGGTTCCCACCACCTCCATGCCGCCCTCCTGGAGAGCGGCCACCACCGACCAGCTCTTGACCCCGCCAGTGATGAGGAGGACCTTCTTCCCCAGGAGACGGGCCTTGTATTCGGCGATCCCCGCCCAGGCCTTGGCCTCCTCCCGCTCCACCACCCTCTCGGTGCGTTCCAGGAGGTCGGGCGGGGCGCCGCGCTCCACCAAGAGCTTCGCGATCTGGCGCAGCGAGTCGCTCATGTCGCCGATGCCGTAGAACGATCCCTCGAAGAAGGGGATCCCCCAGTGTTCCTCCATCTTGCGGGCCACGCTGATCATGGCCTTGGAACAGACCATCATGTTGGCGCGGGCGCGGTGGCTCGCGGCCACCTCGTTGTAGCGGGCGTCTCCGGAGATGCACGACAGGATCCGGATCCCCAGCTCGTCCAAGAGCGGCTTCACCTGCCACAGCTCGCCCGCCAGGTTGTATTCGCCGATGATGTTGATATCGCAGGGCGTCGTGAATTCCGGTTCCCGCGTTCCGATCACGTGGTCCAGCAGGGCCGCGCTCGCGAGCTTGTTGCCCAGGTTCTTGGGCCCCACGAAGCCCGGCGAGTTCACCGGGATCACCGGGGTCCCGAACTTGGCGGTGGCGGCCTTGCAGACGGCCTCGATGTCGTCGCCGATCATGGCGGGAACGCAGGTCTGGTACACGAACACCGCCGGCGGCGCGTACTTCTCCACGATCTCCTTGATGGACTTGTACAGCCTCTTCTCGCCGCCGAACACCACGTCGTGTTCGTTCATGTCGGTGGTGAAGCTGGTGCGGTAGAGCTGGGGACCCGAGGACAGGGCCCCGCGGTTGTCCCAGGAGTTCCCCTCGCAGGCGATGGGTCCGTGCACCAGGTGCGCCACGTCCGTGAACGGCTGCAACGCGATCTTGGCCCCGTCGAAGGCGCATCCCCCGGCCGCCGCGCCGGGTTGGAGCTGCTTGGTGCACCCCTTCTTGCGTTCCTTCTCGGATTTGCCCTGGTTCTTGTCGCAACCGGGCTCCTGGAAGGCGTCCTGGATCTTGCCTGCGAGCGAACTCATGGCGGCGGACTCCTTCTCAGCGGATGATGTCGAAGCTGTAGTCGGTCTTGGACGGCACGTTGGTGTTCTTGTCGATGTCGTCGAAGATCTTGTCCAAAATCCACACCAGCACGTTGAGTCCGCCCTGGTACCCCCACACCGGGTAGCGGTGGTGGTGGTGGCGGTCGAAGATGGGGAATCCGATGCGGATGAGGGGCGTGCCGGTGTCGCGCTCCAGGTACTTGCCGTAGGTGTTCCCGATCAGGAAGTCCACGGGCTCGGTGAACAGGAGCGAGCGCATGTGCCAGAGGTCCTTGCCCGGGTAGGCGTGGCAGTTGGCGCCGAAGGGAGAAGAGGCGAAGAGCGCGTCCATCTTCTGCTTCCACTCGTCGCGGGCGTTGGTGCAAAGGACGTGGACGGGCTCGGCGCCCAGCTCCAGCAGGAACCCCGCGAGCCCCAGGCACATGTCGGGATCGCCGTAGATGGCGAACTTCTTGCCGTGGATGTGGGCGCTGGAATCGGCGATGGCGTCCACCAGGCGTCCGCGTTCCTTGACCAGAGCGGCGGGAACGGGAACCCCGGTGATGCGCGAGACGGCCTTCAGGAAGGCGTCGGTGCCGGCCACGCCCACGGGGTGGTTCAGCGCGACCGTTTCCTGTCCGTGCTCCTCGACGAGCTTGAGGGTCTTCTCGGTGCAGTGCTCCTGCATGGAGATGGTGGCCTTGGCGTGGAGGGCGTCCACCGCCTGCTGGAGGGTGGTGCCGCCGTCGTACATGCGGAAGGTGCCGTCCGACGGGGTGTCGAAGGTGTCGCTGTTGTCGGCGAGGATGGTGTACCCGATGCCGAAGAGATCGAGGATCCGCTTGATCTCCTTGAGGTTCCCCACGGTGTAGCCGTCGAAGCCGCCGATGATGTTGATGGAGTCGTTGGCCACCCGCTCCACGGCCGGGACCGTTCCCGCCTTGCCGTCCCAGAAGTGCTCCAGGATCCCCTTGAGCATGTTGTCGTAGCCGGTGACGTGGCTTCCCACGAAGGCCGGGGTGTGCGCGAAGGGCACGTCGAACTCCTCGGCGACGGAGCCCTTCTCCTTGGCGTTCTTGATGAAGGCGTTGAGGTCGTCGCCGATCACTTCCGCCATGCAGGTGGTGGACACCGCGATCATCTTGGGTTTGTAGAGGGAGGCGGCGTTGCTCAGACCGTCGATCATGTTGTTGAGCCCGCCGAACACCGCGGCGTCTTCCGTCATGGAGCTGGAGACGCAGGAGGCGGGCTCCTTGAAGTGGCGGGAGAGGTGGCTTCTGTAGTAGGCCACGCAGCCCTGCGAACCGTGCACGAAGGGAAGGGTCCCCTCGAAGCCCAGCGACGCGAAGACCGCGCCCAGGGGCTGGCAGGCCTTGGAGGGATTCACCACCAGGGACTCGCGGGCGAAGTTCTTCTCCCGGTATTCCGGCGTCTTGGTCCACTCGCGGACACGCTCGATCTCGGAGTCGGCCTCCGGATTCTCGAAGTTCTTGCGCTTGTTCTCGAACATCTCCTTGTATTCCGGACCGCGGAAGAGCTGGAAGTGGTCGAGCACGTTGTTGGCGTTCTGGCTCATGTTCGTTTCCGTTCGTTGGTAGGGAAAAGTTCGGCTTAGAAGGGAGATTTGGTGAGGGCCCACACCGGGGCGTTGATGGCCATGTCCATGTCGCGGGCGAAGATGGCGAACCCGTCGTACCCGTGGTAGGGCCCCGAGTAGTCCCAGGAGTGCATCTGCCGGAAGGGCACGCCCATCTTCTGGAACACGTACTTCTCCTTGATCCCCGAACCGACGAGGTCGGGCTGGACCTTCTCCACGAACTTCTCGAACTCGTGGCCGGTGACGTCGTCGTAGATCAGCGTCCCGTCCTTGATGTAGTGGGTGGTGCGCTGGTAGTCGTCGTTGTGCCCGAACTCGTATCCGGTGCCCACCACGTCCATGCCCAGATCCTCGTAGGCCCCGATCACGTGCCGCGGACGCAGGCCGCCCACGAAGAGCATGACCTTCTTGCCCGAGAGGCGCGGGCGGTAGCGGGCGATCACCTCGTCGGTCAGTTTCTGGTACTTCTCGATGACGCGCTCGGCGCCTTCCTTGATCCTGTCGTCGAAGTGGCCGGCGATCTCGCGAAGGGAGGCGGCGATCTTGGAGGGGCCGAAGAAGTTGTATTCCACCCACGGAACGCCGAACTTCTCCTCCATGTGGCGCGAGATGTAGTTCATGGACCGGTAGCAGTGGAGCACGTTGAGCTTGGCCTTGGGGGTGGCTTCCAACTCCGCGATGGAGCCGTCTCCGGACCATTGCGCGATGACCCGCAGCCCCATCTCCTCCAGCAGGATGCGGCTGGACCAGGCGTCGCCGCCGATGTTGTAGTCGCCGATGATCGCGATGTCGTAGGGCGTGCTCTCGAAGGCGTTCTTGGTGGGATCCAACCGATCGAACACGAAGTCGCGGATGGAGTCGTTGGCGATGTGGTGACCCAGCGACTGGGAGACGCCGCGGAAGCCTTCGCAGCGCACCGGCACGATGGTCTTCCCGTCGTACTCCTTGCTCTTCTGCTTGGAGACGGCCTCGATGTCGTCGCCGATCAGCCCGATGGGGCACTCCGACTGGATGGAGATGCCGTGGTTCAGGGGGAACAGATCCTGGATCTCGTCGATCACCCGGGCCAGCTTCTTGTCGCCGCCGAAGACGATGTCGTTCTCCTGGAAGTCCGAGGTGAACTGCATGGTCACGAAGGAATCGATGCCGGTGGTCCCGATGTAGTAGTTGCGCCGCGCCGCCCAGGAGTATTGGCCGCAGCCCACCGGACCGTGGCTGATGTGGACCATGTCCTTGATGGGCCCCCACACCACGCCCTTGGACCCGGCGTAGGCGCAACCGCGGATGGTCATCACGCCCGGGATGGTCTTGATGTTGGACTTGACGCCGCAATCGGGCTTGCCCTCCTCGAAGGTGCCCAGATGCTTCTCGCGCTTCTTGGCGGTCTTCTCGGGGTACGCCTCCAGGGCTTCCTTGATCAAGGCATTGTTGCGGGCCTTCAGCTCCTCGACCGTGGGTTCGACTTCGGTGGCGACGCTCATGGTTGGTTCCTCTCTGGAATGGATGGGATCGGAGCGTTGGCTCGTTGCCGATGGAGCAAGGCAACACCGGTGCCAATCGCTCTGGACGGTGCAATGGAGCGGAGGGTCCACCGGACTGTAGGGTTTCCGACACAGTGTGGCGAACCTCCTCACGGGATCGTGGCGGGGAATGTCCGGAACCCGACCAACCTCCCGCGGAGCTCGACTCCAAGAGGGGTCAGACCGAGCGGTCGCGTTCTGGCAGGCGCTTTGCTTTCCGGATCTCCTCGTCGAGAAAACCTTGTCGGGAGCGACGATCCCGATCCAACCACGGAGGCCGAACATGTCCCTAGAGCTGACCCAGTTGACTCCCACCGGACGCGACCTCGAAGCGATCCTGCAGAAAGCGGCCGAACACAAGGGGTGCGGAACCGAGGGGGGAGCGGGCAAGTCCAGTTGCGGATCCTCCAGCGGCCCCTCCGACATGTCGCCGGAGGTGTGGGAGAAGGTGAAGAACCATCCCTGCTACAGCGAAGAGGCGCACCACCACTACGCCCGCATGCATGTGGCCGTCGCCCCGGCCTGCAACATCCAGTGCAACTACTGCAACCGCAAGTACGACTGCGCCAACGAATCGCGGCCCGGCGTGGTCAGCGAGAAGCTGACACCGGAAGTCGCCGCCAAGAAGGTGCTGGCCGTGGCCTCCACCATCCCCCAGATGACCGTGCTCGGCATCGCGGGGCCCGGCGATCCGCTGGCCAACCCCGAGAAGACCTTCAAGACCTTCGAGCTGATCGCCAGGACCGCTCCCGACATCAAGCTCTGCCTTTCCACCAACGGCCTCATGCTCCCCGACCACGTGGACACCATCAAGGCCTTCAACGTGGACCACGTCACCATCACCATCAACATGGTGGATCCGGACGTGGGCGCGAAGATCTATCCCTGGGTCTTCTACCGCAACAAGCGCTACACCGGCCGCGAAGCGGCGCAGATCCTCCACGAGCGGCAGATGCTGGGCCTGGAGATGCTCACCGAGCGCGGCATCCTCTGCAAGGTGAACTCGGTGATGATCCCCGGCGTCAACGACCACCACCTGGTGGAGGTGAACCGCGCCGTGAAGTCGCGGGGCGCCTTCCTGCACAACATCATGCCCCTCATCTCCGCCCCGGAGCACGGCACCGTGTTCGGGCTCACGGGCCAGCGCGGTCCCACGGCCCAGGAACTGAAGGCCCTCCAGGACAGCTGCGAAGGCGAGATGAACATGATGCGCCACTGTCGCCAGTGCCGTGCCGACGCCGTGGGCCTGTTGGGCGAAGACCGCAGCGCCGAATTCACCACCGAGAAGCTCGGCGCCATGGAGGTCCGCTACGACGGGGAGACCCGCAAGGCCTACCAGCAGACGGTGGAGCTGGAGCGCGAGGCCAAGGTGGCCGCCAGGCGCTCGGAGCTGGAGAAGCTCGCCGGCGAACACTCCGACATCAAGCTCCTGGTGGCGGTGGCCACCAAGGGCGGAGGCAAGATCAACGAGCACTTCGGGCACGCCAAGGAGTTCCAGATCTACGAGCTCTCGGTGGGCGGGGCCAAGTTCGTGGGCCACCGGCGGGTGGACCTGTACTGCCAGGGCGGCTTCGGCGAGGACACGAGCCTGGACACCATCATCCGCGCCATCAACGACTGCCACGCGGTCTTCGTGGCCAAGATCGGGCACTGCCCCAAGGACACCCTGCAGGCCGCCGGGATCGAACCGGTGGACGAATTCGCCCTGGAATACACGGAGAAGTCCGCCATCGCCTGGTTCTCCCGCTACCTGGAGAAGGTGCGGTCCGGACAGATCCTGCACACCCCGCGCGGCGACGCCGACATCCGCCAGGGCGCCTACATCGCCCCGGAGGATACGCACAAGCTGGACTGCGGAGACGTCTCTCCCGCCGATCTGGCCGAGGCGCTGATCGCGGAGGAGTCCCTGGTCTCGGCCTGAGAGGCCGCTTCGATCCCGGCGGAACCGGGTACGACAATCCACACCAGCGGCGATGGACCGCCGAAATCCGAAGGAGAATCCGATGCCCTACATGATCGTGAAATCCCAGTGCACCGCGTGTTCCGCGTGCGAAGCCCAGTGTCCCAACGACGCCATCTCCTTCAAGGGGGAGGCCTACAAGATCGATCCCGCCAAGTGCACCGAGTGCATCGGGTTTTTCGACGAAGCCCAGTGCGCCGCGGTCTGCCCGGTGGACACGACCTGCATCGTGGACGTTTCCCGTCCCCGCTACGCGGTGGCGGCCTAGGCCATGGACGTCGCGATCACCCCCGCCGCCGTCAAGTTCATCTCCCGGATGCTCCGCTTCAGCCCGAGCCCCGCGGGCGGATTCCGCCTTTCGGTCAAGCCCGGCGGGTGTTCGGGCCTGGCCTCCGAGTTCAGCGTGGAACCGGCTCCCGCCCAGGGCGACACCGTCCTGGAGAAGGACGGGATCCGGGTCTTCCTGCCCGCCTCCAACGGGGACCTCCTGGACGGGGTCACCATCGACTTCGCCGATTCGCGACTGGAGTCCGGATTCGTGTTCCGCGACCCCAAGCGGATCGAGGGATCGTGCGGAACCCATGCCGCCCCGGCCCGCGAACTCGTGAGCCTCGGAAAGTTCGGCTGAGGCGTCCATGGCCACGGCGACGCCAACCGAGATCCGCACCTGGGACGACCGCGAGGTCGACTGCGGGAATTGTCCGCACCGCGACCTGGTGCAATCGGGGAGCTGCGAACGGGGCCGCGCCTGCGTGTGCGACCGCTACGCCCCACGGGTGGACCGGTTCTTCCGACAGAATCCGGAACTCGCCTCCGAGTACTTCTCCCATCCGTACTTCGAGGTCCGCGCCATCGCCGCCAACTACGCCGACATCTCCAGCCTCCCTTGGCTGGTGGGGGACGTGGACGAGACCGTGCGCGCCATCGTGGCCCTGCGGCTTCCCCATTTCCTCCTGCCGAGGCTGCGGGAGGACCCGCACCGCGAAGTGCGCATCCGGGTGGCCTCGCGCCTGGAGGGCAGGGACCTGGCCGCCATGGCCGAGGACCCCGACTACTACGTGCGGATCGTGGTGGCGCGCCGGCTGGATCCGTCCTTCCTCTCCCTGATGATGAACGACGACGACCCGGAAGTGCGCCGGATCGTGGCGCAGCGCATCTGGGCGAACCAGCTGGAAGGCATGGTCTCGGATCCCGAGGCGAGCGTCCGCCTGGAGGTCGCGCGCCGCCTGATGCCCCGGCTTCTCGCCTACCTGCAGTGCGATTCCGACTGGCGCGTGCGCTACGAGGTGGCCCGGCGCGTCTCCGAAAGCCGGATCGAGGCCATGCTCGACGATCCCGACGAGCTGGTCCGCGAACTCGTGCACACACGGCTTTCGAGCCCCCATCCGTGGGAAACGGAACAGGAGTAGGAGGACGCCATGCAGATCAGCCGCGACAGCGACGTGGTGGAGCTGGACGGAGAGCCCGCCTTCGAGTACGGGGAGAAGGTGCGCTCCCGGCGCGCCGTCCGCAACGACGGGACATTTCCCGGCAAGGAGATCGGGGAGATCCTGGTCAAGAAGGGCGACGTGGGCTACGTGGCCAGCATCGGGACCTTTCTCCAGCAGTTCTACATCTACGGCGTCGACTTCCCGCACCTGGGGTACAAGGTGGGGATGAAGCGCAAGGAACTGGAGCAGGTCTCCCTCCCCGCCGCCGAGGTGGCGCCGTGATCGGCCCCGTGGTCCCCCTCTACCAGTGGGGACAGAAGGTGGTGGCCGCCCAGGACCTGTTCAACGACGGCTCCTATCCGGAACTGGAAGCGGATGCGTTGATCGTCCCCGACGGTCGGATCGGCGAGATCGTCCAGGTCGGGACGCATGTGGACACCAACATCGCCGTCTACATGGTCGAGTTCGGACCCCGCGTCGTGGGTTGTCTGGAACACGAGATCCTGGCCGCGGACGGGTGACGGAAGGGAGCCTCCATGAAAGTCATGATCCGAAGGAACGGCGCGGGAACCCTCACAGCTTACGTCGCCAAGAAGGACCTGGAGGAACCCATCGTCCACATGGACAACGACGGCATCTGGGGCGGAAACATCACCCTCGCCAACGGCTGGCGGCTGGAGCTTCCCGCCATGGATTCCGATACCACCTTGCCTCGCACCGTCGAGGCGCGAAAGCTCGGGGAGGACTGAACCATGGGACTCACGAACCAGGATCTGACCATCATCGACGAGGTCTTCGCCGACCACGAGGCGGCCCCCGACCTCCCCACGCGCATCCGGTCCCGGATCCCGGGACTTCTGGTGACGCGCTGCGACGAAACCGACGTGGGACCGGACGTGCCGTTTCGCACCTACTCCAAGTACCAGATGTTCCTGGTGGACGGACGCGGCCATTGCTGGAACCTGACCTCCGATCCGGGTTCCGCCACGGCGGTCCTTCTGGCCCGGCGCAAGGTGCCGCGTCCATGAGCATCTCCATCCCTCTCTCCGACCCCGACCTCACCGTGACCGAGGTGCGCGCGGTGCAAGCGGCGTTGCAAGGCACCCGCCTGTGCGGCGGCGAGCTCGTGGAGAGGTTCGAGGCTGCCTTCGCCGCCTCGGTGGGCCGGGTCCAGGCCGTGGCCGTCTCCAACGCCAACCTGGGACTGCAGATGGTCCTGCGCGCCCACGGGATCGGGGCCGGAGACGAAGTGGTCTGCTCCTCCCATTCGTGGAAGGAGACCGCGCACGCCATCGCCGCGGTGGGCGCCACCCCCATCTTCTCCGAGATCGACTACTGGTCGGGCACGCTGGACGCCGCCAAGATCGAGCCGCGCCTGACCCCGCGCACCAAGGCCATCCTGGCCGCCAACACCAACGGCCACCCCGCGCCCTGGGCCCCGTTGGAGGCCTTGGCCCTGGAACACGACCTCCTTCTCCTGGAGGATTCCACGGAAGCCATCGGATCCCGCTACCAGGGACGTCCGGTGGGCAGCTTCGGGCACTGCTCGGTGTTCGACTTCTCCCATCCGGCTGCCATCACCTGCGGCGAAGGGGGGATGCTCGTCACCGACGACGAACTGTTCGCCGCCAAGCTGCGGCGGCTGCGCGGTCGGCGCAGCGACGAGCGCTCCAGCGTGATGGCGGGGTCCATCCCACCGCTGGGGGCGGGATTGAGCGACATCGCCGCCGCCCTGGGGCTCGCCCAACTGGAACGCCTGGACCAGATCCTCCTGAACCGCCGGATCGTGGAACAGCTCTTCTTCAAGCACATCAAATCCTTCGAAGGGATCAAGGATCCCTACGTGGCCCCGGAAGCCGACGAAGTCCATTGGATGCTCTACGTGGTCCACATGGGCACCCGCTTCACCCGCTCCAGCCGCGACGCCATCGTGGAGGACCTGCGCACCTCGGGGGTGGAGGCGGCCGCCTACTGTCATCCGCTGCACACCCAGCGCTGGTTCGTGGACCGCGGGCACCGCCGCGGCGAACTGCCCGTCACCGAGAAGGTGGCCGATCGCGCCGTCGCGCTCCCCTTGCACAAGAACATCTCCGAGGAGCAGATCGCGTTCATCGTGTCCACCATGAAGGACGCGTCCATCAACGTCGGGGCCGGTGCCGCCATCTACTAGGGCACCCACCCTCCAATCGCAGAACCAAACAGGAGAGAGCCACATGCCGCAGATCACCATCCTGCCCGAGAACAAGGTCGTCGACGCCCAGCAGGGAACCGTCCTTTTGCAGGCGCTATTGGGGGCCGGAGCGGCCATCCAGCACAAATGCGGAGGCAACGCCAAGTGCGGATCCTGCCACTTCTACCTCCAGGAGGGAAAGAAGAGCGTGAACCGCATCTCCCCCACCGAAAATGCCATGCTCGACACCATCGTGGGTGTGGGGTCCAAGTCCCGCCTGGCCTGCCAGGTGGTGGTCGGCTCCGAGAACCTCGTGGTGGAACTCCTCACCTTCGCATCCGGCCGCTGAGGCCGAAGGAGACGACATGCCAGATTCCGAAGTCCTCGTCCATCTCATCTTCCGAAACGATGGCGCCGTGACCCACATCACCGCCCTGCCGGGGTCCGCCACGCCCCAGCAGTGGTTCGACCACCTCTCCCTGAACGCAGCGTCGGCCTACCAGCCCCTCTCCGGAGGCAGGGGAGTGTTCCGGCTGACCCCGCAGGACCTGGGCCGCCTCTCCGTCCCCTTCGAGTCGAACCACCACGCCCTTTCCTGAGGAGCCACCCCATGGACCCCGAGACCCTGGAAACCATCCGCGAAGCCCTGGCTTCGGGCGACGCCATTCCCTACCTGGGGCCGGGCGTCCTGCGACTGGTCGAGAACTGTCCAGTTCCCGCCACGGCGGAGGACCTGGTGCAGCGGCTGGTGGCAAAGGCCAGCGTCCCCCACAAGCTCCTGAAGAACCTGACCGGGGCCGCCCAGTTCCTGGAGAACTTCAAGCACCGCCGCACCGTTGCCGCGGGCATGACCGAAGCCTTCCGGTCGGAGGTCCGCCCCTCCGCCCTGCACCGCTACCTCGCCTCCCTTCCCCTTCCGCTGGTCGTCCACGCCTGGTACGACGACCTTCCCCGCAAGGCGCTGGCGGGCCGCTCGGATTGGGTCCAGATCCAGGGCGTGAGCCAGGCCGAGCACTTCGGGGAATGGACCCACCGCTTCGGCCCCGACGGTTCGCGCCTCGCCCAGGCCGCGGACGCGCCCGCCGCACCGGGGTCGGACACGATCCTCTACGAACCCATGGGATCGGTGTCTCCGGCCGCCAACTACCTGGTGTCGGATTCCGACTACGTGGAAGTCCTGACGGAAATCGACATCCAGACCCCCGTTCCCGCCGCGATCCAGGAGATCCGACGCGGCCGCAGCTTCCTGTTCCTGGGTTGCCGCTTCAACACGCAGCTGGAGCGGATCTTCGCCCACCAGGTCTCCAAGCGATCGTCCGACGTCCACTGGGCGGTCCTCCCCGAACCGCCCACGCGCAACGAGAAGCGATTCCTGGAGGAGCACGGGATCGAGCGGCTGGACCTGCCCCTCGCCGAATTCGCGGAGGCCTTGCTGGAGCCGCAGATCCGCCTCGCACTGGCATCCTAGCAACCCCCGGGGCCTGGGCATCGCCTCACGGCAACGGAACCTGGGCCGCGCCCAGAATCTCCAGCGTGCGCGGATCCTGGACCAGGACCACGAATGCGGCATTGGAACGTTTGACTCCGGGGGGAATCGGGAATGGGATCCCCGACCCGTCGACCCTCCCCGAAGGCAGGCTCTGGAAGGCCCGCACCACATGGGTGTGGTGGAGTTTCCGAGAGGCGTTCTCGCCTGCGGTGGGTACGGATCCCAACCCGTCCTCCACCAGAGCCAATTGCACATCCCCATGCTTTGGAGAACCTGCCCAGGAAGGGTAGAGGGTGCACATGGACGGTCCTGGACCGGGCACCGCCCGCAAGGAGACCGCGACCGCGGGAGGCTTCGCCAACAAGCTCCTCGCATCCCCGCGGATTTCCGACAGGTTCCAGGCGTGGTCGGGGAACATCACGCCATTGAGAACGGCTTGGGGGGTGAAAACCCCCGAGCCTCTCGATTTCGCGTATTCCTCCTGCCGCCCTGTGGCCTGCGGGAGATCGAACGGATCCTTCCAACCCAGATCATCCCAGTAGTCCACATGCCATTCCATGGTGTAGACGGAAAGATGCTCCGCCCGGGACTCCTCCTCCAGGCGAGCCAGCATGGCCTCCGCCGGAGGACAACTGGAACATCCTTCGGACGTGAAGAGCTCGACCACGGCGAAACCGGGAGGACTCGCCATTCCAGGATTCATCCCTCCGAGAAAAATCAGCATCGCCAGAGCGTGAATCGTTCCTCGCATGGTCGCTCCCCATTCCTGTTTGCCGGTTTCCATTCCGCCGAACCTTCGGTTTCTCCGACAACCTACGGATTCGGGCGCTCCAACCGGAGCCCCCGATCGGGAACGATCCGTACTCGCCGTGTGTCCAGAGTCCGGAATCTGCGGAATGTTTCCGAGCCTTCTGGGGGCCTCCCGAGGATAGATTCCCTTTTGGGAAACGATCCCCCGTGGAGGTCCAAATGCTCGCATCCATCCTGCTTCTGACGTCGATGTCCGGTGATGCCGTCTTGACCCCGCCCGTGCAGATCTCATGGATCCAGAACGCCGTGGACATCCACACCTCCGCGCGCGAGTACCTCGAATTCGACATCGCGCCGCTCGGATCGTGCCAGGTTCCCGTGGTCGACAGCCTGACCTACGGCAGCGATACCGCCCGAGTCTGGAGGCACAACTCCGTTTCCGCCGATTCGAACGGCGTCTGCATGTCCGTTCCGCGGGCGAACGCCCTGGAGCCCTTCCCCCTTTCCGTCGGCGGCGCCAAGGGCTCCATCTCCGTGGCCGCCGTGGTGGACATGGCCACAGGCATGGTCGTGTCGCCGGTCGGAACCGTGCAGAACGACCCGCGCACGATCGCCTGTCCGTTGTACGCCTGCGTTTTCCTGGATTCGGCCACTGCCTTCAAGACGGTCCAGACCAGGATCCAGTCCTCCTCCTTCCTCGCGATTTTCGGATCCTACCCGCTCCTGACCACGGTTCAGACCTCGCCTTGGAGCTACACCTCGGGTCAGGAAAACGACCCGGAGGTCGCGGTGCCGCTGCCGGGGAACGCCTGGAACTGGATCGACGTGGATTCCCGGAGATTCAAGATGGACTCCCTGATCCGCGGCAGCATCGCACCACCCTGCCCCACGGGCGTCGCGTGTCCGGATCTGGTGATCCTGCCCACCGTCGCGGTGCCCACCGGACCCGTCCAGTACTTCTACCAGCAGGAAACGGACCCGTTTTTGGGCGACACCACCCGCGACGTCTCGAGTTTCGACCAGGACACCGTCCTGAAGATCGGAACCCGATTGCACCTCTCCGGAAACATCCGCGACAACCTGTGCTCGGGGCCCCTGGTGGATTCCGCCCTGTACCAGGATTCCCTCTGGTTGGTGGCCACGAACAGTCCGGCCTCGGACTCCTTGGCGGCGGCCTTCGCGCTTCCCGGCTTCTGCAACTTTTCCCGGCCTGGGGCGTGGCCCTACCGGAACGGGATGGTGGAGATCTCCACCACGGGAATCTGGGTGCCCTTGGCGGAGCTTCTCCAACCCACGGCAATCCGCGCGCAGCAGATCGTCCTTCCCGTCCAGGCCTCCCTGCGACGCCTGGGTGGAGCGGTCGTCCTGGACCTGTCCGCACCGGCCACCGTCCGCGCCATCGACCTGTCCGGGCGTCAAGTCCTGTCCGCAACCGCCTACTCCGCGGGACGGCATGCACTGGACTTGCCCGCGAACGGCTCCGTGCTTTTCGTGCAGGTGCGAACGGGCCTCTCCACCACCACGCTCCCGTTGGAGCCAGTGCGCTGAAGCACGCCGTGGCCCGGATCAGGCTTCGGATTCCGCCTTCGCCACCACGCGGGCCAGGATCTCCAGGGCCCTGTCCGCCATCTCGGGAGCGCAGTGGCTGAAGTTGA
>Ga0302267_10002968_pt1 | contig 19875 bp, 13 predicted proteins | sample III_Bog_E1_3_FD_194555 | JGI IMG/M metagenome (GOLD analysis project Ga0302267, IMG submission 194555) | Peat permafrost microbial communities from Stordalen Mire near Abisko, Sweden - III_Bog_E1_3 | ecosystem: Environmental > Terrestrial > Soil > Wetlands > Peat | place: Sweden: Abisko... | reverse complement strand
CGTGTTTACGACCGGTACGACAACGTGGGCGTGGCCAAGACGGTCATAGCCGCCCAAGCGAAGTAGGCCTATGCGATTCGAGCTTTTTCTGGCAATGCGGTACCTCAAGGCCAAGCGGCGTCAGGCCGTGGTGGGCGTGGTCACCACCATTTCGATTGCCGGCGTGGCCGCGGGAGTGGCCGCGCTGATCATTGCCCTGGCCATCACCAATGGCATGCGGCGCGACCTGCAAGACCGGCTGCTGGGCGCCTCGTCGCACGTGGACCTGATGCGCGTGGAGTCAGACGGCATTCACGACTGGCGGCCGCTGCTGGAGCGGCTGCGCGGGGTGCCCCATGTGACCGCCGCGGCGCCTGGAATCTACGGGCAGGTGCTGGTTTCGCGCGGGCCGCGCGCCGGCTTTGCCATGATCAAGGGCATAATCCCCGCCGAGGAGCGGACCGTGAGCAGCCTGTTGAGCACGATCACTTCCGGGTCGGCCAAGGACCTGGAACCGCAGGCGGCCATGCCCATTCCCGGACCGGATGCGGGCCCGGACAACACGCCCTACCCGGCCCTCGTTCTGGGCAAGGACCTGGCCGAGCAGATCGGCGCACAGGTGGGCGAGAGTGTGCTGGTGACCAGCCCCCAGGGCGAGCTGACGCCGCTTGGCCTCGCGCCCAAATACCAGCGCTTCCGGGTGGTGGGCATCTTCCACTCCGGCTTCTACCAGTACGACGCGGCCATGGCCTTCATGCGCCTTTCCGATGCGCAGAGGCTCTTCAGCGAGCCCGACCTGCTGTCGGTGATCAGCTTCAAGGTGGACGATCTGGATCGCGCCCCGGCCATCGCCCGCACTATTGAAGCGGCCGCCGGCAAGGGCTACATGACCACCAACTGGATGGAGGAGAATCGCGAACTCTTCCGCGCCCTCAAGCTCGAACAGGTGGTCACCTTCATCGTGATCGCGCTCATCGTGATTGTGGCCGCGCTCAACATTCTCATCGCCCTGACCATGATGGTGATGGAGAAGACGCGGGACATCGCTGTGCTGATGAGCTTCGGTGTCGAACCGGGCCAGGTGCGGCGCATCTTCCTGATGCAGGGCTTGCTGATCAGCGTCATCGGCACTGCCGTGGGCCTGGTGCTTGGCTATGTGGCCGCCTGGGCCGGCGGACATTATCACTTCATTCATCTCTCCGCCGACGTCTACTCCATCGATACCCTGCCCTTTGCGCCCCGCCCGCTGGATGGGGTAATTGTGGCCGCGGTCTCCATCGGGATTTCGCTGCTGGCCACGCTTTATCCCTCGTCCGCCGCCGCCCGCGTGCTTCCCGCCGAGGCGCTGCGCTATGAGTAATTGCCCGATGAGAGGTCGCCGTTGACAACGTCCGCACTCCCCAGCCGTACACGTGTGCCCCGGCGCCGCTGGCGTATCGCCTGGCTGCTGGGCATCGGCGTCCTGGTCAACTACTTCGATCGCGTGAATCTTTCTGTCTCCCACGCATCGCTCTATACCGCGTTCGGGATTTCGGATATCGCTTTCGGCTATCTCTCCGGCGCCTACAACTGGACCTACGCCCTATGCCAATTGCCGATTGGCGTGTTGCTCGATAAATTCGGCGTCAAGCGCATTGGCCGCATCAGCACCTTCCTGTGGAGCATCGCTTCCTTTGCCGCAGCGGTCACGCCCAATCTGGGCGGGCTGTTTGCGGCGCGGCTGGCGCTCGGCGTGGGTGAAGCGCCCTCCTTTCCCGCCAATGCAAAGGCCATCGCACACTGGTTCCCCGCCAAGGAACGCAGCCTTCCCACCGCCGTGTTTGACGCGGCGGCAAAACTCGCTTCCGCCATCGGTGTTCCCCTCATCGGCATCGTCTTGCTCCAGGTGGGCTGGCGCTGGAGCTTCGCCCTCACCGGCCTGGTCAGCTTCGGTTACTTCCTGCTCTTCTACCGCGTGTACCGCGATCCTGCCGATGACCCGGAGCTGAGCGAAGCGGAGCGGCAGTACATTGCAGGAGAGGTCGCGCATCCCGGCGCGCAACAGGCAAAACCCGCGCAGCCCGCGACTCTGGGCAATCTGCTCAAGCAGCGCAAGGTGATTGGCCTGGCGCTCGGCTTCGGCTCGTATAACTACGTCTTCTACCTGTTGCTCACCTGGCTGCCCAGCTATCTCTCCTTCGCTCTGCACATCGATCTGCTGCACTCGTTTCTTTACACCAGCGTGCCCTGGATCTTTGCCACGCTGACCGACATTCTGATAGGCGGCTGGCTGGTGGATGCGCTGATCAAGCGCGGCTGCAATGCGAGCCTGGTGCGCCAGATCGTGCTGGTTGGCGGCACGGCGTGCGGACTGGGAATTCTGGGCGCGGCCCACGCACATACCGCGCAACAGGCTCTCCTCTGGATCAGTATTTCCATCGGCGGCCTGGCGGCGGCAGCGCCGGTTGGCTGGTCAATTCCCTCGCTGATTACCCACAGCAGCAACGTCGGCAAGGTGGGCGGCATCATGAATTTTTCCAACCAGCTTTCGGGAATCGCCGCGCCCATCGTCACCGGCTATCTGGTGACCGCGCGGCACAACTTCGCCTGGGCCTTTGGCGCATCGGCCATCTATCTGGTGATTGGGATCGCCGCCTACCTGTTGCTGCTGGGCAAGATTGAACCGCCGGCCGAACCTGCGTAGCGAGATTGCACTCTGCGCTGCGGTGTTGCCCTCGCTGGCTGCCGCGCTGTGTACTGATTTATGATCCAAGGCGCGCTCGGCTCGCAGTGTAAAAGGAAATCGAGTGCTGCATTTCTTCAGTCCGGCACATCGCATCTGCTTCCGGGCTGACATGGAGATCCAATGAAGGCGCTACTGCTTTCCCAGTACAAGCAACTTGATTTTGTAGACATGCCTGCGCCGCGGCCCGCCGAAGACGAGCTGCTGGTGCGCATCCATGCCTGCGGCATTTGCGGAAGCGACGTGCATGGATACGATGGCAGCACGGGCCGGCGACTTCCGCCCGTGGTGATGGGCCACGAGGCCGCGGGTGTTGTGGAATCGGTGGGCAGCGCCGTCAAGGACTTTCGCGCCGGCGACCGCGTCACCTTCGACTCGACTGTTTATTGCGGCAAGTGCTTCTATTGCCTGCGCGGCCAGATCAATCTCTGCGACAACCGCGAGGTGATCGGAGTTTCAACGCCGGCTTACCGGCGCATGGGCGCGTTTGCGGAGTATGTGACCGTACCGGCGCGGATTGCCTATCCGCTGCCGGAAAAGATGCCGTTCTCGCATGCGGCCATGATTGAAGCTGTCTCGGTGGCCGTTCATGCCGTGGCCCTGACTCCCCTTGCGATGGAAGATACGGTGGTGATTGTGGGCGCGGGCATGATTGGCCTGCTCGCCTTGCAGGCTGCGCGCCAGGCCGGCGCGGGCCGCACCTTTGTCCTCGACGTGGATGACACGCGGCTGGAACTCGCGCGCAGCCTTGGCGCCACCCAGACATTCAACTCCCGCAACGGCGACGCCGTTGCGCACATCATCGAGCAGACCGCGGGCCGCGGCGCGGATGCCGCACTGGAGTGCGTGGGCACAACCGTTCCCGTCAAGCTCGCCCTGGACAGCGTAAGAAAGGGCGGCGCCGTTACCCTGGTGGGCAACCTCGCCCCCACCATCGAGCTCGGCCTGCAATCGGCCGTCACCCGCCAGATTCGCCTGCAAGGCTCCTGCGCCTCGTCGGGTGAGTATCCCGCATGTATCTCACTGATCGCGCGCGGCGCCATTCAAGTGGAGCCGCTGCTCTCCGCCGTGGCCCCGCTTGCGGATGGAGCCGCGTGGTTCCATCGCTTGTATGAGCGCGAGCCCGGCCTGATGAAAGTTGTATTGCAACCCTGAGGACACCGCCGATGAACGACTCCCTGTTTGACTTGACCGGAAAGGTCGCGCTGGTTACCGGCACCAGCCGGGGCCTGGGCCAGTACTTTGCCCGCGCGCTGGCCCGCGCCGGGGCCGACCTGGCCATCACCAGCCGCAACCAGAGCACGCTTTCCGCATTCGCCCGCGAGATCGACGCGCTCGGCCGGCAGACCTTCTCGGCGGATCTCGATGTGCGCGACTACGACAGCATCCAGCGCGCTGTGGCCGCGATCGAGGCTCGCTACGGCAAGATCGATATCCTGGTCAACAACGCCGGATGCAACATCCGCAAGCCCGCGCTCGACGTCAGTTGGGACGACTGGAACACGGTGCTCGATACCAACCTGCGCGGCTCGTTCTTTGTTGCCCAGGCGGTGGCGCGCGGCATGACCCAGCGCGGTTACGGCCGCATCATCAACATCGGTTCCGTGACCAGCGTTGCGGGTTATGCGGGCCTGGCTCCCTACGGCGCCAGCCGCGGCGGCATCCGGCAACTCACCATGAGTCTTGCCGATGACTGGGGCAGCCGCGGAGTTACCGTGAATTGTCTCGCTCCGGGCTGGTTCAAGACCGAGCAGAATCGCGTTCTCTATGAAAACGCGGCGTGGGTCGAGTATCTCTGCGACCGGATTCCCGTGAAGCGGCCGGGGCTGCCTGACGATCTGGATGGAGCCATTGTCTTTCTGGCCTCGGAGTCAAGCCGCTACATTACCGGCCAGACGCTGCTGGTGGACGGAGGAATCTCTACCGGAGCGACCAGGGCAACAGCATGAGCCTATGGATGTTCTGCCACTGATTCCTTTCCTATTGCTCCGGCGAGAGTGAGATGCGACATGCGATCCCACCCTGGCCGCAAAAGCCACGGCGCGGCGAGGGTTGGGCGCCCAGTTTCTTCCTACTCCTTTCTGGCCGGATCAGTAAGTCCAGGGATGCCCTGTTTGTTTCTAAGTGAGCAAAAGAAGTCTCTATTGCTGCCCGCAAGCGGAATAGAATGAACTCGCATTAACTGAGTTTCCAGGTGGAGGGGTCGGTATGCATCGCCTGACCCAGCGAGTTTTGCATTTCCTGATGTTCGCGGTTCCCGCAGCGGGAGCCATTCTTGCTGGCGCCCTCTTTTACGGACGGCTGGAAATCCAGCGGGAAATCGGAGAATTGGGCCTCCATGAGGCCGGCGAACTGAGCGTGGGCAGCGCCGCCTTGAGGCAAACCCTCGGTTCCATTACCTCCGACATCGAGTTCCTGAGCGCTTTGCCTCGCTTGCGCCTGACCGTCCAGAGCCCGACCCCCGACAATCTTGACCGGCTGGCTGACGACTTTGCCGTTTTCATGAACGCCAATCGCGTCTATAACCAGATTCGCTGGATCGACGAAGATGGCATGGAGCGTTTGCGCCTGAATTACGACCGGTCAGAGAATCAGGCGCGGCGCGTTCCGCAGACCGAATTACAAGACAAGGCTGGCCGGTACTACTATGTCCAGGCCGACCAGGTCGCTCCAGGGACAATCTACCTTTCGCCCTTCGACCTGAACGTGGAGCACGGAGTCATCGAGCGGCCGCTCAAGCCTACCCTGCGGATCGCAAAAAGAGTGATCGACTCCTCCAATCGCCCTCATGGCATTCTGATTCTGAATTACGATGGCCGCGACCTGCTGAACAATCCGGCGCTGGAGTACGGCGATTTGCGCAGCCGCCTGTTGCTGCTCAACAAGGCCGGCTATTGGCTGAAGGGGCAAAAGCCCGAGGACGAATTTGGGTTCATGTTCGGACGCAAGGATACGTTCGGGAATCGCCATCCCGAGGTATGGGAGCAACTGCGCGCCACCGACAAGGGCCAGGTGGAGCTTGGCAGCGGCTTGTGGACCTGGGAGAAGGTCTATCCACTGCTCAGCATGAAACGTGGCGAGCACTTCACCGATGACATCGGCCCGCAAACAACACAAAATTCGATAGTGGGGTTGAATCAATACACTTGGACCATTGCCACCCAGGTGACCGAGGAAGAGCTGGCCGCGATTCGTTTTGCGGAGTGGCGAAGACTGGGGCCGCTGATTGCAGGCCTGCTGCTGATTGCGATACTGGTCAGCTATCTGCTGGCCAGGTCACACTGGCGCATCCGCATGCTCAACGCCGAACTCGGCCGGCGAGCAGATGAAGCGGAGGCTGGCAGCCGCGCCAAGGCCGCCTTCCTGGCCAACATGAGCCACGAAATCCGCACCCCCATGAACGCGGTTCTGGGCTTTGCCTACCTGCTTGAAAGACGCCGTCTGGGCTCCGAGGATCTCAATCTGGTAAGAAAGATCGGCGTCGCCGGCCAGGCGCTGCTGGGCCTGATCAACGACATTCTGGATTTCTCGAAGATTGAGGCCGGGCGGCTGCAGATTGAGCAGGCCCCCTTCCGGCTCGGAGACGTGCTGGACTCTTTGGCTTCCATCATGTCTGCCAACGTGGGCGACAAGGACATCGAACTGCTGGTGGGGGCGGTTCCTCCGGGAGCGGAATTCCTGAAGGGCGACGCGCATCGCCTCTCCCAGATCCTCATCAATCTCACCGGCAACGCCATCAAGTTTACCGAGCACGGCGAGGTCAAAGTTCTCATCGCCATCGCCGAGTCGCGGAGCGGCCAGGTCACCCTGCGCTTCTCAGTCCATGACACGGGAATCGGCATTCCTCTGGCCAAGCAGCAGGAGATTTTTTCAGCCTTTTCCCAAGCGGATACGACGACGACAAGGCGCTTTGGCGGCACCGGCCTTGGTTTAGCCATCAGTCAGTTGCTCGTGCATCTCATGGGCGGAGAAATCGGCGTGAGCAGCCAGCCGGGAAAGGGAAGCGAGTTCTGGTTTACGGTTCCCTTTGAAACGGCCAGGTCGCTGCACTATGCCGCTCCCGAAATGGCCTTGCAGCATGTGCTGGTTGCCGACGACAACGCAACGGCCCGCACCATGCTCGCGGTAACCGCGCGAAGCCTGGGTTGGAAGGTGGAGACCGTAGCTTCCGGCGAGGAAGCCCTGACGCGGACCCTGGTGCAGTCGCAAAGCAATGAACCCTTCGACGTGCTGCTGCTGGACTGGCGGATGCCGGGCATGGATGGGCTGGCTGCCGGCAGAGCCGTCCAGGAGGCTCTTACTCATCGGACTCCTCCGCTCATCATCATGGTTACCGCGTATACGCGGGATGCCCTGCTGCGCGAGCCGGGGGCTTCAGTGGCAGACGCCATCCTGGAAAAGCCGGTGACGGCCTCCAGGCTTTACAACGCCATCGCCGAGGGCAAGCGGCGGCACAGCGGCGGGCTGAAACTCGCTCAAGTGAAAGAAGGTGGGCGGCGATTGCCGGGACTTCGGGTTCTGGTGGTCGACGACAGCGAGATCAACTGCGAGGTGGCGCGCCGCATTCTGGAGTCGGAAGGAGCCAGCGTGGACGTGGCAGACAGCGGAAAGGCCGCGCTTGAGCTTCTTGGCCTGCGCCCGGATATCGACGCAGTGCTCATGGATGTGCAGATGCCGGTGATGGACGGCTATGAAACCACCCGCAGAATCCGCGCGATCGAGGGCTTCGCCAAGGTGCCCATTATCGCCCTCACCGCAGGCGTGATCAAGCAGGAGCAGGACGCGGCGCTCACGGCAGGAATGAACGGGTTCATTGCCAAGCCCTTCAATGTGGATGAAATGATGGATATCCTGCAAAACCTGACCGGCTGCCAGGCCGAACCGGAACCGGCCCGGGCGGAGGCTCAGGAAGCCTCGGACACTGCGGCCGCGTTGGCGCCCCTGGCTGTTCTGGACGTGGCGGCAGGCTTGCGCAACTGGGGCGATGAGGCGGCCTACAAGAAATATCTGCGCCGGTTTGCATCTACCGATGGCCAGTGTGGGCGGCAAGTGGCGGCTCTGCTCGAGCAAAAGAACCGCCGCGAAGCATCCGCGATTACCCACCGGTTGAAAGGCTCGGCAGGAGCGCTGGCGTTGGCGCAGGTGGAGCGCGCTTCCTATCGTCTGGATGAAGAAATCGCCGCCGGGGGCGACTCGCAGAATCTACTGGAGCAATTGCAGACTGCTCTCGACGCCGCCCTCGATGCCATTGAGAAGTACGCCGGATCGGCGGAAGAGAACAACGGGAACGGGCTGATAACCACCGTCTCGGATGCAGTGGGGCCGCTGCTCACCAAGCTGCTTTGGGCGCTGGATCGGGATAATCCGGACGAGACAGAACCGGTTCTTGCTTCCCTGGCGAAAGAGCTTCCCGGAGAAACGTTGCGCCCCATTGGCGAGCGCGTGGAGGCATTCGACTTTCGCGCCGCCGAAGCGCAAGTGAAGGCCCTTGCCGGCAAACTGCACATTCAGCTTTAGGAGCAGACACATGATCAACGGGCCCATTCTGTGCGTCGACGACGAGCCAGTCAATCTTGGCGTCCTGCGGCAGGCATTGAAGGATGAATTCTCACTGGTCTTTGCAAACAGTGGAGCAGAGGCTTTAGCGGCGGTGAAAAAGCACCACCCCGCCCTGGTCCTGATCGATGTCCAGATGCCGCAGATGGATGGATACGAGGTATGCCGCCAGTTGAAAAGCTGCCCTGAGAGCGCGCAGATTCCGGTGATTTTCGTAACCAACCTAGCGGAAGAAACCGACGAGAAAGCGGGATTCGACGCCGGCGGAGTGGACTACATCATCAAGCCGCTCTCTGCGCCGATCGTGAAGGCCCGCGTGCGCACTCATTTGTCGCTGGTGCGTGCGGCAACCCTGGAGAACAGCTACCGCTCGGCCATCTCTATGCTTGCGGAGGCCAGCCACTACAACGACACCGATACAGGCGTTCATGTTTGGAGGATGGCGGCCTACAGCCGGGCGTTGGCCGCGGCGGTGGGATGGTCCGCGGACCGCTGCGCTCTTCTGGAATTGGCGGCGCCCATGCACGACACCGGCAAAATCGGGATACCCGACTCCATTTTGAAGAAGCCGGGCAAGCTGGACCCCGCCGAGTGGGAGATCATGCGATCCCATGCACGCATCGGGTACGAGATTCTGCGCAAGAGCGATGCGCCGGTCTTCCAACTGGCGTCTGAAATTGCGTTGAGCCACCACGAGAAGTGGGACGGGAGCGGCTATCCGAACGGGCTGGCCGGTACGGATATTCCTGAGCCGGGGCGGTTGGTCGCGGTGGCGGATGTCTTCGATGCCCTCTCGATGAAGCGCGCTTACCGCGATGCCTGGCCGTTGGATCGCGTGCTGGCGACAATAAAAGAAGGCCGCGGCAGCCACTTCGACCCGGCGATGCTCGACGCCTTCTTCGATATTCTGCCCACGATCCTCGACATCCAGGCGCATTGGGACGCGCATGTGCAGACGCCCGGCGGCACTGTGCGCGCAGGATGACCGAATGTTCGAGGCATCGGTCTACAGACGGGTACGGTTTCCCGGTTGCCCGGCCGGCTTCAGGAAGAGTAATAGTGGAATTGCCGGAACGCGACGCCGCGGTGCAGACGCCGACCCTCCTTCACCCAACGGTAAGATTGGCGCTAGCTACTCCCTTCCATTTGAACGCCATCAGTTCCACGGCCTTTTGAGCGATATGCTCGGCGCTCACCTCCAACTCCTTGACCAGCTCCCAGGGCGCGCCCGAGTCGCCAAAGCGGTCCTTGACGCCGATGGCGGCGGTGATCAGGGGCAGGCCGTAAAGTTGCCGGCTTGCGGTGAGAATGCCGCTGACGCGCCAGGCCAAAGCGCCGATCTGATGCTCTTCCGCAGTCACCACAACGCCTGTCTCCATGGCGGCGCGAACAAGGGCATCCGCATCGATGGGCTTGAGGGTGTGCAGGTTCAGGACGCGCGTCTCGTAGCCGTAGTCCAGCTTGAGGATACGGGCGGCGCGCATCGCCTCCGGAACCATGGGCCCGATGGCAACAATGCTCAAATCCTCCGACTCGTTCCTGTAATTCGCTGCCAGCCGGGTCTCGAAGGCGTCGGCGAAGTTGGTCGCCTCCCCGCGCAGTCGAATCACGTTCGCCCGCCCGAAGACAAAGGGGGTTGTCTCATCCGTGACAATGGGCGTGGCCTCGCGGGCAAAGCGGATGTACTTGGGCCCCTGGTGCTGGAGCAGCAGGTAGTTCGTGGCCTTGCGTGCCTCGACAATGTCGCAGGGCACAACAACCGACATATTGGGCAGGCCCTGCATGGCGAACAGATCTTCCAGCGCCTGATGCGTGGCGCCGTCCGGGCCAACTGAAACTCCGGCATGCGCTCCGGCAATGAGGACGTTGAAGTTTCCATAGCAGACCGAGGTGCGAATCTGATCCAGGTTGCGGGCCGCTGAGAACGTGGCGTAGGAGCCGAGCACGGGCAGCTTACCTTCCTTGGCCATCCCCGCGGCCGCCGAGGTGGCCGATTGCTCGGCGATTCCCATGCTGATCCAGCGCCCGGCGCGGGCGGGCTTGCCGGCGTAAAACTCGCTGATGGTGATCGATCCGGAGATATCCAGTCCCAGGCAAACCACGCGCTCATCGTCCCCGTTCTCGGCCAGGGATTGGCCGAAACCCTTGCGTGTGGGTTCCATCTTGACTTTCATTGATTCGCCCGCGTTCCACCAGTAGTCGCGCGAGAAGCTGGGCATTTTGGAGGCGAGCTTGCGATCCACCTCTGCCTGGTAACTCTTTGCCTTGTTCAGCAACTGCTCCACCGGAATGCGCTCGCTGAGGCCCAGTTCCTTGAGCGCCGCGTCCAACTCGCTTCTGTTCGGGACTTTGCCGTGCCAGCCCGCCTGATTCTCCATGAAGCTGACGCCCTTGCCCTTGATGGTATCGGCGAGGATGACGGTCGGCTTGCCCTCGACCGCCCTGGCTTTAACCAGCGCATCGACCACCTGATTCATGTCGTGTCCGTCGATGCGCAGCACCTCCCAGCCGAAACTAGCGTACTTGTCACCCAGCGGCTCGACCTCCATCACGTCTTTGACCCAGCCGTCGATCTGCAGACGATTGCAATCGACGATGGCGACGATGTTGTCGAGGTGGAAGTGGCCGGCCTCCATGGCGGCCTCCCATACCTGCCCCTCCTGCTGCTCTCCGTCGCCCATCAAACAGAAGATCTTGTGGTGTTTGCCGTTGAGCCGGGTGGCGAGCGCCATGCCCACGGCAATGCTGAGGCCCTGGCCCAGCGACCCGGTGGAAACCTCGACCCCCGGCAGCTTGAGCCAGTGGGGATGGCCCTGGTAAGGCGAACCGAGTTTGCGCAGCGTCACCACATCGTCCAGCGGACAAAAACCGGCAAAGGCCAATCCCAGATACAGGCTTGGGGCCTTGTGCCCGGTGGACCAGACGATGCGGTCCCGATCCGGCCATGACGGATTGTGGGGATCGTGGTCGGCAACATGAAGGTACAAAGCGGCGGTAATGTCCATCACAGAGAGCGTGCCCCCGGCGTGTCCCGACCCGGCGGCATAGAGCGCCACCAGGTCGTAGCCGCGCATCAGGTTGGCGGCATCCCGCAACTGTTCAATCGAATATTCCCGGATGACGTTCCCGGTGGTCGAATCCTTCAGGGCCATGGCCTTCTCCTTGCACGGCAAAAACCGCGTGCTGTGTTACCCGAGGGTCAGAAAGAACAAGCCGCGGGAAAGTCTGCCTGGGCCTTGTTCCCCGCTGCGAATGCGGCTAGCGCGTTTTCAAGGGTAGTGTAAGGAACTGGGTGCCCCATCCTTTTCGCGCTCTTTGCGAAAAGGGTGGGAAAGCAGCAGGCCAGCCTTACAGAAACGGTGAAAATGTTCTCAGCATCTGACCGCGTGATGATGCATCCTTGCCCACCCCGGCCGCAAATGCAAAAATGCGGCGAGGGTGGGGCGCCCAAACTTTCATCCTTCGTGGGTCGGCTATGCCGGTGCACGACAGACACAAAGCGTGTCTTTGAGACTGGCTCTACAGATTCAGCCTCGCCCACTGGTCGATGCAACCCAGCGCCTTTTCGAGATTTTCGAGCGAGTTGGCCACGCTGAAGCGCAGGTAGCCTTCGCCGAACTGGCCGAATGCCGTGCCGGAAAGCGCCGCCACTCCCGCCTGGTCCAGCAGAGCGTCGGCCAGAGGCTTGGACTGCCATCCTGTCCCGGTGATGTTCGGGAACACATAGAATGCGCCCTTGGGCATGCGGCAGGAGAAGCCCTTGATCCGGTTCAGCCCGGCCACAAAAAACTCCGACCTGCGATGGAACTCCGTACACATGCGGCCCACCGGGCTCTGATCTCCGCGCAACGCCTCGATCCCGGCCCTTTGGGTAAAGCTGGCCGTGCATGAATTGGAGTTCGTCATCAGGCGGGTGATCTGCGTTGCCAAATCCGTGCGCATGACGCCGTAGCCGATGCGCCAGCCGGTCATGGCATAGGTCTTGGAGAAGCCGTCGAGCAGGATGGTGCGCTCCTGCATGCCGGGCACAGACATGATCGAGAACGGCTCGCCTTCAAACTGCAGCCGGCTGTAGATTTCGTCGGAAAGCACCAGAATGTTCCGGTCGCCGATGATCCTGGCTACCTGCTCGATCTCCGCGCGCTGCAACACGCCCCCAGTGGGGTTCTGCGGAGAATTCAGAATGATGAGTTTGGTGCGTCCGGTGATCAACGGCGCAAGCTCGCTGACATCCATCGCGAAATCGCGCTCCTCGTGCAACTGGATGGGAACCGCCTTGCCGCCCACGTAGTTGATCATGGATTCGTAAATGGGAAAGCCCGGATTAGGATAGATGACTTCATCCCCTTCCTCGATAAGGGCCAGCATGGTGAAGAACATGATGGGCTTTCCACCAGGCACCACCACCACTTCGTCCGGGGAGACTTCGACCCCGCGGGTGCGGCTGACGTACTCCGCGATGGTCTCGCGCAGTTCGGGCAGTCCGGCGGAAGGGCCGTAGTGGGTCCATCCTTTGCGCAGTGCCTCAACGGCCGCCTCCACCACATTGGCCGGGGTGTCGAAATCGGGCTCTCCGATTTCCAGATGGATGACGCTTTTGCCCTGCCGTTCAAGCGCACGCGCCTTATTCAGAACTTCGAAGGCGGTCTCGGTACCCAGCCGGGACATGCGGCCGGCCAGACGTAATTCGTGCTGAACACATTGTGCAATCATGATTCACGCTCCAGTGTTCCGCTGAAACCGGCAATTGAATGAAGCTGGAATCTTCAATCCCCGATTCGGCTCTAAACCGCGGAGAATCATACCGCCGGCAAGGAGTGCCGAACGTGATGGGGAACACCACTGGTTCGCTCAGGCTTTTGGGGTTTATCTTTCCCGTCATGGCCACAGAACGGGGCGGTTTGTGTGGATAACGTACGACCGCAGCGGTCCAAGACACAATAGAACTGATTTATTTGCAATCGCTTGGATGGAAACAACGGGAGCTGTCCCGCAAAGGCCAGCCAGCGGGCTGGAGTTTACTGAACGACCAGCCCGGTAAAACAGCAGGCCAAGAAGCTTGAACATCTCTCGCATCTCATAGAAATGATGGATCTTCTTGGCGGGCATCTTCTTCCAGCGTCAAGCCGGAGGTATGGGACTCAGGAAGAGAGCTCACGGCCGGGCCGGGAACAGGGCATCGAAAATCCGCCCCAGGAGAGCGCGGATGCCGTCCTCCGACAGGCTGTCCGGCTCGAAATGACTCTCCAGGATCAGGCCCGAGACGACCGGTCCCAGGGCAGCGATGGAGAGATCGCGTTCCGCTCTCTGCTCTCCGGTGAGCGGCCCAAACGTTTGCTCGTAGAGCGCTTCTCCGTTTGGCGGTTTAGTCATTTCAAAGGCGTTGCGCAGCCGTTCCTTGGAATCGGGATGACGCAAGGAATAGAGTTTGAACTCCAGCGTCAGGATCGGCCAGGTCCGGTCGTGCGCAAGTTCCACATAGAACTCGCGAAAAGCCCCACGCCTCTGCTGCGGATTTGAGCATCCCTCGAGTTTTGTGAGGAAGCGGTCGATGTACTGCTTCGTCCGGTGCTCGAACAAGGCGAGGAACAGGTCCTCCTTGTTCTTGAAGTGAGCGTAGACCGCCCCCTTGGTGCGCCCCGCCAGAGAAGAGATCTCTGATAACTGGGCGCCCTCGTAGCCATCCCGCACAAACACTTCCTCGGCCGCCTTGAGCAGCCTGGCGTGGGTCTCCTCCGTCCGGAGCTGGTGTTTGTTCAAGATTCCATTCGACATCCTCCTCATTAGAACACTGAAACGCCTGGATTTGCAAAATTCCTACCAGTCGGTATATATTTTGCGAATGGTGGATATGACCAAAGAATGCCCATCCCCTTTGCGGCCTCTTCGCCGCTTGCCGGCCCGCTCTTTTGCGGTGGCATTGGCTGCTTTTTCACTCTCGGTTCTTCTGATCGCCCAGCAACAGGGACCAGCGCCTTCTCGGGCGCAACTTCTGGGCACTCAAGGTGCACAGGGAGCGGATGCCGCTGCGATCAGCCAGTCGGCCCAGCAGGTCGGCAGCCCCAGCGTGCTCTCTTTGATGACACAGGTTCAGGTCCAGGGACCCTATAGAAGTAGTATTCCGGACGGGCTCCACTCCGCAGACCTCCGCTTCCTTTCTTTCGACAGGGCCCTTGAACTTGCCTTGCGCTCGAATCTCGGTCCGCTCACGGCTGCCATGGCCGCGAATCAGGCCCATGGTGGCGAGATTTCTGCCCGCAGCGCGCTTTTGCCCAATATCAGCGCTGTGCTTAGTGAAAACGTCGAAAAAGTGGATCTGGCCTCGGAGGGTTTCAACGCTTCCTCGCTTCCCTCCATCGGCCAGTACTTCCCTTCCACCGTCGGTCCCTTCCATTTCTACACAGCGCAGGCGCAGGTTTCGCAAAGCGCCTTCGACCTGGTTGCGCTGCGCAACTATGCATCGGCCAAGGAATTGGCGCATGCCTCGCGCTGGAGCAGTCTCGACGCGCGGGAGCAACTAACGGTCGCAGTTGCCGGAACCTATCTTCAGGTGATGGCCGCCACTTCACTGGTTGAGTCCCAGCTGGCACAAGTCAAGTTTGCAAAATCCGTGTATGAGCAAGCCCTGGTTCGTGAGCAGACGGGGGCCGTTGCACAGATTGAGGTGAACCGAAGCCTGGTCGAATACCAGACGGCACAGCAGAGACTGCTGGCGGAACAGGCTGAAGTCACGAAGCTCAAGATGGTGCTGTCGCGCGTGATCGGATTGCCCATCGATGCGGAGTTCGAGTTGCAGGAAAAACTTCCGGAACAGTTGGCCTGCGCATTCTCTCTCGACGATGCCTATGAGCGTTCCAACAATCGTAGAGACCTGGCATCGGAGAGGGCGATGGTCCGCGCCGCCGAACTTTCCAGGAAGGCCGCCGCTGCCGAGGACCTTCCCAGTGTTGGGATCAGCGGATCGTACGGACTTCAGGGAGTCGATCCCAACAAGGGATCTGGAGTCTACAACGCCAGCGCGAGCCTGGTGATTCCGCTCTTCTCCGGAAGGCGCACAAAGGGGGACCAGATTCAGGCGGAAGCGGCATTGGAGCTTCGCCGCGCGGAACTCGCAAGCGCAATCGAGCAGGCGCGGTTCGATGTGCGAACTGCCTGGATCGATCTCGATGTCGCGCTGAAGCAAGTCGGGCTCGCTGGCGCCAACCGCGACCTCGCCCGAAACACGCTGGCGCAATCCATGGATCGCTTTGCGGCCGGCGCCGCCGATTCGGTGGAAGTTGTGCAATCGCAAGAGAGCGTTGCCGCGGCGGATCACGACTACATTGGCAGCGTGTTTTCAGCCGCTCTGGCGCGGGTAAGTCTCGCCCGTGCCATGGGTGAAGCGGAAAAAGAAGTTCCGGGAATTTTGAAGGGGAGCAAAGAATGATCAACATTGACGAGCAAACCGAGGGTGCTGCTCTTTCCACCGGCGAACCCACGATCGCATCCTGGGAGGATGCGGAGCTGAACCGCGCCGCTGCGCAGGTTGCCCTGTCTGAAGCGGCAAAACGCCGCCGCCGCTTGCTGGTTGGCGCCCTTGCTGTTCTGTTGGCGCTTACCTCGGCGACCGCATGGTTCTTGTACAGCCGCACGTATGAGTCCACGGATGACGCGCAGGTGGACGGACACCTCAATGTGATCAGCTCCAGAATCGCCGGGACAACCGCGGCGGTTTATGTGAGCGAGAACCAGACGGTGGAAGCGGGACAACCGCTGATGGATCTCGATCCGAGCGAACTGAACGTGGCCCTGGCGCAAGCCAAGGCTCAATACGATCAGGCACTGGATCAGTTGAAATCCCGGCGTCCGGGCCTGGCCATTACGCAAGCCGATAACGCGGCCGCATTCGTAACCGGAGACGCAGAAGTGGCGGAGGCCAAGGCGGCCTTTGCCGCCGCCGCTCAGGATCTGCAGAGTGCCTCGGCAAAACTCGTTGAAGCCGAGGCCGTGCGCTCGCGGGATGAGTCGCAACTTCAGCGCTACAAGCAACTCTTCGCCAAAAACGAGGTCTCGCGGCAGGACTATGAGAACTACGTCGCCGCTGCCGGCACTGCCGCCGCCAGCGCCACCGCCGCCGGGGCGAATATGGTCTCGGCTCAGAGAACGCTCGACCAGCGCAAGGCACAGATCGATGCACAGTTGGCCAGACGCCAGCAGGTCACGAGCAATGCTCCTCGCCAAATGGAGATTCGACAGGCCGATGTCGCCACGGCAGAGGCGGATCTTGAAGCTGCCGCGGCACAGTTGCAGCGTGCCACTCTCAACCTGAGCTTCTGTCACATTGTTTCTCCAGTGCATGGAGTCGTAACCCAAAACAGCGCGGAGATCGGAAATCGTGTGAGTGAAGCGCAACCTCTCATGATGGTTGTCGAGACCACCAACAGCTGGATCACCGCCGACTTCAAAGAAACTCAGATGAGCAGAATGCGCGTGGGTCAGCGCGCGACCGTTCACATCGACGCGTTGAAGAAAGATCTGGAAGGCGTTGTCGAGAGCATCCCAGCGATCACCGGCGCACGCAGCAGCGTTCTGCCTCCGGAGAACGCGACAGGCAACTTCATCAAGGTGGTGCAGCGGATGCCCGTCCGTATCCGCTTGCACGCCAGCCAGGACGATCTCCAACGGCTTCGCCCTGGCATGTCTGTCGAGGCCACGGTATGGCTGAAGTAGTTCGCCGGGATTTGCCTCCCACAGCAGCCCCCCTTGCGGCCAGAGCCTCGGCTCCCGTGAATCCGTGGATCATCGCCATGACGGTGACACTGGCAACCTTCATGGAGGTTCTCGATACCTCAATCGCCAACGTCGCTCTTCCGCATATCGCCGGCAATCTGGGCGCGACACAGAACGAAAGCACGTGGGTGCTGACCAGCTATCTGGTCTCCAATGCCATCATCTTGCCGATGAGCGGATGGTTATCGAATCTGCTGGGACGAAAGCGCTTCTACATGGGTTGCGTTGTCCTGTTCACGCTGAGTTCCATGCTCTGCGGTCTCGCCACCAGTCTTCCTTTGCTCATTCTCTTTCGGGTTTTGCAAGGGCTGGGAGGCGGGGGCCTTGGACCCAGTGAACAGGCCATCCTGGCAGATACCTTTACTCCTGCCCAGCGCAACATGGGTTTTGCAATCTATGGCATGGCAATCGTAGTTGCACCCGCAATCGGCCCCACACTCGGCGGCTGGATCACCGACAGCTATAGCTGGCACTGGATCTTCTTTATCAACGTCCCCATCGGCCTGATCTCTCTCTTCCTCACCCAAAAGCTGGTGCACGATCCCCCTTACCTGGCGGAAGAGCGCAAGAGAAAACGCGGAAGCTCGGACTACTTTGGAATCTCGACGATCGTGATTGGCGTCGGATTGCTGCAGTTTGTGCTCGACAAAGGCGAGCAGCTTGACTGGTTTGACTCTGGATTGATCAGCGTGGCATTCGCTGTTGCCATGGCTTCCCTGGCCGCGATGGTGTGGAGAGAATGGACACACCCCAACCCGATCATCGATCTGCGCATGCTCAAGAATCGAAACTTTGGGCCGGCGACGCTCTTCAATTTCACCCTGGGCGTCGTCCTCAATGGATCGACGATTCTCATCCCGCAGTTCCTTCAACTCCAGCTTGGATACTCCGCGGAGCGTGCGGGCTGGGCGCTCTCGCCGGCAGGCATAGCGCTTGCGCTCTTCATGCCTGTTGCCGGAATTCTGGGAACCAAATTCGACCCCCGAAAGGTGATCGCCGTGGGCTTCTTGCTGACTTCGGTGAGCATGTTCTGGATGATGCGTATCCCTCCGGACGTGGATTTTTCCACCGTCGTCTGGATGCGCATCTTTCAAGTGGTCGGACTGCCTTTGATCTTCATCCCGATCAGTACCCTGTCGTATGTCGGGGTTCCCAAGGAGAGCAACAACCAGGTCTCCAGCATCAGCAATTTCGCGCGCAACCTGGGCGGCGCGGTCGGCACTTCATTCCTGTTTGCGTATCTCTCTCGGCACAGGCAGATGAGCCGCGTTGACCTGGTGGCGCATCTGCACCGCGGCAATGTTTTTTATGAGCGATTCTCGATGGCTCTGCAACAATCGGCGCGCAGCAATGGCAGCAGCCTGGCCATGGCGAGGCATCAGTCTCTCGCGCAACTTCAGCAGATTGTTGATTCTCAAGCCAATATTCTTGCATTCATCAGTGCATTTTTTGCCCTGGGAGTCATCGTAGCATGCCTTGTTCCTCTGCCGTTCATCATGAAAAAGCCTTCGGCCGAGGAGATCGCGACGGGACAAGCGATGCACTGAGCACCCAGCAGATCTTTCAAAACCAGGTCTCCGACCGGATGTTTTCGCACCTTGAGTTCATGCTTTCCCAGGTCTCAGAAGCGAGACCTGGGGCACCCAAGTTGGTACAACTTCAAGCGGTCAAAGACCTGGCTTGCTTCTCAAGAACAACCTTGTTGTGTTCTCAATGTGCTGACGTTTTCGCATTGCGCGAAGGGTGCTTCACGGCCCCGCTCGACAATGCACTTAACCGCCTGCCATTGTCCAACTGCCTGGCACGAATTCGAGAGGAGGGCAAGTCGGCATCCAGCGGCAGAACCGGGGGATTGCCCCATTGATTCAGCCTCCCAGCTGCTCCAATTGAAGACGAGTTCTTTGACCCCCTCTCAGTGGGTGAGTCCGGTGGACTGGCGTTTGAGCTTTCCGCACAGGGTGTCGGAGGCAAAAACAAGGCATCCGCAATGCTCTCGGCCCTTCTGGCGCTCTGCGAATTCGCCGGAGCGCGCGATTCTTCCGCACGGGCTGCTTTACCCTCCTGGCGGTGTTTTCGATAACGGCTAATTGGCACGCACGATGACAGGACCGATGGCCGACGCGTTCACGGAATATTACGTAAGTTATTTGTTATCTATATAGCGGAGAGAGTGGGATTCGGACCCTTCTTAGCCTAATAGACTCTGTAACTTATAGAGAATACAATACCGCCGTTCCCGTATTTCCCATGGCTCCCGGCGCTCATTGCCCCATATTGCTCCATGCTGGGAATCGAACCGGCGCATCAAGGTTTTGCAGACCTTTATCAAAGAGGTCCAAACCTCAGTGTTTATGCGGGTTGCGCTCATCTTACCCCTCGTCTTGGTCCGACTTTGGTCCGACCCCCTATACGCCCGCAATCGTCAAATCGACACTTTCCAGGTTGGTGGAACAGGAGTCATTCAAGAGATCGGCTCTACAACGACCGGTTTCGAATAGAGCATTCGGCTGTTAACCGACAGGTTGTAGGTTCGATTCCTACCGCGTCCACCATAGAATCAACAACTTAACTAGATTCGCGCTCTGCTTGCGCTCCATTTATCTGGAATGCAAGTTCAGCTACTCTCAAGCCCGCTGTGCTCATCTCATCCGTGACCACATCCCCGTAAATGTTCATGGTCGTGCGGATGTCCGTGTGCCGCATCATCTTCTGTTGCACGGCAATCGGAGTCTTCACAGCGTCCAGCCAAGAGCGGTAGGTGTGCCGGAAAGCGTGCGAACTGATGTGCCCAATTCCGGCTGCCTTCGATGCCCGCTCCAGCTCTTGCCTTGTGCCGGTGTAGGAGTAAG
>Ga0302267_10002964_pt1 | contig 19894 bp, 18 predicted proteins | sample III_Bog_E1_3_FD_194555 | JGI IMG/M metagenome (GOLD analysis project Ga0302267, IMG submission 194555) | Peat permafrost microbial communities from Stordalen Mire near Abisko, Sweden - III_Bog_E1_3 | ecosystem: Environmental > Terrestrial > Soil > Wetlands > Peat | place: Sweden: Abisko... | reverse complement strand
GCCGAAGCGTGTTCCCGAGTATCAGGAGTTTGTGGACGCTACAGGCATTGACTGGGAGCGCGACCTGGATCAGGCTGCCATCGCCCTGCACCGCATGCCTGACCCCAAGGGCCCCAATGGCCCCGTCGCGTACTCCATGGTGCTGGTGGGCAAACTCACCGGTCAGCGCCTGAATGCGTGGCTCGACACCCACGCAACCAGTCGCGAGTCCTATGCTGGCCACACCATCTACTCCATTCCGTCAGAGAACCGCACCGTGCGCGTGGCTCAGATCGGCTATGACATGCTGGCCGTCTCCAACACTCCCACCCCCGAGCAGATCCACTCGATGCTCGACCGCCATCGCACGGCAGCCCTCCCCTTCGCCGGGTCCACGCTGCTTGCTGAGCACTACAGTGAGGTTCCTCTGCTTTCCCTAGCGTGGGGCGTAGGACAGATCGGCCTGCCGTTTTCTGAGAGCGGGTCCATCAGCGTTCTCGGTCTTTCGCTACCTTTGGCGTCGGACTCCACCATCATCGCCAGCGTATCCCCGGCGCTATCACTGGGCGGCGCGCTTCACGTGAAAGTTGAAGAGATTGCAGCCACAGACCAGGTAGCGCTCAGCCAGGCCGGATCCATCGCAACGCTCGTCAGTTTCGCCCGCGAACTCTCTGATCCGCTCTCACAAAACACAGCCAACAATGGATTGAAAGAACTGCTGAAGACAGCCGACGTCAGCCAGCGACGCAACCGAGTGGTGATTACCGCAACGCTTTCGCCTTCCTTGCTGACCGGGCTGGTGCAAAGCGAAAGCTCGGCGCAGAACTCCGGAACCGAATCCGGATTGCCTCCCGTTAGGTAGCCGTAGCTGCCGACGGAAATCTACTAACTAAGGAAGCCCCTGCGCAATTGGAGCACTCCCGACCTGTGGGTTCTGCTGGGGTTAAACAGGCTGCGGAAAAAGGTGAATTATTCGCTGACATTTGGCAGATAAAATCCCGCAGGGGCTGAACAGGCTGCTGAAAAAGGCCGAATTTCAGGCGAAAGCCTTGAAAAGCATACCGCAGGGGCTGAAGCCCGCTTTGATTCCATTGCCTTTATGCCGGGGATAAATCCCCGGCCTACCGCCCGAAGGAGTTTTTCAGCAGCCTGTGAAGCCCAATCTTTATTTTGTGCTACTTACGGCACGACTGAAGTCGTGCCCTGACGCTTATTCGCTATTCCGATGGGTTTCCCCCCAGCCTGTAATACGCACTCATTTTGTTGCGCTTATCCGCACGACTAAAGTCATGCAGAAATTCCACACCTTTGTGTAAAAATTCCCGAACTCAATTTCCCAGGCACCCCGAACTCACTTCCACTCTGGCGTGTAGGCCCACCGGGTGGGCCGCAGCGTGATGTATTGCACTACGCGTGGTTTCGCGGTCCGATTTGGCCGGCTTCCATGCGGAAGAGCCTGATGCCACAGAACAAGATCCCCGGCTCTGCCCGCGATTGGCATGAAGCCTGGGTGGTTCGTGATCGCCGTCCGCGGTTCCACACCTGGCGGCAACTCTTTCAGCCAGCTTTCCAGAGTGCGATGAAATCCAGGGATGCAACTGAAGGCGCCCTGATCGGCCTCGGTATCGGTCAAGTAGAGAATGCCGTGCACGCCAAAGCAATGGGGAAGCGCAATCGACATATCCCAGTGCACATGCGGTCCAGGGAAAGCCCATCCTTCGCGCTCCGGAGGATTAAGCCCTCCCTGATCCACAGTCGACCAAAGGTCTTCTCTGCCCCACAGCTGTGCAAACGCCTTGACCAGCCGCGGCGCCCTGCGATTCGCCAGAAACGCTGGATGCCGCAACAGGGGAACCCAAATGGTCTTGCCATATTTGTTTCCATACCAGCTGTCCGGATCGGCGGGGTCCGCGTCGAGAAACTCATAAATCGCGGCGGCAGCAGCATTGCGATCATTGGGGTCAACCGCGTCATGCACCACAACATACCCGTGCTCATCCCAGAACGACAGCTCTTCCTCAGTCAGCCCCTGCACGTCATCGAGGGAACCAGCAGGCGATGCCACCAGCTTGCCCGCAAGAGCGTTGCGCAACCGGGTTAGCCGCTCTTCCGAAATGGCCCCGCCATTGGCTTCGAGAATCCATTCTTCAAACGCATCAAATTCCGCCCGCTCCTGCCGATGCAGAAACCGCACCGTCTCCAGAACGTTTAATCCCAGACCGGAAAGGAGGGTATTGTCCAGGTCCCACTGCCCATTGTCGACATCGGGCTTTGAGGTTGACGTCCTGCTCAGTGGCCCTTTCCGTTCCCAATACTGATAGAGGTACGGAATCGTCAGCCGGCTGCTGTTGTTCAGTGCTTCATCGTCGCTCGTTGCGGCTGCACGGCCCGAGATTGTCTGCGCTTCCATTACACCTCGCACACTTCGTTTATGAATGGTATCCGATAGCAAATGCACAGAGTCTTGCTTCTGCTTACTTGCTCAACCCCAGCGCCTCAACCACTTTCTCGTCGACCCTCGCCGGCTTCCCATCTTCCTTCCACACCACGCCAAAACCGCCGCGGTAGTCCCACATGGTCCAACCGATGCCGTCGGCCTCAAACGCCGTACGCACATCATGGATCCAGTTCATGCGCGACTGCGGTTCCGCATGCTCCCGGTAGACGCCAAACTCGTTGCAGATGAGCGGCACGTCATTCGACTTTGCCCAGGCCGCGGCCTCATCAATTGTCAGCCGAACCCGACGCGCATCCCAGTGATCCAGCCAGTAGCGTTCCAGGGCAAACCGGTTCGCCGCGTCCGGAACTTCTTTCAGCGATTCGGCCAGCGAGCTTTCATCCGCCGGATAGGGAATGTTATGGGTATAGCTCCACCACGCCGCACCCCAGCCGGCCCCCTGGTGCGTGAACTCGATCGGATCGTAGAAGTGGAAGTTATAAATCACGTTTCCATCGCTCAGGGGATGTTGCGTCAGGAGGTCAGCAATGCCCGAGTAGTTTGGACCTGTAGCGATAATGGTGTTGTGTGGCGCGACCTCACGAATGGCCGCCACCACTCGTGCCTCGATTCCTGCCCAGCGGTAAGGATCGCTGACAGCCGGCTCATTCATGATCTCGAAAAAAACCTTCTCCGGATCGCGCGTCGCATAATGGGCCGCGAGCCGCCGCCACAGCATCACCATCCGGTCCACGCCTTCATCGCCAGCCTTGATGCGCAACTTGTAGCTGTCCTCCGGATGCAGGTCGATCTGAACTGCCAACCCGTCCGCGAGCATTGTGTCGACGACCTTGTCGAGCCTTCCCACAAACTCCGCGTTCAGCCCATCTTTACCATGCGGCCACTGCTCCAGCGGAGTCGCGTCAATGCTCAGCCGCACATTGTCGAAGCCCAGCTTCGCAATCAGGGCGATGTCCGCGGCGTCGGTGTAACGGTCAGTCCGCGACGCCGAATAGTCGGTTGCGCTCTGAGCAAACCACTCTGACGCATTGATTCCCTTCTGCAAATGCCGCACACGGGCAAAGGCTGTTTTCAAATCTGCGGATCGATCGGCGGCTTGCGCGTAACCGGACGCAGATAAAACGAGAGAAACAAGGACTAAAAGGGCAGCGCAACGCGACGAACGATTCATGGGAATACTCCAGGTCGCTGGCTTCTGCAATCAATCAAACCACGAAGCGATTCCGAGCGAACCCCCAATGCTATCGCATTGCTGAGCCGCGAGGCAGGCCGCACTCAAAAACAAGAAAGGCCCCCGTTGAGAGAGGGCCGATCCTGGTTTCAAAAATGACGTGTTAGTTCGCCAGTTTATCGGATGCGCTTAATTCGTTTCCGGCGTCTGTGCCCGCGACCTGCTCATAAGTGCTGCGCAAATACTTGTGCGGATTGACGGGGACATTGTGCACGCGCACCTCGTAGTGCAAATGCGGTCCGGTAGCATGGCCGGACTGGCCCACGTAGCCAATCACCTGGCCGCGGGTCACATGCTGCCCTGGCAGCACCGCAATCGCGGAAAGGTGCCCATACACGGTTAGGAGGTCATGGCCGTGGTTGAGAACCACCTGCTTGCCATATCCAGCTCCCATCGACTCGCCCGTCGCTTCCCCATCCGCAGAAGCGCGCACTGGGGTACCGTAAGGCGCTTCAATGTCGATACCGGAGTGGAACTTACCTTCGCCGTTAAAGGGATCTTCACGTTCTCCAAAGCTCGAACCCACTCTGCCCTCGACCGGCCAGATGGAGGGCGCGTCTGCAAACATGGTCCAATCGCCCCCGAAGCTGGGAGTAAGCCCACCCTCGAGCGCGCGGGACACGCGGCCGGAGAGCGCTTGCGTCCGCAGTGCATAGAACTGATCGATGGATTGCTTCACCTGTTGCTGATTCACGTCGTCGGACAGAGCCAGGCTGACAGGCGTGGGAGCTGCGGCAGCGCTGGCCGCCGGCTTGGGCGCAGCGGAGATCATTTTATTCTGCTTCAGGCCGTAGAGCGCGGTGACTTCGTTGGCCAGGGCGCCCAGCGATGCCACCTGCACATCGCGGTCATGGGCTACCTGGGCCATCTGCTTGTAGTCCTTGCGCAGCGTCTCCCGCTCAGCCCGCATCTGGTTGAAGCTCTCTGTTTTCAACAACATTCGCGAATACGATCCGGCCAGACCGACAATCGTGAACGCTCCCACAAGCGCCGCGGCCACAAAGCCATAGGCATACTGGAGAGGAATCGGGATCTTACGAACTCGACCGTCTTCGTCTCTGGAAACAAAAAGAATGTAATAGCGTTTGCGCAGCATTTTTGCCTTTCAACCCTGCCAATCAGGGTCGCAATTCGCCGTGTACTCTTCAAAGCGCAAGGCTTTCTGGGCTTCTCGGTCACCTTGAGAAAACTAGTGGTTACTTCGGGCAGTTACCGGGAATGTTTTTAAAGCGTAGCAAATGACCCGTTCCCGGTCAACGAAATCTGTAGGAAAATTCCTTTTGATTTCTGGAGTGCAATTCAGCTCACTTGTTGTCTTAGTATAAACCTCCCGAGTCGCCGGGCGCCTTCGGACTCGCACCCCACCCTTTGGCACCCACCATCTTGCCCTATTCTGAAAGACATGCCGCCGAAGCGCCGCCTTTCCGCTAGCTCCCATGGTGAACTGGCGCTGCTCCGTCAAATTCGCGAACGAGCTGCCTATTCTGCTAAGGGCTCGGTTCGGCTTGGTATTGGCGACGACTGCGCGCTTTTGCATCTCCGCCCCGGTGAAGAGCTAGCTGTTACAACCGATCTCTCGATTGCAGGCCGACACTTCCGTCTCGACTGGCACCAGCCCGAATCGATCGGCCACCGGGCTCTAGCCCGCGGACTAAGCGATTTGGCCGCCATGGGTGCGCGCCCGGTCGCTGCATTTCTCTCAATCGGCTTGCCACGCGAACTTATCGCGTCTTCAAATAGACGCAGGCCGTGGATTCAAGGTTTCCTCGACGGCCTTCTCGCCTTGGCGCGGACCCATCAGACTCCGCTCGCCGGGGGCGATCTTTCCGAGTCGCCTCTTCCCATTGCCGACATCGTTCTAACCGGTGCCGTCCCCAGCGGAAAAGCTCTACTTCGCTCCAAGGCCAAGGCCGGACACCTACTATATGTCACCGGCAAGCTTGGCGGAGCGGCTGCGGGACTGGCACGGCTCGGTGAGCGGGCACGTTCCACCAAGATGGGGCACCCGCCCCGAATTCCAGCTGCTCTTGCGGCCGAGTTTGCTTACCATTTTTACCCACAGCCTCGGATCGCTCAAGGACTATTTCTGCGGCGGCATGGCATTGCCTCTGCCGCCATTGACCTGAGTGACGGACTCTCTACCGATCTCGCGCATATTTGCGAAGAGTCAGGCGTAGCAGCCGAGATTGACGCGACGCTGCTCCCAATTCGTCCCGGTGCGAACCTTACCATGGCGCTTCATGGCGGCGAGGATTACGAGTTACTCTTTACCGCCCCCGCTGCAGTTCGCATGCCCAGGAAGATTGCAGGCGTCCCCATCACCTGCATCGGCCGCATGGTGAAAGCACGAGCAGGAACGCCTGCCGTTACTTTGCTTACTCCTGAAGGCCCCCGTCCACTGAAGTCACAAGGCTGGCAGCACTTCTCCTGAGCCGAGTGCCTGACACTTTCCGATTTCAGCGTCTATGATGTGTTTGTCATGACCCCCGCTAAATCCCGTGTCCGGTTCGCTCCGTCTCCCACTGGCTTACTTCACGTGGGCAATGCGCGCACGGCACTTTATAACTGGCTCTTCGCCCGGCGGACAGGCGGCCAGTTCATCCTTCGGATTGAAGATACAGATCTGGAACGCTCCGAATCTCGATACGAAGACCAACTTATTGAAGACCTGAATTGGCTTGGTCTCGATTGGGACGAAGGTCCCGGTGAGCCTGCAGGTGCGCCCGACAAAGGTCCACACGGTCCTTATAAGCAGTCGGAGCGATTGGCAATCTATGCCGAGCACACGGAACGCTTGCTCGCGGAAGGCAAGGCTTACCGCTGCTTCTGCACGCAGGAAGAACTGGAAGCCGAGCGCGCACGAGCCATTGCTGTTCAAGGGCCGCAGGTTTATTCGGGTCGCTGCCGTTCGCTCACTGAAGAAGCTATTGCGGAGAATCTCGCGGCTGGTATACCTGTTGCCGTTCGGCTGCGCATTGAAGATCATCCCTTGCAATTTCACGATATTGTGCGCGGGCCGGTTGAGTCTGCGGCAGAATCTGTTTCCGATCCTATATTGGTGCGTTCGGCGTCCGCCACTTCCGCAGGTGTTCCGGTTTATAACTATGTTGTTACCATCGACGACGCACTCATGGGTATAACTCATGTTATTCGCGGCGACGATCATATCTCGAACACACCCAAGCAAGTGGCTATCTACCAGGCATTCGGGTGGCCCGTTCCTGAATTCGCGCACTTATCTACCATTCTCGGCGCGGACCGCGAGCGGCTCTCTAAGCGCCATGGCGCAACGTCTATCTCAACATTCCGCGAGATGGGTTATCTCCCGGAGGCGCTGGTTAACTATCTCGCGCTCCTGGGCTGGGGTGCGGAAGACGGTAAGACTGAAACATTCACTCTCCCGGAGCTAACTCGCGCTTTTTCGCTGGAGCGTGTTACTCCGTCGCCCGCGATCTTCGATTTCGAAAAGCTTAACTGGCTTAATCGGCACTACCTGAAGTTAGCCGATAAAGAGCGTGTTGCGAAACTGGCCGAAGAGCAATTTTGCCGTCAGCGTCCAGACATCTTTCCTCTCTGGCCCGCATCGCCGTTCTATACGCCGGAGACACTGGCTCTGCTCGCGAGTGAGAATCCTCCCGTGCATATCGATATGCCGGCCGATGCACTCGTCGTCCTGAGAAAGGACTGGTTCGCACGTCTACTTGCACTGCTGCTTCCGTATGTCGACCATCTCGATCAACTCCCCGCAAAGGCCGCATTCATTCTTGGCTTCGACCCCGACGTCGCTCGCAAGATCCCGGATAACTCCGCGATCCTCTCTTCGGATTCCACGCGCACGGTTCTCGGCGAGTTAGCTCACCGCGCCCGCGCACATAATGACATTGTGACAAGCGAAGACTTCAAATGCTGGCTGAATGAAATCAAGGATGCCAGCGGAGTCAAGGGGAAGGAACTCTACCATCCAGTGCGCATCGCACTCACCGGTGTACACTCCGGCCCGGAGTTCGACAAGGTGATTCCTCTTATCGAAGAGGGAGCAGTTCTGGGCCTGGGCATTCCCAGCGTCCGTGAGCGCATCGAACGATTTGTAGGAGTTTGACGCGAACGTGAAAGACATCTTCTGGATCCAAGGCGACCCGCATGCGCCGCTGGCAATTGTCATGAAGCCGCGCCCCGACGACTGGTTGGAAGACGACCTCATCAGAATGAAGCGGGACGGCATCCAAACCTTGGTATCGCTTTTAGAGGCGGATGAATCCGAGATGCTTGGTCTTGGTGAAGAAGGTCCGCTGGCAAAGAAAATAGGTATGCAATTCCTAACTCATCCCATTCCAGACGTCCACGTTCCGCCGAACCTCACATCATTCCAGAAATTCGTCGTAGACCTGGCCAATCGTCTCCGTGTCGGAGAACAAGTCGGCGTTCATTGCCGTGGAAGTATCGGCCGCGCCACAGTCACCGCTGCCGCCACACTTATTCAACTTGGCTGGACGCCTAAAGCCGCTCTCGCTGCGATTCAAGCCGCACGTGGCTGCACCGTGCCCGACACACAAGAGCAAGAAGAATGGATCCTCAACTACAAGGCGCGGCCATGATTCCGAATTCGCCAGCATCATCTTTCATAGGCAAGTTTCCGCATAACTGGCATGCTGAAATTCTTGCCGCGCGGCCACTTATTCTGCCCACGCGGCACCTCGTCTATCCGGCGCAGGCGGAAGAAGTGGAACGCGGTGCACTCGAAGTTTTGGTGCGACCGGGTACGCTCGATTCGTCAACTCCTTCGCGCGAATTTCTTGCCACCTGTGCGCTCGGGTTCCGCGATCCTGCCGTGCCTACCGGGCTATGGTCTTGTCCCAATCCAGATGAAATCTGCGCGGTTTCTGGTGGGTATGCGTACATGATTTCGACTAACAATCCGGAGTGTTTCACGATGATTTCTTATCGGCCGGTGATGGATGTGCGCGTGGCATTGGAAGAGAACCTGCTGCTCTTCGTGGGGCATCACTCCATTATTGCGTGGGGCGCGGAGGGGCAGGCATGGCAATCGGAGAAGCTATCTTCAGAAGGACTCACAGTGGAAGAAGTTAGCGGCCCGGTCCTCCATGGGATGGGGTGGGACCTGATGACCGACAAGGAGATTCCATTCGCCCTCGACCTGATGACGGGACTAACTATCTCCACCGCGCCGCCTTCATTTTTCCGTTGAATCCTAACTCGTAAACGCCTACATTTCTTGGTATGCAATTCGTTACGCGCCTGTTGCTTTCTATCCTTTGTTTGGCGTTCGCGATACCTTCCCTTGCGCAGACCCATACGCCGGAGTATTCCATTGAAGCTATCCGTTACGCCACGACACCGGGCGTGATTGCCGATCTTGTGGTGGGTGGGCCCAAGGACGAGAAGATCGACATCGCTATGGTGGTATGGCTCATTCGCGGTGGTGGGCACACCATTCTTTTTGACAGCGGCTTTCATCGCGATACGTTTCTCAAAGACTATCCAATGAAGGACTATCTGCGTCCCGATCTTGCAGTAAAGACCGCAGGCGTGGAGGCGGACCAAGTTACTGATGTAGTTATAAGTCATGCGCACTGGGATCATATGGGCGGGCTTGATCTGTTTCCGAAGGCGCAGGTGTGGATTCAGAAAGGGGAGTATCGCTATTACACGATGGATGCTTGGCAGCCGGGCGGCGATCATGACGGCATTGATCCGGAAGACGTGAAGGAGTTAGTGCGGTTGAACACGGAAGGCCGCCTGCACCTTGTAAACGGCGATAACATTGAGATCTTTCCCGGCATACGGGCTTATATTGGGTCGCGACACACTTATGCCTCGCAGTACCTATGGATACAGGGGAGTCCTAACTTTGTGCTGGCGTCGGACAACGCTTATCTCTATTTCAACTTGTCGTCTCATCTGCCTGGAAACACATTCAGCGATGCCGACCATGCGGCCAACATTGCACAGCAGGCGCGCATGATTGAGTTAGCCGGGTCAGCCGATCGCGTGGTCCCAGGACACGATCCGCTGCAGTTTCAGCGGTTCCCCACGACGGGGCGTGTGGCGAAGATCAAGTAGCGAAATGTCCAATCGGAGGGGTGCTCTACATAGCTCAATAGGTGGCTCAGGTGGTTACGAATCATGCGAAAGGGTTGAACCTGTGGTTGCGACTCGTTGAGACACGTACCTTGCGGGCAGCCTTTCCAATATGTTTCGGTTGCAGAGAGTTTAATTAAACGATGTTAGGGGTTGTCGAGATTTAGCTGTTTTTTTGGAAACCGCGCTCATTGCGCACGTCTTATGGTCATATGTCGTTGATGTTAGGACGTTTATCTCGGATTTGTTTTCTGTGCGATCGGGCGCAGATTGTGACGCGTGGATCGTAAATCGCAGCGGCCCTTCGGGGCGCTGGTTCCTTGTGTGAAGTTATCCCAGCATTTCATTCTCCACCCCATCGACGAAGACCTGTCGTCGGGGATGTAAAGAGCTATAAGAGGCAGTTTCTTCGGCTCCGCCCGGTAAGTCGGAGAGGAAGAGGTGAGCGCCCCTCGAAACTATATCTTTGCTGATGAATTTTGATGGCGTCAGGGTTAGTTAGTGTGGAGTGGAAGAAGAGTCAAGAAGGCCGGGTGACCGGCGGGTAGATAAGTCGCATCCTATTCCTCCAGTAACCGGCTGCCGGCTTCCCCGGGGCCGCGGAGAATCCAATGACTACAACTCGTTTCCTTCCCTTTGTCCTGGTTCTAGGATCACTCACCCCCTTGCACGCGCAGTACAAAGCAATTTTCAGCTTTGGCGCTTATGGAAACCCCTCGTGCCCCGAGACGGAGAACATTGCACAGTCGCCCGGGGGCAACCTGGTCAGTACAAACTTCAGTTCCTGCTCCAACAACGTCAGCGAGAATCCGCCGGCGGCATATGAGATTGGCTACCAGGGAGCAAACTTCACAATGCTCCAGGAATTTACCGCACCGTTTGCGTGGCCGCTGGGCGGTCTCACTCTGGGCACCGATCAACGCTATCACGGGACGATTAATGCAGCCGGCTCTCGGAATCACGGGGCGGTCTACCGGCTTTCGCCCTCGGGCGCGATTGTGTACGAGCACGATTTTGAAGGAGGCGCGGACGGCGGTTACCCTGCGACGGCGCCCACCCAGGGCGCGGACGGGGCCTTCTATGGAACGACGAATGGAGCCTCCTCAGCCTATGCCGGCACGGTCTACAAGATCGATACCGCGGAACATTATTCTGTGCTGCATCTTTTCACCACGACCGATGGAAGAGGGCCGACCGTACAATTAGTGCAGGGTGCCGACATGAACTTCTACGGCACCACGGCGAGTGGCGGCGCGAACGGATTGGGCACGTTCTACCGAATCAGTCCGACGGGAGACTTCAGCGTGCTGCACGATTTCACCAGTGCGGAGGGTGGCAGTGCTGGGTCCCTGATGCTGGCCAGTGATGGCAACTTCTACGGGGTGAATCTGGGAAACAACAACACGGACAACGGTGGAGTTCTGAAGATTACACCCAGCGGAACTGTAAGTGTTTTTTACACCTTTGCAGGCGGCCAGGGTGGGTCTGAGCCAAGCGGAGGGCTGGTAGAGGCCACGGACGGAAATTTCTATGGGACGCTTAACCAGGAGGGAGCCGGTGGGGGTGGAACTATTTATCGCCTCACGCCTGCGGGCGTTTTTACAAAACTCCATGACTTCTGGGTCGCGTCCGGAATTTATCCGGAGGGCACACCTCTGCAGCACACGAGCGGGAAGCTTTACGGTTTCGCTTATGCGGGCGGCGACAATAACAAGGGCGTGATATGGGAGTACGATCCGGGCTTGGCGCCGTTCGTGACTTTCCTGAATGTATATGGGGAGGCCGGCGCGAAAGTCGACATCCTGGGGCAGTACTTCGATTCTTCGAGCGTGGTGCTCTTTAATGGAGTGCCCGCACTGAATCCTGTGATTCAATCCACTTATATTGAGGCCACAGTGCCAGTGGGCGCCACCACCGGCTACATTACTGTGACTACCAGCAAAGGGATACTGAGGAGCAATAAGCCATTCGTTGTGCATTAGAGGGTTGGGCTGTGCGATCTGGAGTATTCTGGTTTCAGAAACGCACAGCCCACTCAACGGTGACCGATGAAAGCCCGCGGATATGTCGAACTCACTACCACCGAGCTTCCCGATGAATTGCAGTTTGTGGCTGTCCGGTATTTCGGCTGGGTTGAACTGATCGGGCCGGTCTTTGAAGTTCTATACATTTTCATGTTTCTATGGTTGGCCTGGTGGGGACATGATCGCTGGACTCCACTTTGGTTGGCCTTTGCCCTTATATCTTTCCTCTTCTTCCTAATCCAGTATTTTCCTCAATGGATCCACGGCCGCACAACAACGCTCCGCGTTACCGCCAACGGACTTCAGGCGAGTGGGAACCTGGGAAACCTGCTCGCCACCAGTGTTGAGGTAACGGCGTCCGAGGTCGCTTCGATTCGATACCAAGCTAGCCCGGACTGGATTACCAGTGGCGTGTACTTTAAGCGCGGGAAGACTAACATCCGCGTCCTAACGGGATTGAGATATGGGCCTGGAAATGAAGTGATCGATTTAATCTTCCGTCGCTTTCCGCAGTTCAAGCCGATAGACGACAGCCCTGCCGCGCGTCTATTTGGAGGACGAACTGCTCTAGCTGCGCTTGAAAGCTCAAACCCTCCCGGAGGTGACTTAACCTCATGAATTCTGATCTCAGAATGCAAAATCACCCAACGGTGAAGCCATGAGAGCCTTCGGTCACACCGAATTGACGACCGCCGAGCTTCAGGATGAATTGCAATTCCGCGTCGTGCGTCATATCAGCCAACGCGACTGGATCAACCGGTTCACGGAACAATTAGTGACGCTACTGCCCACTCTGGGGATCTGCTTGTTATACGGATTTTGGAGGGGACGGGGGGCTCTATGGGCCGTCGCAGGCGTTGCGGTGGGCACATTTTTTGGGCAAATTGTGGTGCTTCTGGCCTATTTGCTTCGCGGCCCCGCGACGGAACTTCGCGTAACAAGCGTTGGCTTGGTTGCGACCGGGAATTTTGGAGGCAATATCTTCTCGAACAGGATTGTCGTGCCATGGTCCAAGATAAAGCTTCTCGGATGGGCGGAACGGGGGTTGTGCGCGGTTCAAAATGGCTTCCCGGGATTCATTCCCTGCGTTCTGCCTGGACTCAATGAAGGGGAGGCTAAAACCGTGAGAACCGCCATTTGCAATCGATTTCCGGCGATCGCTCTCAAGGTGCTCCCTCGCAGTGCTGTATCGGAAGACGCTGAGGCCCTTCAGTGGAATTCCGACGCCAGACAATAGCTACGGCGCGGTCTGTTTTAGCGGGGGCTAAGCGCGTTGCGGAAACGGTACGTGTCTCGGTGCAGCGTCTAAAGACAATCCCGCAGTGGCTAAAGCCCACCTTTCTTTATGGGCATTATCGGCACGGCTAAAGCCATGCCCTGATACAAAGCGCATCCAGCGTGGAAGCTTAGCCGGCGGCTTGTTCGCTCTGGGTGAGGATGGTTTCGTAAGCCGCGTAGACGCCTTCAAAGACGGAGTCCCAGCTCATGGTGAGGGCGTATTCGCGGGCCGCTAGACGCATTTCTGCATGCTTGACCGGATCGGCAAGGATGGCTGCTACTGCTTCGGCAAAATTTTCGTCGTCTACGATGCGGCCGGTTACGCCGTCGCGGACAATTGTGCATGGGCCACCGTCGTGGGTGACGATGGCGGGGACGCCGCTGGCGAGGGCTTCAAGGACCACGTTGCCGAACGTGTCGGTATGCGAGGGGAAGACGAACAGATCCATGTTGGCGTAGGCGGTGGAGAGAGCCTGGCCCTTGAGGACGCCGGGGATTTCGGCGCGCGGCATGCGATCGCGGAGCCATTGTTCTTCCGCGCCGTGGCCGACGATGAGGAAGCGGAAGCTCTTGTGTCCCATCGCTTCGAGCTCTTCCTGGATCTGCGCTAAGAGGGTTACGTTTTTCTCGATGGAGAGACGGCCGACGAAGCCCAGCACATGATCGCGGTCTTCGGGATCACGCTTGCGATTTTCCGGGTGAAACAGCTCCGCATCGACGCCGCGCGGCATGAGGAAGCACTTGCGGCCGGTGGTGCGCTCAAGCAGGGCGCAGAGGTCGGGATTGGGCGCGAAGAGCACCTTGGCGACGGAGTAGAACTTGGCCGCGGCGGCCATGGCGAGGTCTTCGATTTTTTGTTCGGTTGCCGCCGATTGCCGTTTGGGCAGGAGACGCAGAAACCAATCTGAGCGGCGGGCGGCGTACTCGTGGACATTGGTGTGCCAGCTTGCGGCGAGGGGGAGGCTGAGATGGTGGGCCAGGCCCGCGCCGAGCATGCCGATTTCGCTGGGTCCGGTGATGTGGATCAGGTCGGGTTTGAACCGCTCCAGAACTTCGCCGATGAGGGGGATGTGGCGGAGAAATGCGGGGTCGAAGCGGAGGTCCTTTTCGAGGGCGAAGGAGAGGAAGCCGCGGGGCAGTTCGAGGGTCCAGATGTTGCCGTCTTCAAGGATGGCCTGGGTGCGGTCTCCGGCACGGACGCAGAGAAAGGGAAGGTTGCGGCGGCGCGCGAAGGCTTCAAAATGGCGGCTGGTGTGCGCTACCCCGTTGACCTCGTGGAAGGAGTCGGGGAAGTAGGCGACGCGGGGGACTTGTGTGTTCATGGTTGAGCCGGAGTCCTGTCCGGGGTGAAAGACCCGATGGCCGATGGTTTGCCTTTGTGGTTTCCCACTCATCGAGCAAAAAACGCTCGATGAATGGGGCACGGTGCATTTGTGCGGTATCAGAAGTTCTGGTCCCACCACAGGGGTTTAGACGTCGTGTTCGCCGAGGGCGAGGCGGAGTTGGTGCGACTCGGTCCAGGCCATCCGGAGGCCGCCGGAGACTACGCCTTTACCCATCATTTGCACAAGGCCTATGCCCCAGCGCATGACGCGGGGAGCGTTGCCGTCGGGCCAAAGTTCGCTGAGCGGGCGGCACACGCCATTGCGATCGGGGTGATAGACGCGCTCATCCCAGGTGCGCGAACCCTGCGGGAACTCGGGATAGTGGCGGACCGCGTCGATGGCTGAGCGAAGGATGCGATGCTTCCAGGGCTCGGCGTACTGCGGCATGAAGAGGATGTTGCTCTTCTTCTCCTTGCGGATTTCGTGGACAAATTCCGTGAAGCTTGTGGCGTTGGTGAGGTTGATGTTGGCATTCGGTTCCACGCCATGCCGGTCACCGCCGGAGATGAGGAGCATGTTCCACTTTTCGGCCAGGCGACGGGTAGCCCGATTTTCATCCCAGTGGCGCAGGCCGTTCAGCTCAAGCGCATGAATGTAATTGCCGTTCTTCTGCAGAAACTCATTCACCAGGAACTCGTGTTTGTCGTGGCCCACCAGGTAAAGATCCCACAGCGGGTGATTGAAGATGACGAGGACGTTCGGTTCGTCGTTGAGCGCAATGAGAATTTCAGTGAGGCGTGCGTCACTGGGGTTTTTTGTGTAGTCGGCCAGGGTCGCCATCCACTCCGGCGCCTTGGAACTGGGCAGATTGTGGATTCCAAGGTGGAAGGACTGCACGCCATAGGGTGCGCTCCACTCCACGGAGACGGGAATTTGGCGCGCGCTGGGCACGGAGCGCAGCAGCATGGGCGCCTTGATGTTGTCGTGATCGGTCAACGAAACCATCGACTTCAGGTCGAGCTTCTCAATCTGGCCACTTTCCAGATCGAAGGCCAGCTTGGGAGTCATGGGCGGCGTCCAATAAGCGGCCGCGTAGTTGATAGCCAGGCCGTGATTGCTCTGCGATCGGCGCTCCAGACGGGACAGGAGGGGGCGCATGACGGGATACTGGTTGCCGAAATTCGCCAGGAAGTCCAGCGTCTCCTGAGACTGGTTGGTGTGACCATGCAGCGAGACTCCCGTGTGAAAGCCCCGCGGTGCGTTTGGATCGCGCCACAAGTATGAGATCGTCGAATTCGCCATTCCTGCTCCTTCTCTGTGATCGAACCAGGATTTCTGCATCGAGTATCCCCTGAATGCCATAAAAGGAGGGTTAAGATGGTGCGAATAGGCGTTCAATTAGCAAAAGAATCAATATAGTTACCAGAAACGCCGGGTGAATACCCCGAAATCTCCGCAAATAACGGGAGAAAACACTAAATGGAGCGCCGCTCACTATCGGCCCCGTCCAGGTTGTCCCAGCTTGCCTTTGAGGATCGGAGCGCGGGGGATGGGGCTGACTTAAGCCTAGCAGAGTTCAATGGATCGATCCAGATCCGAGGGCGCGGTGCCTATATCCCGATTCAGGAATCGCTGGGTGTCGGCCCGGAACCAAAAACAATCTGCTCAATTGAGCAATATTGGATGGAATTTGGGAATTGGCCGGAGTAGTCTGGCGCTATTGGCGTTCTTATTTTCCTTCACCAGTCTGCGGACAAGGCCTCTCGATTTCGAGGGGCCTTGTGCTTCTTGCATCCGGTCCCCACTCCGGAAAGAAGCAAAAGTGCACGGTCAATGAAGTTTGACGGCCTCCCACTCATCGGACAAGAACAAAAACGTCCGATGAATGGGGCACCGTTTCATGCCCCGCGGGGCGACGAGGTCGGAGAACTAAAAGCTACTTGCTGGTTTTGGCCATCTCGGGGCCGAGGAAGTCTTCCACCGTCCAACCGGACATTAATTCCTGGCTATCTTTGCCTTCCAAAGACTCGGAGAGTTTGCCTTCCCGTGCCTCATCCATCAAGTAGTTCTGAGTGAGCCCCTGCTTGAGCATGTCGAATGCCTGCTCAGGCGTGTCGGCGAACTGGAACAGCTCAATGTCTTTGGGCGAGATGGCGCCGGTGTCAACGAGGACGTCGAGGTTGAAGACCTTCTTCCAATACTCGGAACCGTAGATGACGACGGTGATTTTTTTGGCGAGTTTCTGGGTTTGCGCCAGGGTGAGGATCTCGAACATTTCGTCGAGGGTGCCGAAACCGCCCGGGAAAACGACGAGGGCTTTCGAGAGATAGGCAAACCAGAGTTTGCGCATGAAGAAGTAGTGGAATTCGAAGTTGAGGCTGGGGGTAATATACGGGTTCGGCGCCTGCTCAAACGGCAGACGGATGTTGAGGCCGATGGTTTTTCCGCCAGCTTCCCATGCGCCGCGGTTGGCGGCTTCCATAATGCCGGGGCCTCCGCCGGAGGTGACCACGAAGCGGTGGCGGCGGGAAGGGATGCGCTTGGCCCAGTTGGTGAGCATGCCAGCGAGGCGGCGAGCGTCCTCGTAGTAGCGGGCCATTTCGACTGCGGCTACGGCGCGCTTGCGTTGCAGGTCAGTGGCTGTACCTTCAACGATTTGGGGAACGCTGGCGGGCTGTTCGTGACTGGGAGCGGGCTGGGTGGAACCGGTGTTGTCGAGGAGTTCCAGCTCATGATTCGCTTCTTCGCGGCCGCGGAAACGGGCGGACCCGAAGAAGACGACCGTGTCCTGAATCTGCTCGCGGCGGAAACGGGCGAGGGGCTCGAGGTACTCCGCAACAATGCGAATGAGGCGGCCATCGGCGCCATTCAGAAATTCTGGATTCTCGTAGGCCAGCGATGCGCATTCCAGCGGAGCCGGTGCGCTGCGTGGTGTGGCTTTGTCACTGCTTTCCAGGTCCCTTGCCGATCCTTGATCCATATGTTCCGTTCCCGGCCGAGTGGTCAGCCTGTCTCCGTATCTATCTTCCGTCCCGATGCTTGAACGCGTCATGGAAGGCAATCCACAGGTTCAAGAGCCCCAAGCCGGATATGATGCCTCGGACTGCGCCATTGGCAGCATAGATGGAGAGCGTAGGGTATTGCACGAAAAGCGGATTCTGATCCCAAAAAAGCCTGGACCATGGCGCGTAACAGACGGCCAAGCCGATGTACATGCGCAGCACGACGCGCAAAAACAGTTCGGACCGCTCAAGCCATCGCGGAATGCGCTGGGGACTTGAATTAACTTCCTCAAGGGCGTGGGGATTTACCGGCGGGCGGACTTCAACGGGCGAAATGGAAACGGCGATGGAGGGGGTAGCAGGGCCGGAGACGGAGATAGCTGAACTCGCAGACCCTGGCAGGGGAGCCGGGCTCGCGGGAAGGCTAGGCGATGTCATTTCCGGCTGCTGGGCCATGTTTTGGTTTCACGCGCTGTCTCTGACTTCACACATGCAACGGCAGTCAACACGGGCGGGGAATTCTCCAACCCGGCTCAGGGACACCGTACTGCAACGGTATCACAGCAGACATAGGGGACAGGAATGCGGAAGGCAGGGCAGAACGCGACGTTCTCTATTGCGCTTTGGGACCAATTTGGTAAGTCCCGTAGTCGATGGTGAAGACCGCCGTGCCGCCGATCCGGACTTTCGTTTCGCTGCGCATCGCCTGCGGCAGCCAGAAGCTCTGAGTCATCGCACTGGTGTAGTGGATAATGGTCCGCGAAATGAAGATGGAGGGGCTCTTTGCCGGCTCTGTTTCCATCTTCACCACCGCAAAATCCGCTGCGTCCACCCATATTTTTCCGCGATAAAGGAACTTGGTGGCTTTCAGCGGATCCACATCCAGCATGTAAGCCGGCCGGCCGGAAACATTCTCCGTTCCCGCGAGATGAAAGCGATAATTTGCTTCAGACAACGCCGTCAGGCCTTTGTCCTGCGCGGCTTCTTTTTCGCTGTCGACAGCCCGCTTGAGCACTTTGTCCAGAAGAAATTTTGGCCCGCCTTCCGACACAATGCGAAAGCTCTTTCCTGACGAAGCGTCGAACTCGACTTCCACATCCATCTTGGCTGAGGCATTGGCCGGGAAGCCCTGGTAGTTCACCTGGTAGTGGCGCAGTGCTCTGTAGTGGTTCAGCTTGTTGTCTTGGTCAAGATTGTGCCGTTGCATCCGCTGAACGATTTGGGCCGAGTCGAGACTCGGGGCTGGACTGGAGCCTGCACTCTCCGGCCACGTTGCTGCTGCGAAGAAGACGAATGCAATCGGGATAAAGAGGCGTCCGCCGCCTTGAAACGACATGAGGGCATCATATCCGGCAAGTGCAAACTGCGGAAATTCGGTGAGGGCATTTAGCATGTACTGACGCACGCAGAATACGACAAAGGAGGATGGAATTCATGAGTTCACTCGCAGTTAGCCCCGCTTATACGGCGTTACTGGTTCGGTTTCCTCCTCGCGTGATCCGGTCGGACGAGCAGAATGAGGCATACGTTCAGGCTCTCTACGAGCTTGAGCAGAACCAGGCTGGCTGGAGTTCCGAAGAGGCCGACCTCGCCGATCTGCTGACCTTGCTCATTGAAGACTACGAAGAAAGAAAGTTTCAGCTTCCCGAGTCTTTCCCTCGTGAACGAATCGAATTCCTCATGGAGCAGAACGGCCTGAGGCAGAAGGACCTGGTGGATGTGTTTGGGACGCCAAGCATTGTCTCTGAGGTGTTGAACGGGAAGCGCGATCTGAGCAGGCAGCACATCCGCCGCCTCAGCGAACGCTTCCACGTCCCCCCGGAACTGTTCTTCGGATAAAGAACTGAACGAGGGCTCTTTGATGATTGGCCTTCATCGACTCCCACTCATCGAGCAAAAAACGCTCGATGAATGGGGCACAGTTTCATTCATCGCTAGTCGTTAACGACGATGGGGGACTGAACCGAGTCAACATTACAGGCGGAAGTAGACGCCGATCATGGGCTCGGAGGTGTGGGTGAAGGCGCCGGTTGAGGTGTAGAGCTTGGTCAGGTCAGGGGCTTTGTAGAGGTTGCCACGGTATTGGAAGCGCAGACCGAGGTGCGGCAGCAGGCCCCAGTCGAGTCCCGCTCCGTAATCGAAGACGCCTTTGGTGGAAGAGGTTGTGTTGGCCTGGCCCCCGCTGGGTTGATTGAAGAGGAGCCCTCCGCCGGCCAATGCGAACGGCCTGAGATTGGCGAACTTGATCGACGCCACCCAGTTGCCGGTAACCTCGTGCGCGTCTGCTGAAACCGCCGCGGGTGCATTGTTGCAGGACGGCGTGGCATCTACCGGGCAGACCTGGTTTGAGGGGTTGTAAGTTTGATTGGCGCGGTTGAAGGAGTAGGTTCCCTCGTACCCAATGAGGGGGTTCACGATGTGGCGCACCTCAACAATTCCGCCTGCAGCGTTGGATGGGCTCTGCGTGGTGCCATTGCCATTGGTAGTGCCGTTGAACG
>Ga0302267_10002963_pt1 | contig 19903 bp, 15 predicted proteins | sample III_Bog_E1_3_FD_194555 | JGI IMG/M metagenome (GOLD analysis project Ga0302267, IMG submission 194555) | Peat permafrost microbial communities from Stordalen Mire near Abisko, Sweden - III_Bog_E1_3 | ecosystem: Environmental > Terrestrial > Soil > Wetlands > Peat | place: Sweden: Abisko... | reverse complement strand
CAATTTGAATCAGAAGAGCGGAAACAGCGCCACGTTGAAGACAATCTCATGAAACGACGGAGCCCTTCCTCTTACAAGGAAGGGCTCTGCTGGTTTTGCTGGGAACTGAGAGTGGTCTGCGCAGGTCTCAAAATCGGGACCTGGGCACCCCGGCGGTTCTTGCTATAGCTGACAGCCAGGAGCTGAAAGCTAGCAGCTTGTTACAGCGTCACGCTGTTGTTCATCAGCGTGATCTCAGGGGTTGTGCCGCCGCACTCGACGGTGACGGTGGCGCCTTTCAGGTTTGCGCCGGCCGGAACCGCGAGTTTGACGGCCGCGGTCTTGGGCACCAGATCCACGGGAGCCTTGAGGGCGGGAACGTCTGCCGCGGCCAGCGTTTTGCCGGCGGCATCGCGCAGGACCAGCTTGGAAGCCGGAGCGTCAACTGCGCCCACCGAATGCACGGTGACCGTGATGGCATTGCCTGCCACCTTTACATCCTCGACGTCGATACCAAGGTCAGGACGCGACCAGTAGGGAGTTCCCTTCGCCTTGAGGGTTAGTTCGATGACGGTGGTGGTGCGGGGCGGGAAAGTAACTTCGACCGAAGTGGAGCGCTCGAAGGCTACCGTGGTGGTGGTCTGGTCCTTCACGGGGGCATCGAGCGCGGGTGGCGCAAGGCCGATGGAGGATTGCGTGCCCTGGGTCATGGTCCACTGGCCAGGATCGATCTCCCAGCCGGTCATCTGCGCCTTTACCGGGCTCGAATCGAGGTTGTAGGCGACGATCTTGACGTGGTCGGGCATGGCGGTGGGAACGAGGATGGCGACGCTCTGATCGTTGGCGGGCTTGGCAAAGCGCCAGCTCACAGCGTTGCCCGGATAGCAATAGTTGCGCATCAGCGCTACGCCTCCCAGGCGCGCGCGCTGCAGTTCGCCATTGTTGAAGTAGATGCGGTCAATCCAGAGGCTGCCCTTGGTGTTGATGAACTCGCGCTCGTGGGCGGTCTGGATCTGCGAGGTGTAGACCTTATCGAGGTAGCTGGTGTCGCCGGTGGCGTGCCAGGCCAACTGCCACGGAGCCTCACTGGCTTGCATGATGCCGATGGGGCCTGAGGCGCGGCCGGCGTTGGCAACGGCGGATTTGGTAATGGAGTCCGAACGCAGCCCCAACATATCGAGCGCGTCGGCGTTGATGAGCGCCAGCGCCTGCATGGGCGCTTCTACAAAGGGCTTCACGTACTTCTGGTCGCCGGTCCAGCGATAAGCGGCCCACAGAATGAACCAGGGCTCCATGCCGGTGGGCGCATCCTTGTCGGTCTTGAAATCTACCTCGACGTGCAGAACGGGCTTGCCGTCGGGGCCGGGCGTGTAGTGTGCCAGGATGCCGTCAGCCAGCTCGATCATCATTTTGCGCGTCTCCGGTGCGCCGTTGAACAGCACCAGCGAAAGCGCTGGGTGGAAGATCATGTAGGAGTGTTCCTTGGAACCACCCCAGACGCCTCCCTCGGCCATCTTTTCGCCGTTGAAGTAGTTGGAGCGCAGGTGGCGATGACCGGCGGCGTTGATGCCGGTGAGCCACTCCAGCCGCTTGGCCGTAACCATGGCGCGCTCAATCTGCCTGGGGCTGCCGAAGTCCAGCAGCATGGTCTCGCCGAGCACATTGATGCCGTCTTCGTAGCTATGCAGTTGATCGGTCTGGATGGTGGCCAGGCCGTTGGTGAACATGTGCTGCGCGTACATGGTGTCAAGTTCGAGGTTGAGCGAGGCCCGGAGTTTGTCGGGCGTGGAGCCCATGAGGGCGAGGCCCGGCCACCACTCGGTGAAGTCGGAATCGTCCGACAGGCCGCCGCCAAATTCGCCGTTGGTGAGCTGGCGATTGTCCACATACCAGTTGATGAGGCGCTTCAGGTAGCCCAGGTCTTCCACCTGCAGATAGGCCCACTGCGGAACGCCCAGCGGAGCCTTGGGCACCACAAACGGCGGACGCACCTGCTCCTTGTTCAATTCATGCCAGTAGAGGCGGCCGAGTTCGTTCTGCGGATCGACGCGCAGCAGATCGGTGAGGTCGCCGTCGATGCGGTTGAAGAGGTTCAGATGGCGCGAACTGACCGACTCTTCGACCAGGTTGGCGTACTCGTCCTTAACCTGGGTAAGGCGGTCGGCGACGTGCTCGGGCAGCGCGTCCTTGTATGGCTTGAAGACCAGGCGAAGATCAGCGCCTTCGAGCGATACGGTGTTGAAGGCCGCGTTCTGCGAGGCGATGGAGATGTAGAGGCTCTTGCCGTTGGGCAGGATGCGGTCGCGCAGATCGAGCCACAACGTATGCGGCGCGCCGGGCTTCACAGCGAAGGTGAAGGTGAGCATGTCGCGCATGGGCCAGAGCGGGTCTTTGACCTGGATGTTCAGGGGAATCAGGCCGTCGGCGTTGGGCTTCAGGTTCAGCGCGGGCAGGTCGATGGCGATGCCGTCGAGGCCACCGTCCATGTTCTCCCAGCCGTAGCTGAACCCATGGCCGCCCTCCACCTCTTCGTGGCGGAAGTCGGCGGGAACGATCAGGTGCACAATGGGCAATCCGGTCTGCGCACCCTTGAGCTTAGCACCCGGAGCGCCGGCCGGCATGGCCATCATGGTCATGCGCTCGTCCACTGGAAACGCGCCGTGGATGAAGTCGGCAATAGGCTTGGTGGAAGGGTTTTCGCTGGGGTCGAACTTCGCCGTCAGCTTATAGCGCAACACGTCTACACCCGCTGGCTCAGCACCCTGGTGCACATAGTAAGCAGAGAGCTCGCCGATGGGCTCTTCCTGCTCGACGTTGACAAAGCGAATCTTCTGGCCGGTGATGGGCTCGTCGAAGTCGTGGTAGGTAACTTCCTGCCCCTTGGGCCGGTCAAACAGCTTCTCTTCGCTGTCCTTGGCCGTCTCCAGATCGTGTTTGAGCAGGGTCATCTGGCCCCATGCGCCGCCTGCGATTTCGAGGTGATTCCAGGGCTCGTCGGGCATGTAGAAGGTGATGGTCTTGCCGGAAAGCGAGTAGCAATCCCAGTCGGGCAACGTGAAGTAGTCGTGGCGTCCGGTAAGGCGCGAGCGGTTGAAGACGCCGGGCCAGGTGGTTTCGCGAATGCCGTCGTTGGCCTTCCACCACCAGCGCTTCAGGTCGTAGGCGTCGTGAATCTCCACCTTGCGCACGGTGGTGGAAGCGGCATCGACCACCAGCGGCTTGTCGCCGGGCCGGTTCCAGCCGTACTTCAGGTTCCACTCGTCCTGCCAGATGCTGGCGTCAAGCTTGCGCTCGATCGAAGGGATGGTCTGGGGAATCTCGTTCCTCGCCAGACCTGCAATGTTCTCGTCAGAAAGAGCGCGGTCGTAGATGCGAATCTGGTCCACATCGCCGGCGCGGTCGTAGCTGTAGGTGCTTTCAACGCCGGTGGGCGCGATGATGCGCGAGTGCGGGCCGAACTGGTCGAGATTGGTATCGAACAAGCCGGTGGCGGCCTTGGTGGCCTGGAGCTTGCCGTCCACATAGAAGCGGATGCCGGTGGCCTCGTCCCAACTGAGCGCCAGGTGCAACCACTGGTCGGGCTTGGGAATCTCAGGCAGCTTGATGGAGACGCGGGTTCGGCCGAGGTTTACATCGGTCACAAAAGCGTCAAAGCCGTGGCCGTTCCAATCCATGCGCAGCCAGACCATGTCCCAGCTGGAGTGGTCGGCAAAACCTACGCGGAAGACGGGAAACTCGGTCTCGTCGAGCGGTGTGCGCGCGCGCCAGTAGAACGAGAGCGTGCCGCGCTGGGAGTAGATGTTGCCTGGTGCCCAGTAGGTGAGCTGTTGCGTGTCTTCGCACTGGATGTAATTGCCATGCGGACCGCCTGGCTTGATGGAAACGTCCTTGGCATAGTTCGGGACGGGGTTGCCGCCGGCCGCGTAGTCGGCATTGAAGCCATGGTCGCCCGAGAGGTAGAACAACAGACCGGGCTCCTGCGCATGCGGGTTGGGCGGCAACACGGCAGCAGCGGAGGGCGGCCCGTACTGGCTGGAAACCTGCGCGGGTGCGGAGGCGGCGCCGGCGGCAAAACCGGCCAGCAGACAAACAAAAAGCGAGAGACGCGAGCGAACCATGGCGAAGAACCTCATCAAAGTTGAGCCCGACCCGGCGCGTGGGCTTTCGCTGCGCACATCGAATGGTCTGACCACCAGACGGCATTCTCTCTGCTGCTACATGCATTTGGCAACCGTGAAACGCACTCGAAGTTCCAGATTGCGAATTGCAGGGGGTGCGAAAGGCAGGATGACACGGGTAATTTGCCGTACTTCTGATGGTCTGATGAAGTAGCGCCACCTGCGGAGTGCCGGTAAGAGCAACATTCTCTTCGCCTCTGTTCGCGGCAGGAAGACGGACGTGGACCAGGAGGTCCGCACTACAGCCGGCCGGTAGGCCGGTGATCCATGATTGAGCCGGCAAATCAATACTGTCTGGGTGACCCATCCTTATTCCGCGTTCTTTGCGGAAAAGGGTGGGACCGCAACGAATCCCTCGACAGCAACAGAAGGATAGCTTCAGGACTTGAGCTGCACTTACATCGCTTCCGGGCTCTCGATGCCGAGCCAACTGAGCGCCAACACCAGTTCGCGCAACGTGACGGCAGCGGTGGCCAGCAGGAAGGTTTTGCGCGCTGGGTCCGCCTCGGTGAGGATGTGGTGGTTGTGGTAGAAGTTGGCAAACTCCTGCGCCAACTGGAAAGCGTGCTTGGCCACATAGGCAGGCTCAGAGGTCGAGATCGCTTGCTCCAGAACTTGTGTGCGGCGTCCGGCGGCAAGCCACAGCGACCAGATGTCAGTGTTCTCCTCGCCCGTGAGGAACTCCTTAACATTGCCGGGCGCTGCGCCAAACTCCTCGAGTACCGCTTCCGGCGTCGTGCCGCCCTTGCGGAAGATGTTGCGAATGCGCACCACTGCGTACTGAATATACGGGCCGGTTTCGCCTTCAAAGCTGAGCGCGTCCTTGAAGTCAAACGCGATCACCGTATTGCGCGTGTACTTGAGCATGAAGTAGCGCAGGGCGCCGATGGCGATCTGGCGGGCGATGGTGGCGCGCTCGGCTTCATCGTGGCCCGTCTGGCGTGCGTCCACTTCAGCGCGGGTGGCGGCGATGAGCTTGTCGATCAGGTCGTCGGCCTTGACGCCGAAGCCCTTGCGGCCGCTCACCTCGATGTAGGATTTCTTCTGGTCTTCTTCGGAAACTTCATAGCCAAGGTCCAACGCGCAACGCGGCGTGAGCGCCACCATCTCGTAACCGAAGTGCGTATAGTGGTCAGCCTGCTCGGTGTGGCCCATGCCGCGCAGAGCCTGAATCACGTTGGCCTGCGGGTCGCTCTGGCGCGAATCGATGACGTTGTAGATGGCGTTGGCACCGCCGAAGTGCGGATGCTCCTGCTCGCCGGTTTCGGCGGTGATCCAGCACTCGTGATCAGGATAGGTGAAGAACTTCCGATAACCAAAGTCCTTGCCCAGCAGGCCAAACTTCCACAGGTGGTAGGCGATGTCCTTGCCCACATACGTCACCGTGCCGTTGGAGCGGACGATGACCTTGGCGTCTTCATTCGGCCCTTCGGCATCGGTGGCTTTGGCTTCATCGCCGGGCCGCGTCATCACCCAGCAGCCCTTGTTCTTGCCGTTCTCCTCAAAGTAGAGAACGCCGGATTCCTTCAGCAGCCCGAAGGCCGCATCCCAGAACTTGAGGTGCAGAATCTCGCTCTCGCGGGGCAGCATGTCGTACTCGATGCCGAGCCGCAGCATAGTTTCAAGATGGCGGCGCAACACCGCCGTCGAGATCAGCTCCGCAATCCCTGCCGTCTCGTTGCCACCATGCTCGATCAGGTGCAATGTATCGTAGCGGAGTTTCTTGCGCGCGGCATTCTCTTCCTCGCTGCCGCTGGTGTACCACTGCGAAGTCTTCGCATAGAGATCCCAGCAGTAGTAGTCGAACGTATCCGCTACGTTGGTCTTGCCACGCTCTTCGTGGTCGACAATCAGCGCGCGAACGTCAGCGACAGACTTGCCGTCCAGATGCAGAAAGCCGACCACCACATCGGCAACCTGTACGCCGGTGTTGTCGATGTAGTTCTGCACATCTACCTTGGCCCCGGCCGCGCGCAACAGACGGACAAAGGTGTCGCCCAAAATGGCGTTGCGCAGGTGGCCGATATGCGCGGCCTTATTGGGATTGATCGAGGTGTGCTCCACCAGCGCGTGCGATCCAGTCGCAGAGCCCTCACCTGCGGCACGCAGAAAATCCTGCACCGCAAAGCCGCGATCGAGCCGCGCGTTGATATACCCTGCGCCCGCAACCTCAAAGCCGGCAAAGCCAGCCGGAGTGCCGAGCGCCGCCACGATCTCAGTGGCGATGACCTTGGGAGCCTTGCGCAGCGTGCGCGCCAACTGCAGCGCGATGGGCGTCGACAACTCGCCAAACTTCAGCTCAGGGGGAATCTCGATAGGGATGTTTGGAACGTCGAGATCGTACTTCTCTTTCAAAACGCCACGGATAAGCGCGCCGAGCTGTTTTTGCAATTCCAGATACACGCGAAGGCCTCAAAATGCTTGATATTACTTGTCTTTATTCTAGCAGCTAGCCATTTTCCCTCCCCGTCAGCCGCATCAAGCAATCAGGCGCACTTTCTTGTGCCTCTTTTGTGGGATTGCGACCCCATCTATTTCAAATAAACTACGGCTAATTACCGTGAAATCAAACAGATATACCTAAGACACAACAAATGCACCCATGGACGAAAAAGGCAAGGCTAATCCGGAGCAAGGATCTTCCAGCCGTGATTTCAATCATGGGCATCTTTGTGCTTGGCGGATGCTTTTGTCTCAACAGCGTCGTCCACGAACTGATGCTCCGCTCCGCGCAGCACCGGCTCCTGGATTTCTGCCAGGACAGCATCTCGAAGTCCAACAGCATCGTGAACGGCGCGATTCAGGAGCTCACGGCAATGAATCGCTACAGCCTGCGCCGCTGCTCGCCTGAAGACCTGGATGCGCTGCGGGAACGCATTTTCAAGACAGGCGCACTGCGGGATGCCGGCTGGTTTGATGGCGAACAGATACGCTGCTCGTCGCAGGTGGCGCAAACGTTCGATGGAGCCATCGACTTACAGCTCGTGGCCAAACTGCAAGACAATATCGAAGTTTACAGAAGCAACGAACACTTCAGCATTCAGCAAAAACCGACCATGATCGTGCGCATGGGCGATGCTTACGTCAACACAGGCGTACTGGCGCAAGAATTTGCTGGTCCTTCCTGGGTGGAGTTTTCCGCGACCATTGCCGATATGCGCGGATATTATGCCGGCGTGCCCGATCCGCAGGCAACGTGGATCTTCACCTCCCCTGGTGTGTACCGTCACAAAGGCCGCGTGTATGCCACAGCCTGTTCCACTCAATTCAAGATTTGCCACACAGCGGCAGTGCCCATCCGCTACTTCTTCCAGCGTGAATATGCTCCTTCCATTGTCGGCATCGTGTGTGGCGGCTTGATCGGCGGCTTGATCGGCAGCGCGGTCCTTTTGCTCTACCATCGCCGGAAAAGCATGGAACGCCAGCTCTATCGCGCCATCCGCAGGAATCGTCTATATGTGGAATATCAGCCCATTGTCCGAATGGGAAACCAGCAGCTTGTTGGCGCGGAGGTTCTGTGCCGCTGGAAGAATGAGGACGGCGAGCAGGTGCCTCCGCAGGAGTTTATCGAGATTGCCGAGCAAAAGCTCTGGATCGGAGCGCTCACAAAATTTGTCTTTTCGCGGGCTCTGGAGGAGTGCGGAGAGCTTCTGCTTCAGAATCCCACCTTCAAACTGAACATCAATCTCTCACCCTGTTGTCTGAGAATGCCGGAACTCCTGGAAGAATTGCGACAATTGCTCGCTGCGCATGGAGTGAAGCCCGAATCCGTGGCCATAGAAATTACCGAGAGCGCGGCAGCGCACGATTCAGAGCTGATCGCGGAAATTCAGCAGTTGCGGGCCATGGGGCATCCGATCCACCTGGATGATTTTGGCACCGGCTATTCGAGTCTTTCCTATCTGCATGAACTGCGCATCGATGCCATCAAGATCGACCGTGCCTTCATGCGGGCAATCGGCACCCATTCCGTTCAGGTGGATATTCTTCCCCAGATCATCTCCATTGCCCAAAAACTAAATCTCGATGTAGTTGTTGAAGGAATCGAGACGCGGGAACAAGAAGCCTATCTGGCCGCGATCTCGGACTCGCTGCTGGGACAGGGATGGCTGTATGGCCGGCCCGCCGGTTGTGATCGATTGCGGGCGATGCTGGCCGGTCAGCCGGAACACGTACCAGGAAGCTGAAGTTCCCCGGTATTCCATCCGAAGAGTTTTCCTTCGATCACCGCTATCTCTAGGCCTATCTGCTTTTGCCCGATGCCGTAAGATAGCAAGAGAGCGCATGTGGAGCCGTCGAACGACGCAATCTGCGTGCAGCGTAACCCATGACCAAGCCAAGTTCAGATCGCTACTACCTGACCACGCCCATCTACTACGTGAATGCGCGCCCGCACCTGGGCCACGCCTATTCGACCATCGTCTGCGACGCCATTGCGCGGCGCAGGCGGGCGCTGGGCATCGACACATGGTTCCTCACCGGCACCGACGAGCACGGCCAGAAGATTGAGCGCTCCGCCGAGAAGGCCGGACGCACGCCGCAGGAGTTTGCCGACGCAATCAGCGGCGAGTTCCGCGGCCTGTGGGACCAACTCGACCTCAGCTACGACGACTACATCCGCACCACCAGCGAGCGCCACAAGCGGGGCGTGCAAAAGCTGTTCGCCACCCTGCGCGAGCGCGGATTCATCTACAAAGGCTCCTACACCGGCCAATACTGCGTCAGCGACGAGGCTTACGTGGACGGCCCCGCCGGGACCGTATGCCCCGATTGCGGCCGCGTGACCGAGACGGTGAGCGAAGAGAATTACTTCTTCAAGCTCTCGGCTTTTGAGTCGAAGCTGTTGAAGTTTTACGAGGAGAATCCGGGCTTCATGCAACCGGAGTCAACGCGGCGCGAAGTGATGAGCTTTGTGCGCAGCGGCCTCAAGGACCTGTCCGTCAGCCGCACCAGCTTCAAGTGGGGCATCCCGGTGCCGGGCGACGAAAAGCACGTGGTCTACGTGTGGCTTGACGCCCTGGCCAACTACATTACCGCTCTCGGCTATGGCTCGGATGCGCCCGAAGACAAGGCCCGCTTCGAGAAGTTCTGGCCGGCGGATCTGCACCTGATCGGCAAAGAAATCAGCCGCTTCCACTGCGTCTACTGGCCCGCGTTTCTGATGGCCGCCGGTTTGCCGCTGCCGAAGGCCGTGAAAGCCAACGGTTGGCTGCTGTTTGACCAGGGCAAGATGTCCAAATCCAAGGGCAACGTGGTGCGCGCCGAAACCGTTGAGGCGGTTCTGGGCGCGGACGCGCTGCGCTACTTCCTGCTGAGGGAGATTCCCTTCGGACAGGACGGCAACTTCAGCTTCGATGCACTGGTGCAGCGGTATAACGGCGACCTGGCCAACGGCTACGGGAACCTTGTGAGCCGCGTCGTCAACATGGTGCACAAATACTTCGGCGGCGTGGTGCCTGCGCCGGGCGCGGAGACAGCGGCGGAAACCACACTGCGCGCATCGGCAGAAAAGGCGCTAGCCAGCTTTGGACCGGAGTTCGACGCCTTCGACTTCTCTGAAGCGCTGAAGACGCTGTGGGCTCTGGTGGCCGAGACCGATGGCTACCTGACCGCCAACGCGCCGTGGAAAAAACCGCCGGAGCGTTCAGACGAAGAGCACACCGCTTTGCAGGCGCGCGTGCTGGCGACCGCTGCCGAAGCGATTCGCATCATCACGGCGCTGGTCTATCCGATTCTGCCCGCTTCCGCCGCGAAGGTGTGGTGTCAGTTGGGTCAAGGCGAGATTGCCGAGGCTTCAAAGGCACAGTTCCTGACGCAGCTGGCCTGGGGCGGCCTGAAGCCCGGCACGCAGTTTGCCGAGCCCGCGCCTTTGTTCCCGCGCGCGGAAAAGGACGCTGCTGCACGGATGATCGCGCTGGAAGAAGAGAACACGAGTTCTGCGGTAGAAGCAGTGTCAGGCAATGAAGCTGCTCCCGATGCGAAGCCGGTGAAGACCTCCGCAGCACCTGAGACGCAACAAGCGAAGAAAGCCGAGAAGAAGATGGAAGAAGTTAAGCCCGTTCCCGCCCCTGAAGTGAAGCCTGTTGCCGAGCCAGCTGTTCAGGCAGTTGCAGCTACCGCTGCCCCTGTAGCAACCGAAGGGGCAACGCAGGCACAGTCTACCGCTCCGCAGGCGCCCGAAGGGCAATTGGCCCCACCGCAGGTGGCGACACTGCCTGAGGGTTACCCTCGCCTTTCGCCGACCGTCACCATTGACGATGTGGTGAAACTGGACCTGCGCGTGGCGCAGATTCTGGTGGCCGAGCGCATCCCCAAGGCCGACAAGCTGCTGCGGCTGGAGGTCGATCTGGGCTACGAGAAGCGGCAGATTCTGGCCGGAATCGCGCAGTACTACGAGCCGGAAAAGCTGGTGGGCCGCAAGATTGTGATCGTGGCCAATCTGGCTCCGCGCAAGATGCGTGGCCTGGAGTCAAACGGCATGTTGCTGGCCGCTTCTCTGGAAAGCGGCGCGCCGGTGCTGGCCGGGTTCCTGGAAGAGGTTCCGCTGGGTGCTCGACTGAAGTAATTCTTCTTTTCCTTAGAACCTGCGCCCGGAGGCTGGCAAAGCTCCGGGCGTTTTCTGTTTGCTCTTCCGAGTTCCACTGGACAATCGCATGAATCGCCCCCTGTTGTTCAGCGGTTCGAGCCGACCCTCCGGGGCGGCATCCTTCGAAGAAATGCATTCCCAGGATTCCCCCTTCCCTCGGCTTCGCTCGGGCTCAGGGTCCATCCTGGGCTATTCTCGGCTCATCCCTCCGGGATGCGAAGCGTCGCTTGGACAGGGGTGAGAGGCTGCATTGGGCGTCTGGCAGTAAAAAACTGGCGACGACCGAGCACAAAAAACGTTCATGCAATTGCTTTGCCGGCTTCCAGCCATGCCGGGCTTCATACACATAAAGCGTGCTATTCTTACACATCGAGAGGTCACCCTATGCGCACCAACATCGAAATCGACGACAAGTTGATGAAGCAGGCGATGAAGGCCACCGGCGCTACCACTAAGAAGGCTGCCGTGGAAGCCTGCCTGCGCCATACGGTGCGCTTTCAAGCCGCAACGGGGTTGAAGAGTCTGTTTGGCGCTGTGGTTTGGCGCGGTGGCGACGACGACTGGAACGCGCCCGACGAGCAGATCTCAGAAAGTCGCCGTTCCTCCCGGCGCAAAGCCGTGGCTAGTCAGGCGGCGCAAAACGGCATTGCAACCGGGAAGGCCAGCGGTGCCAGGGCAAGCGGTACCAGGGGTTAATCCATGGTCGTCGTGGACTCGTCGGCACTGATCGAATTTCTCGGCGGCTACTCGAATCCTGCAACAGATTGGCTGAACCACCAGCGTAGTTTCCGGAATGTGATCGTCGCCAATCTGGTTCTGACCGAAGTTCTGCAAGGTATTCGCAATGAGCGGCGCTTTCTGGCCGTTGAAAGCGCTCTCAGCAGGTTCCAGTTCGCAGAGATCGGCAGCTGGGATCTGGCAGTCAAGTCGGCACGGAACTATCGCACACTGCAGGGTCTTGGAATTACGATCCGCAGTACCGTGGATTGCCTGATTGCGACCTATTGCATTGAGAACGGCCACCAATTGCTCCACTGTGACGTAGATTTTGACCACTTTGAACACCATCTTGGTCTTGCCGTATTGCACCCCTGATTTGTGTCTTCGATAGAATGGACTGGAGGACTTTGTACTCTGTTTCCCTGTCCGAGGATTTCCGTTGCTGATCGATTCCCACGCACACATTGACAGTCCGCGTTACGACGAAGACCGCGCCGAGGTGCTCTGCCGCGCCTATGCTGCGGGCGTGGGCGCGATTCTGGCCATCGGTATTGGCGAAGGGCCGGCGGAGATGCAGCAGGCGCTCGGGTTCTGCCGCCAGTTCAATGGCCAGCCGGAGATGCCGCGCCTGTTTGCCAGCGCCGGCATCTATCCGCACAATACGCAGGAGATCAACGATGCGGCGATTGCCAAGCTGGACGGGCTGCTGGCCGAGCCGGAGGTGATTGCCTGCGGTGAGATCGGCCTCGACTTCTACCACGAGGGCGCGGCGCACGAGGTACAGCGTGCGGGGCTGATCCGACAGCTGGAAGTGGCGGCGGCGCGCAAACGGCCCATCCTGATCCACTGCCGACCGAAAGACGGGACCCAAAACGCGTGGGACGAGCTCTTCCCCATTCTCGACGAGCACTGGGCGAGAACCGGGCTGGGCGGCATTATGCATTGCTTTGGTGGCGGGTGGGAGCAGGCGGAGCGCGCGATCGAGATGGGTTTTCTGATCTCGTTTGCCGGCAATCTGACGTACCCCAAGGCGCAATCGCTGCGCGATGCGGCGGCGCGGATTCCGCTGGACAGCCTGGTGGTGGAGACCGACGCGCCGTGGCTGGCGCCCATGCCAGAGCGCGGCAAGCGCAACGAGCCTGCCTGGGTGGTGCGCACGGCACGGCTTTTGGCCGAGACAAAAGGCGTGGAAGCCGAAGAAATTGCCCGGATTACGACGAAAAACTTCTTCCGGCTGTTTGGACTCCGGCCTGACGTGGGAAACTGAGAGAGGCGAGGTGTGCCGCAAGCCAGCCCCGTGAACCGGGGCGGCAAGCCGCATCAGCCGAGGGATAGAAGCATGGCACAGGAAAATTCGTTCGACATTGCTAGCAAAGTGGATATGCAAGAGGTCCGCAACGCCATCGATCAGGCGCTCAAAGAGATTCACCAGCGCTTCGACTTGAAGGACTCGCACTCTGAGATCACCATCGCCGAGGGCGACAAGGAAATCCAGCTGGCTTCGGCCGGTGAATACAAGCTGGAAGCGGTGCGCGAGATTCTGGGCCACAAGATGGTGAAGCGGGGCGTTTCCCTGAAGAACCTGACTTATGGCAAGATTGAGCCGGCGGCCGGCCAGAGCGTGCGGCAGAAGATTGAGCTGCAGCAGGGCATCCCCACCGACAAGGCCAAGGAAATCGTGAAGCTGGTGAAGGAATCGAAAAGGAAGGTACAGGCCACCATCCAGGGCGACACAGTACGCATCGCCGGCAAAGACCGCGACGATCTGCAGGCCATTATTGCGCTGCTGCGTGGCAAGGACCTTGGCGTGGAGTTGCAGTTCACCAACTACCGCACCAACTAAGCACCGGTGCTTCGCCTTCCCCCAGTGAAGCCGCTGCCAACGGAACGACAACCAGGAAGACGAGACGCAGAGAGCATTGAACACATTGGCAATAGCGACGGCGAGAGAGGTCTTCGATCTGCTCAGGGACGACCTGATAGCGATCGAGCAGGAACTGGGCCGCGACGCTGCTTCCGGCGTCAGCACCATCACCGAGATTGCCGAGTATCTGCGCGAAGGCGGCGGCAAGCGCATCCGTCCATCACTTCTGCTGCTGGCTTCGCACGCACTGGGTTTCAGCGGACCGGGCACCATCCGGCTGGGCGCAGTAGTGGAGATGGTGCACACTGCCACGCTCGTCCATGACGACATTATCGACGGTGCCGACACGCGGCGCGGAAGGCCCTCGGCCAACACCACCTGGGGAAATGAAAAGTGCGTGCTGGCGGGCGACTGGCTTTACATGCAGGCCTTCAAGATCGCGCTCGACGAAAAAAGCCTGCGCGTGCTGGAACTGCTGATCAGCCTGACCCAGCAGATGGTGGAAGGCGAGCTGCTGCAGATTCAGAAGCTGGGCAAGGCCGTGAGCGAGGCCGAGTACTACGATCTTATCTTCCGCAAGACCGCCTGCCTTTTCTCAGTTTCCATGCGTCTGGGCGCGGTGCTGGCCGCAGCAAGCCCGGAGCAGGAAGAGGCGTTGGCCACCTACGGACGCACCGTGGGCCTGGCCTTCCAGATTGTGGACGATGTGCTGGACCTGACCGCGACCGAAGAAGTACTGGGCAAGCCGGTGGCCAGCGATCTGCGCGAAGGCAAGGCCACGCTGGCCGTGATTCACTCCATGGACCACGGCACGGCGCGCGACCGCCAGGCCATCCACCACGTGCTCGACGACCGTAGCTTTGACCGCGTGAGCCACGAGCAGCTCAAGGAGTTGCTGAAGCGCAACGGCTCCATCGAGTATGCGAGAGGCATTGCCGACCGTTACGCTGAGCAGGCGCGCGAGGCTCTGGCGATTCTGCCCGAGTCGGAGTTCAAGCGGGCTCTGCTGTGGATGCCGGACTTTGTGGTGGCGCGGGACAGGTAAGGCAAGTTTTCGGCCCAACTAAAGTCGTGCTCTGTTACAAAACCCGATTCTCCAAGAGTTTTCCAGCAAGATCAAACGCCCTGCCCGGGAACTGGCAGGGCGTTTGATCTTCGGTAGGTTTGCGTTCCTTAGCGCGGCTACTCATCCATCATTGCCTTGAGGGCTGCGGCATAGTGCTCGGGCAGCGGGACGCGGTTCATCTGCTCGTCGCAGACCACGTGTACCGTTTCGCCTTCGGCGAGCACGGTCTCGCGCTCTTCTCCGTCTTCGCCTGCGTCCTTGCGAAGAATTCTGTAGGCGAATTTGAGGACCGAGCCGCGCAGCAGAGAAGGAGTTGTCTCGATCAGGATGCGCTCGTCGTAGCGGGCGGGAGCGCGATAACGGCAGCGGGCTTCGGCTACCGGCAGGATGCAGCCGTGGTCCTTTTCGAGCAGGTCGTAAGAAAGGCCGGCGGCGCGGAGCAACTCTACGCGACCGATTTCAAACCAGACCAGATAATTCGCGTAGTAGACCACGTTCATCTGGTCGGTTTCAGCGTAGCGGACGCGGACTTCAGTGGTTACGGGCATAGTGAGAAGGTGCTGGGTGCTAAGTGCTGGGTGCAGGGATTATTGATCCGGCAAGAAAACAGTGGCATCGCATTCCCACCCATTTCCGCAAAAAACGCGGAAATGGATGGGGCACCCTGACAGTATTTAATTGCCGAATCAATAGCACCTAGAACCTAGCACCTGCCCAATCACTGCTTGAACCGCGCAAAGATGGACAGGTTGGAGACGTCGTTGAAGATGACGAATGCGAAGAAGGCGACGATCAGGACGAACGCGGCCTGATAGATGCGTTCCTTCACGACAAGGCTGATGTCGCGCCGGATGAGGCTCTCAATCAGCAGCAGCAGAATCATGCCGCCGTCGAGGATGGGGAACGGCAGCAGGTTCAGGATGCCTAGGTTGAGGCTGATGGCGGCGGCGAGGCCGAACTTGGAGCTCCAGTCGTGGGTTTCAGCAGCCTTGCCGGCAGCCACGGCGATGCCGACCGGGCCGGAGAGCTGCTTGACCGAGGCCTGATGGGTAATGAGCTTGCCCAGCACCTGGCCAATCATCTTGGAGCCGACGGAGCAGAAGTCGAAGGAGCGCGAGGCGGCCTTGCTGATGGAAAGCGGGGCGCGGCGCGTGGGTATGTCGCCGTAGGGCTGGGCAGTGATGCCGAGCCGCCAGCCGCCATCGTCAGTGTGCGGATGCACGGTGAGCGTCTGGGTAACGCCAGCCGGAGTGAGTACAGTAATCAGGATCGACTGGCCCTTGCCGGCTTGCAGATAATCGAGGAGCGGATCGAGGGTGAAGAAGGCGTGCCCGTCGACCGCCAGCAGTTGATCGCCGGAGCGGATGCCAGCCTCAGCCGCGGCCGAGTTGGGCATGACGCGATCAATGGTGAGCGGGTTGTCCACAAAGTGCGGGAACAGGCCCACCGGGCTGATTTCTTCCGTTTTACCTTCGGCTGGAATCGCGAGAGTGAGGGGCAGTGTCTGGCCGGCGCGGTCCACGGTGACTGGCACGGTCTGGCCCTCGTTGTCGGCCAGGCCGTCGAGCAGCGCGCCCAGGTCAGGGTGCGTGGTGCTGCCAAAGCTGACAATGGCGTCGCCGGGCTTGAAGCCGGCCTTGTCGGCCACCGAGCCGGGCGTGACCCACTCCAGATGCGCCGGGCGGACCGAATAGACCTCGTTGAAGACGCCGAAGTAAAAGAACATCAGCACAAAGGCGAGGATGAAGTTGGAAATGGGACCAGCGAGACCGATGAGAATGCGCTGCCAGCGGGGATGCGAGGTGAATGCGCCGGGATCGATTCCAGCCACCTGCGGTGCTGAACTGGTCCCATCCTTTTCGATCATCGCATCTAGCGAGGGATTGGGCAGCGTGACCTGCTCGCCCGGGTTCTCGCCCGTCATCTTGACGAAGCCGCCCAAGGGAAGCAGACAGACCTTGTAGTCCGTGTCGCCGTACTTAAAGCCGAACAGGCGGGGTCCGAAGCCGAACGAGAAGGCCTCCACGCGCACGCGGCAGAGCTTGGCTACGGCAAAGTGGCCAAACTCATGGACGATGACCATCAGGCCAACGAGAACTATGAATGCGACGGCAGAAACCAGGAAATCATGCATAAATGTGCGGTAAGTCCTCAGGGGAAGGGCGCCCAGGCTGGCGTCGAGGCCAGCTCAGCCCGCCAGGGTTTGAGCTAATTCACGCGCTTCTCGGTCGGCAGCCAGCACCCCGGCAATGGTGGAGGGGTGGGATTCCGGCGTGGCAGCGAGCACCTTCTCAATTGTACGCGGAATGCCCATGAAAGGGATGCGGCGGTTGAGAAAGGCCTCCACGGCAACCTCGTCGGCGGCATTGAGGGCGATGCAGTGCGCACCGCCCTTTTCCGCGGCTTCATACGCAAGGCGCAGGCAGGGGAAGCGCTCGAAGTCAGGCTGCTCAAAGTCAAGATGCTTGAGGGCGGCCAGATCGAAGGTGAGCGTGGAGGCCGGACGCTCCGGATAGGCCAGTGCGTAGAGGATGGGCAGGCGCATGTCGGTAACTGAAATCTGCGCCAGGATGGAACCGTCCACATACTCCACCAGCGAGTGCACAGTGGACTGCGGATGGACGGTGACGCGCACCTGCGCGGGCGGCACGTTGAAGAGGCGGCAGGCCTCGATGATCTCCAGCCCCTTGTTCAGCATGGAGGCCGAGTCAATGGTGATGCGGCGGCCCATGACCCAGGTGGGGTGCTTGAGGGCGTGCTCGGGCGTAATGTCGGCAAACTTCTCCAAAGGAAGCTGACGGAAGGGTCCGCCGGAGGCCGTAAGCCAGATGTTTTTGACCTCGGCATGGGTGCCGACGCGGAGGCACTGGTGCACGGCGTTGTGCTCGGAATCGATGGGCAGAATGGGCACGTTGCGCTCGCGGGCGGCGACGGTGAGGATTTCGCCGGCGGCCACCATGCACTCCTTGTTAGCCAGGCCGATGGGCTTGCCGGCAAGGATGGCAGCGTGGGTGGCCTCAAGGCCGGCGACGCCGACGATGGCCGAGACCACGAAATCCACCTCCGCGTGGGTGGAGCAGGCGACCGTGCCAGCGGTTCCGTGCACGACTTCAATGCCGGTGATGCCGGCCTGGCGCAAACGGCCGGTCAGCGCGTCGGCAAGCTCGGCCGTGGCCAGCGAGACCATGCGTGGACGCCAACGGCTTACCTGTTCAAAGGCCACATCGAGGTTGCGGCCGGCGGCGAGAGTGGCCACTGCGTAGCGCTCAGGGAACTGTTCAACGATGGAGAGGGTGCTTTGCCCGATGGAGCCGGTGGAACCGAGGATCGCAAGTCTTTTCAATAGCTTAAGTCCTTTAGAACAACTGATGTATAACCTGAGCGTACCACAGGGCCGGAGCCGCCACGAGCAGCGCGTCAATGCGGTCGAGAACACCGCCGTGACCGGGCAGCAGGTTACCGGAGTCCTTGACGCCCACCGAACGCTTGAGCGCGGACTCGGCCAGATCGCCGGCCTGCGCGGCTACATTGACGATGACCGCCAGCAGGAGCCAGTACCAAGCCTCCTCGGGATAGGTGAGCACGGCAATGTCGTGCGCCTGGAGCAAGGCCGCCAAGCCAAAGAGGATTCCCGTAGCCGCGAGGCTACCAACCACTGAGCCCAGTGCGCCTTCCCAGGATTTATTGGGGCTGAGCGTGGGGGCCAGCTTGTGGCGTCCCCAGGCGCGGCCCACATAAAGCGCCACCGAGTCGCCTGCCCATACCGTGCAGAGCAGAAACGCCACCAGCGAGGGCCCGTTTGCCTCTTCGCGGAGCACCGGCAGGGCGACCAGCGAGAAGCCAACATAGATGAGCGGGAAGATGGCCGCCGTGGCGTCTGCCATGACCTGCTCCACCGGATGGAAGAAGGTGCAGTAGAGAAAGAGCAGCAGACACAGCAGGCCTAGAATGGCGGCCGTGTGCTGATACCACTGATAGTTGCCCGCAAACAGTGCCAGAATCGCTACCAGCACCGCGACGCGCGGCGGCTTGGCGCCGCTCAGCGCGGCCAGGTTCATGTACTCCCAGGTGGCCAGCATGGCTACCACGGCCACCGCCAGCGTGAACAGCCACTGCCAGCCCGGTCTGAGAAAGACCATAGCCAGAACCAACGGAATGAGAATTACAGCGGTCAGGACGCGTTTCATTCAGCGTTGAGGATACACTGCCGGGGCGCGGATTGTACCGTTTGGCAGGAGGGAAGACAGGGCAATCGCATTTGGATTGCTTTGAAAGGGCATGGCTTTAGCCGTGCCGCAAAACAGCGAAAAATCTGATGGGCTTCAGCCCCTGAGGGATGATTTGAAGATATTCAATACATCCCTCGGCGGCTAAAGCCGGCAATATTGGCCTTGAAATCGGCACGGCTGAGGCCGTGCCGAGTCGATGCAACCAAACGTTGCGAGGTCTTCATAGACCTCAGTGAAGCGGCGTAAAGGGTTGGATCGATGCGGGTGAAGTCGTTCCCTGTCATAGAGTTGGACCTCAACAATGTTCTCCCGTCCCTCCAGTTCAGGCGGTGGGTTAAGCGGTTCGGAATCCGCCGCCTTGGACGCTCACTTGGATGTAATCGTACCACTATACAAAAATGGCCCTCCGGGTCCTCACTTCCCCCCGCCTCAGCCGCAAGGAAAATCATCGCTCTTTCCTCCATTGAGCCCAATGGAGACGGCATCCCCCTCACCTACGAAGACCTGTTCGGCCCTGTCCGCGTTTTCCATTCCGAGTACCGGACTGTGGAGAAAGTCGAGGCGTGGCAATGACCGCCGAGACGTTCGACCTCTTCGCGGGCGAGAAAGCCAGAGACGCCGGAACGTCCCAGGCGGCTGAATCCAAGAATCCTCTTCTGAATAAGGTTCGGGCGCATTTGCGCGTCCTGGCCTCTGCGCGTTCGAATCGTTGTGCGACGGCGGACGATGCGACCAAGTTTCTGTCGGAGATCGGGGAGAAAGAATCCGCGCTTGGCAACGCGGCGGGGTCGATCTTCCTCTCTGCGGAATGGGAGCCCACCGGATGTTGGACTCCTTCTACACACGTAAAGGACACGTACACCCGGTGCCGCTCGTCAATTGCCATACAGGCGAGTATAGGCGAAGATGAGGCGAAATCTATCCACAATCCCTGGAGTCCTTCTCCCGATTTCTACCTCATTTATTTTGTGTGGGCCACCTGAACGGGTGAATAATTGAATCAATGCTTAACCTCCAAGATCCCAATTGGGTTCTGGCCCTTGTCGGTAGCCTTACATGCGGAGTCATTGGCTGGCAGTCCATAGAAACTCGCCGGGCGGCTAACGCTTCCAAAGGGTCCGCCGCTGCCGCTCTCTTGAGCATCCAAACCTTTATCAATTCGGAAAGACCTTGGATTCAGGTAAGTGGGGTAGCTCCCTGAGTACAGTAGTATCTATATGTGGTAGTTCCCGAGGTCAAATCCGATCTGAGGCTTGAATATCCCGGCACCTGGCAACAATT
>Ga0302267_10002959_pt1 | contig 19921 bp, 19 predicted proteins | sample III_Bog_E1_3_FD_194555 | JGI IMG/M metagenome (GOLD analysis project Ga0302267, IMG submission 194555) | Peat permafrost microbial communities from Stordalen Mire near Abisko, Sweden - III_Bog_E1_3 | ecosystem: Environmental > Terrestrial > Soil > Wetlands > Peat | place: Sweden: Abisko... | reverse complement strand
TGGCGACACGGTGAGACCGCTTGCTCATCTGGTCCGCCGTGGCGAGGAGGTGAGCGAGAGCCTGCTTCGCCTTGCGGCACTCCAGAAGCGCAGCGCCCTGCTGCCGTTGGATATCCTCGTCGCTCAGCACTAGCCGCCCGTCAATCACCATCGCCTCACCTCAACATCTATTTACTACAGAATGTTAAGTTTTAGGTGTCAATGCGGGAGACTTTCTTCATTCTCACTCGGTAACCGACAACCGCAAGTCAGCCCCGACCTGTAACCATTGACTGCGCGGCCTCGCCGGGTGGCAACTGTACAAGCGTGGTGCGAGAAGTATGTTGATGCCTTTGCACGCCGGTCATCAGGAGCGAACCGGGCCCCAAACGCCTTTCGGTTTTTGGGGGATCTGCGTTTGGCTCTCGCGATTCTCGCAACGAGCTTTAGGGAAAGGGCGCAGGAATCCGGTAGTATAGATTCCTACTGAGGTCTACCTGATGCCTACCATCGAAAAGCTAAGCATTGCCCTCCCCACAGAAATGGCAGATATCGTTCGTCGCGCCGTAGACGCCGGCGAGTACTCCTCGAACAGCGAAGTCATCCGCGACGCCCTCCGCGACTGGACACACAAGCGCAAACTGCGCGAGCAAGGACTGTCTGATTTGCGGAAACGCTGGCTGGAAGCTGTCTCTGATGATTCCGAAGGTCTGGACGCTGACGAGATCTTTGATCGTCTTGAGGCCAAATATGATGGTCTTGCCGAGACAACCGGCAAATAATGCGCCAGATTCCTCGTCATGCTGCGTTCTTTCTGTTCGTCACCTTGGCCCTAACGACTGCTCCTGCGCAAAACGCGCCAGACTTTCAGTTCCGCTTTACAGAAAAGCCTGGGCCATATTCAGTTGGGCTGAAAGTGGTCGAGCAATACGATGTCTCGCGTGGCTTCCAAGTCGCAACTGACGAGTTGGGCAAGCCATCCACCAGCAAGGGGCGTCGACCGTTGCAGACCCTGGTCTGGTACCCCGCAGAGAAATCGTCCGGCAAAACAATGACCATCGGCGATTATGCGGGCCTGATCAAGACGGAAACAAGCTTTGGCAAGCCTACCGAGAATGGAAAGCCACAGGCGTTCGTCGAGCAATACACTCACGGCTTAACCGAGCTCCCCACGTCGGCCGTTCGGGACGCGCCAATGAAAGCGGGTCGCTTTCCAATCGTGATTTACGCACCCAGCATCAACGCTCCCGCAACCGAGAACATTGAACTATGCCAATACCTGGCAAGCCATGGTTTCGTCGTCATCGCAAGCCCGAGCATGGGCGCAACATCCCGAGATTGGTCCGACGGCAGCGAAGATGCGCAGGCAAATGACATCTCGTTCGAGATCGATTTTGCCGAAACCCTGCCTGATGCCGAGATTTCAGAAGTCGGGGTAATAGCCTACAGCATGGGAGGCCTGTCGGCTCTGCTTGCCGCCGCACGAGACAAGCGCGTTGACGCACTTATCTCCCTCGACGGCTCCTTTCGATATGCTCCAGGCGCAGTCCAGAATGCTGGAGACGTTCATCCTGAGCGGGTGATAGAACTTTTGCATCACGTTGTTTTCATTGCACATAACATGCCAATTTTCGGCTGTGTAGGAACTGTGCAGGCCAACTGTGTAAATTTCAGCGAATTTTGCCTGCTACAGGTCCCTTGAGCACGAGGAACAGGGGTGCGTCGCCCCTTCTTCCGAAGGCGAAGCCAGAACAGCAACGCACAGAATAGCCATGTCCATACGCGATGTCTGTTCCTGCTGTTCATACTGCTAACGATAAATGATCGCAGCAATGGCCGCATCTTCGCCGCATGTTCAGTGGTCGGAAGCGATGAAACCGAATGTCGATGCGGCAATCAGTCGAAGTCTCAGCTATGGGCTTCAGGCAACGGATAATCGCATCCGTCGTAGGAGCCTTCAGAGGCTCAGCCCTATATCCATACCCAGACTCTTTTCCTGCTTGGGAGTCTCGGCTATCTCATGTTGCGGCGGTTTCAAGTCGGGCGTGTGGGCGCTTTGGTGCGAAACATCATGGCCCAAAGCCTGCGACAGCTTTTCTCGGTCGTTCGTGAATATCTGCGCGTCCCATTGGCCGCGCGAAACTGACACATAGGCCATGCGGTTATTGAGCAGATCCTTCGCCCCCAGTTCAGTATCGACATTGATGAGCACACGGTCTGCGGTCTGTCCCTGACTGGAGTAGCTGGTCACGGCGTAACCGTGATCCAGATGCGGATGTCGCTGCGGATCGAAGCTCATGCTGCGCTCATTATCCAGCTTCAAGCGCATCGTGCCATCCTGCGCGATGCCTTCAACTGTTCCAAGTTCACGGTTCGCTATCTTCAAGTCCTGGCTGGGCGCGGTGAACTGGATACGGTCGCCCACAGAAAATGCCTTCTCCTGCTCTCGGTAAACCGACACTCCCATCTGGCGACGCGGATCGTAGGCCGTCTGTTCCCCGTTCGTCCGCAGAACCGTCAGCGTGTTTTCCCGTGCATTCACTGAGACAACGCGAGTGTATTCACCTTTCTCAATGCCAGTCTCCTGGGAACTACGCGAGTAGCGCACGATGTCATTCACCTGGTACTGCTGCGCCCAACTGCGGTCTGCGCCAGTCATCTCCTGGCGCGGCACGAGCGTCTGCACGGAGTGTTCTTCACGGCTAACAACGCCGCGCGATTGCAGTTCGTCGTGTATTCGTTGGTTGATCTCTGTGCGTGAACGGTTTTCGGGCGAAACTACCAGTGTGCTTTCAGGAGACTTGGCATACTCGTGCGCAATGGCTGAAATCCGCTCCTCATGGCCTTTCACCTCATGCACGCGGCCCTGCCGGTCGAGACTTTCGACTGCGGCTCCAACCTGACCGTGCGCCAACTGCTCGACGGCTTTCTTCAGCTCTGGGTCGCGTTGCCGCACAATCTCTTCCAGCTTTACAGTCCGCATTCCCGCTTCCTGAAGCTGCGCGAAGGGGCGGCCTGCCTCGACGGCTTCATGTTGGCGCGTATCACCTACCAGCAGGACGCGGTCATTCGGATGGAGTCGGGTAACGAACTCGCGCATCTGGCGCGTTGAGGCAAGCGAGCTTTCATCGAGTACATACAATCGCTTCTGGCCGGTGTCCGGTTGCTCGCCCCTGGCAAGATGATGCTGGAGCGTAGAGGTCTCGATACCGGCCTCGGCGAGTTTATGCGCCGCACGGGAAGTCGGCGCGAATCCCTCGACCGTATACCCCTGTGCCTCCGCACCTTCACGAACCACAGCCAGCGTCGTCGTCTTGCCGGTGCCGGCAATTCCATCCAATCCAATAATTTTCTCGCGGCTCACAAAGATGTCATCGACTGCGCTGCGTTGCGCCGGACTCAACTCCGGGTGCCGGTCTTCTGTCCAAATTCGCAACAGTGGCGAAACCAGCATCGGATCGCCATAGCCGCGCTCATTGCCTCTCTGCATCTGGCCGACGATCTCCTTCTCCATGCGAATCATCTCTGCGGTCGTGTACTGGGGCACGGCGCGGCCGTCCGTCTGTTCAACTGCGCGGAACTCGCCTCGCATCACCCGTTGCTCGAACTCATGTCGCACTTGGCCGTAGGTCACCTGCCCCATGCTGCGATCCATCGCCGCCTGTAGGATGGCCCTCTCATCCTGCACCGCCGCACGCTCGAAGACATGATTTCGTGAATAAGTCACGGACTGCTGGACTGCCTTTTCCGGTTGCTGCGTATGGTGTAGTGTATGTTCTCGCGCCTGGGCGACAACACGATCTGCCTGATGGCCGAACTGCGCGGCCAGTTCGCGGTGCCGTTGCAACACTTCTTCCGGCGAAAGAAGTTCCTTGCTATCGCGTGTACGGTGGGCGGCAACCTGCGCCGCGCCCGCACCATCCCTACCTATCTCTTGTAAATGCTCTTTGATCTGTTCACGGCGTGGACTCGATGCGTCGAGATACTCCTGCGTGTAGCCCTTGATCTCCGGCTGACCATATTTGCCGCGTTCGATCTCGTAGCCCAACCCGTGCAGTCGAATGGCAAGTTCGGAACGGTACACGCCGGTCGCATAGTGCTGGGACTGAAACAAGCTGCGCTCCTGGAGCGCGCGGCTCTGGCCGTTCTCGCGTTCGGTCACATTGAAGATGACGGCATGGGTGTGAAGCTGCGGCGCAGCATAACCGTCCACTGGACGGGCGGTGTCATGCTCGAAGGTGGCCGCGATGAACTTGCCAGTCGTCTCCGGTGCATGGACGTTGCCTATACGTGCCTGCGTGTAACGCTCCAGTTCTCCAAGAGCGACGTGGACACTTTCACGGTGCGCCTCCCGGACACGGTCATCGCGTCCTACAAGGGCGGTAAGGGAAACGGACTTCGGTGCGGAGAACGTAGCGTCCCAACCGGCGCGATGTTCCACACTGGTGATCTCCTTGCCGTACTCATTTTCGTAGGTCCTGGCCGGCTGGTGCTTCACGAGCTGGATGCTGCTCTCAGGGTGCTGGCCTTCGCTCAAGCGGGCGAAGTGCTCGGAGCCGACTTCGCCATGCAGACCCCACTCCGGCGCAAGCCTGCCCTGCCACTCACTATGAGCCTGTTGGTCGCGGCTCCAGTAGTTCTGCTCTTCAGAGGTGAACTCGCGCGAGTGATACGTGCGGGCCTGTCCGGCGGATAGCGATCTTGAGATGGTCAACATGCGCGTGTACTCCACAACGTGCGCGGCAGCATCTCGCTTCTGCCTGATGAGATTCTATCTCCAACCCAAAGAGTTATAAGAACTGAGCGAAGACCCATCCCCACTTCAATGAGCGCATTGTCCCTGAAGTCATTATTCGAGACCTGGGTTTACCGTCCTTACTTGACATGACGATAGTCGAATGACTACCATCAACCGTAATTGAGGGTCGAATGGCTACCACCGAAAAACAGACTGGGCAGAGCATGGCCGTTCTCCAGGGCACACTGGACATGCTCGTCTTGCGGACGCTTCTCCATGGGCCTGCGCACGGACACCAGATCGGCAAGCACATCCAGCGCACGACGAACGATTTTTTGCAGATGCAACATGGTTCGCTTTATCCCGCGTTGCATCGTCTGGAGAGAAGAGGATGGGTGAGTGCCAAGTGGGAGACGGCTCCGGATCGGAATCGGGAGTTCAAGTATTACCGACTAACAGACAAAGGCAGAAAACAGCTCTTAGTCGAGGAATCGCAATGGAAGCAGATGATGGAGGCGGTCGCTCGCGTGATGTGGCCTGCCGCTGAGGAGAGTTGACATGCGATGGTGGCAGATCGGGAAACGGGACGCAGACTTGGAGCGGGAGCTGCGTTCGGATCTGGAACTCGAAGAGGAAGAACAGCGAGAGCACGGCTTGCCATCAGAAGAAGCGCACTACGCCGCCAGGCGCGCTTTCGGAAACCCCACGCTGATCCGAGATCAAATCCACGAAGCCTGGGGCTGGGCTCCAATCGAGCGCCTCCGGCAGGACACTCGCTATGCGCTGCGGCAGATGCGGAAATCGCCAGGATTCACGTCGGTGGTGGTGCTAACGCTGGCGCTGGGAATTGGGGCGACCGCGTCCGTATTCAGCGTGCTGAATGCGGTGGTGTTACGGCCGCTGGATTTTCCGAATGCGAATCGTCTGGTTGAGATTTCTTCGCTGAAAGACGGGAAGCCGGTGGGAACATCGGCGCCCGATGTGAAGGACTTTGCGACCGAAAGCCGGACCTTCGAAAAGATGGCGGTGTACGACGAATGGCGCAAAAACGTAAGCGCCTCGCCGGGGGGCGAAGACCCGCAAGAACTGCTGGTCGGTCTGGCGCCGCGAGAACTCTTCGAAGTTCTCGGTGTGAAGCCGTTGCTGGGCCGGCTATTTACCGCGGAAGAGGGGCTCCAGGGACGGAATCACGTCACCCTGATTACCGAAAATTATTGGCGCACCAGCTTTCAGAGCGACCCGAAGGTCCTGGGTCGGACGCTGACCATCAACGATCAGCCGTACTCGATCATCGGCGTAGTTCCCGACGTAATTCCGGGATGGCTCAACGCGAGTTACAACCAGCTGCGCCCGCTGTCTTTGTGGGAGCCATTTCTGCCGGGTCCTGACGTGTGGAGCGAGCAGTCGCGAAGCGCGCGCGGCTACGGGACGATCGGGCTGCTGAAGCCTGGCGTGACGGTGGAACAGGCTCAGGCGGATCTGGTGAGGATCGCTCACAATCTCGCGGCAACCTATCCGGTGGATCGGGACATGAATATCGAAGTGATACCGCTCGAAACCATGCGTAGCGGCGATCTGAAACCGTTGCTGTTGCTACTGATGGGAGCGGTGGGACTGATCCTGCTGATCGCATGCTCAAATCTGGCGGCCCTGCTGCTGGCGAGAAGCACAGTGCGGCAGCGCGAATTTGCCTTGCGCAAGGCGTTGGGCGCAGGACGAACGGCGCTGGTGCGGCAAGTGCTGGCGGAGATGCTGGTCCTGTCGGTGATGGGAAGCGGACTGGGCCTCGCGACGGCATGGGGTACGACGCGAGCGCTGCGGATAATTGATCCGGGACATTTGCCGCAGTTGCTGGACCTGACGCTCGACTGGCGCGTCGTGCTATTTACGTTGGTATCGGGACTCTCGACGTGCTTGCTTTTCGGCATGGCACCAGCGATCATGAGCACGCGTGTGGAATCAGCCAGCGTGCTGAAGGCTGGCGGGCGTGGGAGCAGTGGGCCTTCGCGGCAGGGATTCCGCAAGCTGCTGGTGACGGCGCAGATCGCTCTATCGCTGATGCTGCTCGTTGGCGCGGGCCTGCTGATCCAGACGCTGCAGCGGCTGCAGCATCAGGATCTCGGATTTCGCATCGACCACCTAATGCACGGTCAGATCTATCTACCGCCGTCACGATATCCGACCGCGCAGTCTATTGATGAATTTTCCGATCGCCTTACTGACCGGTTGCGCGCGGTTCCCGGCGTGCGGGCCGTGTCGATCACAGAAGTCTATCCGCCGTCCGACCGGTGGCGGGAGATGTTCTCGATTGAAGGGCGCCCGGTATCGCGGCTCGAGGATATCCCAAGCACCGTTTTTGGCGTGGTCGATGCGAACTACTTGCGCACGGCAGGAATCGCCTTGGTGCGCGGACGGGACTTTTCGGAATCGGATGGAGAGAAGACGATGCCGGTTGCAATTGTGAACCAGGCTTTTGTGAAACAGTTTTTCCCGGATGAGAATCCAATTGGGCGGCGCATCGAGGTGGGCGCGCCGAGAATTTTGCTAGCGGACGACGAGTGGATGGGTTCCGAGCGCGTCACGGTCACCATTGCAGGAGTGATGCACGACAACTCGGATCAGGGACTCGCCCTGCCCGTGGCTCCGCAGCTGATCGGACTGTTTCGGCAGATGCCGAGGCCGGTGAATTCGGGATTCAAGGATTTGTTGGTGCGGTCGGACATTGCGCCCGAGGCTCTCGAAAGATCCATCGAGCAGCAGTTACATGCCCTCGACCCGCGGATTCCGCTGTCGGAGGCGGAGTCGATGAGCGATTATCTCAGCGACCTGACGACTGTCCAAAGATCCACCAGCGTGATCCTTTCCTGCTTTGCCGCCCTTGGTCTGATGCTGGCAGTCATGGGCATCTATGGCGTCATCGCGTATCTGGTGGCGCAGCGAACGCAGGAAATTGGGATCCGCCTCGCACTGGGGGCACCGCGAAGTACGGTGCTCTGGATGGTGGCGTCCCAGGGACTTCGGATGGCGCTGGCAGGTCTTGCGGTTGGACTTTTGGGAACGACGTTGGCGGCACGGAGTCTGACGGGCCTGCTCTTTGGGGTTTCCGCGTTCGATCCGTTGACGCTGGGATCGGCTTCGGCCGTGCTTATCGTGGTTGCGCTTGCAGCGTGCGCGCTGCCGGCGCGACGGGCAGTGAGGATCGATCCCATACAGGCTTTGCGGACGGAATAATGCAATATTTCAAACATCTGCGCAGGACATTTTGAATGGCCGCAATCGGAGCAGCGGCCACGCCGGATCCCAATCCAGTCGTGATGCTCGTCGTGGGCCTGCTTGCGGCGACGGCCATGACCAATGATCGAATCCCGTTTACACACTGGGCATCGGCGTAAAATGATCTCGTCGTAGTCTTCTGCCCAGTCGGTCGCAAGCCTGTCCGGCCCCTCGGAAACTGAGACAAAGAGGATCGTATCTCACAGGGGTTCCGCCTCTGGCTTCGACCGGCCAAGATCATCGTTGGAAGCGGAGCCCCGCCTCCTGAAGAAAAATCCAACTGAAAGAAAATATACTTCTTACCCGTATGCGACAGGGCGTGATCCAGGATATTGGCCGGTTATCTCACTGTTCTTGCCAATTGAGCCTTCGCGGCCCAGAAACCATGAGACACAATGCGCATATGGGCCCTAACCCCGGAAGCAGCGGCAGGAGGCGGCTGTCCTTTCGCGTGCGACGTTTTATATGTATGGTGTTCCTTCCAAGGCAGACTGTACCCCTTTCGTTCCCCGGTCGATGAGTCCAAGAAAAGCACTGTTCGCTTCTTCACGACCCTGATCCTGCTGAAAGCGACGATGCGCTTCGAGGGGAGCTACGGTCATCTTCGCCGCTGGCATTCCACGCCTACACGCCGATTTACATCCCGGTTGCCGAGACTAGGATTCCAGTAGCGCCCGTAACTTATGAGCGTATCTGCGGCTCGACGTGACCACCGTTCCTCCAGCCAGTACGATGTCGTAAACCCCATCGAACATCGGACGAATCTCGCTAATGCAGGCACCGTTCACGATGGCCGACTTCCGCACGCGGACGAACTGGTGTGGCGCCAGCTTCTCCTCCAGGTGCGCCAAGGTTTCACGCAACAGGTGACTGTCGCTGGCAGTGTGTATGCAGGCGTAGTTTCCCGTGGCCTCGATCCACAAAACATTTGAAACGGGAACAAAGAAAATCCGCTTATTGTCCTTCACCACAAAGCGTTCCAACGGGCGGAGACTACGGAGGGATTGGAGCAGTGGTTCGAGATCTCGATTTGCTTCCCTGCGCTGTTCGAGGACCTGGCGTGCGTGAACCAGCGCCTTGGCAAATCGCTCCTTATCATACGGTTTCAGGAGATAGTCAACAGCGTGCACTTCAAATGCACGAATGGCGTGCACATCGTGAGCCGTGACAAAGATATATATGGGAGCGGGGCCGTTCACTGGCTCCACATTCTCGATGACTCCAAAACCATCCAGATCAGGCATCTGCACATCGAGAAAAACAATGTCGGGATGAAGTTCATTGATCTGCTCCACCGCACTTATTCCGTTCGCCGCCTCGCCTGCGATTTCAATGCCGTTGTGTTCGGCCAGATAGCGACGGATACCGCGGCGGGCGATCGGTTCGTCATCGACGATGAGGACTCGCGTCTTCAATGCGAACTCCGCAGTGGAATGGTGATGATGGCCTCACAGCCTCGACCGTCGCCGCCGGTAAGTTCCAGCGACGCCCCATCCCCGTAAAGCTGTTTCAAGCGTGACTGGACATTGGTGAGTCCGACCCCGAAGCGCAGACGCGATCCCGGTGCAGGACCCGGGCCATCATCGCGGACGCAGAGCCGAACTCTCCCGTTGTGGAGTTTGGCAGCGATCTCTAGCCGGCCTGCGGCGGAATCCACGCTGAAGCCGTGCTTGATGGCGTTCTCAACCAACGGCTGAAGCGCGAGACTCGGTACATAGACTTCGAGAGGGTCAGGTGGCACGTCCATGTGAACCTTCAAGCGATCATGAAAGCGTGTCAGTTCGATCTCCAGATACTTGCCAACGAACTCGAGCTCGCTCTGCAAGGTGATCTCGTTCTCCCGCCGTTCGAGGGCCATGCGCAGCAAATCGCCTAGGCTGACTAGCAGATGGCTCGCAGCGTCGACGTCCTCCTGCATCAGGATTCCAATGGTGTGAAGGCTGTTGAACAAAAAGTGCGGATGTAACTGGCTCTTAAGGTTCTCAAGTTCGGCATGGGAAAGCTGCATCTCCAGTTGCGCCGCTATAGTCTGGCGCTCCATTGCCGCATGGTAATAGTGGATCGACTGATATAATCCCACAACTAACCAGTACGTTAGCATGCCAGTAAAACTCATAGATAGAACACTGACTGCGAACGGCGGGAGGAGGCGGAGCACGCGAGGATCAGTTATGCCAAAAACTGTCCGCACAAGTTCGCGGCTCAGAAAGTATTCGGTGACAGATGCCAGGGGACCCATCATGAGCGACGTGATTGTGTGGATCGCTATATGAGGCACAAACTTCGGCCCCGTCAACGGGAACCGTTTGGCCAGACTAATCACAAGCGGTGTGTACGCCGCCCATACGTACCAGTAGACAAGTTCGGGCGCACCCTCGATCACCCAGCTGACGTGCGTACCCTCAACCTCGACCAGCACGATCCTGCGTACGGCAAACAACAGTCCTACAATCGTCCACGCACACAGGATCAAAATCCATCTCGTCCGTCCCATATCTGGCGTGGCCTGTAGCAATGGATGTGTCGACCCATCCGGCACGGATTATAGCTGAACCTTCGAAGGAGACATCACTGAAGACAGGGCGGTCGAGAGCCCAATTTCTCTCGGCAAAGTAATTTTGCCAGTCCACCGGTCGTGGCAATAGCAGTTGACGGCCAACTCTGACCGTTTGTCTCACTTCGGACACCGCATGTCACTTTTCCTGCAAACACTGGTTCTTCACGGCATATGTTCGTGAGCAGGCAGCACGAGCCGTTCAAAGTGCCATAAAGGAGTTCCACATGAAGAAGATTCTGACTAAGTCCGCAGCGCTTGCGTTTGCGGTCGCTCTGATGGTGCCGTTGGCGCAGGCGCAGTCGGCAGGAATTCAGACCGCATTCGGAAAAGATGCCGGAGTGCTTTCCGACAAGTTCACTGGACTCGCGCACGTTATGGTGGGCAAGTACGACTGGAAGCCCGGCCAGGGCGTTCGCTCTGTCGCCGACGTATTCAACCTGATTGTCAGGGAGAACGGCTTGCTCGCCGGCGTGCTCTCGGGCACACCGAATACGGGGGCAAAGCCCGCGCCCATCACCGATCCGGAGAAATTGCAGGAAGCTCTGAAAGCTTCTTACGCCAATCTGCAAAAAGCGATTACGGGGCTTTCCGACACGGACCTGCAAACGCGGGTGAGAATCTTCGGAGAAGACATGACGAAGCAGGACGCGCTGATGCTGATTCTCGAAGATCAACACGAGCATCTGGGGCAGTCGATCGCGTACGCACGCACCAACGGCGTGGTTCCTCCCTGGTCTAAGTAGGAGCGCCGCGGGGATCTGGCCGCCGCCGCTGAAGCCCGGCTGTCATAAGGCTCCGCAGGCAACCAAGGTCAACCGGGTGATTGCCCTTCGGAAGCCATGAACTCGGCCGGCATCGATTCAATGCTCTTGCGATAGGAAAGGGAGGAACCATGAAACTCAACAGCTGGAAAGCCAAAGTCTGGAAATCTAACGGATGGTCTGTTTGCGGTATGGCCCTGGTTGCCTTTGCCGCTGGATTGCTCACTACTACTTGCTGGATGCACGTGAATCCAGTGAGCGCCGCCAGCGATCGCGTCTTTGAGCTTCGCGTTTATCACGCCGTGCCGGACAAACTGCCGGCACTGGAGTCTAATTTTCGCGACACATGGTCCAAGCTGCTCGCCAAACACGATCTGAAGGTTGTAGGTTACTGGGTGCCCGAAGGGACGCCCGCCTGGGACAACACATTCATCTACCTCGTGGCTCATTCCAGCCGGGAGGAAGCGAAGAAGAACTGGGATGCGATGCGAGCCGACCCTGCGACTCAAGAGATGATCAAATCCGAGCAGGCCGACAAGCTGGTGGAGAAAATTGACTCGACTTACATGCGGCCGGAGGATTTCTCGCCGATGAAGTAGTCCCGCATTTGGATCGCAAACCTCAGAACTTCGCGTCGAACTCCCGGAACCGCCTTTCCAGTTCAGACTGCGCGGCGGCGTTCGCGGCACTTCTGTCTCAGAAATACCAACCCGCAGAAGGTGACCACGTTGGAGTTGTCATCAGCGGTGGCAACACTGTTGCAGTCGATTTCACGCTTCAGAAGAAGAAATATGACCAGGAACGAAATTGTTACAAACGAGATTGCGCAACCGGTTGGTCCGTTTTCTGCGGCAGTCACAACAGGCCAGTTCCTGTATCTTAGGGGGCAAGTGGCCCAAGACCCGAGTTCAGGAAAGCTCGTAGCAGGCGGGGTTGCTGAGCAGGCCGAACAGATCTTCAAGAATGTCGCGGCTATTCTGCGGGCTGCTGGGAAGGATCTTTCTCATGTTGTGAAGGTGACAGTGTTCCTCACAAACATCGCTGAATTTGCAAAGATCAACGAAATCTACGGAAGGCACTTCGACAAGCCGTTTCCCGCTCGTACCACCGTCGCAGTCGTTGCTCTCCCGTTGGGTGCACAAGTCGAGTTCGACATTATCGCCGTTTAGGCCGCGGCGTTCCTTCTATGCGCTTTTCGAAGCAATCGCGTCATGCTTAATGTGAGGCAAATATGTGCTTGCTCTAGCGTGCTTCGAAACGCCAGTCGAAACGGGACAGATGACCTCCGGCCCGATTCTGTTGCAGTCAAACGCAGCTCTCAATTCGGTCGCACCTGAGGAGTGGAAGGACAATGCCTGATCTTCAGTATGTTCATCTCGACATTTTTACGGATCGACCCTTCGCGGGCAACCAGCTAGCCGTGTTCCTCAACGCTGCGGGACTTGACGAACCGCGGATGCAGCGGATCGCAAATGAAATGGCCCTCCCCGAAACCACGTTCGTATTTCCTCCCGAGGTTTCCGGGACCGACGCGCGCGTTCGCATTTTCACACCATCCCAGGAGCTGCCGATGGCTGGAAGTCCGGCGGTCGGAACGACGTTTGCGCTCGCGGGAGCGGGACGGCTGCGTGCGGGCGCCGATAAGACGGTGCTCGGCCTCAGAATCGGACCAACGAACGTGGGACTCGAATGGGGTCAGAACGGCTTGCGCTTTGCCTGGATGAAGCAACCGATTCCGACATTCGGGCCCATCGTCACCGACACCGTTGCGGTTGCCGCAGCGCTAGGTGTCCAGCCGCGCGACCTTGCGGGCGGAAACTTGCCGGTGCAAGTCGTGTCGTCCGGACTCCCGTTTCTGTACGTTGCGCTAATCTCGCGCGCGGCGGTCGATGCGGCAGCCCTCGATCGCGCGAAACTGTGCGCGTTACTCCGGGCGCTGGAACTCGAAGAGCTCCCCGTTTTTGTATTCTCGCCGGAGCCGGTCGACGATGGCGCCACGGTCTACAGTCGAATGTTCGGACCCGTCTTAGGCATCCAGGAGGATCCGGGAACCGGCAGCGCGTGTGGACCGCTGGGCGCATATCTGCTCAAGTACAACGCTGTATCGGCCAAGACCGAGTCGCGACTCGTGAGCCTCCAAGGCGTCCGCATGGGCCGCCCAAGTAGTATTCACATTGCGCTCTCGAGCCGTGCTGGAGTTCTCGAAGAGGTTCAGGTTGGCGGCGAGGCGGTGGTCGTCGGCGAGGGAACGATCCGCACATAGCTGGCTGCTTGCTTTCTGAGTACCGGTGATCGCCTTTGTGATGCTCGCGCTGGGTGGTCTCGGCATTTGGCGCCTATTTGGCGATAATCATCTTGGGCCACTGGCAAGCATGACTGCCCGTGTTTGACGCTTGGATGACAGGAGGCCTCCTGAAGTAATTCCTCCTGATCGGCGCAATCCATGAGTCAGGTGCCAATCTGGAGGCTTCAAAATGCAAATACTGATAGTGGGCATCGGCGCGTTGGGCGGAACGATTGCGGCGCGTGCCATCCGCTCAGGACTGCCCGTCCGGCTTGCGGCTCGCAATACCGATTCCGCGAAGGCACTGCGCAGATCGGGCCTGCGAGTGTCCGGCATCGGAGGAGAGGTGAGGGCAGACGCTATTGACGTTGCCGCAATTGAGGACTACGGAAAAGGAGACCAATTTGGCCTGATCCTGCTTGCCACCAAAGCTCAGGACGCGCTAGAAATCGCGCCCCACGTGTTGGGCTTACTTGCCCCCGAAGGGGTTATATTGCCTATACAGAATGGCGGCGTTGCACGGGCGCTTGCGGATCGTCTAGGCGAAGATAAGATCCTTGGTGGATTCTCAAATCTTGGTGCCACGATGGTAGAACCCGGCGTCTACGTGCAGAAGAACGCAGGGCATCTACTGATAGGCGAACTTGCTGGTGGCGTCAGTGAGCGCGTCGAGCGGGTTGCCCGCGCCTTAGGTCGAGCGATTGAGATTAAGGTATCTTCAAATCTGACTGGCGCCATCTGGTCGAAACTCCTGATCAATTGCTCGGTTACAACCCTCGGCGCGCTCTGTTCGCAAACCATGCGTCAGTACATGGAAACGGAGGCGGGCAAGAAGGTCTTCCGACGGACGTACGAGGAAGCGTTGTCCGTGGCACTTGCAATTGGCACTCGGCTGGAGCGGCTGACCGTGGACCCGATTCCGCCCGGATGGCCGGGGAATTTCGCCGCAGGGGAACACTATGAGTCGTGGGTCGAGGCTGTGATTGCTTTCTACGGAGACATCAAACCCTCCATGCTCCAGGACTTTGAGCGCGGCCGTAAGACTGAGATCGACTTTATCAACGGCTATGTGATGACGTTAGGCCACGCGTCCGGAGTGCCGGTACAGATGAACGCCACAATTACAGGCCTTGTACACCAGATCGAGCGTGGGGAGCTCCAGCCCATACCAGACCGGATGAACGACCTGGCTGCCCAAACTGCGGACTAAGGCCGGCCGCCTGCGTGGGTGTGGCCGGTGCGCTCATCGTCTCCCATCTTATGGCCGGGCTGCTCTACGGTGTATCGCCTGCCGGTCTCCCCACCTTCGCGGGCGTCACCATCGTGCTTACCGCCGTCGCGCTCGCCGCCAGCGACATCCCGGCGCTGCGCGCCTGAGTGTATCGTTCTAGTTCTCCTAGAGCGACGCGGACGCTTTCCCGGTGCGCCTCTCGCACACGATCATCACCGCCCACTAGAGCAGTCAGCGAAACGGACTTCGGCGCGGAGAATGTGGCATCCCATCCGGCGCGATGCTCCAAGCTGGTGATTTCCTTGCCGTATTCGTTTTCGTAGGTGCGTGCTGGCTGATGCTTGACGAGCTGCATGCCGCTCTCTGGATGCTGGCCTTCACTCAGGCGGGCGAAGTGCTCGGAGCCGACTTCGCCATGCAGACCCCGCTCCTGCGCGAGCTTTCCTTGCCACTCGTTATGCGCCTGTTGGTCGCGGCTCCAGTAATTCTGCTTTTCAGAAGTAAACTCGCGGGAGTGATAATTCCGTGCCTGGCCGGCTGACAACGATTTAGAGATGGTCAACATGCGCTTGTACTCCACAACGTGCGCGGCAGCATCTCACTTCTGCCTGATGAGATTCTATCTCTGACTGAAAGGATTATAGGAACTGATCCTCAAGCGAAAGCCCATCCCGACTTCAATGGGCGGTGGCTGGTTGCTGTCGCCATCGCCACCATATAATCCGCACATCCTCCGCAAAGTCGTGCTTCTCACTTCGCTGCCGGCACTGCCTCCATCGCCTTTAGCTTCTCCTTGGCGTCGGAGTTGTCTGGAAACAGCTGCAATTCTAGCTCCAACACATCGATCGCCTCCGCCAGATGGCCCTCATCCTGCAGCTCGGTCGCCCAGATATACATCGCCGTCTCACCGATCTTGAAATCCGGCGTCTCCTTCTTCATCGCCGCATACACCTCGGCCAGATGATCAAACCCCTTCTTCCCTGTCTCCAACCGTAGCGCTTCAAACGTTGCCGGCGCTCCCTTCGCCGCGCGGAAATCCACCGTCATCATGTGCGGCGGAACGCCATTCTCCGCCGGCGTCTTCTTCAGAAACCCCATCGCCGTGGCATCATGCTTCAAATACGTATCCAAAAACTCAAGAGTGTATCGAGCCACCCAGGTGTACCCAACTATCCCATCCGCCCGTGAATAATCTCCTTTGCGATTTTCCGAGTAGTGCTTCCATATCTCCTCATTCCGCTGATACATCGAGCTGTGCTCCACATGATCCAGCGCCATATCATCTACCGTAATCAAGTCTCCATGCGTCCACGCGTTACTCACGTTCGGCCCCTCGTTGTCCTTGCTCGCAAAGTCCTTTGCCTGCTCTTCCAGCGAGATCGCTCCCTGTGTAAAGAACAGCATCGGGAGCGTCATCTCCTCCGGATGCACGTAGCCCGACTCCTTCACCAGCCCTGGGTAGTACCGCATACTCCCATCCAGCGCCACCAGCGCATCAATCCGGTTATCCCGCGCAGCCGCAAACAGATTCGAGATCCCGCCCCAGCTAAACCCCGCCACCGCAATTTCCGACATATCCGCATCCGGCAACGTCCGCGCATACCCAATCAGGAACGAGATGTCCAGCGCCTGCGCGTCGATTCCCTCCAGATCGTTAGTCATTACCCGCGCCGTCGCTCCAATACTCGTGCTCGCCACCACCACATACCCGTGGCTCGCCAGGTACTCGCACAGGTCTGCGTTTTCCCACGACATCGCCGAGAAACTCGGTGCATAGATCACCAATGGGAACCTCTCATTCACGGCAGTCGCATCCCGAACTGCCCATAGGGAATCCTTCAGCGTCGGCTTCATCCCGTCGATCCACGGCTTCCATTCCCCCCACAGCTTCGGCTTAACGAAACTCGTCTCCGTCACCAGCAGCTCGCTGTAGTCCCCCACCGTCATCGGCTTCTTGCCGCTCTTCTCAGCGGGATACCAGATCAGCGTCTGCAGTGGCCGCGCCCGCTCGCCCACCGTTGGCTTCCCCTCCGCGTCGATCTTCGGTCGATACGTCCGTGAAAAGTCATATTGGTCCACAACCTTCAGCCCCACGGCGTAAGGCCCGGGCTTCTCAATAAAGTGAAACAGCGGTCCCTCGCCAGCACCCGCCGGCGCAGTTTGACCACGAACTTCAGCAAAACAGACAACGAGAACAGCCGCAACAACAAAATCCCTGGTACGCATCGCATGCTCCCCGCAAAACAAAAGTTCAAGGCGACGAGGGCCATTGGCGAGCGGACATTTCCTTCGATGTCCGCATCAAAAGTGAAATACGCGCGGGACAGGAGGATGGTTCCACGGAATTTCCGGTGACGGCGTGTTGCGCTGCGGCTCGATGCCATTTGGTCGCCACTACATTCGCACTTCGGTTGGTAGCTGTCCGAGTCACTCGTTCAGTATTAGATTTGTATCAACGCGCCAGCTTGTGGGGCAATGGACTGTTCTGAAGGCATCTTTATAGTTTCACTCAATCCACTCCGATTCATCCCAGTCACGCGGCTTTTCATTCCCAGCCTTCTGTCGTGCAGCCCCAGGGAATACCGACTGTTTCTGGACCGGCTTCTTTGGCGGCTGATCCGGGGCTTTACTCGCCTGTTGAGAGTTGACCATTGCCTGCTGCATGGCAACAGAACGCGGCGATACCGATACGGTTCGCTCGATGAATCGCTGTTGCTTCTCTATCGGAGCGACATACGGAAAGCGCACCCGGACGACGTAGTTCTCCTGCTTGATGTAGCCGTGCAATGGTTCCAGTCCAGCAATCTCCGAGGCCATGACGAGCGGCTGAGTCGTGATCTCAAGGGTGTACTGCTTTCTGCCACCGATCAGACCCGCACTGCGCGACTCCTTCAAACGCTCAAGTTCCACCTCTCCGATCGCATCGGAGACCCACTTTGCCGAGTGCGGCTCGGAGGTCTTGAGGAATATCTTTGTCGCTGGCTGCGAGAGGATGACTTCGGCGTCCTTGCCGTAACGCTTTTCGAGCTGGCTCCGGCCCTGAAACCCGAGCACAACCGGGTTGCCGGATTTGCGGCTCTCCGTGACAACCGTATGGAGCTGCGGCAACTTATTCAAACTGGCCAATTCGTCCAGCACAAACCACACCGGCTTCGCCGGATTCACGCAGGGGCCAACATGCGGAGAATCAGCATATCAAGCCATACGCTATGCAGCGGCAATAGCTTCTCACGGAAGGTCGGCCTGGAGGTAAGAAACACCCATTTGTTGCGCTCGAATTCCCAGCGCGAAGTGGAGAACCGTTGCCGGGTGTCATCCTCGCTGGGCAGCAGCTCGAAGCTGTCCGCAATCATGTTGAAACTGGAGATGATTCCGGCGCTCTGGGCAGGCGCGCTGGAATCGAGAAAAGCGGCATACGGGGTTCCTTGCATCATGCGCGCGATCTCTGCCGGATCGCTCATCCATTGCACAAGCTGCTGCGGGGTAGGCCGCCGGCACACCAGACGGGCGAAGATGCGCCGTGGCGCGTCGGTAAAGAATTCCTTTTCATGGTCCTTTTCAGGGAACAATGCCGCTGCCATCGCCGTCGCCACTTCCGCGGTCGATACCTCATCGGCGATGTCCCAATAAGGGCACCGCGAATCGAGCGGGTTGAGAATCAGATCGCCGCGCTCGGGCGAGTAGAACTCCGGCGTGAACTCCAGCGCCGGGTCGTAGACGATGGCCGTCTCTCCCCGCTGGGCAATCTGGCGGAGGATTTGCCGGATGGCCGAAGATTTGCCGCTGCCCGAGTCGCCCATCAATAGGATGTGGTTAGCTTCGAGATTGCGCCGCATACGAAAAGTTGGAGTGGCCCAACCGGGCAACTGCTTGCTGCACCAATCGAGCAGGAAATTCTGCCAGCGCAATTGCCAGCGAATGCCATCGGGCTTCAGCTTCCAATTCCATCGCCAGGAGGACAGTAGTTCCGGCCCTCGGGTGCGGCGTCCGTGCCGCTGTTCGTGTCTCGATCCGGTGCCCAACCACTCTTTCAATTTAAGCCCGCCCGCAACCAGAAACATCATCAATGCGAAGCCAATGAGAATCGGCTCCAGCATCAATGTCCAATAGCCACGGCCGTTGTAAATGTCTTCCTGTAAGAATTGCTCAAGCTCGGCTGAATCGACCTGAACGGGAGCGTGTTTCTCAATCCCCGTCCAGCCATCTGCGATGGCGGCTTCGGAAAGCCGCACAGGCGGATCGGCGCTGTTTTCCGAGACTACATCGGGATTCGTTGCCAGGGTGCTTTTCCGCCCGGAAGCAGTCTTCAACACCCATTGAACTTTGGTCATTGTACCGGACTGCTTTGCCCGCTCCGTGCTCTCAAGGTAATTGAGCAAATAATACCGTTCGAGCGGTGGCATCTCCCATGCCAACCACGCAGCCAATGGGAATAGCGGAAAGCCGAAGATCACCGCCAAGACGGCCACGATCCACCACCGGAAACGGCCTGGGAAACGCAGCGGCCTCATGGCGTACCCTTTGGCGGTTTGGATCCGCTTCCGGCCCTCAGTTTGGTCAGAAATTCGTCGGCCTTTTGCTGTTTGACGGAGTCGGCGTATACCAGCATCTTGCGGAGCGATTCGTCCGTCAACGGTCCTTTGGAAACTGCCGCGAACAGATTAAGGATGAGGGCGCGAATCGCCATCAGTTCGGCCAGCAGAATTGGGTCGGTATTCACTCTCTGAGCGGCGCTCAATCTGTCGAGTATCGCTTCGCGAATCCAGGCGGAAATGTTCGTGCCTTCGCCAGCGGCAGCAGCCTCGACTTCGGCAAACTCGGCCTCGGTCAGCCGGGTGCCGGTTTGTTTGACGCGGTAATTCTCGGATTCCCGTGCGGGGGAAATGGCTGGCGGAATCAGCGAAGTCGGCTTTGGGTCAGCAGTAGCCACAGCAAAATTGACCCCGGCGAGGACTTGGGCTTACATTTCCTTTGGATGAATATCAGTCTTGTTCAGGCGAAGAAAAGGCGATATTCTTGACGCATGAAGAAGCGTTCAACGAGCAAGCGCGGTCGGATGATGACTGTGCAGCAGTTTCGGGCATCGTTTGGGGACGAG